>Ga0272446_1000347_pt1 | contig 73195 bp, 63 predicted proteins | sample YNPCB0061_FD_194587 | JGI IMG/M metagenome (GOLD analysis project Ga0272446, IMG submission 194587) | Hot spring microbial mat communities from Yellowstone National Park, WY, United States - YNP-CB-006-1 | ecosystem: Environmental > Aquatic > Thermal springs > Hot (42-90C) > Sediment | place... | reverse complement strand
GGGTTGCACGGGCCGCCGCGGAGGCCGAACATTTTCCGAGCAAATTGTTTCGCGCTTTGAGATGCTCCATTATCGAGCGGTCGTCGAGCGAAGCCAGTTTCCGGAGCGAGACGGGTTTGCCGACGCGCACTCTGACGACGGCGCCGCGCTTGTTGAGCATCTCGAAGGGGAGCATGACGGTCTTGAGCCGCGCATGAACGGCGCCGAGGAGGTGGAAGACGGGGCTGTTGCCCGCGCGGATGTGCATGGGCAGGGCAGCGGCGCCGCCGGCGCGGATCAACCGGGCGATGGAGGGGTTCCAGTCGGGGTCTTCGATGGCCCAATGTTTCCACTGGATGCGCGAGACGTCGCCGGCCGGGAAGACGATGAGCACGCCGCCCTGTTTCAGCCAGCGCACCGCCTGCCGCATGGCCCCGCGGTTGGTCTCCACGCTTCCATGACGGCCGTATGGATCGACCCGAATGAGCCACGGTTCGACGGCTTCGTGAACCGGCAAAAGGTGATTCACGAGGATACGGACATCGTGCCGGCGCCGCAGGCAGATGGCGGCTGCGATGGCGCCGTCGAGGATGCCCGTGGGGTGGTTGGCCGCCACCAGCAGCGGGCCGCTCTCGGGGATCCGTTCCCACTCGCCGCCGGGCACGTCGAGGCGGATCTCCAGCGCGGCAAGGACCTTCTCGAAGATGTTGGCCCCCTCCAGGCGGCACGCCGAGAACATCAGCTTGTGGAGCCCCGAGAAGAGCAACCGTTCGGCGGCCTCGCGCGATGGCTGGCGGCGGCCGGAGCGCGTTGACCGGGGCGGCGGCAAGGCGGCGCGGAGGCGCATGAGAATTTGCGATGGCTGCACGGCCTCAGTATCCGGACTGTAATTCACGAGCCAGTGAATAGCGTGTTGCGGTTCGTTGACGGCGCTGCGGGCGCGCTATGCTGGCAGGGTCAGGAGGCGCGATGGCAGATCAGCAGACGCAGATCGTACACGAGTTCACCGTTTCGATGAGACAGCTCGACAACTTCGAGTTCGAGGTGCGGTTCGACAAGGAGCACTACTCGCCGCTCCGCATGGACGAGCCCGAACCGCTGGGGCGCGACGCGGCGCCGAACGCTTCGCGCGTGCTGGCAGCGGCGATCGGAAATTGCCTCACGGCGAGTCTGCTGTTCTGCACCCGGAAGGCGCGCGTGGAGCCAGGCCCGATGGAGACGCGCGTGCAAGTCAAGCTCAGCCGCAACGAGCGCGGGCGCTTGCGCATCGCGGGCGTGGAGGTGGAGATCGATCCGCGCTTCGCGCCCGGGGAGCGGGAGAAGGCGGCGCGTTGCCTGGAGCTGTTCGAGGATTTCTGCGTGGTGACGCAAAGCGTGCGGGAAGGCATCCCGGTCGCCGTGCGCGTGAAAGAGTGAGCCGCTCAGCGGCCCTTGCCCCGGGGGGCGAACTCGCGGATGGTGTTGAACAGCGCTCCGACGCCAAGCTGGATGCCCACCCCGCGGAAAGCCTCTGCGTTGGTGCGGTAGCCTTCCGGCATCCATGTGTTGCCGATGAACTCCGCAGCGAACGCCGAACCGATGCGGGGCGTGTTGAGCACGGTCCGCCCGCTGCGGTCGAGCGTGAGGAAGTTCCACAACAAGGCATGGCCGAAGCGGGGGAAGAAGCCCTGGCAGCCGCAGCGCACGTAGCGGACTTCATAGCCGAGCGCCGCCGAGGAGGCGTGCGAGAGCGAGTCCTGCAGGGCGAACCTGGCGAAGCGGTTGGCAAAGCGGCGCGAGTAACCTTCCATGCCTTGCGGCCACACTTCCGGACGGTCGTTGAGATGATCGCCGAGCGCCGGCCCGGCGGCGCGGAAGAACGTGCCGGGGGAGGCATAGGTCGTCCGCCAGTAGATGCGCCAACGCTGCTCGCCCGTCAATGGGCGCCATTCGGAGCGTTCCACGGTGTTGAAGTAGCGTCCCCAGGAAGCAGAGGCCGGCTGGTCGGGAGTCCGGGCCACGGTGTCAGGCGAAGATTGGGCGCCCAAAGGCGCCAAGCACAGTGCAAAGACAAGCAGTCGTTTCATGCAGTCTCTTTCTGTTGGATGCCGGCGGCACGCAAAGGAACGAAATTTTGGGTAAAATACAAGTTTCCACCCTTGCAAGAGGAGCTTTACCCAGCATGATCCAGGCGACCCAAATGCGCCCGGGGATGGTGATCAAGTTCAACAACGAGCTGCACTCGGTGTTCTCCGTGTTCCACCGCACGCCCGGCAACCTGCGCGGCTTTGTGCAGGCCAAGATGCGCAACCTGCGCAGCGGCGCGATGATCGAACACCGGTTTTCGTCGGAAGACCGCGTCGAGAAGGCCGTGCTCGAAGAAGTCGAGATGGAGTATATGTACGACGACGGCGAGTACTACTACTTCATGAACACCGAGAACTTCGAGCAGATCCACCTGACGAAGAACGAGCTCGGCGACGGCACCGAGTATCTGGTGCCCAATCTGCGGGTCCATGTGGAGTTTTATGAGGGCAAGCCGATCAGCGTCGAGCTGCCGCCCACGGTGGATCTGAAAGTGATCGAGACCGAGCCCGGGCTGAAGGGCGCCAGCGTCTCCAACGTCGGCAAGCCGGCGAAGCTGGAGACGGGGCTGGTGGTGACGGTGCCGCAATTCGTCAACGAGGGCGACGTGATCCGGGTCAACACTTCCGAAGGCACTTACCAGGAGCGCGTCACCACAGCCTGATCCGTGGCGGCTGCGGACCGGACCGCCGCTGGTGCGACGGCGCGCGGCGGCAAGGCTCCTCCTTACGGCCGGACCTCGATCCGGGTGGATTCTGCGCCTTCGATCCATGCGATCACGGGCTTTGACCCGTCCCAGGCCAGCCACACGAAGCCGCCGGCGTCGGTGACCACGCTTTTCTCGAACCCCTCGACGCGCACCGGCAGGCCCGGGTAGGGCAGCCGGTTGGCGTCGGTGGCGCGCAACACCAGAAGCCCGTCATCCCGCCAATAGTCGACAAGCGAGACATCCCCGCGCGCGGGCTTCACGTCGAGCTTCTGGTGCAGGACCTCGAAGGAGGGATCGTCGGCGAAGAAGTAAATATCGGCGACGCCTGCCGAGGAGGGCTGGAGAGAGAGCGAGGCCTCTGTGGCGCCGGCGGGGATGAGGACAGGCTCGAGCGGGCGGATGAAGCTGGAGGCGTAGACTCCGATCCGGAGATCGCGGGCCAGGGGCCGGGCGATCGAGAGGCGCACGGGGACCGGCTCGCCGGCGACCGCCCCGGCGGCAGGCCAGAGGGAGGAGCGCAACTGCCTGTGCAGGGACGCGCCGGCCCAGGCGCGGCCGCCCGTGGCGCGGTGGAAGAACGGCTCGAATTCGGCGCGGTAGGTCTCCAGTTGGGCGAGCTCTTCCGCGGCAGGCTCGGCGCCCGAGGGCACGACGAGGATGAACGCAAAGCGGAAGAGGCGCTGCGCCACCGTGTCGTCCGGCGTGCGCTTGCCTTCGGCGGCGACGAGGTCCTCGATGGCCACGTTGCGGCGCTGTCCGCGGATGCTGACATTGACGCGCGGCAACGCGTTGCGGGAGACGTTCGAGTTGGCGACGTAAAACGAGGGGTCGACCTCGCCGGGGCCGCGGAGTCCCATGAGGTATTGATCGAGAGCCGAGAAGCCCTCGACGGTGGCGGTGGTCAGAAACGTGCCGTCGCCGTTGTCGGCGATGCGGTTGCCTTCAAGCAAGGAAGCATCGGAGTTGAAGTTGAAGCTCCAGTGGGCGAGCTGCGCGCCCAGCATGGGCAAGTCGGACGGGCGCTCGGGGTCGCGCACGCTGGCCAACGCGAGGTACAGGTGGCCCGCTTCATGGCCGAGGATGGTGAGGGTGGAGTCGCCCGTCACGGCGCCGCGCGAACCGACGCGCGCATTGGGATCGCGCGGATACTGGCTGAGCGGCCCCATGTTGAGCGCCGCCTGCAAGCGCCACGGAGAGCCGTAGATGAAGCCGCGGTCGAGGGCGAAATCCCCGATGCCGGTCGTGTTGGAGCGCACGGTGACCTCGTAGGCCACTGCGCCGGAGGAGGCGGGGATGCCGAGCGAGTTGAAGATCACCAGATAGTCGTAGGCGTCCTCATGGGTCTCGTAGAAGCGCTGGGCGACGCGGACGATATCGAGCGAGCGCTCGCTGCCAAAGCGCTCCGCAGCGGCGGACACCTCGCCGGCGGGCGGGGCGTCGTAGTCGATCACCTCGGGCGAACCCTGCAAGTAGCCCGGCGCGAGGCCAACCACAGCGGCCGAGGGCGCGCCGGACGCATAGTGGATGACGACGCGCCCGCCGGCTTCCAGCACGAGCTGGAAGCTCTGGCGCGGCCCCACGCCGAAATCGCGGTATTCGGGCACATCCCGCCAGGTGACGGTGACGCGGCCAGCGTCCAAGGTCACGACCACGGCGCCGCCGCGCGTGGGGTCAAGGTCGGCAAACAGCGGCGCGATGCGAGGGGGGCCGGAAAACAGCCTGCCCAGGCTGCGCGCCGAGGAGTCGGCGTCGGGCTGCACGAACGTGATGGCGCCGTCGGAGTGGACGAACATCCGGCGGTGCTTCTGTGCGAAAAAGGGAAAGTCGAAGGGCAGTTCGACGGAGCGGAAGTCGTCGTCGCCGAGGCCCTCGAGGGCCAGGCCCTGCTGCGCCGCCTGAGCGTCGTACGCCTGGGGGCCGGCGGCCACCGTGTAGCGGGAGGCGGCGAGGTCAGCGGGAGCAAACACAAGGCTGCGCCCGGCGAGGTTGAACGCGTTGGGCTCCATCACCACGCCGCCGCGCGAATCCATGACGGCAATGTGGCCGAAGTCGCTCGACCAGGGCGCCTGGGCGCTGCGCGCCATGGGACGCAACCGCCGCTGCTGTCGCCACTGCGCCTCGTGCTCGGCGGGAACCGCGAGCCTGGCGCCGCGCTCGGTGCCGCAGACGACCGGCAGTGTGCGGGCCGGCGCGGCAGGAAACCCGAGCCACAGGGCGAGGGAACTTGCAAGCAGAGATCTTCGTATCATGGCGTTGAAGAGAAGGACGGCCCCGGCTCACCCGCCGTTTCGGGCCCCCTTGTTTTGATGATATCGCCGCCAGAGAGAGGAAAAGGACCATGCCGTACTGCACAAGCTGCGGTTCAGAGGTGATGGACGGGGCCCGCTTTTGCCCCCGTTGCGGCGCTGCGCTGGGCGGCGGGCCGGTTCAGGCCGGCGCCTTCGCCACGGCCGAGCCGCTCGATTACACGATTCAGGGCGACAACCTCCAGGTGGTGCGCATCCGCCTGAAGCCCGGACAGGAGGTCTACGCGGAAGCCGGCAAGATGCTGTACAAGACGGCGTCGGTGCAATGGGAGAGCCGGATGTCGGGCCAGTCCATCGGCGAGAAACTGTGGGGCGCGGTGAAGCGGAAACTGATGGGGGAATCGCTGTTCTGGACCTATTTCCGCGCCTCGGCGCCGGGCGAAGCGGGATTTGCGGGGTCTTATCCGGGAAGAATTCAGGCGTTTGATTTGAAAGCAGGACAGTCGATTTTGGCGCAAAGAGACAGTTTTATTTGCGCGCAAGCGTCCACCCGCGTGGATATTGCGTTTGTGAAAAAAATCGGGAGCGGGTTGTTTGGCGGGGAGGGGTTCATCCTGGAAAAAATCACCGGACCGGGGACGGCGTTCATTCATGCGGGCGGGGATTTTGTCGAATTCGAGCTGGGGCCGGGGGAAGTTTTGCAGGTGGACACGGGCTGCATCGTCGCTTTCGACGAAAGCGTCGATTACGACGTGCAGTTCGCGGGCGGCATCAAGACGGCGATCTTCGGGGGCGAGGGCCTGTTTCTGGCCACGCTGCGGGGCCCCGGGCGGGTGATCATCCAGAGCATGACGCTCGAGAAGCTGCGGCGGGAACTGAGCCCCGGCCAGGCTGGGGGCGACGAGCGGACGCCGCTCGAGTCGCTCGGCGGATTCTTCCGCAGCGAGGACTGAGCGAGCCGCGGCGATCGGCTAAAGTCAGGGCCTGGAAGCGCCGATGAAGCAATCAGGAGCAGAGTGCGCGCATGGCGATCCGGCCCGAGGAATTGCCCCCGGCTGGCCTGGAAGGTGAAAACAGCGGTTTTGTTGCGCCGGCGGAGGCCGGCGGATCGCAACGGCTGCAGTTGCTGACCAGCCTGAACCACGAGATCCGCACGCCTTTGAGCGGGGTGCTGGGCGCGATCGACCTGCTTCTGGAAACGGGTCTGACCGACGAGCAACGCGAGTTCGCCCTGATGGCGCGCGAGTCGGCCAGCGGGCTGTTGGAGCTGTTGAACGACACCCTGGAATACAACGCGCTGGCGACAGGGCTGGCGCGGCTCGACGAAGCGGAGTTCGACCTCAGGGACACGCTCCAGGCGGTGATGGCGGAATTCATGGCGCAGGCCGAAGAGCGGCGGATCGAACTGCAGTGGGTTCTGGACCCGATCCTGCCGCGGATCGTCCACGGGGACGCGGCGCGGCTGACCCAGCTCATGCGGTTCATGCTCCGCTATGCGATGCGGACCGTTTCTTCGGGAGGCGTCATCGTGGGCACGCGGCTGGATACGTCCGGAGAAGCGGGCAAGGTGACCCTGGCGCTCGTGCTGCAGTGCCGCAACGGCCTGAACTTAAGCGCGATGCGCGATCTGGTGGAAGAGTTCGAAACCGACCAGGCGGCCAGCGCCAGCCAGTTCCACGGCGTGGCCCTGGATCTGGCCCTGGCGCGCCGCATCGCGCAGTTGATGCGCGGCAACCTCGAGATGGAGGACGTGCATGGGGAAATCCGGCTCACCGCGCGGATTCCGGCCGGTCTGCCGGGGCATGGGCATCATGGCGGGGACAGCGCCATGGCTGCGGAGACCGACTCCGTGATCCTTGTGGTCGAGGACAACCCGGTAAGCCAGCGGGTGCTGAGAGCCGTGCTCGCCAAAGGCGACTACAAGGTGGAGTGCTGCAGCGACGGCCCGTCTGCGCTGGAAGCCGCCTCCCGCCGCCGGTACCGTCTGGTTCTGATGGATCTCTTCATGCCCGGCATGGACGGGCTGGAGGCGCTGGAGCGGCTGCGGCAGATCCCCGGATACGAGTCGACGCCGGTGCTCGCATTGACTGCGGAAGTCAGCCCCCAACTGCGGCAGGAATGCCGCCAGCGAGGCATGGCGGCGTTTCTGACCAAGCCGGTTCATGCGGCGGAACTGCTGGAGACGGTCCGCAGGGTGCTTGCCGCAGGTTAGCCTCCGGGGCGCCGGCCGGCGCGCCGGCGCTCATGGGAGCGAGCCCTGCTGTTTGGGGAGGGCGGATTCGGCTTGTTGATCCGGCCCGGAGCCCGGCGGATGGGAAGCCTCGTGCAATGGAACGGGAGGCAGCCCGCAGGCGCCGTGTTCGCAAAACCAGTCCCGCAACAAGCGAGCCACCCCGGGCTTGCCGGGCCCGACGTAGCGTTCGCGGCGGCGGCGGTATTCGGCCAGCGTGGCTTCGATCGACTGGCGGAAGGCGCGGTCGCTCTCCGTCTCCAGGGCGTTTTCCGCCACGGCGTAGACGACGCCGCGCTTCTGCCGGGCGAAGGTGGGCAGAGAGACAAAGCGGCGGCGGACAAAGTCCCCCGTCTGCTGCTGGCGGAGCCCCGCCTCCACGAAGAAGTCCACTGCCGCGGGGGGAAACCCGAACATCCACCCGTACCCCCGCCATCGATCCCCATCGGTTGCGTACTCGACCGCCATGAGGATCTCGACAGGGTGCGAGTGCTCCGTCACGCCGAGGCGGGAGAAAAACGGGGCGTGATTCTGCACCAATTGCCGCAGAGGCTCCAGCGCAAACACGATGCCCTCATAGGGGCGCTCGCGGCGCCCGGTTTTCGGGTTCTCCCAGGTTTTTGCAAAATGATGCACAGTGGCAAATACGGCGCCGGCGCAGCGGAATGACTCCAGAAGACGGCGGTGCCGGTCCACCTCCGCCGCCGAACCCTGCTCGACCTCAATGGAAAACCGCACGAAGCCGCTGCTGGCGGGCTTGGTTCCGCCGATGACCGTATAGAGAGCTTCGCTGTCCAGGATCCGCAAGAACAGGTCCTCGGCGGCATCGCGCTCCGCGTGCGGGAGCGATTCGAGAGGGAAACAGGGAGTGTCAGGCGCGGGGCGGGTTTCCTGCCACGGCGACCGCGCGGCTGCCTGTGGGGCGGCTCCGGCGGGAGCGAGCACCGCCAGCGAAACCGCAATGGCAAGAAGGCGGCAAGACATCAGTCGAGCACCCGGATTTCACGGCCATCGCGATGCAGCCAGATGTGCTTGCCGCGCCAATGCACCTGGCATACGCCCTCGCGGAACGGCGTCACTTTCTCATATTTGTGCGGAATGACCAGCTTGCCTGTGCGGTCGACGAAGCCGTACAGGCCGTTTTTCCTCACCGCGGCAAGGCCTTCGCTGAAGCGCTCGGCGGCTTCATACTGCGGTTCGATCACGACGCGGCCGGTCTTGTCGATGAAGCCCCAGAGCTTGCCGGCGCGGAACGGGGCGAGGTCCTCGTCAAACCGCCAGACGAAGTCGAACTTCGGCTCGATGACAATCTCGCCTTTCTCGTTGATGAAGCCGTATTTCCCGCCGAGCGCCACAGCCGCCAAGCCCTCGTGAAATCCGCTGGTATTGTCGAACCGGGCTGGAATCACAATTTCGTTTTTTACGTTGATATAGCCATATTTGTTGTTTCCGTCTCGGAAAAACAGCAACGGGCCGTTCTCGGCCGTGGCAGCCGCCGTGGCGGCCGCAAAAGCAAACAGCAACAAGCAACCTTTCATCGACAGCAATCTCCTTTCCCTGGTTGTATTGCAAAGTCCCGGTGTCAGAACTGCATCCGGAGGCTGAGCTGGAAGCTGCGCGGCCCCCCTACCTGATAGAGAGGGCTCAGCCCGCCGGCTGTCCCCCCGCCGCCCAGGCTGCGGCCGAGCATCCGGGTCGGCTGGCCAAAGAACGGGTCGGGAAATGGGTTTAGCGCGGCATTCGGCAAACCGAAATTCGGGTGGTTGAACACGTTGAACGCCTCGGCGCGAAGCTGCATGGCCAGCATTTCGCTGATGCGGAATTGCCGGCGCACGGACAAATCAAACTGCGACACGCCGAAGGCCCGCAGGGAATTTCTTCCCAGCGTCCCCAACCTGCCGCTCTCCGGCGGGATGCGGAATGCGGCCGGGTTCAGCTTTTTGCCCCGCGGCGCGGACGGTTCGCTGATCCAGTTCGGCCCGCCCAGATAATCGACACGGCGGTTGGACCCGAAATTGAGCGGATCCACCACCTGGGTGGTGACGTGGAAGGGGAAGCCGCTGCGGAGGCGCGCGATTCCCTGAAGGCTCCAGCCGCCGGCCAATGCCGAAAGCGCCGCGCTGCGCCTGGGCGAGGGAAGGCTCCAGGTGAAACCGGCGGTGAAATTGTGCCGCACGTCGAAGTCCGCTGCGGCGAACTCGCGGTCAAGATCGATGTTGAATTGGGCGATGCCGGTGACGGGCAAGCCGCCCGTGGCCTCGTCGGAGATGTTGTCGATCGCCTTCGACCAGGTGTAGCTGGCCAGGAGATCCAGCCCGCCTGACATGCGCCGCTGGAGTTGGGCCTGCAGGGAGTGATACCTTTGCGCGGCTTCGTTGCGGGTGATGAACACGGAACTGGTGGGCGCGAACAGGGACGGGTTGATCACGGGGTATACGGGCTGGCCGAAGGCGGTCATGTTGCGCAACAGCTCGGTTCGCAGCAGCCGCTCTCCGCGGGACCCGACATAGGCCACCGAGGCCAGGTACGCCGAGCCGAAGGTTTTTTCGAGCGTCAGGTTCCATTGCAGGGTGTACGGCAAGCGGATGTGCGGATCCATGACATAGAACGTCGCCGCATAGGGCGGATTCTGATTGAAAGGCGCCGGCTGGATTCTGTCGATCGGCACAGGCCAACTCTCGCTCGGCAGGCTGCGGAGGGAATTGTATGGGTAGCTCGTATAGCCCTGCAGCGCAGGGCCGTTGCCCAGATCGTAAAAGACTCCGCTGCCGCCGCGGACCACGAGGCTGCCCGCACGGTCCAATTGAAGGGAAAAACCGGCGCGAGGGGCGAAATTGAGCCACTGGGTCTCGTAGAGCGGCGTATTGGGCGGCGCGAGTTGCGCCGCCAGCGGGTTGCGGACCTGATCGAGCCTGTAGGGCAGCAGCTTTCCCGAGGGCGGCGGGTTCAGCTCGTAACGCATCCCGTAATTGAGCGAGAGCCGCGGGGCCACGCGCCACGTGTCCTGCGCAAAGACGGAGAAGTTGTGGATACGAAAACCGGTGACCGGCGCCAAAGCCTGGATGGTCACATTGACTCTTCCGGTTTCCAGCAGGTCGGTCACGCCGTTGGAACCAGGCCGGGTGGTGAATGCGTGTGTGATGCCCAGCGAACGCGTTTTTACTGCCGGCGCCAGCCGGCGGTAATCCAGGCCGAATTTGAGGTTGTGCCCCGAGCGGTAGTAGCTGATCGTTTCGACAATATTCCACTGGCGCTGGTCGTTGCCGAGCGTTCTGCCCTGGCTCAGGCTCACCGTCATCGGAGACGACAGGAGGTTCAACGTCACCGAGGAGGTGGAACGGGGCACGTTCGGCCCGAACAGGAGCGAGTCAGGCGGAAGCTTGGCCCCATCGATTTCCCGGCCCACGAAATGAAAACGCCCGTCGCTGCCGCTCCAGTTGACCCGCAGATCGGAGGCCAGGGAAGGCGAGACGGCCCAGGTCAAGCCGCCGGTGGCGGTGGTCAAATTGATCTCATTCTGATTCTGCTGATTGGCGAATACCCACGAACGGGATGAGGAAGGGGCCGTATTCCAACGGAAGAACCCGTTCAGGCGGCTGGAAAACCGATGATCGAGGCGAAGGCTGATGCCCGCGAACGAGCTTGGATTGGACGTTCCCGCAATGTAGCGGGCGAGGTTCGGGTCTTGCCGGTCGCCGGGCAGCAGTGGAGAGTTCGGCAAAGGGAACGCTTCCAGCACGGCCTTCGCCGCCCCTTGCGCCTTCTGGCGCGCCTCGGCGGAAGGCACCAACAGGTTCCTCAAGGCAGCCTGCGGCTGGACCAGCCGCAGCCCCTCGTAAGAGAAGAAAAAGAAGGTCCGGTCTTTTCCCTGATACAGCCGCGGCAATTGCAAGGGGCCGCCGAAAACGCCGCCGAAATTGTTTTGCCGCAAGGCCTGGCGCGCAATTCTGTTCCGGTTCGCAAACCAGTCATTGGCATCGAGCTTTTCATTGCGGAAATAGTTGTACAGAGAGCCGGAATACCGGTTGGTTCCGCTACGCGTCACCAGCATCACCTGTCCGCCGGGAGTGCGCCCGTATTCGGCGGAGTAGGTCGAAGTGGCGACGCGAAACTCCTGAAGGGCGTCGATGGACACCAGCCCGCTCGAGGTCCCCAGAATCGTGAGTCCCGGAAGGGTTCCGGAAGCCTGCTGGGTGAAGGTGGCCGAGGCGCTGGCGGCCACGTTCGCGCTGACCCCGTCGACCATGAAATAGTTGGCGTTTGTGCGCTGCCCGTTGATGGAGAATTGCCCCGGGTTGCTGATGCTGGCCGGGGCGAGCACGACGCCGGGAGTCAGCTCCAGCAACGATTGAAAGCTCCTTCCGTTCAGAGGCAAATCCTGAATCAATTCCCTGGTGAAAAGAGTGGAAATGGTCGCGTTTTCCCGGTTGACCTGAATCGGCTCGTCCACCACGGCCACCACCGTGCGCGTTCCCTCAATAGGCAACTCGAAATCGAGAATCAGCCTGTCGCCGACAGCCGCCACAACGGTCTTTTCGACCTTCTGAAACGATGCCGCCTCGGCAGAAATCCGGTAACGGCCCACGCGCAACGCGGCGAACAAATACGTCCCGGCGAGATCGGCGGCGCCCTGCTCTTCCCAACCCGAGGGCTCATGGAAAGCCGTCACCCGCGCGCCGGGGACGGGACGTCCCGATGGGTCCACCACCCGGCCACTCAGCGATGCCGTTTGGCCGGCCGCAGGAACAACCCAGGCGGCGCCGGCCACGGCCAGGACCAGAAGTCGGAGTTGCTTCATCAATTCCAAGCGTATCCCCAATGAGAAAGTGTTCTCACATGGATACCGTCAATGGGCCGTGTAGCTGGATTAACGGGACGTTTCCTGGCGTCAGCGGCACTGACTTGCCGTAGAGGAAAGCAGGGCGAGGTGCTGCGCGATATGGCCCTGCCGGCGGGGAAAGCGGTTTGCGGAAAAGACCGGAAACGGCGCTTCACCAGGAGCACCAATGGCGGCCCTGACACTTGCGGCAGCAGGGCGGCGATCCGGGAGTGTTCAGCGAGGGAGGCGCAAGCTACGCCCGGATCCCTGTTGTCGGGAGGGGGCTGGGCCTCAGAAGATGAAGCTGATGCCGCCGCGGACGGCGCGGGGCAACTGGATAAGCCAGAGGCGGCGGCCGTCTGGGGAGGAGACGGGCAGATAGCCTTGGGCGAGCAGGTTGCGCAGTTCGGCGGTCATCTCGAGCCTGCCGGGGCCAGCGGCGAGAGGGAGAGGCTGGCGCAACGTGACGTTCAAGCCCAATTGCGGCTGCCATTGCTGGGTAAGGAAGGCGTGGCCGAGGCCGGCAGAGCCCGGAGGGGTCCAGAGGTAGGAGGTGGTGATCCGCGTGCCCGTTTGGGGAATGGCTGCGGCAAGCCGCAGCGAGGCCCAAGGGCGGCGCACCGGGCGGATCCATCCGCGGACGACGGATGCGCCGGCAGCCGCGCCATCCGCATCCTGGATGAGCATGGAGGACGCGCCCGCGGCAAAGCCGGCGCTCCAGGCGTTCCACAGCTCCTGGGTGACGGAGGCCATGTAACCGAAGCCGCGGTAGTCGCCGACGTTAAATACGTAACTCGAGGAAGCCAAGTCGGGCAGCAGTTCGCCGGCGCTGAAAATCGCCTGGCCGGAGGCGGTGAGGGCCGCGTCCCGAAGCGCGTCCTGATAAAGGGCAGCGGCATAGGTCCGCGTGCCGGACACCTTTCTGTAGCCGAGCTCCAGCGACCGGGTTTTCTGCACGCGCGCCCGCCCGCCGCGCAGGGAGACGCGCGGGAACATCGCCAGACCGGTGAGTCCCTCCTGGAGCGAGCCTTCGCTGGCGATCAATTCATAGGCTGGCGCGCCGCTGGTGAAGCCCGATTCGATGACACCGATCTCGCCCAGATCCCACGTCAGGCGCGCGTAGGGGCTGAGCAGATTCAGCCGGTCGAGGAAGACGACCGATTCGAGCATGGCGCCGTAGGTGAGCTGCAAGCCCGGCGCGAGATCCATGCGGTCGCCGACGCGCACCGACATGGTTCGCAGCACCGGCATCTCGACGGCGGCGCCCTGCCCCTGGAGAAAGCCCATGCCAGCCTGACGCAGCGCCGCCTGGCGGACGGTGAGCTCGACCTCCGGCGTGGGCTCGAATCCGTCTCCGGTGCGGGTGTAGGAGGTGCGGAAGCCCGCGGTGGGCGCGCCCGAGGCGCCGGCGTAGCCCACATTGCCGCTGACGCGGAGTTCGTTGTTGCCGAACAAGGAAGTCGCCAAGGCGAACGCGGTGCCGAGTTCCGGCTCGCTGCCCAAAGTCGGCGCCGAAGCGCCATCACCACCGGAAAGCTTGACCACGCCGCGCAAAGGCCCGATGCCGGAAGCGCTGCGCGCGGAGGAGGCGGTCTGCCAGGAGGGCTGTTGCGGCAGCAGCCGCAGCACCGGGCGGGTGGCGGCGGAGGAACGCAGCACCCATTTCCAGTCCTCGCTCAGCAGCCCAGTCTGCCCGGGGGCGACGTACACCAGTTCGATGGAGCTGAACAACTGTGAGAGCTGGATCTGGAGAAGACTCTCCACTCCGGGCCGCACCACCACGTGATTGCGAAGAGCGGGCACAAAGCTGGCCAGCGTGACGCGGACGGAATAGGTGTCGGGCGGGAGCCCTTCGATGCGGAACCAGCCGTCAGGGCCGGCCAGGGTGCGCTGCACCACCCGCTCGGAACGGTTCATCACCTGCACCAGCGCGCCCATTTGGCCGACGCCGGCCGAGTTGCGCACCTGTCCGCTGATGGCGCCGAAGACCTTGAGCTCGGCGGCGCGCATTTCACCCGGCAGAGCACTCAGCAGTGCGATCAGCACCAGCGCGGCGGTACGGTGCATGGCCTCATCCCGCGTCCAACGGCCGCCGGCAACCGGCCCGGCGCCGCCGGCACGGCTATAGAACAGTGAACTGCGCCGACTGCGTCAAGCTCGCGTTCTTGAGCTTGTCGGTAACCTTGACCTTCAAAGTATACTTGCCCGGCTCGAAGTTCGCCAGCGGGAGCAGCTTCTCGATGGTCGCCTGGGAAGCGGAGCCTTCCAGCGCTGCTGCGTCCTCGGTGAACTCGAGCACGGGCTTGTTGTCGGAATCGCGAACGATCTCGTACAGGATCTCGCCCACGGGCTTGCCGGTTTTCTCGTCCGCCTGGAAGTTGTAGAGCTTCATGTAGATGCCCATCTTCTCGGCGCGGCGGAAAGTTTCATTGACGCGCGGGCGCACCTTGGACGTGCCGATGACGAACTGCCCGGTGCCAATGCTGCGCGTGGGGACTTTCTCGAGCACGTCAGCCAGCACGAGCGAACTGGCGAACAGGACGTCGTCTTCCATGCGCGGCACGTTGAGCGCCATTTCGTAGTTGTTCATGTTGCCGCCGACGACGTCCTTGGCGACCACATTCAACCGGTACATGCCGGGCGGCAGGGGCACCGCCTTCTGATAAATGGAGATGCCCTGCGCCGCTTCCTGCAGCATGGAGGCGGGCACCTCAATGGAGACCACGTCCTCGAAGACGTTGACCACGCGCCGCGTCATCGAGGTGATGCGGGCGTAGATGTTGACGATGGCCTTGCTGATTTCACCCTCCTGCTTGAACTGCAGGTCCTTGCGGTTGAACTGGAGGGTGATGGTGGAGAGCACGGTGGAGGCGGTGGTGGGGAAGAAGTCGGCGCGCGCCTGCATGGGGAGCAGGTTGTAGAGGATGCGGGAATTGACCTGCGCCTCGAGGTCGCGGAACTTGATCTTGGGCGCCTTTTGGAGGTCGGCGTACTGCTGGAGGCGCTCGAACTGGTTCATGCGGGCGGGCAGCGGCTGGTTGCCGACGCCGAGGCGCGTGCCGTCGGTGCGGTTGAAGCGGTCCGCCTTGTCTGCCATTCCCATCTGCTCCATGAGCGTGAGTCCGGCGCCGGGCACCATCAGCAGGGCGTCCTTCTCGCTGGGGTCCATGGTCATGCGGTATTCGCCGGTCATCGACTTGTCGACGAACTCGATGACGATGTCGGTCTGCATGCCGACGCCTTCGAGGTAGCGGTAGCGCCATTTCTCGAACGGGTAGACGGAGGTGGTGCCGCCGCCTTCCTCCCACGGGCGCTCATAGGTGCCGCCGGAGGGGCGGGACTCGATCTCGTCGGGCGGGCCGAAGGTGATGTAGATGCGGCCGCGGTCGGTCTTCCAACCGGGGATGCCCGAGGCGAAGCGCTCGTTGGCGTAGGCGATGCGGCGGTAGTGCTCTTCCTTGTACTCGTTCTCCATGGTATCCGGAGTGGGGTCGCGCCGCAGCCAGAACTGTTCGATGAACTGCTCGCGCTCTTCGTCGGTCTGGAGGTTCTTGAAGGCGCGCCGCTCCTCATCGGTGATGATGTAGATGACGTCTTCTTCCAGCCACTTCCGGTAAGGGGTTTCCAGCTCTTTGCGGAGCCGCTCCGCCTGGCGGCGCTTTTCTTTCTCCGACATGGGGCGGGCGAGGGTCTCGCGCTGGCCGTTGTCGGAGTTCCGGCTCCTTCTCTGCGCCGAGGCCGTGTCCGCCGCCGGGGCCAGCAGGAACAGCGCCACCACGAAAGCGTAAACCGAGTATCGCTTCATCGCAGACTCCCCAACGCTTGGCTTGGCCGTGCCAGTGCCAGTCCCAGTGCTTGCACCACTTTCAGTGTAACGCAACTTCCTGGAGATGGATGCCGTCAAGTGCCGGGCGGTTTCAGTCGGCGCCCCCGGTTTCGGGCTGGGCGTCCAGGGGCACGAACTTTTCGCCTTCTGTTCCCGAGGCAAACGGGCTGAAATTTGTGGCCACATCATAGACGTCCACGCCTTCGGCGCGCTTCAGGCCATTGACCACCAGATAGGTGACGGGCGTCATCGCCGCCTCGTAGAGCACCTTGCCCAGATAGCCGCTGAAGATGAGGTTCAGGATGGTCATCCAGGATTCGCGCCCGGCAAAAGCCACGGTCATGACCACGATCGAGTCGACGAGTTGCCCGACGGCGGTGGAGCCGATGGTTCGCATCCACAGGGCGCGTCCCTGGCTCCACACCTTCATCCTCGCCATCACGTAGGAGTTGGCAAACTCGCCCGCCCAGTAGGCCAGAAGGCTGGCTGCCACCATGCGGGGCACGAATCCGAAGACGATCTCGAAGGCTTGCTGGTTTTGAAAGTCCGGCGCCGGGGGCAACCACACGACGATCATCCCGAACAGCGCCATCAAGGCCGATCCGAAAAAGCCCAGCCAAATGGCGCGCCGGGAGCCGGCGTAGCCGTAGACCTCGGTGAAGATGTCGCCGAAGATGTAGGTGATCGGGAACAACAGTTGCGCGCCGCTGATCCGGAATGGACCGATGGCGCAAATCTTGGCTCCGACCAGGTTGGAAACGAGCAGAACGGTGACGAAGACGACAATGAGGGTGTCGTAAAAGCGGAAGTTGTGGCTGGGGCGCTCGAGCAGGTTCCCGCGCAGGGCCGGAAACGCCATACCAGAAGGATGATCGGATCCGGCCCTGAGCATCAGGAAAACAAGGGGGTTGTTACTGCTTGTCCATGACGAACTTCAGAGAGAAGTCGCCCTGCGGCGTGCTGATGTCCGTCTTGACGGTGAGCACCTTGCCGTCTTCCGACAGGCTCCAGGTTTCCACCGATTTGATCTGGTTTCCCTGGATCTCGCGCTTCACGGTGATCTCCAGGTTGTCGCCCTTCCAGGCGGGCGTGACTTGCATCGCCCCCATAGGCGTTTCCACCGTCTTTTCCTTGCCGTCGATCACGTATTCGACGTTGTTGGAGCGTTCCTGTCCCTGGAACGCCTGCACGGTGGTCATCTTGAGGTTGGGGTCCTTGTGGTCGATGGTCCGTTCAAACTTGTCGGGTCCGCTGGGCATGGGCCCGAAATCGGACTTGGCGTTGTTCAGTTTCCAGACCCCCGAGAAATTCGGCTTCTCCGCGCCCGGCAGGCACAGAGCAAAAAGCGCCGCCACCGTGGCGGCCATGATCATGCGTCGCATCATTCGGAGCCCCTTCCTTTCCAAACGGGGCTTGCCTCAGGATAACGCAAAAACCGTTTGGGGCCTGAGCAGAAAGGGAGGAACAATGCCGCAGAAGTTGCCCAGCGGCAGGACATCGTCATGCACAGGCAGCCCGAGCGCGCCGCGCAGGAACTCGCGGCGGCGCAGGCACCGGTCCAGCACATCCGGGTGCAGCGTTCGCAACTCCGCCTGCAGCGCCGCGCCGGCCAGCAGATAGCCGTCTTCCATCCGCGAGGAATAGAAGACCGGGTGGGAGGGGATCACGTCGGCCTGCATCACCATGCCGCTCGCAAGCCGTTCCGAGGAGTCCTCGTACACAGGCGCCGAGAGCCACTCGTCGAAATGGATCAGGTGGCCGGGATTGAGGAAGACGCCGAACCGCCCGAAGGGGAGCCGTTCCTGGATGGCGCGCCACAGATCGCCGCCCGCAGCGCCGATGCGCAGCGCGGCGAACCACGCGCCCATGGCTTCAAAATACGGCGCGGCGAACTCCTGCACATAGCCGCGCGCCGCCTCGGGCAGGTCCGCCGCGCTCTCGGCCACCCAGCCGCAACGGCAACAGTTGGCGCCCCAGTAGCAGATGCCGCAGGAAAAGCGCCCGCCGCGGACCACGCGCTCGCCGCACGCGCTGGCGAGGCTGGCGCGGTTGTTGCCGCACTTCAGCGTCATATGGCAGCCGAGCGGAACGCCGTTGTAGCGGGCTTCTTCCAGCAGCTCATAATCCATTGCGCCGGGCTTCAGCGCGCGCAGCACGCGCTTCATGCCCTCGGCCGCCAGCGTCTGGGTCCACTCGAAGAAGGCGATTTCGGCGGGCGCCGCCTCCTGGCGCAGTTCGATCAACACGCGCGTGCGGTTGAGGACGTTTTCGTAGCCGGCGGCGAACCGCAGTTCGTCGGCGAGAAACGCAGGCGCGTCGAGGCGGTGCTGCGGTTCGAGCGGCTTCCAGCCCGCCACGCCGACGCGCGAGTGCGCGTCGATGCCGCAGTCTTTCAGGACTTCCGCGAGCGTGCGCCCGCCGCCGCGCGGCTGGTCCGGCAGCGAGAGTTCCGGGTGGCGCTCGAGCGTGATGTCGCCGGCGGCGACGGGCGGCGCGGCGGGAGCGTAGTTCATGCACTCATTGCCCGCCAGCAGCAGCGGCTTGCCGGCGAGCCCGGCGATCAGCAGCGCCTCTTCAAAGCGGGGGTCGAAGCCGGCGAGCCATTGCAGGTTGGCAAAGTGCTCGCGGTCGCCGTAAACGACGAAATGGGTGAGCCGCTCCGCGTGCATCCGCGCGCGCAGGAGCGAGAGCCGGCGGGCGTATTCGTCCCGCGAGACCCGCCAGCGGGGAGGCTCGGCGGCGGCGCCGAATTCGGGCCAGTCGATCTCGATGAGCCGCGCCTTGGGCATGGGGCCCTCCAAATCAGGATAGAGCGGAAGTGTTCGATTGCTTTACTTCAGGCGGGCCGCCTCCTCGAGCAGTCCGCGCTGCAAATGGCTGCGGCTCCGGCTGTAGCTGAAGTACACCACCAGCCCGGCGATCATCCAGGCGAAGAAGGCGTATTTCGTGATCCGGTCGAGGCTGAACATCAGCAGCAGGCAGAACAGCATCCCGAGCACCGGCACCAGCGGCACCAGCGGCGTGCGGAACGGGCGCGGCGTGTCCGGGTGCGTGCGGCGCATGATGATCACGCCGGCGCACACGAGCGCAAACGCCCACAGCGTGCCCATGGAGGTGAGGTTGCCCAGTTGCTGGATCGGCGTGAACGCACCGAGCGCCGCCACGAAGACCATCAACAGCATGTTGGATTTCCATGGCGTGGCGAATTTCGCGTGCAGTTCGGAGAACATGCCTGGCAGGAGGCCGTCGCGCGACATTGAATAAAATACGCGCGACTGGCCCAGCAGCATGACCAGCATCACCGAGGTGAGCCCGGCGAGCGAGCCCAGCTTCATCAGGAAGCCCAGCCACGGGACGCTCTTCATCCGGTCCACGGCCACGGCGAGCGGCGCGGCGACGTTGAGCTCCTTGTAATTGACCACGCCGGTGAGCACCGCGGCGTAGAGGATGTAGAGCACCGTGCAAATGGCGAGCGAGCCGACGATGCCGATGGGCATGTCGCGCTTGGGATTGCGCGCCTCCTGGGCCGCCGTGGAGACGGCGTCGAAGCCGATGTAGGCGAAAAAGATCTGCCCGGCGGCCGCCAGCACGCCCGTCCAGCCGAACTCGCCGAACTTGCCCGTCGTGTTCTCCGGCAGGAAGGGCTTGTAGTTGTCGTAATTGATGAAGAAGTAGCCCAGCCCGATGAACAGCACCACAACGGCGAGCTTGACGGCCACAATCAGGGCGTTGAAGCGCGCCGACTCCTGAATGCCGATGATCAGGATGGTGGAGATTGCGAGGATGATGATCACGCTCGGCAGATTGATGATGCCGGGCACGGGGTCCCAAGGGGAATGGATCAGGCTCTGCGGCAGGCGGATGCCGAACGATTCGAGGATGGAGACCATGTAGCCCGACCAGGAGACCGACACCGTGGCGGCGCCGATGGCGTATTCGAGCACGAGCGCCCAGCCGATGATCCAGGCCAGCAGCTCGCCCATCGTGGCGTATGCATAGGTGTAGGCGCTGCCCGCCACCGGGATCATCGTGGCGAATTCGCTGTAGCAGAAGCCGGCGAAGGCGCACGCCACGGCCGCCAGAATGAAGCTGTAAACCACGGCGGGGCCGGCGTGTTGCGCCGCCGCTACGCCGGTCAACGAGAAAATGCCGGCGCCGATGATGGCGCCGATGCCGAGCGCCACCAGTTGGGTCGCCGTCAGCGTGCGCTTGAGCGAATGGCCGTGCGCGTCGGCGCTGGACTCCTTCAGGATCTTCTCCAAAGGCTTGCGGGCGAAGAGACTCATGCCTCGGACCTCGATGTGGATTCGCGCCGCCTCCGCCATGCCAGATACACCGGGATGCCGGTGAGCACGATCAGCAGGCCGGGCCAGGTGTAGCTGGGCTTGTACAGAAGCAGCATCAGTTCGATGAACGCCGCCGCGGCGATGTAGATCGCCGGCAGCAGCGGGTAGCCGAACGCGCGGTAGGGCCGCTCGGCGTCAGGGCGCGTGCGCCGGAGCACGAACAGCCCTGCGATGGTCAGGATGTAAAAGAGCAAAACAGCGAAGATAACATAGTCCAGCAGATCGCTGTAGCGGCCGGTCAGCGTGAGGAACGCCGCCCATGCGCCCTGCATCCACAGGCTGTGGTTGGGCGTGTGCGTCTTTTCGTTCACTTTGCCGGCGGCGTCGAAGAACAGCCCGTCGCGCGCCATCGCGTAGTATACGCGCGCGCCGGCGAAGATCATGCCGTTCAGGCAGCCGAACGTGGACACCATCACCGCCAGCGCCATCACCTGCGTGGCCGCAGGGCCGAGGATCCTGGCGATCACCGCCGTCGCCACGCGATCCTCCGGCACGCTCTGGATGCTCTCCAGAGGCAGCGCCATCAGGTAAACGAAGTTGCACGCGAGATAAATGACCGACACCACGCCCACGCCCAGCGCCAGCGACAGCGGCAGGTTGCGCTTCGGGTTCCTCACCTCGCCCGCCGTGAACGTGACGTTGTTCCACGCATCCGAACTGAACAGCGCCCCGACCATCGCCACCGCCGTCAGCCGCACCGCGTCCCAGGCGCTCCATGGCGCCTCCCAGAACCGCCCGAAGTTGCGCGCCATCGCCTCCGGCTGGCGTCCGAAGAGCACGCCGGCCGCAATCAGCCCGGCCAGTGCGCCCACTTTGGCGATGGTGAAGATGTTCTGGACGCGCGCCCCGGCTTCGATGCCGCGCGTGTTGTGCCAGGTGAGCGCGAGGATCAGAGCAATGGCCACCAGCATCTGCGTGTTGATCCCCGCGGGGCCGAATTTCACAAGCCACGCATCGGCCGACACCGCCGGCACGAACACGCCGAGGAACTTGGCAAACGCCACCGCCACCGCGGCGAGCGTCCCGCACTGGATCACCGCGAACAGCGTCCAGCCGTAGAGGAAGCCCCACAGCGGGCCGAACGCTTCCCTCAGATACACGTATTGGCCGCCTGCGCGCGGCATCATCGCCGCCAGTTCCCCGTAGCCGAGCGCGGCGATCATGGTGAGCACCGCCGTTGCGGCCCACGTCGACATCAGCAGCGCGGGCGAGGCCACCTGCCGCGCGATGTCGGCAGACACGATGAACACGCCGCTGCCGATCATCGACCCCATGACGATGGTGGTCGAATCCAGCAGCCCCAGCCGTTGCACCAGCCCCGTCTGCGTCACCGTGTCAGTGCGATCCATTCTTCCATGCGCTCCCGGACAGTGGCCTTCGTCATCTCTTCCGGCATCAGGTCCCCGATCACGGCGAGCGAATCGACGCCCGTTCGCAGCACGGCGCGCGCGTGCTCCCGGGTAATGCCCCCGATCGCTACCAGCGGCTTTCCGGTCAGCGCGCGCAGCGCGGGCAGCCGCTCCAGCCCCAGCGCCGGGTCGGGGTTCTCCTTGGAAAGCGTCTCGAACACGGGGCCGATGGCCAGGTAGTCGGCGGGCTCTGCCTGCGCCGCGCGCAACTGCTCTTCGTTGTGGGTCGAGAACCCGAGGATGCGCCCGGCGCCCAGCACGCGCCGCGCCAGCGCGGGCGGCAGGTCGTTCTGGCCGAGATGCACGCCCGCGTCCAGCAGGGCTGCGATGTCGGCGCGGTCGTCGACGACCAGCCGCGCCCCCGCGCGGAGGCATAAAACAGCCAGTTGCGAGGCTGTTTCAAACACGGTTCGGGAAAAATGTCCTTTGTGGCGCAGTTGCAGGATGCGCGCGCCGCCTTCGAGCAGGGCTTCGGCGAACCACAGCGGGTCCCTGCCGCGCCGCGCCAGCGCGCCCGTGTCCACGATCGGATAAACCCTCGGAAGCATGAAGAAGGGGACAGGAACACAATACCCCTTTTTTCACGGTCTCCGCACGGGGTTGCGCGCGTGCCGGGAAGAGGGCTGCAGGCGCCAAAGGCTGCGCGGCGGCAGAAACGCCCCCCGCGCTTACGGCGAAGGCGGGCCGCCCAGCGCCTCTTCCAGCCGCGCCAGATCGTGCCGGATCTCCGCCGCCTGCCCGCCGGTGGTTTTCAGCACCTGTTCCACCGTGTGCACCAGCGAGTCGAGCCGCCGTTTCGCCTCGCCGAGCAACGAGCCGCAGGCTTGCGCGAGCGCGTCGTTCCACTGCGAGGTCAGCCGCGCCAGGTTGATCTCCACCGCCCGCTCGATTTTGTGCCGGAAGTGGCGGCGCACGACGCCGCCGAACACGGTCATCGGGATCGCCCACGACAGCAACTCCCAGTTGCGGTCGAAGATCCGGCCCACGCGGATGTCCGGCTCGCGGGGCTCGGCCACATCCATCTCCACCTGCGACGTTTTCAGCGGCACGCCGAGCGTTTCGAGCACCTTCTCCGAGAGCCTGTTTCGGAAGTCCTGCAACGACTGCGACAACTGGCGGCTCACCCGCCGCACCGGATCGAGAAACTCCCGCCGGTGGGCGGCGGAGACCGCCGCCAGCTCCCGGCGCAGCGCGTCTTCGAGCCAGGTCTCGAACCGCTCCATCGCCGTTTGCAGGCCCGACGTCCATGCCGGATACTGTTGCTCGAACTCCTGCAACAGCCGGCTGACAATCGCGTTGGCCTCCGGCCGCAGCCGGCTCTCGATCGTCGCGCGCGATGTCGCCGTGGCGTGCCGCACGATGAGCTCCAGCCCCAGCCGCGTGTCGTCGAGCGTGGCCTTCTCGCCCAGCACGCGCCGCCGCAACTCCTCCCGCTCGCTTTCGGCCCGCTCGGCTGCTTTCAGCGCCACGGTGAGGTACTCGGCGGTTTCCCCTGCGAGAGATTCCACCTTGTGCCGCAGAATCTGCTCCCATTGCGCCGCGCCGTCCTTGCGGAGTTGCCCCAGCAGTTCGTTTTCGATCCTCTGCCGGCAGGCTTCGAACCCCGGCTTGGCCGAATACGGATAGACGGGCAACCCGCCTTCCCAGCGGGACGCCAGTTGCTGGCGCACGAACTGCTCCACTTGCGCCCGGCCGTCGGGGTCGAGGATGTCGATTTTGGTCAGCAGCAGCGCGATGCGCGGCGTGTATCTTTCCAGCTCCGCGATCAGTTCGATGTCGTGCTGGGTCAGCGGCGGGTCGACGCTCACCGCCACCAGCGCCAGCCCCACGTTGGGCAGCCAGCCGCGCGACGCCTCCGTGTTGTGTTCGAACACACTCTCCATGCCCGGCGTGTCCACGAAGCGGATGCCCCGGTAGCGCTCCATCTCCGGCAGCCAGACCCGCACGCGCTCGACGCCTTTCCGGTTGCCGGGGTTGCGGGTCTCGTCGACAAACTCGCCGAGTTCTTCGAGCCGCACCGACTCGCGGCGCTCGCCAGTGAATTCAATCTCGGCCTTCTCGGGCTTCCCGTATTCGATTTCGGTGACGACGCTGGTGACCGGAATCACGCCCACCGGCAGCAGCGCGCGGCCGAGCAGGTCATTCAGAAATGTCGTTTTTCCTGCTTTGAAGCGGCCCAGAATGGCGACATTCACAGCCCGTTCCGCCGCGAACCGCCGGCAGCTTTCCAGAAAGTCGTCGAGCGCCTCCAGGCCGTATTTGCCGATCAGCGCGGCGGCCAGATCGAGCAGGCGCCCGGCCTCCTCGAGTCCGCGCGCGGATTCCACCTCGGCAGTGGGTATCATGGCAACCTCCTGACTCTTGCGATCCTGAATGCGCGCAGGAGAGGACGGAGTCGAGGTTGGGGAAACGGCGCCCGCCGGCGGGAAGCTTTGCGGGGATGGTTCCCCGGCTTGGCTATCGCTGAAGGTCTCGCGCCGCTCCAAATCCATCGCCTCGTCCTGCTCGCTTGGCTCCGGCGGGGACCGGCAATGCCACTCCCGGCGCCGGGCATTCAGTAGGAGTCATCGGCCGCTTGGAACGGCGGTTCAGGGCGGACTCCACCGCCACCGAGTCTATTATCTCAAATCCCGCAGCCAAGCGCCTCGGCGCGGATCCGGCGCACCAGTTCGGGCAGCGCGCGGGCGCAAGGCGCCGAAAGCTCCATCCCTGGCGCCAGGGATCCAGGCTCCATGCCGAAAAGAACGACGCGCGGGGGCAGCAGGGAAAGCGCGCGGGCTTGGTCGAGCGCCTCCGCGACGCCGAATTCGTGCAAGGAGAGCGGCGCCGCCACGCCTGCCAGATCGCCGCGCGAGCGGATCTCGAACCGGTACAGATCCCCCGGCTTGCCGCCGCCGCGCACGGCGTCGACCAGGATCAGCGTGCCGTAGCGGGAAAACTCCCCGAGCAGGTCTCCGAGCGCGGTGCCCGCATCGATGGCGTCCACGCCGCCGGGCAAGCCTTGCGCCGTCAGCTCGCGAACTGCGTGGACGCCGACGCCTTCATCGCCGAGCAGGATGTTGCCCACGCCGGCGATCAGCTTTTTCCTCTCCATGCCCTCTCAGACGAGGCGCGCCGAGGCGAGCAGTCGGCCTCGCGGCGTCACCAGATGGACGGCGCAGGCGATGCAGGGATCGAAAGACCGCACGATCCGCGCCACGGCGAAAGGATTGGCGGGATCCTCCACGGGCGCGCCGACGAGCGCTGCTTCGATGGGCCCGGGCTGGTCCTTGCCGTCGTGCGGCGAGGCGTTCCAGGTTGTGGGGACCACCGCCTGGTAGCGCTCGATCTTCTGGTTGCGGATCGAGATCCAGTGGCCGAGGGCGCCGCGCGAGGCGTCCCAAAGGCCCATGCCCGCGGCCGATTCCGGCATCTTGTGCCCCACGGCGACGGGCTCGTCCAGCTTGATCTGGAGCACCCAGTCGGCCATGGCATCGGCCAGGATTTTGGTCTCCAGCGCCCGCGCCAGGTGCCGGCCCATCACCGAACACAGGTTCTCGCGCTTCAGCCTCAGCTCGGACAGCGCGCCGTCGACGGCCTTGGCCAGCGCGGGGTTTGCACCGTCAACCGTGTTCACCAAGGCCCGGGCCAGGGGCCCCACTTCATAGGAGGCGCCGTCGTAGCGGGGCGCCTTCAGCCAGCTATAGGCGCCTTCCTTCTTCCGGTCGGGCTCGGTGGTCTCTTTCGAGGGATGGGAGGGCGGGGCCTCGCGATACCAGGCGTGGCGGACATCTTCCGTGATCTTCGCCGGGTCCACCGGCGCGCGCTTGCCGTCGACGACGCGGCCCATCTGGAAGAACCGGGTCCTCTTCAATACGTCCGGATCCGAGTCCATGTCGAACGCGCCATAGGACAGATAGCGCCGGCCCCCGCGGCCGATTTCCGCATAGTCCCGGTACACGCCCGCGACGGTGAGAACATCGGGAATATAGACGTTTTCAATGAATTCCCGGAGCTCTTTGAGCCGCCAGAGGAATGTGGTCACCTTGTCCACGGCGGGCGTCACGGTCACCCCGCCCGGGACGACCGATGCGCAGTGCGGCATTTTTCCGGAGAATACCGCCGACATTTCGTGCGCCTTCATCCGGATATGCAGGGCCTGCACGTAATGGCCGACGATCTCCTGGCTCACCTTTTCGGGCAGGCGGTAGTCCGCCTCGAAACGCGGAATAAAAGGCGGAAATTCCGGCCCGCGCACGAAATCGAGCGCGGCCAAATGATAGAAATGCAGGATATGTGACTGGATATAGTTCGCGCCCTGGATCAGGTTCCGGATGACGCGCCCGTTGTGGGGCGGCACGATCCCGAGCGCGTTGTCGAGGCATTGAGCGCTTGCCAGAGCGTGCGCGGTGGGGCAGACCCCGCAGAAGCGCTGCGTGATCTGCACGGCGTCGAGCGGGTGGCGCCCGGCGAGGATCTGCTCGAAGCCGCGGTAGAGCGTGCCGGCGCATCGCGCCTCGACCACTTTCCCGCCGTCCACCACCGCCTCGACGCCCAGATGTCCCTCGATTCGGGTCAATGGGTCGACCACGATTTTTTGCGGCATGGCTTTCACCTCCTCTGATACAGCGGCGAGTGCGCATCGGGGAAGCCCGGCTCGGTGCACCCCATGCACGGCGCGCCCGCGTTGATGCACCAGTTCACGCCGCTGTTCCATTGCCGGATGGGACAGTCGGCGTGCGTGAACGGCCCTTTGCAGCCGATCTCCATCATGCAGCCGACCTCGCCGAATTTCGAGGCGAAGATCCCGTCGTCCAGGTAGTCGCGGAAGATGCAGCGGTTGTGGACGCTCTTGCCGTAGTAGACTTTCAGCCGCCCGTGCTCGTCCATCTCCTTGGCGGGCGGGACCCCGTACAGCAAGACCCGCGCCACCGTGCCGATGAACCAGTCCGGATGGCAGGGGCAGCCGGGGATATTGATCACGGGAACGCTGATCGAGAGCATCTTCAGCACGTCGCCGATGCCCTTCGATTCCGTCGGGTTCGGCTCCGCGGAAGGAATTCCGCCATAGGCTGCGCACGTGCCGACCGCGAGAATGGCCATGGCGCCGGGCGCGAGACGCCGCACCCACTCCAGCATGGCGACAGGCTTGCCGTCCTCCTCGCCGAGCGTCCCGTCGATGCCGCCGTCCCGCGTCGGGATCGCGCCCTCGACAATGAATACATACTTGCCCTTGTGTTTCCTGGCCGTATCCAGGGCGGCATCCGTTGAGAGATTCCCTGCAGCCGCCATCAGCGTTGAATGGTAGTTCAGGAACAACTGATGCCCAGGCAGGATCTGGTCAAGAATGACGTTCTTGATGCTCGGATGAATGGTGTTGATCACCGACACCGAGCACCCGCTGCAAGCGGAATGCTGCATCCAGATGAGCGGGTACTCCTTGACAGCGCCGGCGAGCGCCGCGCCCAAGCGCGGCAAAAACGCCTCATGGAAGGGAGTCAAAGCCGTGGCTGCCGAAGCCCACCGCATGAACTCCCGTCGTGGAATGCCGTGGTTGCCCATACTGCCCTCCTGCAACCGGTTTGGCTTCCTTCTGATGGCACTCGACGCATTTCATTGGCGGCTTCTTCCCGGCCGCAACTTCTTTCTTGTGGCAGTCGATGCAGACGCCGCTCTGCGCCGTGGAATTATGGAACGCCGCCTGCCGCGAGGTCTTCATCGGCGCCGCCGGCGGCTTGGTGTGACACTCGCGGCAGGCCTGATTCGGCCTGGTCTCCGGTTTCTCCGCTTTCGAGGCGTGGTGGCAAGCGTCGCACTTGCCGCCCGCGCGCTGATCGTGGAGTTTGTGATGGAACGTGACGCCGCCCAGCGCGGCGTCCTTCATTACGATCGTGTCCGGCGCTTTGGGCGCGGGAGGTTTTGGCGCTTGCGCAGCGAGCGCCGCGCAGAACAATCCGGCCAGCAGCAGGCTCATGCCCCCTCCAAAGACAATCCGATCTGATTGCCGTCAATCGGCCTTAAAATAGTCCTCCGGCCGGACTGTGTCAAGAGGGCGGCCACTGGCAAGAGGTCCCGCCAAGCCGAGCGCACCGCCGGCAAGCGAGGCGCGCATTCCGCGAGAAGAAGATCGCCTCACCCGGCTGCAATGGGCGGTTGGATCCGTGATCTCTGAGCGCAGCCCGGAAACACCAGGCGCGCCGGGAATATCAAGGGACGAATCCCGGCGGGGGAGAGGCCCCGCCGGCATCCTGCCTTCGCGCCTCGCGTGTCACCGCGGCGCCGGCATTGGGGCGCTTGCGGCACCAGGCAGGCCGGCCCAGGGCAAGCCACCGGGGCCGGACAGGGCCGCGCGCGCTTCCTTTTTGTGGCAGTCGAAACATTTCTGAGGCGGTTTCTTTCCCGCAGCGAGCTGCCGTTTGTGACAGTCGGCGCATGTGCCGCTCTGCGCAGGCGGGTTGTGAAACGCGGCCTGGCGAATGGTCTTCATGCCCTCCTGCACGGGCCTGGTGTGGCATTCGCGGCATGCCTGGAAGGGCCGCGTCTGCGGTTTTTCCGGCCGGGAGGCGTGGTGGCATGTCTCGCACTTGCCTTCCGCGCGCTCCTCGTGCATCTTGTGCTGAAAGGTGACGGCTCCGAGAGCGGCGTCATTCAAAACAATGACGGCGGGCGCCTGCGGATCCTGCGCCCAAGCCGCGGCAGCCGCCACGGCAAACAGGAAATGCTTCATGATTCCTCCACGTCCCGGAGCTCTCGCCATGCTCTCTCCAGAGTAAGCGGACACACTGGCCCGGCGGTGTCAAAGGCGCGTAAAACTGCTGTAAATTCCCGCCCGCGGGCCGAGCGGCGAAGGGAGCGCCGGCGGCGGAGCGCCGCTGCCGGCGGCTTCAGAAAGACTCCGGCGGACAGGAGGAGTTGCGGGGCTGTGAGGAGACGCGGCGGGCAACAGCACGATGCAAGTGTGTTCCAGGAAGGCTCGGACACGAGGGCAAGAGGGTGATGCCGGAGAGCGCACCGGGCGCGGCCCGCGAACGAGCGATCGGCCCGGCGGCCGGAGCCCCCCGCTTTGCTAGCCTGCAGAGGGAACCCCTATGAAACGCCGTTCTCTCGCCCTTCTGATTCTGGCCGCCGCGGCTGTCATCGCCCAGCCGCAGCGGCGCACGCAGAACGTGGTCATCCTGATGACCGACGGGCTGCGCTGGCAGGAAGTCTTCGCCGGCGCCGATGCTGCGTTGATCGACCGAAAAGCAGGCGGCGTTGCCGATCCGGAGGCGCTGCGGAAGCAGTTCTGGCGAGCGACGGCGGAAGACCGCCGCGCCGCGCTGATGCCGTTCTTCTGGAGCGTCGTGGCCCGCCAAGGGGCGGTCTTCGGCGACCGCGGGGCAGGTTCGGAAGCGCGCGTCACCAACGGCCTGAACTTCTCGTACCCCGGCTACAGCGAGACTTTCTGCGGCGCCGCCGACCCGCGGATCGACAGCAACGACAAGCGGTACAACCCGAACCGGAACGTGCTGGAATTCCTCCATGGCCGCCCGGGCTTCGCCGGCCGGGCAGCCGCCTTCGGCGCGTGGGAGCTGTTTCCCTGGATCCTCAACGCGCCGCGCTCCGGACTTCTGGTCAATGCCGGATACGAGCCGCTGCGTCTGCCGGAAAGCAACGGCCGCATTGAACTGATCAACACGCTGAAAGCCGAAACGGAATACTGGGATTCGGAGGCGTTTGATTCCTTCCTTTTCCACTCGGCGCTGGAGTATCTCCGCGTGCAGAAGCCGCGCGTGCTTGCCATTCTGCTTGGCGAGACGGACGAGTGGGCGCACGCGGGCCGCTACGACCTGTATCTGAAGTCCGCCCGCCGGGTGGACAATTACGCGCGGCTCCTGTGGGAGACGCTCGAATCGATGCCCGAATACCGCGGCGCCACCACATTGATTCTGGCCACCGACCACGGGCGCGGGTCGGGGAAGAAAACATGGCGGAGCCACGGCCGCCGCATCCCGGAATCGCAGCATGTGTGGATGGGGTTTCTGGGCCCGGATACGGCGGCGCAAGGCGTACGGAAAACCGCGCAACCGGTGGCGCAGGCGCAGCTCGCCGCCACGATCGCAGCGCTGCTGGGGGAGGACTTCCGCGCCGCCGTCCCTGCCGCGGCGCCGCCGCTGGGGGATGTGTTGCCCCGGTAAAGGCGAGCGAGGTTCCTGCTACATTGTTGCTATGCGCCGCCTTGCAGGCATTTTCATCGTGGCGGCTTTCGCCATGGAAGCCCAGATGGTCCAGGTCACCGAACACACGCTTTCCAACGGGATGAAGATCCTCATTCATGAGGACCACGACGTGCCCAACGTGGCGCTGTACCTGTTTTTCAAGGTGGGCTCGCGCAACGAACGGCCCGGCGCCACCGGCATCAGCCACTTCTTCGAGCACATGATGTTCAACGGGGCGAAGAAATACGGCCCCAAGCAGTTCGATATCCAGATGGAAAAGGCCGGCGGGCGCAACAACGCCTACACCAGCCGCGATGTCACGGTCTACACCGACTGGTTTCCGCGCACGGCGCTGGAATTGATGTTCGACATGGAAGCCGACCGGATCCGCGACCTCTCGTTCGATCCGAAGATCGTGGAAAGCGAACGCGGCGTCGTCAGCTCGGAACGGCGCACATCGGTCGACAACAGTCCCTTCGGCACGTTATACGAGCAGCTCAACGCCACTGCCTATATCGCGCATCCGTACCAGTGGCCGGTGGTCGGATGGGCGTCGGACATCGAAGCCTGGACGATGGAGGATCTCAAAGCCCACTACCGGATGGGCTACGCGCCGAACAATTGCGTTGTCGTGGTCTCCGGCGACGTGACGCCCGCCGAAGCGCTCCCTCTGGCGAAGAAATATTTCGAGCCGATTCCGCGGCAGGACCCGCCGCCGCCCGTCCGCACCCTGGAGCCGCCGCAGCTTGGCGAACGCCGGGTGGAAGTGCGCCGCCCGGCGAACCTGCCGCTGCTGATGGCCAGCTTCCACATCGGCCCGGCCAGGGACCCGGATTTTCCCGTCTACCAGGTGATCGAAACGATCCTGGCCGGCGGGCGCAGCTCCCGGCTCCATCAGCGGCTGGTGGAGAAAGAACAGCTCGTGCTCAACGCCGGCGGCGGCGTGCGCCCGTCGCTAGACCCCGGCCAGTTTCTGTTTTCCTTCCAGGTCCGCAGCGGCAGGAAGCCCAGCGACGTGGAGAAATCGCTGTACGAGGAGCTGGAACGCCTGGGCAAAGAACCCGTGCCGGCCGAAGAGCTGCAAAAGGCGAAGAACCAGATTCTGGCCGATTTCTACCGCGAACTGAAAACCATTTCCGGAAAGGCGAATTTGCTGGGGACTTATGAAGTGTTTTTCGGCAGTTGGAACGAGATCCTGAACGCGCCGGCGCGGATCGAAAAGGTCAGCGCGGAGGATGTGAAGCGAGTCGCCGCCCGGATCTTCGCGCCGCGCAACCGCACCGCGGGCACTCTGATCCCCGAGCCGGGCGCGGAGGTGAAACAATGAGAACCGCTTTCGGAATCCTGCTTATGGTATTGCCCGGCATTGCTTCCTCCCAGGTGCGGCTGCCCGAGTTCACCCGCGAGCAGCTCCCCAACGGCGCCATCCTGATCCTGCTGCCGCGGCACGATGTGCCCCTGGTGAGCGTCCGCGCCGTCTTCCGTGGCGGAGCGGAGATCGAGCCGCAGGGCATGAACGGCATCACAGCGGCCACGGTGGAGATGATGCGCCGCGGCGCCGGCAAGCGGACGGCGGCGCAGATCGACCTGGACCTGGACTTTCTCGGCGCCAGCCTGAATGCAGGCGCCAACCGGCAGTCGGCCTATTTCTCGCTGGAATTTCTGGCGAAAACCGCCCCGGAAGCCATGGCGATTCTGGCTGATATTTTGACGCAGCCGGCTTTTCCGGAGGACGAGCTCCGCAAAGTGCTGGCGCAGGCCGCCGACCGGGTCCGCTCGTCGAAAGACAACCCTGCCGCAGCCGTGGGGCCGTACTTCAACGGTTTCTTCTACCCGGCCGGGCATCCGTACCGCCATTCCGGGACTCCGGATGAACTCTCTGTTTCGGGCATCAACAGGGAAGAAGTTCTGAATCATTACCGGCGCATGGCGGCGGGAAAGAATCTGATTTTTGTGGCTGCTGGCGATTTTGATTCCAAGCAATTCGCGCCGCTGGCGCGGAAAATTGCAGGCGCCCTTCCGGCCGGGGAAGCCGTGAACGCAGCGGCGGACGCGGCGCCGCGCTTCGACCGGCCGCGGCTGCTGCTGGTGGACAAGCCCGACGCCACGCAGACCTATTTCCGCATCGGAATGCCCGGCATCCACCGGCGCCACCCGGACCGAGCGGCCCTGCTGGCGGCGAACACGCTGTTCGGCGGCCGCTTCACTTCGCTGTTGAACGATGCGCTGCGCGTCAACGCGGGGCTTACCTACGGCGCAAATTCGATCCTCGATCTCGACCGCCTCACCGGGGCGATCGCCATCAACTCGTACACGCCGACGGCGACCACCGCAAAGGCGATTGACCTGGCGCTGGAGGTGCTGAACCAGTTTGCCGGCAAAGGCATCACGCAGGAGCAACTGGATTCGGCGCGGGCCTACATCAAAGGCAACTTTCCCACCGACCGTCTGGAGACGTCGGACCAGCTCTGCGCCATACTGGCCGAGCTGGAGCTTTTCGGCCTGGGCCGCGACGACATCGACGGCTTTTTCCAGAGACTCGACGCTCTCACCCCGGAGCTGGTGAACGCCGCCATCCGGCGGCATTTCACCGCCGGCAACCTCCAATTCTGCCTGGTCGGCAACGCCGCGGCCATCGAAAAAGAGGCCGCCAAATACGCGAAATCCATGAAGGTGGTTTCCATCAAGACCGAGGGCTTCGCGCCGCCGGATTTCTGACGAAGGGAGACGTTCATGCGGGAAACCTGGGGCCTGAACGCAAGCGAATTGAGGGTGCTCAAACGGCTCGACACTCCCGAGCGGGTGCAGGGTTTCCTGGACGAGCTGGCCTACAACCGCGACACGGATCCGCACACCTGCTTTTCGCCGCGGCTGGTGTTGCGCCACGGCCGCGCCCACTGCATGGAGGGCGCGTTGCTGGCCGCCGCGGCGTTCCGCCTCAACGGCAGGCCGCCTTTGATTGTGGATCTGGCCGCGGTGCGTGATGACGACCACATCCTGGCCGTCTTCCGCGAAGGGCAGTGCTGGGGGGCCGCGGCGAAGTCCAGTTACACCGGGCTTCGTTTCCGCGATCCGGTGTACCGCACGCTGCGGGAGCTGGTCATGAGCTACTTCCCGCACTACTACAATCCGGCAGGCGAGAAGACGCTGCGGGCGTATTCCCGCCCGGTGAACCTGGCGCGGTTTGACGCGCTCGGGTGGATGGCCAGCGAGGAGGACGTGTGGTACATCCCTGACCATCTCACTTCCCTGCCCCATATCCGCCTTCTCACGCCGGCGCAGGTGCGCCGCCTCACGGCGATGGACGAGCTGTTGTACGAGGCGGGCATGGCAGGGCGCTCGCTGCATGCTGTTTCGGCGCGGGCGCGCCCGGCGCAGGTTTCGCGGCGGCTGAGCCGGAGCCGTTCAGCGCCGTCGCGGCTCGCAGTGGTGCGCTGAAGGCGCCGGAGGCTCGCGGAAGCCGCGTTTCGAGGCGGGAAGAACGGCGCGGCTGCCGCTGCCGGCGTCCGCCCGTGTTTTTGCGGCGCCCTAACCGGCGGCCTTGGCCAGGATCTCACGCACGCGCCGCGCGACGATCTCCGCGTCGCCTTTTTGCATCATCCAGACGGTGAAGAACAGCGCTTCCTTGTTCGTCATCGGGCAGGCTTCGATGGACGGACGACCCTCGCGCAACTGCTTCATCACCTCCGGCGGCGTGATTTTCACCACGCTCTGGTCCCAGCGGATGCGCAGGTGCGGGGTGTGGTTGGCGATCGGCGGCACGGTCACGTCCGCCGTCACCGACTTCACCTTTTTCGCCTCGCGCGCGATGATGTCCACCCTGCGGTCCCACTCGCGCGCCTCGGCGGCGTGGTCCTGATTCAAGTAGAGCTCCAGCGCGACGAGCATGCCGGCCATTTCTTCCTTGTTGACCTTCATGCCGCGCGCGATCGAATCGCTGTAGGGAGAAGTGTTGAGCCGCGCCGCCTCGATCAGGTCCTTTCTGCCGAGCAGCAGCCCCGCGCTCTGGGGCCCGCGGATTCCCTTCCCGCCGCTGAAGGTGACGAGGTCGAAGCCCATTTTCGTGTACTTCGAGAGGTTCTCCACCGGGGGCACGTCCGCGGCGGCGTCATTGAAGCTCGGGATGCCGTGCTTGCTGCAGAGAGCAACGAACTCTTCGCTCTTGATCCGTCCACGCGGGTCGGCATCGTTGAAGAACAGCGCCATGGCGGTGCGCTCGTTGACGGCGCGTTCGAACTCTTCGGCGGTCTCCACCTCCACCATGCGGACGCCCACCGCGCGCACGGCATGGTCGTAGCCGTAGCGGTGCGACTTCTGGATGATGACTTCGCTCTTCATTCCGGTGAGATCCGGGATGCGGCGGATCTTGTCCGGATCCTTGCCGGTGATGCAGGCGGCGGTTCCCACGGTGAGAGCTCCCGCTGCGCCGGAGGTCACCATGGCCGCCTCGCAGCCGAGCAGCCCGGCAATGCGTTTGCCCACGGCGTCCTGCAATTCGGTCAGGTTGACGTAGTGCTTTGAAGCCGCGCGCATCGCCTCCATCACCTCATCGGGCATCAGCGATGCGGTCAGCATCGTGTAGGTGCCGGCGGCGTTGATGAAGGTGCGGACGCCCAGCTCGCTGATGACATCGCGGCGCCGCGGCGCCGCCAGCCCGCTGCGCGTCAGCCACGGCAGGCTTCCGATGGCGCCCAGGAACGGTCTGCGGCCGAAGATCATGAGAGACTCCTTGCGTTCTCTATCCTGTCACTGCCGGCGGCTCGGCGCCAGCGGCGTCACAGCGGCAGCCCGAAGTGCCGGGCGGCGTTCTGATAGCAGATGCGCCTCGCCATGCCGCCGACGAGATCGAAGTCCTGCGGCAACAGCCCATTCTCCATGTCGGCGCCCAGCAGATTGCACAGCGTCCGGCGGAAATACTCATGCCGGGGATAGGACATGAAGCTGCGCGAATCGGTGAGCATGCCGACAAAATGCTCCAGCAGGCCGCAGTTGGAGAGCGCGTTGATCTGCCATTCCATCCCTTCCTTCTGGTCGAGGAACCACCAGCCGCTGCCGAACTGGATCTTGCCCGGCACGGAGCCGTCCTGGAAGTTGCCCGCCATTGTGGCGAAGGCGTAATTCCAGGCCGGGTTCAGGTTGTAGAGCACCATTTTGGGCAAGGCGCCCTCGCTCTCCAGCAGGTCGAGGTATTGGCCGAGCGCATCCATCTGCGGCCAGTCGCCGATGGAATCGAAGCCCGTGTCCGAGCCCAGCTCGCGCAGCCTTCGCGTGTTGTTGTTGCGCCGCGCCATCAGATGGAGCTGCTTGGTCCAGCCTTTTTCGGCGTCCAGGCGGCCGAAAAAGAGCATCAGAAATGAAGCGAATTGCACTTGATCTTCGGCCGAAACAGGAATAAATGCTCGCGCTTTTTCGAAGATTTCTGCAGCTTTTTCCTCCGAACACGGCGTCGAGAAGCAGACGTTGAGGCCGTGGTCGCTCAACCGGCAGCCGAGCGCATGGAAAGCGCCGTGGCGCTTTTTCAGCGCGTCGAGGAAGCTGCGGAAATCCGCGATGTCGGTGTTGGACGACTCGGCGAGCCGCCCGAGCCACGAGTTGAAGACATCGGGCTGGTGCACCAGAAAGGCGCGATCCGGGCGGTAGGTGGGAAACACTTTGGTCTTGAGCCCCGACGCGGCGATCTGCCGGTGCCAGCGGAGATCGTCGGCGGGGTCGTCGGTGGTGCAGACGGCCCGAACCTGGAATTTTTCCAGAATGCCCCACGCCCGCAGGCTCTCGCCGGCGAGCATCGCGTTGGCCTGCTCCCAGACGCGCCCGGCGTTGCCGGCGTCCAGCAGCTCGTCGATGCCGAAGTAGCGCTTCAGTTCGAGATGCGTCCAGTGGTAGAGCGGGTTGCGCAGCGTCGCCGGCACCGTCTGCGCCCAGGCGAGGAACTTCTCTTTGGGCGAGGCATCGCCGGTGACGAACTTTTCCGGCACGCCGTGGGCCCGCATGGCGCGCCACTTGTAATGGTCGCCTTCCAGCCAGATCTCGAACAGGTTGGCGAAGCGCCGGTTCTCGGCCACGTCCTTCGGCGGCAGGTGGCAGTGGTAGTCCAGGATGGGCTCGTTTTCGGCGTATTCGTGATAGAGCCGCCGCGCCGCCGCGGTCGACAGCAGGAAGTCCTCGTGGATAAAAGCCATAGGGGTCACCTCGTCTGAAATGCCAGTATATCGCCCTGGCGCGGGCCGTCATAATGGAAGGGTGAGCCAGCCCATGTCGTCATCCTTTCTTTCCCTCACCCCGAAGTTCATTCCCGAGCTCGATCCCGCGTTTGTTCCCGCGTCCTTGTGGAACCGCGCGTTCCGGCAGCTTGCCGAACGGCAGAGGGCCGTGCCGCTGGTCCTGGCCGTGGAGCGCTCCGACGGCAGCATCTCGCGCTATGAAACCGTTGCGCTGCCGGAAGGGTCGGCGGAGTTCGATCTGAACCTGCGCTATGCCGAACGGATCGTGAAGTTTTTGTTGTGGCAGCGCGGCGGCTGGAAGGTGTACGCCGGCGGCCCGGCGGCGATCGGCGAGCACCTGCGCGCCGTTTACGCGCCTGGCGGGGCGCGCGCCTTTGATCACGAATTCATGAGCGGCGTGTACGAGCGCGAGTTTGCCGTGGAGATCACGAGCGCAGACCGCGTGCCCGCCGCGCGCGAGACGTCGAGCCCGCTGGGGCGCCACCTGGACGGCTGCCGCGTCGGGTTCGACCTGGGCGCCAGCGACCGCAAGGCCTCGGCGGTGATCGACGGCGAACCGGTGTTCAGCGAAGAGGTGCCGTGGGATCCGCGCCCGCAATCCGATCCGCAGTATCACTACGACGGCATCATGGACTCGATCCGCCGCGCGGCGGCGCACCTGCCGCGGCTCGACGCGGTGGGCGGGTCCGCCGCAGGGGTCTACATCAACAACCGCGTGCGCGTGGCGTCGCTGTTCCGGGGCGTTCCGAAGGACGTGTTCGACGCCAGGGTGGCGGATATGTTTCTGCGGATCCGGGAGGAGCTGGGCGTGCCGCTGGAAGTGGTCAACGACGGCGAGGTGACGGCGCTGGCCGGCTCGATGTCGCTGAACGACAACCCGGTGCTGGGCATCGCGATGGGCTCGAGCCTGGCCGCCGGGTACGCCGACACGCACGGCAACATCACCGGCTGGCTGAACGAGCTGGCGTTCGCGCCCGTGGATTACCGGGAAGACGCGCCGGTGGACGAGTGGAGCGGCGACGCGGGCTGCGGCGTGCAGTATTTCTCGCAGGTGGGGGCCAACCGCATCGCCACGCAGGCGGGCATTCGGTTCGACCCGGCCATGCCGCTGCCGGAACGGCTGGTGGAGTTGCAGAAGCGCATGAAGGAAGGCGACCCGCTGGTGCGCCAGGTGTACGAGACGATCGGCACGGAGCTGGGCTACGCGGTGGCCCATTACGCCGATTTCTACGAGCTGAAGCACATCCTGGTGCTGGGCCGGGTGACGACGGGGGCGGGCGGCGACGTGATGATCGGGCAGGCGCGGCGCGTGCTGGAGGCGGAGTTTCCGGAGGTGGCCGCGAGGGTGCAGATCGCGCTGCCGGACGAGAAGAGCCGCCGCGTGGGCCAGTCCATCGCGGCGGCGAGCCTGCCGGTGATCCCCAAGAAAGGCTGAGGTGATTTCCCATGCAGTTTCATAAAACAACTTCGGAGATTTATGTTCCTGACGGAACGGCGCTGCCGGAGGCGCTGGCGCGCACCACGCGGCTGGGCATCGCCGCCCATCAGGACGACATCGAGATCATGGCGATGGAAGGGATCCTGGCCTGCTTCCAGAAGCCGGACCAGTGGTTTTCCTGCGTGATCGTGACCGACGGCGCGGGCAGCGCGCGCGAGGGCGATTACGCGCACTACACCGACGCCGACATGATGCGCGTGCGGCGCGTGGAGCAGAAGAAGGCGGCGATGACAGGCGAGTACGGCGCGTGCGTGTTCCTCGATTACCCGAGCCGCGAGATCAAGGACGGCGCCAACCGGAACCCGGTGGAGGACCTGAAGCAGGTGCTAGAGACGGCGCGCCCGGAGGTCGTGTACACGCACAATCTCTGCGACAAGCACGACACGCACGTCGCGGTGGCGCTGCGCGCGATCGCAGCCATCCGCAGCCTGCCGCTGGAGCAGCGCCCGGCGCGGCTGCTGGGCTGCGAAGTGTGGCGCGACCTCGACTGGCTGCCGGACGGGAAGAAAGTGGTTTTCGACGTCGGCGCGCACGAGAACCTCTCCGCGGCGCTGCTGGGCGTCTTCGATTCGCAGATCGCCGGAGGCAAGCGGTATGACCTGGCCACGCTGGGACGCCGCCGCGCCAACGCCACCTACTTCCAGAGCCATTCGGTCGACCAGGCGGAGGCGATCATCTTCGGCATGGATCTGACGCCGCTGGTGACGGACACGTCTATCGATCCGCTCGATTACGCCACGGCGCACATCCGCGAGTTCGAGCAGGAAGTGCGCGACCGGTTCGCCAAGCTGCGCTGACGGGCGCGGCTCGTGCTGCGCTGCCGGATCAGCGCAGCACGAAGCCGGACGTCAGGTTCGCAATTTGCACCTTGTACTCGCCCGGCTCGAGGACCCACTTGTTTTCCAGCCCCACGAAGGCGAGGTCTTTCGCGGCCAGCTCGAATTTCACGACTTTCTCTTCGCCGGGCGCAAGGCTGATCTTCTCAAAGCCCTTCAGCTCCCGGTTCGGCGGCGACACCTGGCGGTAGAGGTCGCTGACGTAGAGCTGCACGACCTCCTTGCCAGGGCGGGCGCCCGTGTTTTTCACTTTGACGGAGACGGTGATGCTGCCCGTGCGCGGCATGGTCTTGTCGCTCACCTGGAGATCGCTGTAAGCGAAAGCCGTGTAGGAGAGGCCGTGCCCGAAGGGGAATTCCCAGCCTGTGGGGTTGTCGTGGGTGTTCTCGAGCGGCTTGTGGTCGTAGGTGGTGAAGCCGTTCACGTTGCGCGGGTAGCTGAAGGGGAGTTTGCCGCTGGGGTTGACGTCGCCGAGCAGGACCTCGGCCACGGCGCGGCCGCCCTCATTGCCCGGCAACCCCGCCCAGAGGATGGCTTTCGAGTTCTTCGGGATGGTGCGCAGGACGCGCGGGCGCCCGCCCACGAGCACGGTGATCACCGGCTTGCCGGTGGCGGCGAGCGCGTCAATGAGGCGGATCTGGGGCTCCGGCAGCGCCAGGTCTTCAATGTTGCCCGGAGTCTCGCAGTAGGTGGGTTCGCCCATGACGGCGACGATGGCGTCGGCGGAGGAGGCAGCCGCCACGGCGGCGCGGATGTCTGCTTCCTTGTCCCACTCCACGCCCTTGACGTACTGCACGCTGCCGCCCGCGTTGAGCGCCTGCAGAGCCTTCAGGATGGTGGGCTTGTTCTTCGGGTACAGCTCCTCTTTGTTGCCCTGCCATGTGAGCGACCAGCCGCCGTTGAGCACGTGGAGCAGATCCGCGTTGGGCCCGGTGACGAGGATGCGGCGGCCTTTGCCGAGCGGCAGCACGCCGTCGTTCTTGAGCAACACGAGCGCTTCGCGCGCGGCTTCGAGATTGGCCTGATGGAACTCGGGCTTGTCGAACTCCGCCTTCATCGAAGGGTCGGGGCGCGGGCGGTCGAACAGCCCCAACTGCATCTTCACGCGCAGGATGCGGCGCACGGCGTCGTCGATGCGGGAGACCGGCACGCTGCCATCCTTGACACACTGCAGGAGCAGCTCGGCAAAGCTGTAGTCGTAGGGCACCATGCTCATGTCGACGCCGGCCATGACGGCCATGCGCACGGCGTCCTTGGGCGTGGCGGCGACGCGGTCGCGCGTGTGCAGCCGCTTGATGTCCTCCCAGTCGCTGACGACGAAGCCGCGGAAGCCCCACTCTTTTTTCAAGACCTGGTTGATGAGCCAGGCATTGGCATGGCCCGGCACGCCGCTGATCTCGCCCGAGTTGATCATGGCCGTGGGCGCCCCGGCGCGCACCGCGGCCTCATACGGCGGCAGGATGACGCCGCGCAGCGTGCGCTCGTCGAGAATCGCCGGGGTGCGGTCCTTGCCGTTGAACGGCATCGAGTAGCCCGCATAGTGCTTGACGCAGGCGGCCACCTTGTCGCGCGCCGCCATGTCCTTGCCCTGAAGCCCTTCCGTATAGGCTGCGCCCATGCGGGAGGCGAGCAGGACGTCCTCGCCGAAGGTCTCCCAGAAGCGCGGCCACAGCGGCTGCCGACCGATGTCCTGCACGGGATAGAACGTCCAGGGGATGCCGGAAGCGCGAGTCTGGAAAGCGGAGATTTCAGCCGAGCGCTTCACCAGGTCGAGGTTCCATGTCGCCGCCGCGGAAATGGCGTTGGGGAACAGCACGGCATCGAGCGTGTAGTTGGCGCCGTGGATCGAGTCGATGCCGTAGAGCACGGGGATCTTGAGGCGCGATTTCTCGACGACATCCTGAATGGCGTTGAGGACCTCATGCCAGTGATCCACCGGGTAGGCTTCGCCGTTGACGTTGAGGATGGAGCCGACCTTCCACTTGAGGATCGCTTCCTCGAGCTTCTGCGGATCCAGCCGGTGGTTGCGGCCAACAGCGTTCGGGACAGAGACGACGTCGATGGTGACCTGCGTCATCTGCCCGACCTTCTCTTCGATCGTCATCCGGCGCAGGAGAGCTTCGATCTTCGCCTCGGGCCCTGTGGCGGGAGCGCGGCGCTGCGGAGTCTGCTGGCTGGCCATCGGCAGGACGCAAGCCAGGATCATGGGGACGAGCCATTTCCGGGACATATCGCTCCTATTTTCCTGAATCCGCGCCCCATGGCGCAATGGCGCGGCGTTATTTCTTCTGCTGGCCCCAGCCGTCGGCCCAGGACTTTGGCGGCTGTTGGGCGGCGGAAGGCGCGGGCTTGCGCTTGTTGAGGTCTTCGGTGACGAAGCGGTAGAGGGCCTCGAGCAGCGCGGCGCGGGGGAACTTCTCGCCCATCACGAGGGCCATGTTGAGATGGTCCGACCAGGCCATGCCGAGATAGCTCGATTCGGGAATGATCTGGTCCATGCGCAGGAGCTGGCCGTCGTTTTTCACGTCCCATGCCGAGAGCATGCGGTAGGTTTGGGCGGCGTTTTTCGGCACCCGGTCCGGATGAATGACCGCGGCGAGAGACCAGGTGGGGACGTAGGGGTGGGGATGCGCGGAGAGGAAGCGGCGGCGCACGTCCTGCTTCAGGCTCTTGAAGCCCTCGGCCGGGTTGCCTTTGCAGCCGGCGCGGTCCTTCACCTTGCCCATCCAGGCGTCGAGCTGCATGGGCAGGGAGTCGGCGATGGGAGAGCCGCCGCTGGCGCCGGCCGTGCTGATGAACGCCGCCACTTTCTCGCGCAGCGCGGGATAGAGGGCCAAGGCCGTCATGACGTCCGGCGTGCCCTTGCTGTAGCCGACCAGGATGAACGGGCGCTTGTCGGAAAGCCACTTCTCTTCGATGTAGTCCGCGATGAGTTTTGCGTTGTCCTCGCTGGAGTCGTTCGGCACGGAGAGAAGGTCCGTTGTGACACCGTATTTTTCCGCGAGCACCTTGCGGCCGGCGGCATAAGCGGGGTTGTCGGAGACGCAGGTGTTGAAGATGCCCGGGATCACCAGCAGGCGGTAATCGCGGCTGACCTCGCCGAGCTTCGTATCTTCTTTGCCGGGGATCTCCAGCCACTGCGAGCAGGGCGACAAGTCGTCGCCGTCCGGGTTGTTCTGCCTGAGCACGGAGCAGAACAGATCGGAGAATTCCTTCGCGCGGTTGCCGCTGTCGGGGCGCAGGTAGATGACCAGAATGCGCCCGTCGGAGAAGTATTCCTGGCCGTGCGCCGTTTTCGCTTTGGTGATGGTGTCCTTGGGCGTGACGTATTCGGTTCTCACCACCTGCCCGCTGTGTTTGAGCGTCTCGCCGATGAATTCGCGCTCCTTGTCCGTCTCGGGGTCGATGCGGTGCGTGACGCCGCCGGTGCGCTGATCGCGGTCGAAGCCGACGTCGTGCGTGCCCGCGCCCACCCACAGGGTGAGCCCGCCGACCTCGAAGGGCGCCTTCCAGATGCGGAAGTGGTGGCGCTCGGCCACGGTCATGACGGGGTCGCTCATCGCGAACCCATAGTCCTGGGGGCGGCCGAACACGTAGAGCTCGCTCATGGGCATGGTGAGATACGCCTGGCGGGACAGTGTGCCCAAGGCGCCGCGGAGAATCGAGTCTTTCACCGAACGGTCCACCACCACCCAGCCCACATCGAGCAGGGCGCGCTTGACCTGCTCCTCCGCGCCGAGGATCAGGAAGTTCACGCGGTCGCCTTCCAGGCCGTCTTTGTCCACGACGCGGCGCGGAATTTTGGACAGGATTTCATCCGTGATGGGCGGCAACTCGCCCTGGAAGGTCTCGACAGCCGCACCGGCTTTCTCCACGATTTCCACGGTGGCCTGATACTGCCCGCTCGCCGGGGAGCTGTTTTGATTGACGCCGAGAAACAGACGCCCGGCGACGGTCATGCGGCTCTCGCGGCGCGAGCCGACAAGAAACGGCCGCGCAGCCGCTCCCTCGCCGATGCGGCCGATGACGGCGCCGCGGCCTGCGTCATTGACGGGGAGGGCGCGGATCAGATCCATCCATCCTCGCTTCAGCCCGTCCGGCGCAGCTTCCTCGCGCGCGTCGGCATATTTCAGGCGTCCTTCGGCGGTGATGCGCACCAGATCGCCGGGGCGGACATCCACGCCCGTGTCCACCCACGTCTGCTGGCCATCGAGAGTGACCGATTTCTTTTGGGCGGCAGACGGAGCGGGCGCGAACAAGGCCGCCAAGGCGAGAAAGACGATCTGCTTCATCCGGGGACCTGCCGGGGGACGGCCTGCGGAAGAATCGGTCCGGGCGTGGTGTGCCGTGCCTGCCATTGTTCCATTCTCATACGGCATTCGCGCAGGAACCGCTCCGGGTCCGGATGACGGGGCGTGTGCCGGATGGCCGACTGGCCCCCGACAACCGCGATCAAGCGCACGGAGAACCCAAGCCCGGCTCCCAGCCCGCGCCATTCCTGCCGTTCCTCTATTGCGGAGACGTCTCCCCAGCGGATGCGTTTCCTGCCCAGGCCGAAAAGGCGGAACTGCTCCACGCCGGCGGGGCCGCAGACGATTTCGCGGGGCCAGCAGGCGGCCAGGAACAGAACCGCCGAGGCCAGGGCGCCCAGCTCGCGGAGGCGCACATCCGGGCGGGGATCGCCGAATTCAAAAACCAGCAAGGCCGTCACCGCAACGGCGAGAAGGCCTGCGCCGATGAGGATGCGGGTGCGCCAAAGGCCAGGAAATCGGAGCAGCTCCGGTTGCAGCCGGTCCCGATAGGAGGCCACAACCTTATTTTGCCCAAAGCCGCGGCGCAACCGCAGCGCGCTTGCGGGACAATCAGATCATGCCGAGGCTGTTCCTGGTCGACGCCTTCAATCTGATCTTCCGCGCCTACCACGCGCGGCAGCGCAGCGGCGCGCCGCCCATGCGCACCTCCCGGGGGTCGTCGACCGAGGCGATTTACATCTTTCACAACATGATCCGGCGGCTGCAAAAGCAGTACAAGCCGGAATACCTCGCCGCGGTGTTCGAGAGCGAAGGCCCGACCTTCCGTGACGAAGCTTATGCCGAATACAAAGCGACCCGCGCCGAGACGCCGCCCGAACTGCTCGAACAGATCCCCGCCATTGAGAGGATGCTGGCCGCCATGCGCGTGCCCGTGGTCAAATCGCAGGGCTATGAAGCAGACGACGTGATCGGCACGCTGGCGCGGCGCGCCGCGCAGGCGGGATTCGAAGTCTGGATGATCAGCTCGGACAAAGACCTGCTGCAACTGGTCGGCGGCGGCATCTTCATGCTGGACCCCATGAAGAACGACACGCTGTACGATCCGGCCAAAGTGGAGGAGTTCAAGGGCGTGCCGCCGGAGCGCATCGTGGATCTGCTGGCGCTGGCCGGCGATTCCTCGGACAACATCCCCGGGGCGCCGGGCATCGGCGAGAAGGGGGCCGTGCAGTTGCTGCGCGAATTCGGGAGCCTGGAGCAGCTTCTGGAGCGCGCCGGGGAAGTGAGCCGCAAATCCTACCGCGAGAGCCTGCTGAATCACCGGGACCAGATCGAGCTTTCGCGCCGGCTGGCGTCGATCGACACCGAAGTGCCGCTCGAGACGGACCTGGAGCTGCTGCGGGCGCAGCCGCCGGATGTGGAAGCGCTGGCCGCGTTCTACCGCGAATACGAGTTCCTGAGTTTTCTGAAAGAGCTGGAGCTGCCGGCGGCGGATGCGGGCGCAGAAGAGCCAGAGGAGACGGCCGAGCCGGACACGGCCGTTTTCTACGACTGGAAAGCGGCGGGCTGCCCGGATCCCGGCAAGCCGGTGGAAGACGTGCTGCTGTATGCGTTTCTCGTGCTGGCGGACCCGCCGGCGTGCGCGCTGGAATCGCTGATTGCGCGATATCTGGAGCGGGTTCCGGCGACGCGGGAGGAGACGCTGCGGGCGCTGGCGCGGCGGCTGCGCCCGATGGTGGCGGGCGACCTGCGCCGCCTGTACGAAGAGATCGACCTGCCGCTGATGCCGGTGCTGCTGCGCATGGAACAAGCGGGGGTGCGCATCGACACGGGGCGGCTGGCGGCGCTCTCGGCGGAGATGGAAACCGCGCTGGCACGGCTGACCGACGAGATCCACGCGCTGGCGGGCATCCCGTTCAATATCAACAGCCCGAAACAATTAGGTGAAGTTCTGTTTGAACGGCTGAAGCTCCAGCCGCAGGGCAAGACGAGCAAGACGAAGGCCTACTCGACCTCGGCGGACGTGCTGGAAGCGCTGGCGCCCATGCATCCGGTGATCGGCAAGATCCTCGACTACAGGCAGCTTTCCAAACTGAAGGGCACGTACGTCGACGCCCTGCCGCAACTGATCTCGCCCGCTGACGGGAGGCTGCACACGACCTTCAACCCGGCGGGCGCGGCCACGGGCAGGCTGTCTTCCACCGAGCCCAACCTGCAGAACATCCCGGTGCGGACCGAGCTCGGGCGCGAGATCCGCTCCTGCTTCGTGCCCGAACCCGGCTGGGTGCTGCTGTCGGCCGACTACTCGCAGATCGAGCTGCGGCTGCTGGCGCATTTTTCTTCGGACGCCGCGCTGACAGAGGCGTTCCGGCGCAACGAGGACATCCATACGCGCACGGCGAGCGAGATCCACGGCGTGCCGCCGCTGATGGTGACGCCGGAGATGCGGCGCGCGGCCAAGGCCGTGAATTTCGGCATCGTGTACGGGCAGACGCCGTTCGGGCTGGCGCAGCAGCTTGGCATTCCGCAGGAAGAGGCGCGGCTCTACATCCAGAGGTATTTCGAACGCTACCCCGGCGTGCGGCTGTGGATCGACCGCACTATCGACGAAGTGCGCGAGCGGGGCTACACGCTGACGCTTTGGGGACGGCGCCGGCCGATTCCGGATATCGCGTCGAAGAACCCCAACGCGCGCGCCTTCGCCGAGCGCACGGCGGTGAACACGCCGCTGCAAGGCACGGCGGCCGATCTGATGCGGAAGGCGATGATTCTTGTGGACGGCGAGCTGCGGCAGCGCGGCTGGCGGAGCCGGCTGCTGCTGCAGGTGCACGACGAACTGGTGCTCGAGTGTCCCGGGGAGGAACTGGAAGACGTGCGCGCCATGGTCAAGCGCATCATGGAAGGCGTGGAGAAGCTCAGCGTGCCGCTGCTGGCAGAGACGGCAGCGGGCCCGAACTGGCGCGACGTGGCATGAACGAACAACTCCGCCGCCAACTGGAACAGCTCCGCCGCCGCATTGCGCGCATCGAATCGCGGACAGCGGGCTCACCGGCGCGCGCTTCCCTGCCCCCGGAGCTGGGGCGCGCCGTGGAAACGGCGCTGGGCACGCACTGGGAGATCGAGCGCTCGTGGCCGGCGCATCACCGCCACGGCAGCGCCGACGTGGGCGCGCTGGCGGACCTGGCGGCGGACCTGCTGGCGGTGCTCGACGAAAACGCGGCCGGCTGCGCGCCCGGCGAATGGGTGTTTCTCGATACCGAAACCAGCGGCGTCTCCGGCGGCACGGGAACTTTCGCCTTTCTGGTGGGAACGGGCCATGCGACGCCGCAGGGCTTTGCCGTGCGGCAGTTTTTCATGCGCGACCACGGCGAGGAGCCTTCGATGCTGGATGCGCTGGCGCGGCATCTGGAAGGGTTCCGCGTGGTGGTGACCTACAACGGCAAGGCGTTCGACCTGCCGCTGCTGGAGACGCGATACCGTCTGGCGCGGCAGCGTCCGCCGTTCGCGCATCTGGTTCATGTGGACCTGCTGCACGCGGCGCGGAGGCTGTGGCGGCTGGCGCTGGACTCGTGCCGGCTGATGGAACTGGAAGCGCGCGTCATCGGCTTCGAGCGGCAAGGCGATCCGGGCGGGGCGGCGGTGCCGCGGCTGTATCTGGAGTATCTGCGCACGGGCAATTTCCGCCCGCTGGTTCCGGTGTTCGCGCACAACGCGCACGACATCCTCTCGCTGGCCTGCCTGACGGCGATCGTGCCGGCGGCGTTCCGCGATCCTTCACGGCTGACGCACCCGGCGGAGATGGCCGCGCTGGCGCGCTATTTCCAGAGGGAAGGAAGGCTGGAGGAGGCGCTGCGGCTCTTGAACGAAGCACTGCGGCGCACGCTCCCGGAGGAGATGCTTTGGGAAGCCTTGTGGCAGGCGGCGGAGATCGAGCGGAAACTGGGTCTGACCGATGCGGCGCTGGCGCACTGGTCGGAGTTGTCCACCATCGGCAATCCCTATCAGGCGCAGGCTCTGGAAAAGCTGGCCGTGCACTACGAGCACCGCGAGAAGAATGCGGCGCTGGCGCTGGAGATGGCGCGCGCCGCGTTCGGGCTTGAGCCGAGCGCGGAGCTGGAAAAGCGCATCCGCCGGCTGGAAGCCAAGGCGGCGGCGCCGCGCCCGACGCGGCTGCTCTGAAAAAAAGCGCCGCACCCCGCGGGGGGGAATGCGGCGCTGTCCCTTCCGGGCACAAGGAGCTTCAAGGGCCGGCGGCGCGATAGGAGGCGTCGCTGTACTGCCAGGCGCCGCCGATGTAGGACCAGAGCCTGACATAGATCACTTGCCCGTTGACGGGGAGATTGCCGACCGTGGCCGAGGTGTTGGTCCCCTGATCGCCGCCATAAATGTTGTTGTTGCCAAGGCTCGTGCCGACAAACAGCCAGAAGCGCTCGACGCGCGCGCCCTGCGTCCAGGCGAAGGTCGCGGCGCTGCCGGCGAGCGTGGCGCCGGGGGCGGGCGAAACGAGCACGCCTTTCTGCGCGGCAGGCAGCGTTCCCGAGGCGGTGAACACATAGTCGTTGAACTGCCATGCGCCCTGAATGTAGGACCACAGCCGCACATGGATCGTGCTGCCATCGGAAGGCAGATTGGAAACCGTGGCGCTCAGGCTCGTCCCCATATCCTGGCTGAAGAGCGTGTTGCCTCCCTGCCAGCGGCCGACGAACAGGAAGTAGCGCGTGACCGCCTGGCCGGCGCTCCACTGGAAGGTGGCGGTTGTGCCACTCAGCACGGACCCGGGCGAGGGCGACGTCAGGGCAGCTTTCACGGGCGTCACCGAACCGGCCGCCCTGTAAGTGGCATCCTGGAACTGCCACGCGCCGTCGATGTAAGACCACAGCCGCACGTACACGGTGGAGCCGTCGGAAGGCAGATTCGTGACCGTCGCCTCCAGAGACGTGCCCATATCCTGGCTGAAAAGGGTGTTGCCGCCCTGCCAGAGGCCGACAAAGAGGAAATATCTTGCTACGCCCGCGCCGGTGTTCCAGCGGAAGGTCGCCGTGGCGCCGGCAAGAGTTGAACCCGGCGCGGGATCGGTGAGCTGCGCCTTGACGGGAGTAACCGAGCCGGCGGCTTTGTATTGGTAGTCGTTGTAGACCCACTGGTTGTCGATATAAGACCACAGGCGCACATAAATGGTGCGGCCATCGGCGGGCAAGCCGCTCACGGGAGCGGAGGTCAGCAGCCCCTGATCGGCGGAATACAAGGTGTCGCCGCCCGGCCAGTTTCCGATCATCAACCAGAACTGCCTGACGTCTTCGCCGGGTGACCACTGAAAGGTGACCGAGCTGCCGGGCAGGGTGGAGCCAGGAGCGGGAGAGAGCATTTCCCCTTTGCGCGCGGTGCGCGGTCCGGCGGATGCCAGCTTGGCCAGCACCTCGCGCAGGGAGAGCGCGGCATCCATCATCTGCGACGGGGTCGATGCATGGCGCCCGAGGTCGATATAGAGGCTGGCGGCGTCGCCGGAAAAACAGGCATCGCAGGTTTCCGCGCGGCTGCCGGGCGTGCGCTGCTGCCATGCCAAGGCCGCTTCGCGCGCCTGCTTCGAGGCGAGGGCGAAGGGCGATTCGGCGCCGCTGGAGCGCAGGTAGAGGCGGACCTCGGCGGCGGCTGCCATTTCGGGCGGCAGGATCTCGAAGCCTTCCGAGGCGGCCACGTCCCGGGCGAGAGCCTGAAGCCTGGCCGCTGCATCATCGAGCGGGATCAGAGACAGTTTGACGGCACGGGGCCGGGCTTCGAGCGGAGCGTCCGGAGCGGAGCGCGTGTTGAGAATGAGATCCTGCGCCGGGCAGGGGGCCAGCAGAGCAAGCGAGCAAGCCAGCAAAGGAACAGAAACAGCCAGTCCCATTGTGCTTTCATTCTCGCGCCTGGATTGCGGCGGCGCAGCAAGGACGAACAGCCTGTGAGTTATGGTACTGACGCGGAGTTTTGACAGGAACCGCGGGCGGATCGGTGGCTGGGGCCGCGGGCCGGGATCAGGCGGCCTCGGCTTCCTTGAAGGAGGCAGTCATTTCAAGGATCTGCTCTTCATTGATGAGTCCGATGAGCCCGGCGCCTTTGCTGCGCTGGGCGATGGAGCGGATGACGGAGGAATAGCTCTCGACGCCGCGGTCATCGAGGGGCTGGACAGCGGCGGGGTCGATGGGTTCGACGGCCTCGACGCGGTCGACGGTGAGGGCGGCCAGTGTGCCGGCGGTGTTCACGATGATGGCGACGGGGCGGTGGTTCTCTTCGATCGCCTCTTCGAAATGGGTGAAGAGATCGAGCAGGCGTGCCAGGGTGGTTTCGCGGCAGGAATTCACCAGCCGCTTCGCCTCTTCGTACTTGCCCTCCGCCTTGAGCGCCTCCACGCGCATGGCGATGGCGTGGATGGCCTTGTGCGGGGCGTCCATTTTGCGCAGCAGGGCGGCGACGGTGAGGTTGTTGGTTTTGAAGTTGTCATACCAGCGGCCAAAGGCGCAGGCGTGGGGATCGGTGGTGAGGGTGAAAGGGCGGTGCTCTTCGACGGACCGGTACAGCTCCTCCATCCACGCCATGTGGTCGGCGGCGCGGGCGGTGATCATGCCGGCGAGTTCGTTGAGTTCCTCCCGAGCGCTGGGCATGCCGAGCCGGAGGCGCAGGTCGATGTTGGGAATGATCTTGCCGCGCCAGTTCATCACGCCGCGGATGTAGTCGGGCATGCGCGGCACGGGAGTGACCTCTGGCTGGATCGCCAGTTCACGGACGATGGAGGAATGCAGGGCGGCATTCTGATGGTGTACCTGCACGATGACCCAGGGGGCGTGGTGGTTGGCAAGGCTCAGCACGGCGGTCTTCGACATGAGGGCGTTCGCGCGCCGCTGGGGCGGCGCGCCTCCGCCGTTCTTATCGGCAGGGGGCTGCGATTGTTGAGTTCGAAGCGGGCGGCGGTCAGCTCGCCATCTGGGCGCGGCACCCGTTGAGCAGGGAGTCTTCGAAGGTGTAATCGATCGCCTGCCTGGGGTGGTGGCGGAGGTACCAGCGGTAGGTCTCTTTGAGCCCGTCCATGAAGGGCGTGGGCTTGAACCGGAGCACGCGCTGGGCCTTGCTGATGACCATGGTGACGGGGGGCAGGTCGAAGTACACGCCGAAATAGAGGCGCGGCCCCATCGGGTGGCCGCCGGCGCGGAGGATGCGCTCCCGGGGCACGCGCGCCACGGCGGTCTGCTTGCCGGAGGCGGCGAAGTAGGCGTCGATCAACTCGGCCTGCGTGAGCGGGCGCGCATTGGCGATGTTGAACGCGTGGCCGAGGGCCGCCGGGACCTCGACGGCGCGGATCATGGCGCCGACGAGGTCCTTGACGTAGACAAACTGCATCAGCCGCCTGCCGTCGCCGGGCAGGATGATGGGGCGCTTGTCGCGGATGCGGTCCCAGAAGAACTGTTCGCGGTAAATGGGATTGCCGGGCCCGTAGACGAACGGCGGGCGGATGGTGGTGATGGGCGTGCCGTGGCGGTGGAACAGGCGGAACAGCGCCCGCTCCGACTGCGCCTTGTTGCGCACATAGGCGTCGGGGTGGTCGTCGGCGGCCAGGGCGTCGCCTTCATGGTGGTTGAGGCCGTCGCCGTAGGCTGCCACCGAGGAGACGAACACGTAGCGCCCGATGCTGCCGGTGAGAAAATGCGCCGCTTCGGCCACGGCCTGGGCCGGCGTGCCGCGCTCCCAATCGTAGGCCAGATCGAAAACGGCGTCAAAGCTCTGCCCGTTAAGGGCGGCCTTGACCTGTTTCGGATCGTTGCGGTCGGCCTGGAAATTCGACACCCGCTTGCCGAAGTCATGCTCCGGCTTGCGGTGGAGGATGGCCACTTCGTGGCCGCCCCGCAGCAGCGTCTGCACCAGGTGCCTGCCGATGAATTGCGTTCCGCCGATGACAAGAGCTTTCATTCCCGGTCCCGCGCCTTCCTTAGCGAACGGCTAGTCGTAATATTCCAGGCCGAGGTGCGTGATGAGATCCTCGCCCCGCATCCAGCGCAATGTGTTCTTCAGCTTCATGAGCTGGATGAAGATGTCGTGCTCGGGGTAGACCTCGGGTGCGTGCATCGGCGCCTTGAAGTAGAAGCTGAGCCATTCCTGGATGCCGCGCATGCCGGCGCGGCGGGCGAGATCGAGAAACAGCACGAGGTCGAGCACGATGGGCGCGGCGAGGATCGAATCCCGGCACAGGAAGTCGATCTTGATCTGCATCGGGTAGCCGAGCCAGCCGAAGATGTCGATGTTGTCCCAGCCCTCTTTGGCGTCGCCGCGCGGCGGGTAGTAATTGATCCGCACCACGTGATGGATGTTCTTGTACAACATCGGGTACAAGTGCGGCTGGAGGATCGTGTCGAGGACGCTGAGCTTGGTCTCTTCCTTGGACTTGAACGAGCCGGGGTCGTCGAGCACCTCGCCGTCGCGGTTGCCGAGGATGTTGGTGGAAAACCAGCCGTGCACGCCCAGCATGCGGGCTTTCAACCCCGGCGCGATGAGCGTTTTCATGAAGGTCTGGCCGGTCTTGAAGTCCTTGCCGCAGACGGGCAGGTTGCGGTCCCGCGCCAGGTCGAGCAGCGCGGGGATGTCATGGGTCAGGTTGGGCGCGCCGTTGGCGAAGGGGACGTCCGACATCAGCGCGGCGTAGGCGTAGACCTGCGACGGAGCGATATCGGGGTCGTTCTTCTTGAGGCCCTCTTCAAAGGCCGCCAGCGACTGATGCACGGCCGAAGGCTTGTGATAGACCTCGGTGGAGCCGCACCAGACCATGACGCAGCGGCTGACGCCGGTGCGCTGGCGGAACTGGCGGATGTCGTCGATCAGCGCGAGGGCCTTGTCGTATTTCGTGCCTTCGGTCTTGATATGCGTGCCGTGGAGGCGCTTCACATACTCCTGCTCGAAGACCGCCTTCATGGGGAGGATGGCTTTCAGCGGCTCGCGCACCTGTTCGAGGAGGCCGCGCTCGAGCACCTGCGCCTTGAGCGCCGCCTCGTAGGCGCTGTCTTCAAAAATGTCCCAGCCGCCGAAGACGAGATCGTCCAGCCGGGCCAGCGGGACGAAGTCCTTGATGAGGGGCGAGCGGTTCTCCGTGCGCTTGCCGAGACGGATGGTGGCGAGCTGGGTCAGCGAGCCGACGGGCTCGCCGAGACCCCTCTTGATCGCCTCGACGCCGGCCATGAACGTGGTGGAGACGGCGCCGATGCCGGGAATGAGGACACCCAGCTTGCCTTCCGCCGGGCGGATCTGGACATTGGGTTGGGCGGGCAAAGTCAGAAACTCCTTGGGTAGGTGAAAACGAAGTGAAGCCGAATGAAGGCCAAGTCTTATCTTAGCAACAGGCGGCGGGGAGCGGCGGAATGCGGCTGCTATACTGTGGCCGATGAGCGGGCGCACAAGCGCGGCCATTCCGACTCTTGTGGCCGATGACGAAACCCCGGCGCTGGACGAGCTGGTGTACCTGCTGAAAGGCTTCCCCGAGGTCGAGGTGGTGGGCACGGCGTCGAACGGGCTGGAGGCGCTGAAGCGCATTGAAGAGCTGGAGCCGGACCTGGTTTTCATCGACGTGCAGATGCCGGGGCTCGACGGTCTTCGTCTGATCGAAAAGCTGCACGAGGACAAGGCGCCCGTGCCGGCGTTCGTGCTCTGCACCGCGTATGAGCAATATGCGCTGGAAGCCTTCCGCATGGAAGCCCTGGATTATCTGCTGAAGCCGGTGACGCGGGAGAGGCTGGCGGTGACGATCGAGCGCGTGAAGCGCACGATGCTGGAACCGGAACCGGCGTCCGCGCCCGCCGCGCCCCAGGTGAGAAAACTCCTGATCCGCAGCGGAGGCCGCAATCTGATCGTGGACGCCGCCGATGTGATCTATGCGCGAATCGAAGACGGGCTGATCACGGTGACGGCGGCGCAGGCGGAGGGCGAGAGCAATTTCAAGACGCTGGAAGAGCTGCAGGCGAGCCTCGATCCGGCGGTTTTCTGGCGGCCGCACCGCAGTTTTCTGGTCAACATCCACCGCATCCGCGAAGTGATCCCGTGGTTCAAGTCGAGCTACCAGATCCGGATGGACGACAAGAAGGGGACGGTGATTCCGGTGAGCCGGGTGCAGACGCGGAGGCTGCGCGAGCTGTTCCGCCTGTAGCGGCGCGGGCTCACACGGCGATGTGGAGGCGCCAGAGCAAATAGCCGAGCGCCTGGCGGATGTAGAGCCATCTCTCGCGCCAGCCGCCGCCGCCCGTATGCGGGCGGGGCGAGCCGTAGACCTCCATGCCCGCGTGCTGGAGGATGCTCTTGGCGCGGTAGATGTGGTAGCCGTCGGAGACGAGGATGGCCTTGCGCAGCCCCATGCGGCGCATCACTTCGATGACAGCGAGCAGAGACTCGACGGTCGAGTCGCCCTCGCCTTCGACGATGATGTGTTCGCTGGCGATGCCGCGCTGCACCAGATAGTCGCGGCCCACCTGGCCTTCGGTGTACTGCGGGTCGCCGCCGGCGCCGCCGGTGGTGAAGATCATCGGGGCGAGGCCGCGCTGATAGAGGCGGTAGGCGTGATCCAGGCGGGCTTTCAGCACGGGCGAGGGGCGGCCGTTGTATTCAGCCGCGCCGAGCACGACAATGATATCTGCCGCCGCGGCCTCGTCCACCTCCGACTGGCGGGCGATGCGGTGGGAAACGGCCAGCAGATAAACAAAGAGCGCGACGGCCCCGCCAGTGCCGAGGATGGCGAAGGTCCTCCGCATTGTCTGAAGATGATTGTAGCCGGAATGGATCTTGTCTCTTCCACCCTGAGCGCGCAGAACCCGCTGCTGCGGGAGATCCGCCGGGCCGTGGCGCGCGGCGGGCTGACGCGCAGCGGACAATGCGTGGCGGAAGGGTTCCATCTGCTGGAAGAGGCGCTGCGGAGCGGGCTCCGAATCAGCGCGGTGGTTGCGGCGGAAGCCGCCGCGGCGAAGGCGCGGGGGCAGATCGGAGACGGGAAGCGGATCCGCCTGGCGGTGGTCGAGGACCGCGTGTTCGCGCAATTGTCGGCCACGGAGCACGCGCAAGGAGTGCTGGCGCTGGTCGAGCCGCCCCGATGGCGGGAGCCGGACCTGTTCGGGCGCGCGGCGCCGGTGGTGGTGCTGGACCGGCTGCAGGATCCGGGCAACGCGGGGGCGGTGGCGCGCGCGGCGGAGGCGTTCGGCGCGGCGGGGCTGGTCTGGGTGAAGGGCACGGTGTCGCGCTGGAACCCGAAGACGCTGCGCGCCAGCGCGGGGTCGCTGTTCCGGCTGCCGGTGATCGACGCCGAAGACGAGCCGGCCGCGGTGGCGCTGCTGCGGGAGCGAGGCGTGGCGATTCGCGCGGCTTTGCCGCAGGGCGGGCGGGCGCCGTGGGAGCTGGACTGGCGCGGGCCGTGCGCCGTGGTGATCGGCAACGAAGCGCACGGGGTCGGCGAGGCGTGGGGGCGGGCCGGCGAGGCAGTGCGGATTCCGACCGCGGGCGTCGAGAGTCTGAATGCGGCCGCCGCGGCGGCGGTGATCCTGTATGAAGCCATGCGGCAGCGGGGCGCGCCATGAGCCTGTTCGATTTCGAGACGCCGCGAGAAGACGAACGCCCCGACGAGTCGCGTCCGCTCGCCGAGCGCATGCGCCCCGAGCGGCTGGAGGATTTCGTCGGCCAGGAGCACATTCTGGGCGCCGGCAAGCCGCTGCGCGCGCAGATCGAATCCGACCGGCTGACCTCCCTGATCCTGTGGGGGCCGCCGGGCACGGGCAAGACGACGCTGGCGCGCCTGATCGCGCGCACCACGCGGTGCGCGTTTGTGCCCTTCAGCGCCGTGCTGAGCGGCATCAAGGAAATCAAGGAAGTGATGGCGGCGGCGGAGAAGCACCGGCGGCAGGGGCTGCGCACCGTCCTGTTCGTCGACGAAATCCACCGCTTCAACAAAGCGCAGCAGGATGCGTTCCTGCCCTACGTCGAGCGCGGCGACATCATCCTGATCGGCGCGACCACGGAGAACCCCTCGTTTGAAGTGGTGCCGGCGCTGCTGTCGCGCTCGAAGGTGTATGCGCTGCGCCCGCTCACCGTGGATGAGACGGCGGCGCTGCTGGAGCGCGCGCTGCCGGTGGTCGGAAAGACCGCGCCGCGCGAGCTGCTCGAGCAGATCGCCGTCTACGCCGGCGGCGACGCGCGCCGCGCGTACAACCTGCTGGAGATCGCAGCCGCGGCGAGCGCAGGCGCGGAACTGGAGCGCACCGCGGTGGAAGACGCCATCCAGCGCAAGACGCTGCTTTACGACAAGAGCGGCGAAGAACATTTCAACCTGATCTCGGCACTGCACAAGAGCGTGCGCTCGTCCGACGCCGACGCGGCGCTGTACTGGCTGGCGCGGATGCTGGAAGGCGGCGAGGACCGTCTGTACATCGCGCGCAGGCTGGTGCGCATGGCGATCGAAGACATCGGGCTGGCCGACCCCCGCGCGGTGGAGCAGGCCGTGGCGTGCTGGCAGACGGTGCATTTCCTGGGCGAGCCGGAAGGCGACCAGGCGCTGGCGCAGGCGGCCATTTATCTCGCCATGGCGCCCAAGTCCGACGCGGCGTACCGCGCGCTGAATGCAGCCCGCGAGGCGGCGCGGCAGAAGCCCGTAGACCCGGTTCCGATGCAATTGCGCAACGCGCCCACGCGGGCCATGCGGGAGTGGGGCTACGGCGAAGGCTACGAGCATGCCCATCAGCAGGAGGAGGGGCTCACGGCCATGGAGTGCCTGCCCGAATGGCTTCGCGGGCGGCGCTTCTACGAGCCCACGGACCGCGGCGTGGAACAGCGCATCCGCGAGCGGCTCGAGGCGATCCGCAAGTGGAGAGAGGCGCGCCGGGGCGGGACGCCGGGCGAATCTTCCTGATGTTTCCCCCGCCGCAGGCCGCCCGCATCCGCACCGTGCGCGCAGGCGCGGTAATCTGTCAAAACATGAGACCTGCGCTGCGTGGCTTGCTTCGGTTGCTGCTGCCGGCGGCGCTGTGGCTCCCTTGCGCCGCCGCGGCGGCGCCGCAAGGAGCGGCGCGGGAGCTGGGCTGGCAGGGCATTCTACTGAACATTGGCAAGCTGTTGCTGGCGTGGGCGGTGTTCGCCGGCGTGCTGTGGCTGGTGAAACGGCTGCTCGACGGCGCGGCGGCTTTCATCCAGCGCTGGTTTGCCAGCCTGGCGGAGAGGAAAGCCGCGCAGGGGCTGGCGGCGCTGATGATCGAGCGCGTGATGATGCTGGCGCTGCTGCTGGCGCGGATCGGCGCGGGCGTGCTGGTGCTGGTGTGGCTCTCGGTTCTGGTCACATACAGCTTCAGCCTGTTTCCCGCCACCGAGGGGATTTCGGTCTCGCTGTTGGCGGCGTTGTGGACCGCGCTCAAGGACGCCATCGAGGGGTTGGTGCGCTATCTGCCGCGCGGGTTGTTCGTCGTGGTGGTATGCGGCATGGCGTATTACGGGCTGCAAATCGCCCGGATCTTCTTCCGTGCGGTGGAGCGCGGCGACCTGCACCTGCGCCAGTTCCATCCGGAGACCGCCGGCATCACCTACCAGTTAGTTCGCGTCGCCGTCATCGTGCTGGTTCTGATCATCGTGTTCCCGTACCTGCCCGGGAGCCACACGGAGGCGTTCCGCGGGGTCTCGATCTTCCTCGGGGTGGTCATTTCGCTGGGCTCCAGCTCGGCGGTGAGCAACATGATGGCCGGAGTGGTACTCGCCTACATGCGCCCGTTCCGCGTGGGCGACCGGGTGAAGATCGCCGACACGCTGGGCGACGTGGTGGCGCGCGGCCTTCTGGTGACCCGCCTCCGCACGATCAAGAATGTGGAGGTGACCATCCCGAACGCGGCCATCCTCGGCGCGCAGATTCTCGACTACAGCACGCTGGCGCACGGGCGGGGGCTCATTCTGCACACCTCGGTCACCATCGGCTATGACGCTCCGTGGCGGCGGGTGCACGAGCTGCTCGTGCAGGCGGCGCTGGCGACGCCGGGCATCCTGCGCGAGCCGCCGCCCTTCGTGCTGCAAACCTCGCTCAACGATTATCACGTCTCCTACGAGATCAACGCCTACACGGACCGCCCCAACGACATGGTGCAGATCTACTCCGATCTGCACGCCAACATTCAGGATCAGTTCAACGCGGCGGGCGTCGAGATCCTGTCGCCCGCTTATCACGCCCTCCGCGACGGCAACGAGACGGCGATCCCGGCGGCGGACCGTCCGGCGCAGACGCCGCCGCGGGCGTTCCGCGTGCGCCGCCTGGACGGCGCGGAACCGCGCGGCTGAAGCGCGGGCGGCTGGATCCCGCCGGGCCGGTCGCATAGAATGGCAGCGGAGGCAGAGGGGCCGATGGCGACCATCAACCGGAGAGAGCTGTTTTCGGCGGGCGCCGCGCTGGCGGCCGCGCCGCGGGCGCGGGCGGCGCAAAACAACGGGATTCCCACTCGTCCGCTGGGCAGGACGGGCGTCGAAGTCTCCGTGCTCGGGCTGGGCGGGCACCACCAGGCGCGCCCCAAGGACGAAAGCGAATCCATCCGGCTGGTGCACGCCGCCGTGGACGCGGGCATCACCTTTATGGATAATGCCTGGGATTATCACAACGGGCGCGCCGAAGAGGTGATGGGCAAGGCGCTGGCGATGGACGGCTACCGCAAGCGCGTTTTTTTGATGACCAAGGTCTGCGCGCGGGACTACCGCGGGGCCATGCAGCACCTGGAAGACAGCCTGCGGCGGCTGCGCACCGACGTCATCGACCTGTGGCAATTCCACGAGTGTAATTACTATAATGACCCGGAATTTCTGATGGAAAAGGGCGGTTTACGGGCCGCATTGGAAGCGAAAAAACAGGGAAAAGTCCGCTTTCTCGGCTTTACCGGCCACAAGCACCCGCGGATTCACCGGAAAATGCTGGCGCTCGATTTTCCCTGGGACGCCTGCCAGATGCCCGTCAACATCATGGACCACGCCTTCGAGAGCTTCCGGCACGAGGTGGTGCCCGAATGCCAGAGGCGGGGCATCGGCGTCATCGGCATGAAGGGCTGCGGCGGCGACGGGCGGATGCTGGCCGACGGGGTGGTGACGGTGGAGGAGTGCTACCGCTATTTCCTGTCGCAGCCGGTGAGCGTGCAGGTGGCGGGGCTGGCCTCGATGGCCGACCTCGAGCGCGCCGTGGCGATCGCCCGGAGCTTCCAGCCGATGACGACGGCGGAGATGAACACGCTGCTCGGCCGCGTGCGCGAGGTGAGCGGGGACGGCCGCTACGAGCTGTTCAAGACGACGCAGCGGTTCGACGCGGGTTTGCACCGGCAGCAGCACGGCTTTACGTGAAGCGCCGGCGGCAGGGCGGCGATTCGGGCGGATGCGCGCGCACGGGCGGTTCCCTGTCCCGCGGCAGCGCCCGGGCCGGCTTGCCTGCGCCGATGGCCGCATCGGCATGGTGCGGGCGTCCGGCAACGGGCGGTCCGGACGGGGCGGCGGCCTCCGTAGAATGAGTTCATGGAACTGCCCCGTTGTGCGCTGGTGCGGCAGAATTTCCCGCGGCGCGGTCTCGGAGATGTGCGCGCCGCGGTGCGGGAGGCGGTGCGGACCGCGGCCCCGCTCGGCAGCCTGCCGTCCGGCGCCCGCGTGGCGGTGGGCGTGGGCAGCCGCGGCATCGCGCGGATCGATGAAATCGTCGCGGAGCTGGCAGCCTGCCTGAAGGAGCGCGGGCTGCGGCCCTTTCTGTTTCCCGCGATGGGCAGCCACGGCGCGGCGACGGCGCGCGGGCAGGCGGCGGTGCTCGAAAAACTCGGACTGACGGAAGAGCGCACGGGCGCGCCGGTGCGCAGCTCGCTGGCGGTGACGCCGCTGGGGCGCACGCCGGAGGGGATCGATGTGGCCGGCGACCGGCTGGCCTTTCGCGCCGATGCCATCGTGCTGGTGGCGCGCGTCAAGTGGCATACGGACTTCGAGGGCAAGCTCGAGAGCGGGCTGTTCAAGATGATGGCCATCGGGCTGGGCAAGCTCGCCGGCGCGCAGGTCTACCATGCTTTCGGCCACCGGCTGGGGCTGGAGGCCGTCATCCGGTCCGTGGGCCGGCAAGTGCTTTCGACGGGCAAAATCGCGGGCGGGCTGGCGATTCTCGAGGATGCATGGCATGAGGTCGCCCACGTGGAATTTCTGCCTGCGGCGGAGATGGAAGCGCGCGAGGAAGAGCTGCTCGAGCGAGTGAAAGGGTGGATGCCGAGGCTGCCTGTGGAGAGGGTGGACGTGCTGCTGGTGGATGAGATCGGGAAGAACTGGTCAGGCTCCGGCATGGACCCCAAGATCATCAACCGGGACATCCACGGCGGGGTGAACCCCTGGCCTTTCGCGCCGCGGGTGGGGCGGGTGATCGCGCGCGGGCTCCATCCGCTGAGCTACGGCAACGCCATCGGCATCGGCATGGCGGACGCCGTGCACGAGCGCCTCGTGAAGGCGATGAAGCGGCGGCCGACCTACGTCAACGGGCTCACCTCGGGCGCGCTGGCGTGCCTGAAGATCCCCGTGACGCTCCGCACGGACCGGGAATGCCTGGAAGCCGTGATCCGCGCGACAGGGAAGCTGAACCCGGCGGAGCTGGGCTTGGCCTGGATCCGCAACACGCAGGACCTGACGGTGGCAGCGCTCTCGGAGAACCTGCTGGGCGAGGCCCTCGCCCAGCGGCATGTGGAGCTGGTGCGGCCGCCGAGACCGCTCGAATTCGACGGCCGCGGCGACCTGCGCGAATGGCTGAGGGAATGCCGCTCCTGAAGGCCGGGCCATGCCGTACGGCGCCAAACCGGCCCGCGCCCGAACTTCCGCGCGCGCCTACTGCTGGCTGGCGGAGTTGGCCAGAACGCCCGATATCCGCTCGAAGATGCTTCTCATGGTGGTGGTGATGCTGGGCGTGACTGCCCCGGCCGCCACCGCGATGAAGCCGACCATCAGCGCGTATTCGATCAGGTCCTGCCCGCGGGCGTCCTTGGCAATACGCAGTGTCCAGATGAATCTTCGCCAGTAGCTCATTGCGTGCTTGAATCTCCAAAATTAGACCGACTTCAACCGGTGCCTGAAGGAAGTGTAATGGGCCGGCTGTTTCCGCAAAATCCGAGGCAAACCTGAGAGCTGTGACAGATTTCACTGACCGCGCGGCGGGCGGAAACCGGCGGGCCGGGAGACACACGCCCGGAAGGAGAGAATTCCTGGCACTCCAGCCGAACGCGCCGGAGCAGGCCGAGATTCGGGGCCGCAAGAGTGGAGGGAGGCACGGGTTGGCGACCGGGGCGAGAGAGGGGGGATTCTGCCGCTGGAAAGCACGGACCTCGGCCGGGGTCACAAATTGGCCGAGAGGTTGGCCGGAACGGGCGCAAAAAAGACGAAGGACCGCCGCCCCGCGCTGCAATGCGGGGCGGCGGTCCTTCGGGTTGGCTTTTGTGTGAAAGGGTTACTCCTGGGTGGCGCTGTTGACCAGAACGCCCGAGATCTTCTCGAAGATGCTCCGGATGCTGTGGACCACGCCCGGGATGACGGCGCCAGCCGCCACCGCGATGAAGCCGACCATCAGGGCATATTCGATCAGGTCCTGGCCGCGGGTGTCCTTCATGATCCGCAGCTTCCAAATCAGGGTGTTGAGTTTCTTCATTCTGTCTCTTTCTCCTCTCCCGAATTCGCAACTCTTGTCCGTTGCTAGATCAAGCGTAACGGTACTGCGGTTCTACTCAAATCCGAAGGAAACCTTAGTTCGCAACTGAGAATTGACTCAACAGGGCCGCCTGGTTCACGCATTCCGTCCGATCCACGGCCGCAGGAAACGGTTTTGCTTCCTCTGAACCTGCGGCAGCCCTGCCGAAGCGGGGAACCCGGGGACGGCTTCGGCGAGAAAGACCGGGAGCCCGGAGAGGATTTCCGGAAGGGTGCGGCGAAGCCGGGTTTCCATTCCGGGCACAGTCTCTTTGGAACAGGCCTGCAGGCTCGGTTACACTGACAAAACGAATGCGCATTCGACGGGAGCCTGAAGCCGGACGCCGGCGCCGCGGCTCGCCGGAGGCCGGGACCGGGCGATCGCGCGCAGAAGCAAAGACGGAACCAGGGAGGGAGAGAACTTGCAGCGCACGCTTCTCTGGCTGATCCGGAAGGCGTTGCCATGGGCGGCGCTGTTGGCGGCGCTCTGGCTGATCCGGGAAACCGCATCCGGGCTGATGGGCAAGCATTCGACGATGGAGCTCTGGATCGCGTGGATGGCCAGCGCGCGGGTGACGCGGCTGTCTGCGGTGCTGTTCGGACTGGGCGGCGTCGCCTACGGGCTCCAGCAGCGCGCCCTGCGGCGGCGGCTGGAAGAAACGCTCGCCGAACGTCTGCAACAGAGGCGGCAGCCATGAGCGAATCCGGCGCCACCGCGGTCACCTTCACGCTGCTGTCGTGGGCGCTGGCCTGGGGCCTGGCGTTCGAGTTGTGGCCGGAGCTGCGCGCGGCGAGGCTGCGGCTGCGGCTGCGGCAGTTGCAGATGGAACAAAACGACCCGGAATTGTTTCAGGCTTTGGACGCCGCCGCGCGCCTGGCGGAAGAGTTCCGGTGGCTGCCGCTGCTGCTGGCGCGCGAGCGGCAGCCCGAGCGCCCGGAGCAGGAGCGCGCGGCGTGGGAGATCGTCCGGCACGCGGCCCGGGGCGCGCCCTGGCTGTGGCTGGCGCTGCTGTCCCCCGCCGGGCGGCAACGGTGGATTCGCCGGGCGTGGGGGCTGGTCGAACTACGGCAAGGATAGCCGGCTTTGAACGGCTCCGTCCGGCGCCGCGCGAGGATCAATCGAACCGGGAGAAAAAGACCCACCCGGCGGCGCCCGCTGCCAGGAACGCGCCGCCCACGAAAAACGGAATCCGGTACCGGCCTTCGAATCCCTCCATTCCCGGCTGGAGAACAGCCAGGGCGGGCTTTTCCGGGTGGCGGCGGGCCGTCACTACGGCGCCGGCCGGGTATTTCGCCACCCAGGCTTCGGCCTGGGACTTCGGCCAGTTGACGCGCACCGCAATGAGGCGGTTGGAGCGATATTTCCGGCCTTCCACCTCGTATTCATACTCGATTTCCGGGTAATAGTAGACCATGGAACGGGCAGGATCATAAGCTTCGTCGCTGAATGACCGCTGCACGTCCCGGACGACTTCCGAGCTGACCACCACCGCCTGCACAGGCAGCCAGTGGAGGCTCTCCCGGGCATGGCGGCGCGCCCGAAGCCCGTACCAGATGATGCCCGCGCCGCTGAGGGCGAAAAACGCCGCCCAGAAGCGCAGCACGGCGAACGGGCCAAACCGGTTCCAGCCCCAGGCGTTGGCGGCCAGGAACAACAGGGCGAAAACCCACCAGGTTTTGTCCCAAATCCGCCAGAAAGCGGAAGAGCTACTGGCGGGAAGGCTTTGCACCGGCATCTTCTCCTCCGGGTGAACGCTACACCTCCCGGAATCAGGCGTCAAGGCCGCCGGGGCAGGATTTCCGCGCCGCGGCTCAGCGCGACGCAGCGGGCGCCGCGCCGCCCGGCGGAGAGGGGAGAAAGGCGACAGGGATCTCGAACAGCGCATCGACGGCGACGCGCGCCGGACCCCGCAGCGCGGGCAGGAAGGTCCACTTTGCCGCGGCTTCCAGCAAGGGCGCATCGAGCGCGTCGTCGGGGCTTTCCAGGACGCGAAGGTCGGACAGAAACCCGTCGGCGCTGATCACCGCCGCCAACCTCACCGTGCCGCGGATGGCGCGAGGCGAGCGGGAATTGGGCCCGAAGGGGTCGCTCTGGCGGAAGGGCACGGGCGCGTGCATGGACTGCCCGCCGGCCGCAGTCTGTCCCCGCTCGGCGAACCACAGCAGGATGTCACCGGTGTAGTGGCGCGGATTGGGTTTTTCGAGAAACGTCAGATAGACCGCGCGATTGCCAAAAAACTTCTGGGCGGTCTCGGGCACCATGGCGAGCCGGACCGGAACCGAGACTGCGCCGCGGCGCTGTTCGATTTCGGCCCTCGTGAAGAGCACCGTCTGCGGGACAAAGCTGGGTCTGGCGGTGTTCACGCCCCCGGCGCCGCCTCCGCTGGAGATCAGCTCAACGCCGGAGGCCGGAGAGGGGTTCAAGGCGCCACCTGCTCCGCTGCCCGCAGCCGGCCCGACGCTGACGCTGGCTGGACGGCTTCCTTCCGGCAAGGCAGGCGGCGGGCCCGGCATGGGCTTGACGCCGGCCACCACGGCGGTGAGCTGGCCGAGAGCGGCGGGGTTCGGCAAAGCGTCGATGGGCGCTTCGGTCAATTCGATGGGCCGGGGTTTGCGCGGCGCCGGAGCGGGCGGGGGCGTGAAGGCGCGGACGATCCGCCTGGGGGGCGCCGCCGCCGGAGGCGCGGGCGTTTCCTGCTTTGGCGGCTCGGGCCTGGGCGGCGGGGTTGGCTCCGGCGGAGGGGCGGGTTGGAACGCGGCCATGTTGGGCAAGGGGAGGCTTTTCGGGAGTTCGGCAGGCGCGGCGGGCTGGAAAATCAACTGGTCGCGGGGCGGCGCGTTGGGTGTGGAAGCCTGGATCGACACATCCCTCGAGCGGACGCGCGCCCGCGGCGGCTGCTGTCCGAATTTCCGGCCTACGGACACGTCCGGCATTCGAGAATCCAACTTGTACCAGACGAGCTTGCGATCGCGGGACGGGGGCGGCAGGACGCGGTAATCCTCCAGGCGAACAGCGCGCGGATTGGCTGCCGGGAGATGCAGGAGCAGGAAAAGCGCCGCGGCATGGAGGCAGGCCGAGCCGAGCAGCGAGACGGGGCGCGGCCGGACGGCGGGTTCCAGCAACGCTCGCGAGAACGGAGCGCTTGAGTCTCTGGAGATCCCAGGGGAAGGCAGCGTCAAAGAGGAATTATAGCGGCAGCGGCGATGACGGAAGGCCGGAGGGGGACGGAGGTCGCGCCAGACCGCCGGCAACCGGCCGCCAGAGTCGGCGGCAGGTGGCCGCGCTTCAGGGGCGGGCGGCGGTGTCCGGCGCCTGGGGAGACCAGCGCCGGGAAGGGGGAAGAGCCGGTGCTGCGGAGGGAACGGAAGCCACCGTGCCCACTTGCTCGACGAGATTCGACAGACCGTCGGCAATGCCGGGCGAAGCGCAAATCAGGAAGCCGCCCGAGGCGCAAAACTCGGCCAAGAGGCGAAGCTCATGGCCGAGGTGGCGGTCGGATTCCAGCGCGCGATCGAGAGCCGCCGCCAATGCCTTGGCATCCGGGCGTGAGACCTGTTGGCCCAGGGCAGGCTCGTATTCGCCTTCCCAGAGCGCAGGCGGGCGATCGAGATCCGTGGGCGGCGGCAGCGTGCCGGCCGGGCGCCAACCGGCGGACTCCCCCGCCTTTAGCGCGCGCCGCCAGGCGGCCGCGCTGAGGACCAGGGCCTTTCCGTTGGGATGATAGAGGATCACGCCGTGCCTCCAGAAAGGGGTAGTGGCATTCCGGAAGCATTCGTATCGGTGATTTCAGCGGAGCTTTGAGCTTTTTTTCGAATTACGCCGGCCGCACGGCTTCCCGGTCGATCTCCACCGCAACCGACCGCTGGAGCAGCGTCACGCTGATAATGAGCCGGAACTCGTCACGGATCTTGAGCAGAATTCCGTTCAGCCCCCGCATCGGGCCGCGCGCCACGACGACGCGCTGCCCCTCCCGCAGGTAGGGCCACGGGGCCATCGCCGCCCCGCTCGATGCCGCCTTCTGCAGCGACTGGATCTCGAGGGGGTCCACCGGCGCCGGCTCTCCGTCGAACGAGACGAAATGCAAGACCCCGGGCGTCTGCAACACCGGCAGCCGTTGCTGCACGTTGAGGCTGCAAAACACATAGCCCGGAAAGAGCGGCAATTCGACCACCTTCACCCGGTCGGACCAGCGGCGGCGCTCTTTGTACAGCGGCAGGAAGGTTGCCAGCCCCTTGGATGCCAGGGACTGCACCACCACTCTCTCGAATTTCGGCTTGACGCGCACGGAATACCAGGGCCAGCCCGGCGCGGCGGGATGGCTGGCGTCTGCAAGAACCGGGGACGACTCCACGCCGGTGCTCATCGGCAGCCTCCGAAGCAGCCATTGTACAGCGTCATCGTGAAGCGGATGCGAGGGAAGAACCTGGTTCCGTCCCATGGCCCTCCCTGCCTCAGTACTATGAAGAAATCGTGCGGAAACGGATTCTCCGAATTGTCAACTGGGTTCTGGCGGCGGCGGCAGCCGGCCTCTGCATGGCGGCGTGGTGGCTGATCTGGCGTCCCGGCGCGGGGGCCGAAGGGGAAACCCGCGCTCCCGTGGCTGGAGAGGTGAAGGTGGAGCGCGACCGGCTGGGCGTGCCGCACATCACGGCTGCATCGCTCGATGACGCGCTCTTCGCCCAAGGCTACGCGACGGCGCAGGACCGGCTGTGGCAGATGGACAGCCTGCGGCGGCTCGCCGCCGGCGAGCTGGCCGAAATCGCCGGGAAAGCCGCCCTCCCGCTGGATCTCCGCGCCCGCCAATTGCGCCTGCGGTGGCTGGCCGAGCGCTGGGCTGCGGCGCTGCCCGCGCCGCAGCGCGCCTTGCTGGCAGCCTACGCGCGCGGGGTCAACTTTTTTCTGGAACAAAACCTCAACCGCCTGCCGCCGGAGTTCACGCTGCTCGGCTACGCGCCGCGCCCCTGGAGGGTCGCCGACTCGCTGCTCTGCGCTCTGGAGATGAACCGCACGCTCTCGGGCAACTGGGAGCACGACCTTCTGAAGTCGCGCATGGCGCGCACGGGGCGCCGCCCGCTGGTCGAGCAGCTCTTTCCCGCGCGGCTTGGCACGGAGCCTCTGCCCGGCTCCAACGCCTGGGCGGCAAGCGGCGCGCGCACGGCCACGGGCAAGCCGATCCTGGCCAACGATCCGCACCTGCCCTGGACGCAGCCCGCCACCTGGCATCTGGTGCATCTCCGCGCCCCCGGGCTGAATGCCGCCGGAGCCGCGCTGCCCGGAATTCCAGGCATTATTATCGGCCATAACGACCGGATTGCGTGGGGCATTACCGCCCTTCAGTTCGACAATATGGATCTCTATGAAGAAAAACTCGACGCACGCACCGGACGCTATCTTTACAAAGGACGGTGGCTGCAGGCGCAGCGCGCCGTGGAGCGGATCGCCGTCAAAGGCGAGCGGCCGGCCGAAGCCGCCTTCTGGGTCACGATCCACGGGCCCGTGGTGGCGGAGGAGGAAGGCCGACCGCTGGCGCTCGCCTGGTCCGCCGCGGTGGCCAACGAGGCGGAATTCCCCATTCTCGATTTGAACCGCGCGCGCAACTGGGAGGAGTTCCGCAACGCCCTGCGGAGGCTTCCGGGGCCGAACATCAACGTGCTGTATGCCGACGCCGACGGCAATACAGGGTGGCAGGTGGCGGGGAGGCTGCCCGTGCGCGAGGGATTCGACGGCAGCGAGCCGGCCGACGGCCCGGCCGGGACATTCGACTGGAAAGGCTTCATCCCGTTCGATGAATTGCCATCATATTTCAATCCGAAACAAGGCCTTATTGTCTCTGCCAATCACAACCCTTTTCCGGACAAATATCCCTACACCGTGAGCGGCTTTTTCTCCTCGCCCGACAGGGCGCTGCAGATCACAGCGCGGCTCGAACGCAAGCAAAAGCTCGCCGCCGCCGACATGCTGGCTGTGCAGCGCGACGTCTACTCGGCGCTGCACCACGGCCTGGCGCAGGCGGCCGCCGAAGCCGTGCGGCGCCGGGGCGACCCGAACGAAGCGGCGCGGGCGGGCGCGGAACTGCTGGCGCGTTGGGACGGGCAGATGCGCGCCGATTCAGCCGCGGCGCTGCTCGCCCACCTGCTGTACCAGCACATCCGGCGCGCCATCGGCGAGCGCGCCTCTCCCAAACACGGCGGCGCGTGGCGGACGTTCCTCGCCCCGGGCGTGGTGGCGCGCATCGTCCGCGAGCGCAGCCGGGAATGGTTCGATGACTTCGATCTCCTGCTCGCCAACGCACTGGCCGACGCCGTCGAGGAGGGGCGCCGGATGCAGGGGCGCCGGATGGACAAGTGGCGCTACGGCCTGGCGAACCGCGTATCGCTGGAACACCCGGTGATGGGGCGCATCCCGTGGTTCGGGCGGTATTTCAACTTCGGCCCCGCCGAAATGGACGGCGGCGCGACGACCGTGCGGGCGGTGACGGAAGCCTATGGCCCGTCGATGCGCTTTGTCGCCGATCTCTCCAACCTGGACGAGTCGCTGGTGGTGATCCCGACCGGGGTCTCCGGCCACCGCTTTTCGGGTCATTATGGAGACCAGTGGCAGACCTACCTGAATGGAGGCGCCTTCCGGCTTGAGTTCACGCGCGTGGAGGCGCGGCGCACGCTGCGGCTTCTGCCCGGCGGCGTCCGTTGAGGGCGCCTGATTTCCGGCATCGCTGTGCGGACAGGCGTGGCCTATACTGGAATAAAGGATACGCAGGTGCGAATTCGCGCGCGGATCACCGGGGCCGTGCAGGGCGTCGGCTTCCGGCCGCATGTCTACCGGCTGGCGCAGCAGCACGGGGTGCGGGGCTTTGTGCTGAATTCCGCCGCCGGAGTGGTCATCGAAGCCGAGGCGGCCAACGGGCAGGTGCGCGCGTTTGTCGAACACCTCCGCGCCGAACCTCCCGCGCTGGCGGTGGTGGCTTCGTTCACGACGGAAACCCTGCCGGAAGCGGGCTTTCGTGATTTCCGGGTGGAGGAGAGCGATCCCGGCGGCGAAGCCGAGGCGTTTCTGCTGCCGGATCTGGCCATGTGCGCCGAGTGCCGCCGCGAGATCTTCGACCCGCGCAACCGCCGCCACCGCTACCCGTTCACGACTTGCACGCACTGCGGCCCGCGCTACACGATCGTCGAGGCGCTCCCGTACGACCGCCCGCGCACGTCGATGGCCGACTTCCCCATGTGCGCCGCGTGCGAAGCCGAGTACCGCGACCCCTGCGACCGCCGCTTCCACGCCCAAACCAACTGCTGCCCGGCATGCGGCCCGCGGCTCGAATTGCAGGCGCAGGACGGATCGCCGCTGGCAGAGGGGGCGGACGCGCTCGCGCGCGCCGCGGAGGCGGTGCGGCAGGGCCGCATCCTGGCGCTGAAGGGCATCGGCGGCTTTCACCTGGTGTGCGACGCGCGCAATCCTGAAGCGATACTCGAACTGCGGCGGCGCAAGGGCCGCCCTTCAAAACCGTTCGCGGTGATGGTTCCGGCGCACGATCATCCCCTGCTCCACACGCCTGCCTCGCCGATCGTGCTCGTCGAAAACACGCTGGGCTTGCCGGAGGCCATCGCGCCGGGCAATCCGCTGCTGGGCGTGATGATCCCCTATTCGCCGCTCCATGCGCTGCTGCTCGATGAACTGCGGTTCCCCGTTGTGGCCACCAGCGGCAACGTCACCGACGATCCCATCTGCTTCGACAACCGCGAGGCGGTGGAAAGGCTTTCGGGCATTGCGGACCTGTTCCTTCTGCACAACCGCCGCATCCTGCGCCCGGTGGATGACAGCATCGTGCGCGAAATCGCCGGCGAGGCGGCGCTGCTGCGCCGCGCGCGCGGCTACGCCCCATTGCCGCTGGAAGCGGCGCGCGCGCTGCCGGAGATGTTCGCCACGGGCGGGCACATGAAGAACACGGTGGCGTTCTCGCGGGGGCGGCGCGTGTTTCTCTCACAGCACCTCGGGGATCTGTCCACCCCGGCGGCGGTGTCGAATCACCGCCGCATGACGGCCGATTTCGGGCGCATCTACGGCGTCCGCCCGCAGGCGGCGGCGTGCGATCTGCACCCGGACTACGGCTCCACGGCGACGGCGCGCGCGATGGGCGTGGAAGTGCGCGCCGTGCAGCATCACGTGGCGCACCTGTTTTCCGCGGTGCTCGAGCACGGGCTGGAGCCGCCCGTGTTCGCCGCCTCGTGGGACGGCACCGGGGCGGGAGCGGACGGCACGGTGTGGGGCGGCGAGTTTCTGCTGTGGGAAGGCGCGGCGGTGCGCCGCACCGGGCATCTGCGCCCCTTCCGTTTGCCTGGAGGAGAGCAGGCGGTGCGCGAGCCGAGGCGGGCGCTGCTCGGCGCTGCGTGGGAGATGGGGCGCCCGGAGCTGGCGAGGCCCTGGTTCGCGGACAATGAATGGCAGGTGCTGGTGCGGATGCTCGAGCGCGGGTTTCATGCTCCGTGGACGACGAGCGCCGGGCGGCTGTTCGACGCCGCCGCGGCGCTGCTGGGGCTGTGCGCGCGGGCTACGTTCGAGGGCGAAGCGGCGATGCGGGTGGAGTTCGCCGCGCGCGGCGGCGTTGCGCCGCAGCCCGTGTTCATGGAAGAAGACTGGGCGCCGCTGTTCGAGCGGCTGGCCGACACGCGGCTGTCTGTGGCCGAGCGCGCGGCGCTGTTGCATGATTCGCTGGCCGAATCCATCGTTGCGTTGGCGCGGCGGGCTGGCGTGGAGACGGTGGTTTTGACGGGCGGGTGTTTTCAGAACGCACGGCTGGCGGAGACGGCGGCCCGCCGGCTGGGAGAAGAAGGGTTCCGGCCGCTGCTCCACCGGCAGATCCCGCCCAATGACGGCGGGCTGGCGGCGGGGCAACTGCTGGCCGCGGCCTGGGAGGTGAAGCTCGATGTGTCTGGCGGTTCCGGGCGAGATCATTGAGATTACGGGCGGCGACCCGTTGACGCGCATGGCCCGCGTCTCCTTCGGGGGCGTGATCCGGGAGGCGTCGCTGGCCTACGTGCCCGAAGCAAAACCCGGCGATTTTGTTCTGGTGCACGCGGGCTTCGCCCTCCAGACCATCGACGAGGAAGAGGCGCGGCGCACGCTGGAGCTGCTGGAACAGATGGGGGGCGCGGCCGGGGAGGCGCCGGAGTGAGGCACCTGGACGAATACCGGGACGCGGCGCGCGCGCGGGCGCTGGCGGCGGAGATCGCCCGGGTGATGACGCGCCCGTGGCGGATCATGGAGATCTGCGGCGGGCAGACGCACGCGATCCTGCGGTTCGGCATCGATCAGTTGCTGCCGCCGGGGCTGGAGCTGGTGCACGGTCCCGGATGCCCGGTCTGCGTCACGCCGCTCGAGCGGATCGACCGCGCCATTGCGCTGGCGGAAACCCCGGGCGCCGTGCTGGCTTCCTTCGGCGACATGCTCCGTGTGCCGGGGTCGGGGACGGACCTGCTGTCGGCGCGGGCGCGCGGCGCGCGCGTGGCGATGGTCTATTCGCCGCTGGACGCGGTCCGGCTCGCCGAAAAAGAACAGGACAGCCAGATTGTGTTTTTTGCCGTCGGCTTTGAAACCACCGTGCCGGGCGTGGCGCTGGCCGTGCGCGAGGCGCAGCGGAGAGGGCTGAACAACTTCAGCATCCTTTCCGCGCACGTGCTCGTGCCGCCGGCGCTGCGGGCGATCCTCGGCTCGCCGCAGAACCGCATCCAGGGCGTGCTGGCCGCAGGGCATGTCTGCACGGTGGAGGGCTACGCCGATTACGAGCCGATCGCCAGGCAGTTCGGCGCGCCCGTGGTGGTGACGGGCTTTGAGCCGGTGGATCTGCTGCAGGGCATCCTGCTCTGCGTCCGGCAACTGGAGGAAGGGCGGGCGGAAGTGGAGAACCAGTACTCGCGCGCCGTGCGGCGCGAGGGCAACCCGGCGGCCAAAACAATGGTCCGGGAAATGTTTGAACCGGTGGACCGCCCGTGGCGCGGCATCGGCGTGATCCCGCTGAGCGGGCTGGCGCTGCGCCCCGCCTGGCGCGAGTTCGACGCCGAGGCGCGGTTCCCGTATTCCGGGCGCGAAGCCCGGGAGCCGGCCGAGTGCATCAGCGGGCTGGTTTTGCAGGGCGCGAAGAAACCGCCGGAATGCCCGGCGTTCGGCACGCGCTGCACGCCGGAGCGTCCGCTGGGGGCGCCGATGGTTTCCAGCGAAGGCGCCTGCGCGGCGTACTACCGTTACGGGAGGCATCATGTCTGAGTTCGCGCTTTCCTGCCCCGCCCCGCTGGAAGAGCGGGAGCGCGTGCTGATGGCGCACGGCGGCGGCGGGCGGCTGATGCGCGAGCTGATCGAACGGATGTTCGCCGCCCGGCTCGAGCCGCAGCACGAAACCGACTCCGCCGTGCTGGCGCTTCCGGGCGGACGGCTGGCGTTCACCACCGATTCTTTCGTGGTGCGGCCGCTGTTCTTTCCCGGCGGCGACATCGGCTCGCTGGCCGTGCACGGGACGGTGAACGACCTGGCGATGGCGGGGGCCGCACCGGTGGCGCTTTCCGCGGCGTTCATCCTCGAAGAAGGTCTGGAAATGGAGACGCTGCGCCGCGTGGTGGATTCCATGGCGCAGGCGGCGCGGCGCGCCGGCGTGCGCATCGTCACCGGCGACACGAAGGTGGTGGAGCGCGGGAGCGCCGATCAAATGTTCATCACCACGGCGGGCGTCGGGGCTCTGATCCAGGATGAGGAACTGGCCCCTTGGCGCGTCACGCCGGGCGACGAGGTGGTGCTCTCCGGCGACATCGGGCGGCACGGCATGGCGGTGATGAGCGCGCGGGAAGGGCTGGCGCTGGAATCGGAGATCCTTTCCGACTCGGCGCCCGTGCATGGCGAGGCGCTCAGCCTGTTGCGCGGCGGCATCGGCGTGCATTGCATGCGGGACCTGACGCGCGGCGGGCTGGCCTCGGCGGTGATCGAAATCGCGCGCGCCGCCGGCGTGCGGGTGACGCTCGAGGAGGACCGGATACCGGTGCGCGAAGACGTGCGCGCGGCGTGCGAACTGCTTGGGTTCGATCCGTTGTATGTAGCCAACGAGGGGCGGTTCATCGCGTTCGTCGCCGCGGGCGAGGGCGAACGCGCGGCGGCGCTGCTGCCGGGGGCGGCGGTGATCGGGAAAGTCACCGAAGCCGGCGGCGGCGCGGTGACGCTGCGCTCGGTGATCGGCGCCGCGCGCTTGCTGGACCTGCTCAGCGGCGAACAGTTGCCGAGGATCTGCTGATGCACGAGCTGGCCATCACCGAGGCGATGCTCGACATCGTGCTGCGGCACGCGGGCGGGGCTCGCGTGCGGCGCGTGCGGGTGACCGTAGGCGAGTGGACGGGGTACGCGGGCGATTCGATCGAGCTGTTCTGGCAGGAGCTGGCGCGCGGCACGGCGGCGGAGGGGGCGCGGCTCGAATTCCGGTACGAACCGGCCACGCTGCGGTGCCGCGGCTGCGGGGCGGTGTTTGCGGCCGACGGCTCAGGGCTCGAGTGCCCGCAATGCGGCAAGCTGGGCGGCGAGCCCGCGGGCGGGCGGGAGTGCACGGTGGACGCCATTGAAGTGGAAGGAGGCGAACCAGGATGAGCACGACGGTTCCGGTGGTTGAGCGAGTGCTCTCCGCCAACGATGCGGTGGCGGCGGAGGTGCGGGCGAGGCTCGATGGCAAGGGCATTTTCTGCGCCAACCTCATGGCGAGTCCGGGCGCGGGGAAGACGTCGCTGATTGAACGCACCGTGGAGGCGCTCAAGGGCGAGATCGCCATCGGCATGATCAACGGCGATACGTCAGCGGCTGCGTTCGACGCCGAGCGCAGCCAGCGCGCCGGCGCAGCGTCGGTTCATGTGAACACCGGCGGCAAATGCCATCTGGAAGCCGCCATGGTGCGCAACGCGCTGTCCCTGCTGCCTTTGGAAGGCATCCGGCTTCTGCTGATCGAAAACGTCGGCAACCTGGTGTGCCCGATGAGCTGGAAGCTGGGGGCCCATGTGAACGTCCTGATCGGCTCGACGCCCGAGGGCGACGACAAGCCCTACAAGTACCCGAAGATGTACGCGGGCGTGGACGTGGTGGTGCTGAACAAGATCGACCTGCTGCCGTATGTCGAGTTCGACTGCGACAGGTTCCTGCGCGGCGTGGAGGCGCTGAATCCGGGGTTGCGGACGTTCCGGGTGAGCTGCCGCACCGGCGAAGGGCTGGAGGAATGGTTCGCATGGCTGAGGGACAAGGCGCGCGCGGCACGCTGATCGCCGCGCTCGGCAACCCGCTGATGGGCGACGACGGGGCGGGGCGCGCCATTCTCGAAGAGCTTCGCCGCCGCGGCGCGGAGCAACGGGCGCGCCTGTGCGACATCGGCGCAGCGGGCGTGGACCTGTTGATCGAATTGCAGGAAGAGCGCGCGCTGATCCTGCTGGATGCGGTCGCGGGCGCGGACCCGCCGGGCACGGTGCGCGTATTCCGGAACGCCGAGTTGTTCGAGTACGCCGAGGCGCGGGGCGGCGGGTCGCATCAGCCGTCGCTGGCGGACACGCTGCGTCTGGGCGGGCGGCTCGGCATGAGCCTGCGGATGCTTGCGCTGGTGGGCATCACAGCAAGGCAGTTCGAGCTTGGCCAGGGGCTTTCGCCCGAGGTCGCCGCGGCGGTGCCCGGCGCTGCGGAGCAGGCCGAAAAACTGCTTTCCGAGGCAGCCTCCCCAGGCTGCTAGTACTACTGGGTCATAAATGAAACATTTTGTGCTATAATTGTTTCGTGCGAACCGCTTCTCCGCGGCCAAGCCCGCAGGAACAGCGCTTCGCGGCTTATCTGGAGGGCTTGGCCAAAGCCGCGGGGCACCGGGACCGGGAACAACCCCTGAAAGA
>Ga0272446_1000346_pt1 | contig 73230 bp, 52 predicted proteins | sample YNPCB0061_FD_194587 | JGI IMG/M metagenome (GOLD analysis project Ga0272446, IMG submission 194587) | Hot spring microbial mat communities from Yellowstone National Park, WY, United States - YNP-CB-006-1 | ecosystem: Environmental > Aquatic > Thermal springs > Hot (42-90C) > Sediment | place... | reverse complement strand
GACTACCCCCACACCGATCTGAAGTTCGGTCCAGGGTAGTACCGACTACCCCCACACCGATCTGAAGTTCGGTCCAGGGTAGTACCGACTACCCCCACACCGATCTGAAGATCGGTCCGCAGGGGTGCGAACCACCCGCCGGCGACTGCCAGCGCGCCCCACGCCTCCTCTGGGCTGGGCTGGGTGGTTGCCGGACGCTGTGCCATCGGGTTTTGGGTTCCCTGCCCTATCGCGCAAGCGGATGCTACGCCGGTCGAGCGCTGCGGGCAACGGCCGCGAGCGCGCGCGGGCGCCCCATGAGCACCAGGGCTGCAGCCGGACGTGGCATCCGCGTCCGGTGGCCGAACGCGCGTTTCCGAGGCTTTGGTTACGGCGTGGGCAGAGCAGGCAGGACGGTGAATGGACGGCCTCCGGCTCGGGGCTGGCGGGTCGCCTGTTCGTACAGGTCCCCGCAACTCGCCACCCGCTCAGGTCGAGCCCGCTCCCGAGCCCAGCCCGCTCGCTCACCCCGAACCGCCAGAGCCCCGGCGCAGCGCGGAGTCGTCGACCAGTTCGAACCCCAGATCGCGGATCATCTGCCGGTCGGTCTCGAAGTTCCGGCCGTGCGTCGTGAGGTACGCCCCGGACATGATCCGGTTGGCGCCAGCGACCATCAGCAGCGGCTGCAGCTCCCGTAGGTTGAACGCTCGTCCCCCGCAGATCGTGATCTGCGCCTCGGGCAGCAGCAGGCGGAACACGGCGACTGCCTTGAGGCAATCCAGCGGCGTCAGGTTGCTGCGTCCGGCCAAGCGTTCGTGCAGACGGGTTCCGGGGACGGGATGGAAGAAGTTCAACGCAACGGAATCGACGCGCAGCTCCGCGAGCGTCTGGGCCAGCTCCACGCGCTGCTCGGGCGACTCTCCCATACCCAGGATGCCGCCGCTGCACGCCGGGATCCCCAGCTCCTTGGCGTTGCGCACGGTCGCGACATCGGCGTCGTAGTCGTGCGTCGTGCAAATCTCGTGGAAAAAGGACCGCGCTGTTTCGAGGTTGTGGTGGTATCTGCCCAGACCGGCCTCGGCCAGCTCTCGCAGCAGCGGCTTGCCGAGGATCCCGAGAGAGGCGCAAGGGACCATGCCGAGCGCACGGATGCGCCGGATTCCCTCCTTGACGGCTTCGATATCGGCGCGCGCGGCGATTGCCTTGCCCGCCGTGACGATCGAGAAGGAACTGGCACCGCCTTGCCGGGCGCGGAAGGCTTCTTCTTCGATGCGGTCGGGCGACAGCATGGGGTAGCGTGCGATGTCGCTGGTGGCCGCGCGGGACTGGGAGCAGAAGGCGCAATCCTCGGAGCAGCCCCCGGACCGCGCGTTGATGATCGCACACATCGCGACCCGATTTCCGCTGGCTCGATCGCGCACCCGGCCCGCACAGACCAACAGGTCGTAGACGCTCGCGCCTTCGAGGCGCAGCAGCGCAACCGCTTCGTCCCGCGTCGGTGGGCGGTCAACGTCGACGGGCATCCCATTGGCGTCCATCGGACCGGTAGCTGGCGCGTTCGAGGCCCGGCGTCAATCGGCGCCTTGCACGGCGGCGATCGACTTGACGCCGCCGAGGCGGTATGAGGGCGTGCATACATGGAGACAAGCTCACAGGTCAGCAGACAAGCTTCGATGACAACGCTGCGCCGGCGCTCTGGCCGGCGTCCGCTGCGTGTCCTTGGGCGAGCCAAGGGCACGGTGGCCGCGTGGGCCGCGATCGCTTGGCTCGTGGCCGCTTCGAGCTGCTCGAAGCCGTCAGGCCAGACATCGGGCTTGCCCGAAGCGTCCGCCACGACCACGGCGCTGGTTGCAACGGTGTCCGCGGTGGCGTCCGCGACGGCGCCGGCGGCGTCGGCGGGTGGCCTGGGCGTATTGAGAAAGCTATCGAGCGCCGACGAATGCGAGGAAGAGAAAGTGCATGCCGATTGCGTGTTGAAGGCATGCACGCCAGCGCTGCAGGAGTGCTACGGCAAGGACGCGGACACCGGCCGGCTGAGCGGTGCATGCAAGGACTACGGCGAGTGCTCGATGCTCTGCACGCTGGACCCCGATCCGATCGGTCGGGCAGCCTGCGACCTGGACTGCACGGACCGTCACCGCGCGTCGCAGAGCGAGTGCGATCGCTGCCTGGCAAAGGTGGACGCATGCAGCCGCGCGGCGGGGTGCAAGCCGTTCACAGCCTGCAGGTGAACGCCGCGGCGCAGCTCGGCCGTAGTCTCAGGGACGGGCTTCGGCCACGCCGGGGAAACGACTCACCACCCGTCCGGCGACCAGGTCCAACCACGGACCGAGGGCGGAGCGCAAGGCGGGCGACGTGAGGTGGGCGAGCGTGGAGGACGCGCGGTCGAGGTATCGATCGAGCTGACGGCGTGAACGCTGGAGCGCGCCGCTACGATGGGCGGTCTGGAGGATGCGTTCGGCGACCTCGCGGGAGGGCTTGTAGGCGCCGGACGGCGACAAGCACGCACGCAGGTCGCGGCGCAGGTCTTCGTCGGAGGCAAGGATGTCGGCGATGGGCAGGGTCACTGCGCCGGTGGCGAGGTCCTGGCCGACGGCCTTGCCGAGGTCGTCGGCAGATCCGCACAGGTCGAGGATGTCATCGGACAGTTGAAAGGCGATACCCGCCCAAGACGCGAAGCGTCGGAGGGCGTCGAGATCGGCTTGCGGGGCGCCGGCCAGCAGGGCGCCGCCGACCGCTGCGAGGACGAACAACGACGCCGTCTTGCGGAGGGCAATGCGCTCGAAGGTGGGGATGTCGAGGTCGACCCGCCCTCTGCGTTCGAGCTGTTCGACCTCGCCGAGGACGAGGTCGTCGAGGGTGGCGGTGGTGAGCAGGTCGAGCGGACGGAGGCCGACTCGGCCGATGAGGGACAGGGCGCGCACGAGAAGGAGGTCACCGGCGATGACGCTGACGGTATTGCCCCAGGTACATCGGGCAGCGGGCCTGCCCCGGCGCATGATGGCGTCGTCGATGACGTCGTCGTGCAGGAGGGTTGCGGCATGGAGCATCTCGACGGCGGCGGCGACGGAGAGGGCATGCGGGGAGGGGGAAGAGTCGTCGACGGCCCATCGCGCGGTGATGAGGACGACGGCGGGGCGGAGGCGTTTGCCGCCGGCGGCGACGAGGTCGGCGGCGGCGCGGGCGCAAGCGGAATCGGGCGGCAGGCAGGAAGCGAGCAGATCGTCGACGCGGTCGAGGTCGGGACGGAGCAGATCGGTGAGCGCCGCGAGGCGGGAACGAACGTGCTCGGCGCCGTCATGGCGCGAGGCGATGGTGCCAATCTGCGTAATGCCAGGCTCCTGAAAGAGGGATTTGGGCTGCACTCGCGCGTTTCATAACTTCGTGAAGCCGGCCCGTCAAGCGACGCTGCCGGCATGGCAGCCCGGGGGTCCGTCCGCACACGCCATGCCGTTGTCCACGCGGAAGCGGATGACATCGCCGGTCTTTGAGCTGTACCGGTTCGATCCGCCGACAGTCAGACCACCATCGCAGCCAGGACGCCACGCCGCATTCTTGAGCTCGACATGGCTATCGGCGTTGTAGGGTGGTGACCGGTAGAGAACTCCACCTGAAAGATACCAGGGTCGGCGTGGTTCGAGCCGTCGGAGCTCCAGCTCCCCTGCGCAGAGCGATAGACCTTTGCGGGGCTGATCGACCAGCAGACAGCCGGGGCATCAACGCCCTGGGGCCTTCCCGCCACGCGTGACGGATTGCCCGCGTTGTATGGGAGCTGAACGACGGCCGATCATGTGTGGTCGAGATGAGTAGGGTGACGGAGGGCTTGGGTGGGAGCACGAACGAAAGATCGGGCACGAATGCTGTATCCGGATTCTGGAGGGCGCTGCGAGCCTTGCGACGAGGGACTGAATGTTGTAGCGAGATGACATGGCGCGCCCTCAATGTATGCGGAAAACGAAGCGCATGCGCGTCAAGCCCGGACCGGCCAAGCATCGTCCAGGCGCCGATGGTTGAAGCGATGTCCAAGAGCGCTGGGAGTAGAGTACGGAAGTCGACGGTCGGCGCGCGCACCGATATCGGCAAGCGTCGAAAGCACAACGAGGACGCGATCCTGGTGCGGGAGGATCTGGGGCTGTACGTGGTGTGCGACGGCATGGGGGGACACTTTGCGGGCGACGTAGCGAGCAAGCTCGCAGTGGAGACGATCGAGCAGTTCTTCGAGGAAACGGAGGTAGAATTCGAGCCGGCGCCGCCGGCCGAGCAGTACCGTGACCTGGACGACGGTGGATTGCGTTTGCTCGAGGCGATCCAGCGGGCGAACGCGGTGGTGCATGCGACAGCGGAGTCGATGGAAGCCCGGCGAGGGATGGGAACGACCGTCGTGGCCGCCCACCTGACACCGGACGGCACGATCCGGGTGGCGCACGTGGGAGACAGCCGGTGCTACCGGCTCGGGGGTGCGGAGCTAGAGCAGATTACGCAGGACCACTCGTTCGTGAACAACCTGCGGTGGTCGTCGCCCGACGTCTCCGACGAAGAGCTCGCGGGGGTGCCGAAGAACATCATCACAAGAGCGCTGGGCACGCGGGCGATGGTCGAGGTGGACGTTCGGTCCGAGCTGACCCTGCCGGGCGACACGTACCTGCTGTGCTCCGATGGCCTGAGTGGCTTCGTAAGCTCGAACGAGATGCTGGGGATCCTGATCCAGTCGTCGACACCGCAGGAGGCGGCGGAGGCGCTGATCGACGCGGCCAACGCTCATGGAGGCAAGGACAACATCTCCGCGATCGTGATCCACATGGACGATGACGAAGACACGCTGCCCGTGTCGAGGTCGGAGCTGGAAGCCGAAGCGCCGCCGCTGCAGTTCGACGCGCAGACGGGCAAGTGGCGGTGCAGCCGTTGCGGGCATGAGCACGTGGAGGGCACGATATTCTGCGTGGAGTGCGGGCTGGCATTTCTCCGTTCCGACGAATGACCTGCGCGGGGGCGCGGCGCCGCAGCACGGCCGACCGGCCTGGCCTCCGGGGTGAATCCTCGGGCAGCGGTGCGGCTCCAACCGGAGGTTCCTCCCTACCCTCTCCGGAGATGGTCCCATGTCGTCGGTGATGCTGGTCGTGCTGGTCGCGGTGGTTGGCTTCTTTGGGCTCATCGTCGGGCTCAACCTGCTGGTGCGGATGCGCGCACGCCGGATGCAGGGCAAGCCGCTGCCGCCGCTACCAGGCGCGATGGGGGAGGCGATTCGCAAGGCGGACAAGGGGTTGATCTACTTCTTCAGCCCGCAGTGCGGCGCCTGCCGCCCGCTGACCCCCAAGCTCCGCACGATGCGCGAAAAGAACAAGAACGTCTTCCTGATCGACATCACGCAGGATCTCGCCGTTGCCCGTGCCCTGTCCATCATGGCCACGCCCAGCATCGTCGAGGTGGAACATGGCACCATCGCGGCAGTCCACATCGGCATGCCGCCGCAGGAAGTGCTTCTGCGCCACGCATAGGGAGCGTGGTCGTCTGCGCGTAACCTGCTTCGAGCGTACGCGACCGGGCGGTGCCGTCGTGCTATGCCGCGGCCATGAGCGACGCGATCGATGCACGCTTGTGGGAGATCTGCCGCGACCTGGTGGCGCAAGACACGGTTCCGGATCGGAGCAACGTTCCGGCGGCGCAATGGGCCGCGGATCTGCTCGACCGGGCAGGCTGGACCGTGCACCTGCTTCGCGACCACGCGCTCGGCGCGGACAAGGCGAGCGTGGTGGGCTGGGCCGGTCCCGCCGAGCCCGGAGGGCTGCTGCTATGCGGACACCTCGACGTGGTGCCGTGGGCACAGCAGCCGGGTTGGACGCGACCGGCGCTGGAGCTGACCCGCGACGGTGACCGGATCTACGGCCGCGGCGTGGCCGACATGAAAGCCTTCGTGGCCGCATGCCTCCATCTCGCGGAGCGAGCCGACCTGCAGGCGTTGTCCCGTCCGATCGCGATCCTGCTCACCTGTGACGAGGAGCCCGGCTGCCTGGGCATCGCCCGTCAGCTCGACGCAATCGGCGACCTGCTCCGGCAGGTTCCTTGCCCCGATGAGGCCGTCATCGGTGAGCCGACCTCGTGGAAGGTCTACGGCGCGCACCGCGGACACGTCAGGGTGACGCTTCACGTGCATGGCCGGGGCGGACACAGCAGCCGTCCGGACCTGGGGTTGAACGCGATCGACGTGGCGGCGGACGTGATCCTGGGCGTGCGGAGGATTGCGCAGGACGCGAGGGCGCTGGTGTCGTCGATCGATGAGACGCTGTACCCGGCGCACGCGGCGATCCCGTTCAACGTGGGCCTGGTGCAAGGGGGCTGCGCGATCAATATGATCCCCGAGGCTTGCGACGTGGCCTTCGGCTTCCGCCCAGCAGACGATCGGCAGCTTCGTTGGGTGCTCGACCACGTCAATGCGATGGTGCGGCAGACCGAGGCGAAATGGCCGACGAGCCGCATCGACTTGGGCACCATCGAGATCACGCCGCCGCTGCAGCCGTCGAAAGGGGGACGTGCTGCGGCGGTGCTTCGCGACCTGAGCGGGCAAGACGAGCTCCTGGGAGCGCCCTATGCGACGGACGCTTCGTACCTGCAACGGCTGGGCATCGACTGCTTGCTGTGGGGTCCGGGTGAGATCGAGCAGGCCCACCAGGCGGACGAGTCGCTGCCGATGTCTTCGTTCACGGCGCTGCCGGGACGCTTGGATACGTTGGTTCGGCGCACATGCGCTTGATCGCCGGTCGCGTACCGTCGTGCGGGACGCTTGCACCGTGACCGTTCCCGGCGATTGAAAGCATCGGCCGTCGCATGCGGTCTGTTCGTCGATGCCGCGACGAGGCTATGCTGGGTGCTCGTCTGCTGTCCTTGCCGCGACCGGTCGTTCCATGCGAAACACGTCATCCCTTTCCCTGCCGTTCCTGGTGGTCTGCGCGGCCGCGAGCGCGGATGCCTCGACCCCCGCGCAGCCGCCCGATCGCGCCGCGATCGCACCGTCGTGGGATCTGCCGTTGCCGGAGGACGGAAGCCGTCTGCCCAGGCCCGAGGAGCGCATATCGGTGTACGTGGTGTTGGAAGGCAAGCCCGCGCTGGAAGCGGTGCCTGCCGGGACCCGCCCGGACTCGCCCGCTGGACGGGCGATGGTGCGGAGAGAGGCCGAGCGGCTGCGCGAGTACCATAAGACCGTGGTGAGCCGGCTTCGGGACCATGGTGCGGTCTTCGAGGCGGACCTGGTCAAGCTGGCGAATGCCGTGCAGGTGCGCATGCCATGGGGCCAGGCGCAACGCATCGCGAGCTTGCCGGGAGTCATCTCGGTGGAGCGCGTGCCGGTCTACCGGCGTGCGTTGAAATCCGCGGTCCCGTTCGTGGGTGCACCAGCGCTGTGGAGCAACGCGGGCATGGCGGTGACAGGGCGCGGTGTCCGGATCGGGATTGTAGACACGGGCATCGACTACCTGCACGCGGACTTCGGGGGTCCTGGGACCGCGCAGGCATACCAGGACAACGATCGGACGGTCGTGGAGCCGGGGACATTTCCGACGGCCAAGGTGTTGGGCGGCAAGGACTTCGTCGGCGACGACTACAACGGCGAGAACGCGGTCGCACCCGATCCGGATCCCCTGGACTGCGCGATGATGCAGAGCCAGTACATCTCCGGCGGCCATGGAACGCACGTGGCGGGCATCGCGGCAGGCATGGGGGTGCTGACCGACGGCACAACGTTCATGGGGCCGTACGAGGCGAGCTACGACCCGTCGATCTTCCGGGTCGGCCCTGGTGTCGCTCCAGAGGCATCCCTCTACGCATTGAAGATCTTCGGGTGCGACGGCAGCACCACGATGGTGGCGGCTGCGCTGGAATGGGCGGTGGACCCGAACGACGACGGTGACACGAGCGATCGTCTCGACGTGGTGAACATGTCGTTGGGCGGATCGTACGGGATCGCGACGCCCACGGACGAGAAGGTGGTAGCGAACCTGACCGCGGCAGGGACGATGGTGGTGGTGGCGGCAGGCAACGACGGCGATGCGTTCTACTCGGTGGGGGAGCCGTCGACGTACACGCCGGCGATGTCGGTGGCGGCGACGACGGACGTGGTGACGTTCCTGGCGCTGCGTGTGGAAGCGCCGAGCTCGATTGCGGGCGACATGGCGTGCTCCGAGGGGGCGTTCACGAGGCCGCTGTCGGAGACCGGGCCCATCAGCGGGCAGCTCGTGGCGGCCAAACCCGCGGGGGCGTGCTCGGCGCTGAGCAACGGTGCGGAGGTGCAAGGCAAGATTGCGTTCATCGACCGGGGCGGGTGCTTCTTCGTGGACAAGGTGAAGAACGCCTACGATGCCGGCGCGATCGCGGTGGTCGTGGCGAACAACGCTCCTGGCGAGCCGCCGTTCGCAATGGGCGGGGATCCGGGTTCGCAAGCACCCATTCCGGGTGTGATGATCGCGAAGGACGACGGCGACACGATCCGGTCGGGGCTTGCTCAGGGCGTGATGGTGACGCTGGACGCCTCGAGACTCTACCAGTCGAGCGCTGGTGCGGACCAGATGGCGGAATTCAGCTCTCGCGGGCCGAGGTCGCAAGACAACCGGCTCAAGCCGGACGTGGCGGCGCCGGGCGTGTCGCTGGACTCGGCCGGCGTGGCATCGGGCGCGGATGCCCGCGAGATGAGCGGCACGAGCATGGCGTGTCCGATGGCGGCTGGTGCAGCGGCGCTCGTGCGGGAAGCCAACCCGGCCTTCGGCCCCTTCGACGTGAAGGCTGCCATGATGAACTACACGGCGCCGGTGACGGACGGCGCTGGCCATCAGGTCCCCGTGTCGCTCGCCGGGGCAGGCCGAATCCATGTCGACAAGGCGGCGATGGCTCGGGCGACCGCGGCAGCGGGAGACGAAGACGGCGCGATCTCGCTTTCGTTCGGCAGCTTCGTCGTGGCTCAGCCCGCCACGAGCCAACGAACCTTGGTGGTGACGAACCACACGGACGACACGCTATCGTACCAGGCGACGGTCGAGCCTGCGTTCATCCCTGCTGGGGTGCAGGTGCAGGTCGAACCGATGACGGTGCAGGTTCCGAAGCAGGGGTCGGCGCAGGTGACGGTGACGCTCTCGGTCGATCCATCGGCGTTGCCGGTGGAGTCGCCGGACCCGGTCACGCCTGCGAGCATCTCCCTGGGCGGGCAGTCCTACGCGCGACACTTCCTCACCGAAGCGACGGGCATCCTCACGCTCGCCCCCGTGGGCAGCCCCGGAGCGCCCTTGCGTGTGCCGCTTCATGCCGTGGTGCGGGCAGGATCGGAGCTGATGGCCGGGCTGCCAGCGCGCTGCGCCGACCAGGCCGGCGACGACATCGAGATAGCCATCACGGGCACCTCGCTGCACAAAGAGCCCGTCACATCCGCCTACCAGCTCGCGGCCACCAGTCCGGTCAAGCCGATCCAGAGCGCGGCCGACCGCGCGACCGATCTGACCGCCGTGGGTGTCGCAACCAACGTCGCGACCGCCGAGAACTTCGACAAGGCGTCGGTCTACTTTGGGCTCGCGGTGGACGGCGAGTGGACGACACCCGCAAAGGGCCAGCTCAGCCTGGTTGGGGTGGCCATCGACACCAACGCCGACCAAAAGGAGGACTACGTGGTGTTCGCCGAGCCGTTGTCTCGCGACACCCCGGCGGACGTACTGACGGCCACGACGTACAACTTGGCGACGGGCGAGGTGGTGAGCAGGCGATTCTTGAACTTGGTCCCGCGCGATGTGTACAACACGGAGCCTTTCAACAACAGCGTGGTGATGCTGCCCGTGACGCTGGGAACGATCGGGCTGACGCAAGCTAACTCCGCGTTCCACTTCTATGCGTTCACGCAAGGCGTGACGGTGCTGCCGAAGGACAAGACAGACTGGATCGCATACGACCCGATGCACGCGGCGGTGGACACCGCGGTGCACGGTGTGAACGGGATCCCCTACTTTGCTGGCTACACGCCCGTCCGCGTGCGAGTCGATCGGCAGGCGGTTGGAGTCGATCCGGTTCCGTCGATCCTGCTCCTGTTTCACAGCAACGTGCAGGGCAAACGATGGGCGATCGTGGATCCGAACCAGGCCGTGGTGGTTCCCCCGGGGAACCTGGTGATCGACGTGTCGGCGCCGGCCCGGGTGAAGCCGTCGGCCGAGGCGGAGGTGGCATGGACGGTCACGAACGCGGCGGCCGATCCCTCCGAGGCGGCAAGGCTGGAGGTGTCGATCGAAGGCGCAGACGCGATCGAGGAAGCGACGGCGCCCGAAGGGGCAACCTGTACGACGAACCACGCGCTGGTGACCTGCGCGCTGGCGCCGATGGATCCTGGCGCGAAGGCATCCGGGACCATTCGAGTCCGCGCCGCAGATCGAGACATCCACGCCCTCGCGTCGGTCGCGACGAGCCCGGATTGCGACGTACAGCCTGCGGACAATACGACGTCGGCGACGGTCGCGGTGGGGGCTGAGGAGCCACAGGCCAGCGGAGGCAGCGGCGGTAGCATGCCTGCCTATCGCGATCGCGATGTGGGCGCGTACGAGCCGACTGGAGGCTGCGTTTGCACGTTGGGCACCGGGCGGAGCCAGCACGGCACCGGTGCGACGGCGCTCGCCGCGATCGGTGTTGCGTGGTGGCTGGTTCGGCGGCGTGCGAAGCGTGCAAGGCTGGCCGACGCGACCTGATCGATTGAGCGTGTGGGAAGATCAGGCCGGTGGGAGTCCCAACGCCTCGCGCAGGTGTCGCCACTGGGCGAGCAGGGCGGGGTGGTCGGGGTAGCGCGGGATGTGCTCCTCGACGAGCGACAGCGCATCATCGAGCAGGTTCTGGGACTCGTAGAAGGCGACTTCCTCGAGCACGGCGGTCAGGTTCTCGTCTTCTTCGGCGGGGTTCGGGGCGGCGGGACGGATGGTATCCGCCTCGCGCTCCGCCACGTCGTTGTACGAAGGGAAGGGGTTGTCCAAGGCGGCGGCCAGCGCAGGGGGATCGGGATGGGGCGAGTCGATGTCGAGGTCGTCGTAGTCGTCGATGTCCGCGAAGGTGTCTTCGACCAGCGCATGATCCGGCGCGATCGGGAATTCGGCAGCGGGTTGGGGCGCAGGGGATGACGAGCTGCCTTCGTCGGCAGGCGCGAAGTCCTCGAAGGATTCGTCTTCGTATTGCAGCGGGCCCAGGGATTCGGGCTCGAGCTCCTCCAGGTTGTAGGAGTCTTCGGCTGCCGCGAGAGGCGGGGGGGACACGCGGCGAACGACCGGCTCGACGGAGACTTCGGGAGGAGGAGCCGGAGCAGCCTGGCTGGGGCGGGGCAGTGGGCTCGCGAGCATGCCGAGCGAGATGGCTGCCTGCTTGACGTTGTCATCGGAGGGAGCTTCGACGAGCAGGCGCGCGACGAGCTCGCGGGAGGCTTCTTCGTCGCCTGCGTCGAGCAAGGTGCGGAGCAACAGCTTGCGGATCTCCGTGGCTTTGGGGCGCTGGCCGACAGCCTCGAGCGCGCGGGCCAGGACACGCAAGGTAGCTGGATCGCGCTGCGTGGACTGGAAGCAAGCCTGGAGCCGGTTGAGCGCGATGACGCCGTCACCCGGAACGCCGCGATCGAGGTACAGCTCGGCGACGGTTCGGGCGACGACGGGATCAGCGCGGTAGGCGAAAATGCGCTCATAGACCTGAATCGCCTCGTCACGACGTCCAGCCGCTACGAGTTGCTCTGCCATCGCGGTGAGCTCGACGATGGCGCCATCGGTGTCTCCCGCGGCGATCAAGGCGTCGACGAGCCTGGCGCGCATGCGGCCGTCGTCCTTGCGCAGGTCGACGAGCTGGCGCAGGACATCGAGCGCCTCGCGCTGTCGTCCGGCCTTCTCGAGGATGGTCGCGTACTCGTCGTAGATGATGACGGCCTCGCCGACGAGCCCATCATCCTGATAGAGGCGTGCGAGTTTGGGGAGCAGGTGAGCGAACTGGTCGGCGCGGGCGGCAAGATGCTGCTGAACGACGCCACGCGCCTGCTTGTACATGGCGACCGCCTTCGTATGGAAACCTTCCTGCATGAAGTGGTCTGCCATCGCGATGTACGTGGAAACCGCGGCGTCGTAGGCTCCCATGCGCATCTGCGCGTCGGCGACGCGGAGCTGGATGCGGTCGTCGTTGGGATTCTCCTGCAAGATCTTGCGGTACTCGACGATGGCCTTGTCGTACCTGCCCTTGGCGGCGAGCTTCTGCGCCGCTTCCAGGATCTTCTCTCGGTCTATACGCACGACGACGTCGACTCCATGATCGTGGAAGACAGGAAACGATACGCGGGAGACAGGGTCACGGCAGCTCGGCGTGGTGGAAGGCCATCAGAACCCGAATCGGGCAGTCGCAGCCGCGCCCGGGGAGGAGGGTCCGAGAGGGGAACGGAGCAACGCATGACGGCACGAATCCGAATACGTGTACTTGCGGCGGCAGGTGGCGTCAAGCGGAGGGACGAGCATCGGCGCGCACGCGGGTCTTGCCGGGAAGCGCGGAGCAGCAGCGCAGCGACAACGCGAGGCGAACTCAATGAGCGGCAACGGCTCGGCCTGTGCAGGGTCGCCTGCGGGGCGCCAGACAAGGTCGGGTTCTTGGGTCGACCAGACGTACTTGGCCGCAGGGTTTGGCGTGGTAGGTGGAGAGCGCGAGGACCGGGCGGATGCCGCGCGGCTGGACGCGGAAAGCTCGCCAGCGAGCCTGGATTGGACGATACTCTGGGCGCGGCTTGGACCAATCAGCGGAGGCACCATGCAGGACGAGGGGGCGGATCAGATCCATGTGCTCGTCATCGACGACGAGGAAGGCGTTCGGCGATTGCTGACGGAAGTGATCGAGCGCCAGGAGCACCAGGTCGTTGCGGTGTCGTCGGCCGAGGAGGCGTTGGCCCTGCTGCCGTTCTGGACTTTTCAGGTGGCCTTCATCGACCATCGGCTGCCCGGGATGGACGGGCTGGTGATGGCGGAATACCTGCGCAGGAGCAACCCGGACATGGCGATCGCGATGATCTCGGGCGCCGTCGATGGGCGTGTCGAGCGCAAGAGCAGAGACCTGTCGATCCGGTTCATACCCAAACCGTTCGGGATCGACGAGGTGCTGCAGGTGATCGACGAATACATCGATGAGGCCAGAGCCCGCGACGACTACCGACGCAGCGTCGAGGTGGATGTGGAACCGCCCATCGCGCGTTTCATTGACGACGTGGGTGCGTCGTTCGGTGTGCCGAGCGTTCCGGCGCGCCTCGGGGAGCGGCTGGTATCCACGATCAAGCGGTGCCTGAACGACATGCGGTCGGCGAGCCGCTACAACGAGCGCGACCGAGTCGTGGCGCTGTGCGGTCTCATCACGGCGAAGGTTCTGAACGTGGACCTGCCGCGGACGGCGGACGGACGCACGCTGTTCGAAGAGTACGACACGTTGATGGAGACGCGGGGCAAGCGGGTGGAGTTCCGGCCGCGGTGAGGATCAGGTGCTGGCCCCTGAAGGCGAGGTGTCCGTGGGCGGCGATGCGGGCCGCAGGCGGGGAACGCGCCGGCCGTTGAGCAGCACGCCGACCCAGGTGAAGCGGACGAGGGTGTGATAGGAGCCGAGCAGCACGGGGATGACGAGGGCGTGAACCAGGAGCAGCTCCAGCGGCCACGGCCATGCGACCCTCGCGAAGACGAAGCCTGCGAGCAGAACGATAGGCAGGTGCACCAGGTACATCCAGTAGGACGCATCGGCCGCGTAGCGCACGAGGCGGTTGGGATGTGCCAGAAAGCGCGCGCAGCTTCCGATCAGGGCGAGCGTCGCAGCCCAGCAAAGAACGGCGTAGTTGGCGAAGAACAGCGGGCGGAGCCAGATGGCAACGGCGGCGCGGTCCGGCAGCGTGACCATCCACAGCAACGGGAGCTGGGTGCAGACCGCGGCCACCGCAACGATGCCGTAGCGCAGCCAGCGCGAAGCGTAGACCTCGAGCAGGCCGTGCTGGCGGGACATCATCCAACCGAACGCGAAGAAGGCGAGATAGAGCAGCACGCTTCGCGCTTGGGGCAACAGGGACGCGTTCGGCGAGTCGATCCCCCAGGATCTCATCGGGAGCAGCAAGAGCGTGGTCGGCAGGGCGAGCGCCGGAAGCTCGAACCCGGAGCCTGCCAACTCGCGAATTCGCCGGTCGAGCAAGGGGCCGAGAGAGCCGTCGGGGTCGGCGAGACGCAACAGAAGCGCCCGGGCGGCGAGGAATACGCCGTAGATGACCAACAAATAGTACAGGAACCAGAGGTGGCCGAAGCCCAAGCCCGCGAGCAACAGCGGAGGGGAGAATGCGCGGCGCAGGACATCGGCGACAGAAAGCGCGTCGGAGCCGGGGCGAGCGCTCAGTGCGCCCCAAGCCCAGGCGAACCGGACAAGCGGGAAGATGGCGATCCAGGCCACGGTCAAGGGCAGAAGGATCCTGCGCAGGCGATGACGCACGAAGCCGTGGAAGCCGATGCGAACGAACAGCGTGCGCGCGAAGAAGCCCGCAACCAGGAAGAACGCGGGCATGCGAAAGGCGTGGATGACGAACACGACGATGGTGATGCCCACGGACCGTGACTGGTCGAAGATGGGCCAGGGGAAGCCCGGCAAGGAGTAGGGCAGCGAAGCGTGGAGGAAGATGCCGAGGAACATGGCGAGCGCGCGCACGGCATCGAGGGAGTGAACGCGCTCGCCGGCAGGGGACATGGAGCGGGGGTGCCATGCGGCGGGGCACGAGCCAAGCAGATTGTTGCGGAGCAGGGGGCTATGAAAGTGATTGATGAAGCGACACGCCTGAACGCCGGAAACTGGACACACGTCCAGGATCACACCTACGATGCGCCCATGAGAAACGAACCCCTGGAGCGAGCGTTGGTCGATGTGCTGTTCAGCTTCATGCAAGCGGAGCATCTGCCGGACTCGAGGTTGATCGCCCGGTTGCTTCGCGTAAGCCAGCGGGATCTGCTGTCGGCGGTGGTGGCGTTGGCGGGGGAAGGGCTGCTGGTGCTGTCGACGGGGGAGCTGACGCCGCGGGGGATAGAGAAAGCAACCGCGTGGCGCAGGACGGGAGGGGAGTGGATGGCGCGGGCAGCCTAGTCGTTTGGACCACACCCGCGCGTACAGGCGGGATGCTGTCAGGCATGTCGGGGCACGGTCACGAGGTCTGAATCGAGACGTCGGCGGCTGGTTGGCGGACGGGGCGGGCTTGTGGACGAAGGCGTCGCGTGCCGCTATGTTGCGCGCGGCCCGCCTCGATCTGGCGGGGAGAAGCACGAGGAAGCATGGTCACGACGAACGAGACACCCGGCACGACAACGGAAGCAGCGGCTGCCGACTTCATCCGAGCCATCGTGGCGCAGGACCAGCAGAGCGGCAAGCACGGCGGCAAGGTTCACACGCGCTTTCCCCCGGAGCCCAACGGCTATCTGCACATCGGCCATGCGAAGTCGATCGTGCTCAACTTCGGCCTGGCGCAGGAGTTCGGAGGCAAGTGCAACCTCCGGTTCGACGACACCAACCCCACCAAGGAGGACGTCGAGTACGTGGACTCGATCCGCGAGGCGGTGCGTTGGCTCGGCTACGATTGGGAAGACCGCGAGTATTTCGCGTCGGACTACTTCGAGCGTCTGTACGAATACGCCGAGCAGCTCATCAAGAAGGGGCGTGCGTACGTGGACAGCCTTTCGGCCGAGGAGATCCGCCAGTACCGGGGCACGCTCACCCAGCCGGGCATCAACAGCCCCTACCGGGACCGCAGTGTCGAGGAGAACCTCGACCTGTTCCGCAGGATGCGAAACGGCGAGTTCCCGGACGGCGCCCATGTGCTTCGAGCCCGGATCGACATGGCGTCGCCGAACATGAACCTGCGAGATCCGACGCTGTATCGGATTCGGCATGCACGCCATCACCGCACCGGGGACGCCTGGTGCATCTATCCGATGTACGACTTCGCGCATGCGCTGTCGGACGCGATCGAGGGGATCACGCACTCGATCTGCACGCTCGAGTTCGAGAACCACCGTCCGCTGTACGACTGGGTGCTGGAGGAACTGCAAACGCCCCACCGGCCGCAGCAGATCGAGTTCGCGCGCTTGAATCTCACGTACACGGTGATGAGCAAGCGAAAGCTGCTTCAGCTTGTGCAGGAGAGACACGTATCGGGTTGGGACGATCCGCGGATGCCCACGCTGGCGGGGCTGCGCAGGAGGGGCTACACGCCCGAGGCGATTCGCGCGTTCTGCGATCGCATCGGCGTGGCAAAGCGCGACAGCGTGGTCGACGTTGCGCTGCTGGAGCACTGCGTGCGAGAAGATCTGAACAAGCGGGCGCCCCGGGTCATGACGGTGCTCCGGCCCCTGAAGCTGGTGATCGAGAACTTCCCGGCGGGTCAGGTGCGGGAGGTCGACGCGCCGAACAACCCGGAGGACGCCGCGGCGGGATCGCGGAAGGTGCCGTTCTCGCGAGAGCTCTACATCGAGCGCGACGATTTCATGGAGGAGCCTCCCAAGGGCTTCTTCCGGCTGGCGCCTGGGCGGGAGGTTCGTCTGCGCTACGCCTGCTATGTCCGATGCGTGGGGGTGGTCAAGGACGACGCCGGCCAGGTGGTGGAGGTGCGGTGCACCTACGATCCGGAGACGTGGGGCGGCACCTCGCCCGACGGGCGCAAGGTGAAGTCGACGCTGCACTGGGTATCGGCGGCGCATGGCGTGACGGTGGAGGTGAGGCTGTACGACCGGCTGTTCACGAAGGAGAACCCGAGCGACGACTCGGATGGGCAGGACTTCAAGGCTTGCATCAACCCGCGATCGCTGGAGGTGCTGACCGGGTGTCGTGCGGAGCCCAGCTTGGCGGCGGCGCGGCCGGGCGACCGCTACCAGTTCGAGCGGCTGGGCTATTTCTGCGCGGACCTCGTGGATTGCCGGGACGGTGCGCTGGTGTTCAACCGGACGGTCGATCTGCGCGATGCGTGGGCGAAAGCACAGCGGTCCGGATAGGTTCGTTCCGGCACAGCGCCCTATGGTTCTTCCACGCCGGGCATCGGAAACGCCTGCATGAACGATACGTAGAACGATATCGGCGGCACATCAGCCGGCAGCGGCGTGGCGGAGACGGGGAATCCCAGGTCGGCGCGAAATACGGACCTGTCGAGCTGAGGGAACAGCGCGCGGATGCCCAAGCCGACGGATTGCTTGACTCTCAACCGAGAGAAGCGGTCGAAGGCGTCACCGACATCATAGAACATCGCGCCTCCGATCTGGCAGGAGAGGATCTCCACGGGCCGGGAGCGGAACTCGAGATTGCTGACGACGAGGCTGCCGCCTACATCATAGTTGCTGGGATAGCCACGCAGGCGCCCGTTGCCGCCGAGCGTGCTGGTGCGGTTGAGATAGTTTCGATAGCGGTCAAGTAGCCCGGAGTCTGCGACGAGCCGTCCAATGCCCATGCGGGGCGTAACCACCCGAACGAAGCCGTGGACCGCGGCGTCCGCGATCCGGTCGTGCTCGAACTCGGCAAGCGATTCGACGCCAGCGCGCGCGAGGCCGTCGCCCAGGGCGACCGTGTACTGAGCGGCGGCGAAGGTGCCGATCCAGGTCCGGGAGGAACCAAGCGAAGCGGACGCCGGGTACAAGCGTCCGATGATCTCGTGACCGAGGCGGAAGTCTTCCTGCAGGCCGAGCGTCTCGAAGTCGAGGACGCGCAGGAAGTTGGTGGTATAGCTGTGTACCTGCACGAAGGGATCGAGGCGGACGTCGTCGCGCGGCACCTTGGTTTCGCGAAATTCCGCGACGGCTGCCGGATCGTAGCCCTCGAGCCCCGGGGTTCTGTAACGGCGATAGCCGTAATCGATGCCGAAGGTCAGGTCGTTTTTCGACGCCCATCCGAGAGACTGGGTCACGGAGAAGGTCGACCCGATACGCCGTTGATCGTACTGCCAGGGGATGCCGTCGTGCAGGCCGGGCGTGGCGTCGGCATCGTAGCGACTGGCGCTGGCGTTGACGTAGCGCCGGAAGACGTCATTGCGCCAGGAGAACTGGGCGTCCCATGACCACTCGCTCCGCGTGGTGAGCAGCGGACGGCCGATCGCGATACCGCCGAAGGACCCCTCCGGGTCACCGGAACGTCGATTGAACACGATGCTCGCGGTGGCGAGGGTACGCAGCTTGTAGGGAGTGAAGCGGCGCACGGAGTACGAGGCGCCATAGGCGATGGACTCGGGTTGGAGCTCGAAGCGGGCTCCGATGGAGTGGTGGATACCGAGCAGGTTCGTTTCGGAGGGATTGACAATCAGGGATTCGAGGCCGCCGTTGGTGTAGGACGCTTCCCAGTTGAGGCGCAGGCTCCAGACGTCTTTGGTGATGACGACGAGCACGACCCTGTCGGGGGCGCTGCCTTCCATGGGGACGCAGAGCACGACCGATAGTTGGGGAAGCGCGCGCAGGTTGCGTGCGGTCTCGTCGACGAGGATCTTCTTGTAGCGGGAGCCCGGGCGCAAGAGGACCTCCCGCTCGATGACCCAGCGGCGCGTGGTGGCGTGGAAGACATTGAGAAACCCTGGGGCCGGATCGCGCGGCTCGATGACATCGAGCGGGACGACCTCGATGCGCTCGACGACCTTGCCTTCGGGGTGGGGATCGACGCGGGCGTGAAGCTGCTCCGCGACGAGACGGATGGTTTCGTTCTCGTAGGAGGAGTAGTCGTAGGTGGTGGATTCGGGCTCGGAGGGGGGCTGTGCCCGAGCCGAGGCGGACAGGGACAGGACGACGGAGACGATGGCGAGAGAGGGGGATCGTAGTCGTCGTGGCGCCGGACGCATGCCGCATGGTGAGCATGGAACGCGTGGAGAGGTCAACGCGGATTCGGGTGAGAAAGCGCTGGCCGTCGAGGCTCGCGCGGCTACAATGCGGGCCATGTCGGAAGCCATCGCGCCCTTCGACGAGCATCCTGCGCCGCGTGGCCGCGGCCACGGCCGGATCCGGCCCGGACCCCGCGCATGGTGGGCGCTGCTGCTGGCCGTTGCGGTGCTGGTCGTGGCGCTGCCCTCGCCTGGCGCCGGCGGACGCCCGTCGTCCCCATCGGCGCCCTCTGGAAAGCGGGGCTCCGGGCGCCCCAGCGGCACGCGCTCGTGCGTTCAGCAGCGCGCCCAGCGATTCCTCATCCGCGAGAACCACCTGTACAAGAGCGGTGTCTCCGACCGCGAAGCGTCACGCCGCGCCGAGCACCGCATGCGCGCCATTCGCTACCGAATCGAAGAGTACGGCTATCCGGCAGGCTCCGAAGGCGTCGTGCGCGGCGCCAAACCCGTCGCCGACTCGATCGTATCCGCCACCTTCATGGGGCACCGTATTCGAATCCATCGCCGCATCGTCCGGCCGCTTCAATGCGTCGAAGCCGCGATCCGCCGTGGTTGCCGCCGCTTCCCCTACACGCCGCAAGCCGTCGGGGGATATCGAGACTACAACAGCTATCACGACGACGAAATCTCGAATCATTCGTTCGGCATCGCCGTGGACATCGATCCCGACAAGAACCCTTGTTGCGGATGCGTCGCGCCCTGGCCGGACAACCCGCGTTGCAAGCGGGAGGCGCGCACGCCGTTCGACCGCATGGACATGCCGCGCTGCTGGGTAGAAGCCTTCGAGCGATTCGGCTTCTACTGGCTGGGGCACGACCAGCTCGAAGACACGATGCACTTCGAGTTTCTCGGCGACCCCGACCGCTACGGCGCCGAGTAGCGCTCCCTCTCCCGGTCAAGGGCCGGACTCCCTCCTCCACCGGACCCTGTACGTGGTCGACGTGCCGCGACCATCGACCTCGACTTCACCTTCGAGCTGGTCGCGGCCTCGCAGCTCGAGGCTGTAGCGGAGCCTGTAGTTAGTGTCAGGCACGACCACCAGCGCGCGGAGGTTCCTGCCGTCGAAGGATGCCTCTCGGAAATCATAGGGCTCGTTGTCGTTGCAATCGACGCCCGAGAGCTTCAGTCCGTTGGAGGTTTGCCGGACTTCTATGGTGTCCTGGCAACCGGGCCTGCTCTCGAAGTCTTCGGACCAGGTGCCCGCAAGCAGGGCGCTGCGGGGTTCCTCCAGGTCGGGTCCGGCGGAGGCAACGCGATCCCCGAGCGAGTCTGCGGGCGGCGAGGCAGGCGCAGCGGCGATGGTCGCAACCACGGCTGGGCGCAGATCCCCTTCTTCCAGGCGAGCTCCCCCGCATCCCATCGCAAGGAACAACGCGATGACGAGCGAGGGAAGGCAGAAGACTCGGACGATGGGCCACGGGAACGGGGAAGTCACGGCGTCATCGTAGCGCCTTCGTGCTGGGCACGACAGACCGGATGAACGCAGCGGGAGGCCGGCCCACCCGGGTTTGCCGGCACCACGTGCCGCGCCCCACCTCTCGCCCGTAGGCGCCCGCGCGCCTCCACGACCGGTGCAAGCGGCGAGTTTGGCAGTGGGCGTGGGATCGTGGGCGTGGATCATCCGCCAGCATGACGCGCATCGTCTCGTTTGGAATTGGGCCCGGCCGAATCCCCCCTACCGCGGGATGAAAGCTCAGGCGATCAGGGCGGCAAGCTGCGAGTCGCGGCGTTGCTGCGCCTCCGCGAGCTCCTGAACGGCGCGGATGACCTGGTCGCGTGCAAGGCGTGCCCCTGGACCCAGGTCGCGCAGAACACGCAGCGTGCGAGCCGAAAGCATGAGGGGAAGGACCACGAACGCGAGGATTCCGCCCGAAGCACCCGCGGCCTGGAGCTCGGCGACATACCGGCGCGAGCGAGCGAGATCGTCGCCGGCCAGCTCGAGCGCTGCGTCCCAGCCGACGTCGGGAGGCAGGAGCGACCGGCCCTCGCGGGCGTCCTGCTCGGCGTCCTTGAGGATATTGGTGAGCTGGAGGGCTTCGCCGACCACGGCGGACAGCTCGCGCAGGACGCCTGCCGAGGCGCACAGTGGCGGCTCGGCCAGAAGGAAAAGCTCCGTCAGCAGCTCGCCGACGACTCCCGCTACGGCGTAGCAGTAGTGGCGGAGCTGATCGACGGAACGCAAGACGATGCGGCCGTCGAGGGAAGCCTGCATCTGGAATTCGAGCATGAGGCTGGCGGTGCGACGAGCATGATCGAGGATCACGCGCCGGCGGGCGGGCTCGATGGCGGGCAGGCGCGCCACCAACCGAGGCAGCGCGGCGATGAGCGCCGTGTAGTGGGGATTGTCGGAGGCGGCGGGGGCCGCGAGCCATCGGCGGGAACAATCGCGGGCAAGGTCCACGGACGGCTGGTCGAGCAGACCGATGGCGTCGCGCAGGGCCTCAACGCGCCGATCGCGCGGCCAGTGGGCGGCATCCTCGAGTGTGTCGATCACGCGAAAAAGAAGGTAACCGAACCCGACATCGTGGGACAGTCCTCCTCCCAGCAGCGGAATCGCCACGGCGAATGTCCGACTCGTTTTTTCCAGCAGCGAAGAGAGCTCTGCGTCGTCCAGCGTCTCGCTCATGCCGAGGCCATTGTTCGGTCGGGCGCCTCGAACGTCAAGCGCCGCCCGATGGACGCCTCGGACCGTGGCTCAGTGCCCCCTCGATTGGCTGAACACGAAGCCCCCGCCTTCACTCGAATAGTCGACCGTCGCGCCGTCGAGGAGCGGAAAGCTCGACCTGTCCAGCGCGATGGGCAAGCCGTCCACGCGGTCGCGCAGCGCGTCCGCCGGAACGTCGTCGGGGGTGCGCAGCTCGAGCTGGAACGAGACGTCGTTGCCGGACTGGACAGCGCCGAGCCATACGGTATCACCGGGTTGCAGGAGACGGGCGAGCTGGGCCTTGGCGGCCGGAGCAAACCGCACCACGGACGCTGCCGCGGGTCCGCTTCCCTCACCGACCGGCGCGGCGGACACGACGACGCGGCCGATCAGGGCAGCGCCGTGAGCGTCGATGCAACCGGGCGTGATCCCTGGCGTGTCTTCCTCGTAGGTGGCGCTGACCAGACGAACACCGGAGTCGCTGACCTTTCGCGCGGTGATTGCGCTGTAGATCGACACATCGCGGGTGCGGGACAGAAAGGAAGCGGAGGGTTGTTCGGGGCCAGCGGCATGGCGCACGGGGCCGAGGTCGACGGACAAACCAGCACGCCCGATCCCAGCCCGCACGCGCTGCAGCACGCGGTCCATGGCCTGTTCGGGGGAGAGTTGGGCCGAGGCGGGGAAGACCACCTCGCTGAAGAATACCCGTCTTCTGCGCGCCGGGTCGCGGAATTCGAAGCCGCCCTGACCGGGTGTGAGGATCCACGACGACGGGCATCGCACGGAGCCGAAGGGCAGGGATCGTTCCGCCCAATCTTGCGCGGGGTTGTTCGCCAGCGGTTCGCACGAGGCGGACGGAGCCGACGACGCGACAGGAGCGGAATCCCCGGGCGCAGAGCTGGATCCTTGCCGGCAGGAGCAGGCGGTCAGGACGGCGAGGGCGAACGTTGCGAGTTGGATCGAACGCATCGGCGGATGATGGCACAGCGGCGGCCCTGGAGCGAGCGGCGGCGGACGGGCTCTGGCGACGCACGCGAAGCGGACGGGTTTGTTGCGCACCGGGGATCGGACCGGGGCTATCATGCGGCCCGGGAAACGCGAGCGCCCCGGAGGCATCTTGGCCAGGCAACAACCATCGCAATCTGCGAATCCAGCGCGGCTCGCGAGCGGCGCTCGCAAGTCGATGTTCCTGTTCGGCCTGCTCGCGCTGCTGATGCTCGCGGGTGCGACAAGCGTATCACGGTGGATCGTCCTGACCGGCTTCGAGCGCGTGGAGCGCGAACACGTCCGTTCCGAAGTACGTCACGCGACGCGGCTCGTCGAAGACAGCCCGCTCGACCTGGCAGCGAGGTTCGAGGATTGGTCCTCATGGGATGACCCGTACGAGTTCGTGGAAAACCCGCAGCAGCGATTCATCGACTCGAACGTTCAGCCAGGGATGCTCACGACGGCACGCATCGATGCAATCGCGTTCGTGCATCGCTCCGGCCGGGTCATCTACGCGACGTCCCACGACAGGGCGACGGGCGAGAACCGTCCGCTGGCGCCGGAGCTTGCGAACCTGCTGCCGGAGATCGTGGGGATCGCCTCGGATGAGAGAAGCGTTTTCCGTGGGCTGGTGGCGTTGCCCGACGGCGTGATGATGGTGATCGCCAATCCCCTGCTGACCAGCTCGAGGCAGGGGCCTTGCCGGGGCAAGCTCGTGATCGGACGCTTGCTTGGTGCGCAGGAGCTGGACCGTCTGTCGAGGATGTCGCGCCTCGGCATGTGGCTGCGGCCTCTGGGCTCAGCGATGCTGCAAGACGACGCGCAGGCCGTGTGGGCGCTGGAGCATGGCAGCACCGAGCTCGTTCAGATGCGCGACGACGGCATGGCGTCGGGCTATGGCAGGATTGTCGACCTGCACGGGACGCCGGTGGCGCTGCTTCGTGTGGACGTGCCACGGTCGATCATCAGCCAGGGCAGGCAGAGCACGTTTGCGTCTACGGTGGCGATCGTGCTGACGGCGCTCCCATTCATCGCCTTGGCGCTGGTGCTGCTCGTGAGCCTGGAGCGTGCGAGGGCGGCGGTCAGCCAGCGGGAGCGCTACTATCGCGCGCTCATCGACGGCGGCTCCGACCTGATCGTGATCCTCGGCCAGGGACGACGGGTGCGGTACCACAGCCCCGCGGTGGAGCACATTCTTGGGCGGGAGATGATTGGCAACGATGTGCTGGCGTGTGTCGACCCCGCGGACCACGGAACGGTGCAGGCTCTGTTGGCGCAGGTCGAAGCCAGACCGGGCGAGCACGCACGAGGGACCTTTCGGTGCCTTCGTGCAGATGGCGAAAAGGCAGTCGTCGAGGCCATTGTGAAGAACCTGCAACATGACCCGGCCATCGAAGGTGTGCTCATCAACGGGCGCGATGTCACGGAGCGCGAGCAGAGCGCGCGGGAGCGGGCGCTGCTGGAAGACGAATTGCGCCAGGCGCAGAAGCTCGAGGCGGTGGGACGGCTGGCGGGCGGCGTGGCGCATGACTTCAACAATCTGCTGACGGTCATCCTGGGTCACGCGGACCTGCTGGCCCGTCTCGGGCTGCCTGCCAAGGCGGCGGAAGGGATCGATGCGCTTCGTGCAGCCGCGAAACGCGCGGCGGGGCTCACGCAGCAGCTCCTGTCGTTCAGCCGCAAGCAGGTCATCGCCCCGCGGGTGCTGGATCTCGGGCAGGCCGTGGCGCGATCCAGGGACATGCTAGCACGGTTGATCGGAGAGGACGTCAAGCTGGAGTTCCGGTTGAGCGCCGACGCCTGCCCGGTGCGCGTGGATCCGAACCAGCTCGATCAGGTTCTGCTGAACCTGGCGGCCAACGCTCGCGATGCCATGCCGGACGGTGGGAGCCTTGCCATCTCGACGAGCCGGCAAGAGGTCGACGAGGCGATGGCGGCGACGCACGCCGGGCTGACGCCCGGGGCGTGGGGCGTGCTCGAGGTGAGCGACACCGGCCAGGGGATCAAGGCGGACGACCTGCCGCACATCTTCGAGCCGTTCTACACGACAAAGCCCGTGGGGAAAGGCACGGGCATGGGCCTCGCCACGGTCTACGGACTGGTGCGCCAGCACGGCGGCGTGGTCCTGGTGGACAGCACGCCCGGAGCAGGCACGACCTTTCGCGTGCTGCTCCCGTGTTGTGCGCCGGAGCCCGATCCGCCGGCACCATCCAGCCGCCCTGCCCCGGCGACCGCGACAGGCAACGTGCTTCTCGTGGAAGACGACAACGCCCTGCGCGACCTGGCCTGCACGTTCCTGCGCGACGCAGGGTTTCATGTCGCGGTAGCGGCCGATCCTCGGGCTGCCCTCGATCTTGCGGCAATCGAGCGAGCCGACGTCCTCGTGACCGACGTGATCATGCCGGGGATGAACGGCCGCGAGCTCGCCGATGCCTTGCGAGGTCTCCTGCCGACGTTGAGGGTGCTGTACGTTTCGGGCTACACGGACACGATCCTGCAAAAGATACCCGAGCTGAAAGCGTCGGAAACGTTCCTCCAGAAACCGTTCTCCGGCGCATTGCTGGTCGAAAAGGTCAGCGAGCTCATGAGGCGCAGCGGATAGCCGTCGATCGCCTCCCCACTTTGCTAGGATGTGCCCTCCCGATTGCCGCAAGGAGTTTGGACATGCCCGCCTTCGCATCGACGATCACGACGACCGTGCTGGTGGTCGTCGTGTACTTCTGGGTGGTGCGCCTCATCGACATGAACGAGAAGGAGCCACTGTGGGCGATGGCGCTGCTGTTCGCGCTCGGGTCAGGAGCGGCGGTGGTGCTGCCGTGGCTCGCCCCGGCGGACGTCCTGGCGTTGAGCGTGGTCCCGGCCGCGGCGTTGAAAGAGCTGGCGCGATTCCTGGCGATTGGCGCTGGCATCTATGCGATCACCGTGTACGGTCGAATCCGCGGCTGGCAGGAATTCAATGGCACGATGGACGGCATCGTGTACGGGGCCTGCGCCGGCCTCGGGTTCGCGGTCGCCACGGAGCTGAGAGCCGAGCTGATCTTCGGCGCTGTTCCCCTGCCCGGTGCATCGGTCGGCCTGCTCGCAGGGTTCGTACGGATCGCGCTGTTTGGCATGGCCGACGGCGTTCTCGGAGCGCTGATTGGAGCAGGGATCGGCGCCTCGACGGACGCGCGTTCGCCGGTGGCGCGGGCCCTGTTTCCGGTGGCAGCCGTAGCGGCCGCGGTGGCGGCGCACGTCGGGTTCGTGACGCTGGCGCATGGGGACGCGCTAGGCGGAACCGCCGGCCTCGTCCGTTCCTACGCCGCGATGGCACTGCCCGTGATCGCCCTGGCGATCGTGATCATCGTGGCGCTCCGGGCGGAGCGCGCCGCGATCCGCAGGCAGCTCCCCGCGGAGGCGGACACGGGTGTCGTGACGCCTGACGACCTGGCGCTGCTTCTCGATGGGGTGGCGCGAACCAAAGCGTACTGGCAGGAGCTGGTCCGGGGACGTCTGACGCGATGGGCAAACCTGCGCGAATTGCACAACCGGCAGGTGCAGCTCGCGCTGATCAAGGACAAGGCCGCCCGGCTGGCGCTCCCCTCTTCTCCGCCGGACCTCGATCGAGACGTGGAACGGTTGCGGCACAACGTGCTCGAGTGCAAGCGTCGACTCGCAACGGGCCCGTCGAAGAAGGGAGAGGCATGATGATGAATGTGCCTGGACGCTGTGCCCGATGCGGAGCGCCGCTCGAGCCGCACTTCCGTGCCTGTCCGCAGTGTGCTGCACCGGTCGCGGCGCCTCCCCAGGGACCAGCTCCCTATGGGCAGCCTGGGGCCCCCCCACCCCAACCGGTGCCGCCGTACGGTCAGCCGCTTCCGCCATACGGACCCGCGCAGCCTCCCATGCATCCTCCGGCGCCCGGGATGCCGTACCCGCAGACTCCATCGCAGTCCCCGCGCGGGAACCACGTGCCCCGCCAACCCTACGGTGCCCCCGCTGCTGCCATGAACCCCCTGGCTGGCATGCCGCCTCCCCCGCCCGACCCCAGCGCCGCGGGAAAGGGAACCGCGATACTCGGAGGCTGTGGCGTCGCAGGTTGTCTCGGCGCCATCGTCGCCGTCGTTCTTCTCGCTGGCGTCGTGATCGTCACCGTGGCAAGCCTCGCGTCGTCGCCGTCGGCAGGGCCTACCGCCGGGCCGTCCGACACGAGCGGGCCGGTCGTTGCCGCCAACCTGCCGAACCACGGCCCGCTGCGGACGTTGATTCGAACCCAGGTCGGCGCGTATTCGCTGGTCACCACCGCGGCGGTGACCAAGTATCCCGAGCTGCTCCTCGACGGCATGGTCGACAGCCTGGGCGCGGTCTATTTGACGCCCGGCGGCCAGCAGCTCAACGAGATGATCCTGGCCTACACATCCGCCGAGGTCGCGCGCCGCCACATGGACACGGTGCTTGCGGCATTCCAGGCGACCTACGGGCCCAACGCGGGAATCGCGCTCGAGCCGGTCCGCAACCAGAACAACGTGATCATCGGTGCGCGGCTGTTGGTCAACGAGCCGGGCGGCGTGCAGCACGTCTACTGGAGCAACAGCAATGTGCTATTCATCGTGACGTCGTATGCCCCGCACGCCGCGAGGTTCCATGAAGCCTCGCCGCACTGATGCCGTGCGTGCCGCCCTGCTGCTTGCGCTTTTCACCTGCGCAAGCGCCTGTCATAGCAACGGCCCCGGCAAGCCCACTCCTGCCGGGGCGGACACCTCGACCCCGGGTGCGGCGATGTCCGCATCGGCAGCGGTATCGGCCCCGCGGGGTCCGGACAGCACTGCGGGACTGACACTCGATGCGTCCGTCGACGCCCTGGACGACGGAGCGGTCGAGGCTGCGATGGGCGGCACGGCGAAGGATGCCGGTTCGGGGGCAGCCTGTCCGGAGGGCATGTCCGATCTTGGCCGGTACTGCGTGGATCGGTGGGAAGCCTATCTGGTGTCCAGGGGCGCGGATGGCGGCGAGGTGATTCACCCCTACTTCGAGCGTCCGGCGGAGGGGACAGCCTACGAGGCGCAGACCCGTGCAGGGCAGTATCCACAGGGATACATCAGCCGGGTCGAGGCAGCGGCGGCCTGCAGAAACGCGGGCAAGCGGCTTTGCACGCGGGCAGAATGGATGCGCGCATGCCAGGGCCGTCGCGGTTGGACGTATCCGTACGGGAATCGCCGGCGTGCCGGGGCGTGCAACCAGGGCAAGATCCACCTGCTGTCCAAGATGTTCGGCAGCAACGGGCGGGAGTGGAAGTACGACGAGCACTTCAACAACCCGCTGCTGAATCAGGAGCCTGGCTTCCTGGCTCGAAGCGGTGAGTACGACGGATGCACGGGAGACGCCGGCACCTGGGACATGGTCGGCAACCTGCACGAGTGGGTGAGCGACACCGTCACCGAGGAGCTGGTGGAAAAGCTCGAAAACGATGGTGTGGAGCGCAGGAAGCAGCCATGGCGCGTGGGCAACGGGATCTTCATGGGGGGCTTTTTCAGCACCAGCAGCGAGCACGGGCCGGGCTGCAAGTTCACGACGATCGCCCACGAGCCGACGTACCACGATTACTCGATTGGATTCCGCTGTTGCGTATCCCTTCCCGCGAAAGGCAAGTAGGGAATCACCGGCGCCCGACCATGAGCTCCGGGCGCACGAGCTCGTCGAAGCGATCCGGTGAGAGCAAGCCGAGGGCGACGGCGGCCTCGCGCAGCGTGGTTCCTTCCGCGTGCGCCTTCATCGCGATCTTCGCCGCACCGTCGTAGCCGATGTGCGGGCTGAGGGCGGTCACCAACATCAGGCTCGCCCGCAGGTGGGCCTCGATCCTGTCACGCCGGGGCTCGATCCCACGCGCGCAGTGTTCGTCGAAAGAGCGGCATCCGTCCGCCAGGAGGCGGATGGACTGCAAGACATTGTGGATGATGAGCGGCTTGAACACGTTGAGCTGGAAGTTGCCGCTCGCTCCGCCGTAGGAGATGGCGACGTCGTTGCCCAGCACCTGCGCGCAGAGCATGGTCATCGCCTCGGCTTGCGTGGGATTGACCTTGCCCGGCATGATGGAGCTGCCCGGCTCGTTCTCCGGAATGGCGATCTCGCCGATCCCGCAGCGCGGCCCGCTTGCGAGCCAGCGCACGTCGTTGGCGATCTTGATCAGGCTGCAAGCAAGCGTCCTGAGGGCGCCGTGCAGACCGACCAGGGCGTCGTGCGACGCCAGCGCCTGGAACTTGTTCGAAGCCGTGACGAACGGACGACCGGTCAGCTCCGCAATTCGATCTGCCGCAAGGCGGGCAAAGCCTGGAGGAGCGTTCAGGCCTGTCCCAACCGCCGTGCCCCCCAGCGCAAGCTCGTACAACGGCGTCATGCTGCGCTCGATACCGTCGACCCCCTGGTCGAGCTGCGCCACCCAACCCGACAGCTCCTGCCCAAGCGTAAGCGGCGTGGCGTCCTGCAAGTGCGTCCGTCCCACCTTGACGATGCCGTCGAACGCCTCCGACTTTCGGTGGATTGTCTCCCGCAAGCTCCGCAGCGCCGGCACCAGATCGTCGTGCACCGCCGTGACCGCCGCAACGTGCATCGCGGTCGGGAACACGTCGTTGGAGCTCTGCGAGCAGTTGACATGGTCGTTGGGATGCACGGGCATCTTGCTGCCTCGCGGATGGCCCGCCAGCTCGCTGGCCCGGTTGGCGATCACCTCGTTCACATTCATGTTGGTCTGGGTGCCACTGCCGGTCTGCCAGACGGAAAGAGGGAACTGCGCGGCGTGTTTCCCGGCGATGATTTCGTCGGCCGCGGTGCAGATCAGCGAGCACAGGTCGGCCGGAAGAACGCCCAGGTCGCGATTGGCGAGAGCTGCGGCTTTCTTCACCAGCGCCAGCGACGCGATGAACCCTTGCGGGAATCGATCCGTACCGATGCGGAAGTGAAGCAGGGAGCGTTGAGTTTGCGCCCCCCAGAGGTTGGCGTCCTCCACCTCGATGGGTCCCATGCTGTCGATCTCGATGCGCGTTGTCATGAGCGGCAACCTACCAGCAGAGGGCAGCGGCGACATCGGGGAGAAGCTTCCACCCGGAACGACCAGCGAGGTCGCGAGACGCCCGGCGCCGCACGCGAAGACTCCGGGGCTTGTCTCGCTTCGAGGCTCAGAAGATGAGGGTCATGCGCGCGAGGGGGTGGGCCGGGCCAGCCGGGAGGCGGGCCATGCCGGCGCGCCCACAGCTCACACACGTGCCGGGCACCGCGGCACGGCTCGGGCCGAACGCTATCCGCGTCGCAAGAAAAAGGCCGGTGTCTCCGCATCGGTCGCATCGCGACGTGAACGCCATGGGCAACAGGCTCGGCCCCACGCCATCCTCGCCCGCAAGGTAGCACCATGCGCGCAGCAGCGGCTTATCCGACCAGATTGCAATCTTTCCAGCTTGCGTCGCGAACTTGCCAACTTCGTAGTGGATGGCGTTGTCACCTTCCCACGCGAGCACGGACGTGACGCCGAGGATTGACACCTCGCGCAGGGCCTGGCAGGCGTCGACCAGTGCTTCGAGCACCGCGGCTGCCCGCGCCTCACGGTCCACCGCGCCGGTTCGCCGGATGTCGCGGAACTCGACGTCGAGCGTGCGTTCGAGATGCTGCTGGGTCGCAAGCGCCGCCGCGATGGGCGCAACGGCGTCGTCACCTGCACGGGCCGCGACGCGGGCCAGCCCCCATGCCAGATGCCCCCATTGCGGAATCGAGAGGGCTTCCCCAAGGCGACCTCGCGAGGCGAGCACCACCGCGGCGTCCAGACGTACGCGATGGATTGCCGTGCCAAGAACGCCAAGCTCCAGGGCAACCAGCAAACGCAGCAGCGTGTCGGTCACGTTGGCGACGACGTCGAGGCGCGAGGCGGCATCGGGCGCGGACTGCCACGCAGCCTGGAATCCCTCGATCGGAAACGGGACCCGATCGAAGTAAAGCGGGGCAGAGCGGTCTGCGGCCGGCAGACGGAAGCCGGAGGCGGTGAGACCGACGGCAGCCGTGGACAGCGAGGGCACCGAAGCCACGCCCTCGGTTGCGGGCAAGAATTGGGCATGAGCCGGCCGCTCGGAGCCAATCGTGGCGGCCCCTGCCTCCGGTGCGCAGGGCGCTTGCGCCTCGGGCTCGGCTTTTGGCTCGATGGAAATCTCGGACTCGGAATGGGCTTGTGCGCTTGTCGCTGCTTCGGTGTCGCCGGCAGTCACCGGCCCCGAGGCCGATTGCTCCGCCGGAGCGACTTCTGTTTCGGCCGGGGACGGGGGCGGCGACACGACAAGCCCAGGCTCGGCACGGTCGTCGTGCGTGCCAGCGCCCGAAGGCGAAGCATCGGTGACGACAGGCTGCTCGTTGGAATCGGCAGGCTCGGATCTGCGTGAGCCGGGCACGGACGGACGCGCGTGCAGCCCTGCATCGGGTTGCCCGGCGGCTGGTGCAGCAGATGCGGACGGAGTTTGGGGCGAAGGGTGCCCGCGATGCCGCCCGGATCGGCGCGCCCGCTTTTTTTCCGGGCTGCCAGCAGCACCGGCCCCGGGCTCCAGGGAACCGGTCTTTCGTTGCGTCTGCGGCTGTTTCGACTTCTTGCTCGAAGCCACGAAGGAACCTCCCAGGCGTTCGTATGGAAAGGGACTCTTACCACGCGGGAGGCATGGCTGTACAGCACGGTCCGGAGAAGCAGGGTCGCCGACGCCCTGCGCAGGCGCTACTTGCCGGCAGACGGGCCCTGCCGAAGGCGCGTCCGCGGAAGCGAGTGCACGCTGTTGACGATGTCGACCCAGGTCTGCTCCTTCGAGACGTTGCCTTTTGCCGCAGCCTCTTCCAGCTTGCGGTGCACGATGCAGAACGCACGCACGGAATCGCGCGCGTGCATGTGCGAACGTGCCAGCGTATCGAGATCGTCGAACGCCGTGGCATACGTCACACGGTCGAGCACCGACTGCGAGACGCACACGGTCCGATTGCCCTCGACGGCCGCACATCGCCGGTCAGCCATCGTGGAGCGCTTCTTCTCGAGGTCCGACCGGGCCTCCGCTACGGCCTCGATCTGGCTCGTCAGGTACGACTCGAGCCCATCGCACAGCGTCTTGACAGGACCCGATGCCTCCGTGATCGACTTGGACAAGTCGCTCTTCGATCCCGCGATCTGCTTGACCAACTCCACCACGGCATCGCGTGCGGCTTTCTCCGTCGCGCCGTCGGGTTCAGCAAAGTCCGGGCCGGTCACACCGGTCATCGCCACACTCATTCGTCCCGCGTGCTCCGGCTTGACTCCCGACGCAATCTCGCCCAACCGCTCCGCGTGGGCGGCCAACACCATCATGGCCTCTCGCCACAGCTCGTCGCTTCTGGCAGCTTTCTGGCAAGCTTCGCTCGCTTTCGTTTCCGCCGCGGCCGGCACGGACATCGAGGCTTCACGCAGCCCGCACACCAACCCGCCTCGGGGTGCATGTTGCGCTTCGACCGACAAGCTGCTCCCGACCCGCCCCGCGGCAACGCCGGACATCACCACCCCTCCGCCGCAAGCCGTCATCGCCGACGACATGGCGAGCGCCAGGGCCGACAACACTGCTCGATTGGTCATCCGATGGTCCATAGACCACCCATTACCTCCTTCGCGCGCGGGTGCCCAGCAATTACGAGGCTGCGTCTCGCGTTCCAACGCACGGTGCGTGTCTGTCACCGCTGCACCCAGTGGAAGGCCGCGTGAACCAACCACACCAGTGCCGCGAGAGGCAGCACGTACACGGTCGCCCAGAGCGTCCCCCACCCCATCGACTTGACCACGTCGCCCTCGCACCCGTGCTCGTCGTTGGCGACCCGCGCCAGCGCTCCACGGACAAGCACGTAGGCGGCAAAGAAGATCGCAGGAATCACAAGCTCGACAAGAACCCAGGAAGCCACCGCGATCACCGCCAGGATCAGCACGACGGCGATGGCCTCTGCGCATCCGCCAACGTCGCAACATCCAACATTGCCGCACCCCTGTGCGCGAAATCCGCCCTCGCTCGTGGACTTCGCGGCAGCCCCCGCGGTTCGGTCCCCAGGGTTCGAAAACGGAAGGCGAGGCGCGCGCAACACCAGGTCGTCGGACAGACGCCATCCACGATAGAGCAATGTCGTCAGGGCAACCGTCCACAGCAGCCACCACGTCCCAAGCGCTAGCTCATACTCGATCCAGCGAGGCAGGTCCATCGCCATGGGAATCGCCGCAGCGGTGACGCCCAGACACAACCCCATCACGAGCGCAGCAGCACGTCCCGACAACGGCGGCGCCACAATCCGGGCCATGCGGCGCAATCCCGCCTGATAAGGATGACCTCCCCGATCCTCCGGACGCAGCAAGGGGATCTCATCGTCGCGGCGAAAGCGCACCATCCGCCCATGCGCTCGCCGACGCCCGCGAAGCGCGATGACCCCGGCGATGATCACCGCGCCGGCGAGCACGCCGATCCAGATTTCCGCGCTGGCCTCACCGCCTCGACGCGCCTCCGCCCGCCAACCGGCCACAACCACCGTCACCGACAGGGCGAGGAAGGTAATCGCCAGGGGCCACCTGTCGCGTGAAGATCGCTCAAGGTCGCTCAGACACGCTTCGCACCACGGACGATCGTCGACCGTATGCACCCAGCACACCGGGCACAGGCGACGTCCGCAGCTATCACACCGCGCGACTGCTTGCTCGGTGGGGTGGTTGGCACATCGGGGCGATCGGTCCATGGACACCACGAATCATACGATGAGCACCGGCTCGGCGCATCGCGCTCGGCGGGCCTGCGCGCTCGATCCGTTCGGCATCGCCCCCCCGCGCTCCCCGCCAGACGCGAGGGCGCAGCCATGCGCCACCGACCAGCCTCAAGACCGCTCCCGCTCGCAGATCGAGCATGCGGCTTCGCAGCCGTGGCAACGCGAAAGACACCGGCCTACCGCGCGCTTCCTGCAACCTGTGCGGCTGCAACACCGCGTCGCGCCGTATCACCCGTTGACGCTTCGAAGCGTCGCCACCTCCGCCTTGCACCGATGCCCCATGCGGTGTAGCGTCGCTCTCCCCGTGCCCTTGTCGTTCTTTCGTATCGGCTGCTATGCCGTGTTCGACCGCATCGCCAGCGGAGGAATGGCGAACGTGCATCTCGGACGGCGGCTCGGCCCCCCCGAACCCCAGTCCGTCGTCGCCGTCAAACGCCTGCGTCCGGAGTTCGCGGCCGAGTCCGATTTCATCGCCATGCTGATGGATGAGGCAGCGCTGACGCGCCGTATCGTCCACCCATCGATCGTTCCCGTGCTCGACCTGGTTCACACCCCGACCGAGGTCTGCCTGGTGACCGCATTCGTCTACGGCGAGACGCTCCGCGCCCTCCAGAACGCGTTGGATGCCCGGAACAAGCGCGTCCCCCTGACCATCGCGTCGGCCATCTGCTGCGACGTGCTCGCGGCGTTGCACGCCGCCCACGAGGCTCGCGACACCGACGGCAGCCCCCTGCACATGGTGCATCGTGACGTCTCTCCGCACAACATCATGGTAGGGGTCGACGGCAGGGCGCGCGTCATTGATTTCGGAATAGCCAAGGCGGTATCTCGCCTGCAGTCCACGATCGAAGGACAGGTCAAGGGCAAGGTCGCCTACATGGCCCCGGAACAGCTCACGGGCCTCGTGGCCGACCGCCGTTGCGACCTGTTCTCGACCGGAATCGTGCTCTGGGAGATCCTGGCTGGTGCAAGGTTGTTCACCGGCGCAGACAGCCTCGAAGTGGGAAAGTCCGTCGTCTGTGCCCTCGTCCCCCCGATCGGATCGGTGCGCCACGACGTGCCGCCAGCGCTCGCCGAGGTTGTACACCGTGCGCTGAAACAACAGCGAGAGGCGCGATTCGCGTCCGCCGCAGAAATGCGCGACGCCCTCCAAGCCGCCATGCCTCCTGCAGGACGCAAATCGGTCGCACGCTGGCTGCTCGGCCTGGCAGCCGAGGCAATCCGACGCAGACGTCGTCGAGCGCTCGAAATCGAGGGATACGACCTGAGCACGTCCGGCCAGCCCGGGCAAGAGCCGGGCGATGAACCGACGCTCGTCGACGAGATGCCCCCGTTCTTCGAGGTTCCCGACGACGACGAGCCCACGGTGCCGGCCGCAGGAGGCACTCCGCATCCGCCGAAAGCATAAGACCGCTGCCAATCGGCTGCGCGGCAGTCACCTGGCAGTCGATGCGACTCGCCCGCGGCAGTTTCCTGCCCTCCTAAACATGCCCTCGATGGGCTTGCCGCTCCGAAGGTCCGAGGCGCCGCACAAGACGCCGACGCGTAAGAGACGAGCGGCACGCGCGGACCAGCACCGACGACGCGGACCGAGCTCAGGCCAGGACCGGACGGCTCCTCAGCGCCCCGGGTCCAGGCCGATTGCTTCACCATCCGACGCGCGGCCCATCACAATGGGACCACCGCATCTGGCGCACACGGTCACCTGCGAAGACAGCGGCGCTTCCCAACCGCAATGCCCGCACCTGCGTACAACCACGCTGGCCTGTAGCTCCGGGAATTCGAATCGTATCACGCCTTGCACCAAGCGTCTCGCGCAGTAGCCGCCTCGCTCCAGCTCGCCCAGCGCCTGTACGCCGTGCTCCGCCCTGTCCGGCATCGCCGCGATCACGTCGGCCTCGGTGATGCTCCCGCCCTTGCGTCCCGCCAGCGCCAGCACGTCTTTCCTCACCTGCACAGGGGACCGCGCCTGCTCTCGTCGCCACAACAGCACCCCACCGCCCATCAAGGCCGCTCCGATTCCCAGGGCCAACGCCGCAATCACCAGGCGGTAGACGTGCCCCCCGTATCCCACGAGAAAGAGCAACCCGAACAGAATCGACACAAGTCCCGCCAGCACGCCCGCCACCGACACCACGGTCTTCATGCGCCCCTCTCACCCCCACTGCGCCTTCGCCTGCCTCGACAGCTCCTGGCCCATGGTTTCGAAATACCACTGCAGGTTCTCCGGGCCGAAGGGCGCTGCCGCCTGCGCCGCCATCCGCGCCAGCTCTGCAGGATGGGCCGCACGCTGCTCCACGCTCGCCTGGAGCCCATCAAAGCTCCGGCCGTACTCCACGCACCGCCCCGGGACGTCGATGCGCAGCTTCGCCAAAGGATAACGGCTCTCGTTGTCGATCATGCTGTTTACGCTCTTCAAGAACGCTCGAAGCCCCGATTCGAGACCAGTCACCGTTGCAATGAGCTCCTGGCAGGCTTTCATCCCCTCGGCAAAACGCTTAACGTGATGATTGAGCTCGGAAAGCTCCTCCAGGCTCCCCTCCAGGTCCGGACGATCCGCCTGCAGCCTCTGCGCGCAATACTGGCAGAATCGGTTCGATCGTGCATTCCCTCCCCCGCACCGGTTGCAAGCCACCTCCGCACCCCCGGGCGGCGTGGCGGGATAGCGGTCGAAAAGCACCCGTTCGAGCGCCGTCCGCACGACCAGCGACGACCGGGTGAGGACCAGATGATCGATCTTGGCTTGCACCGCGGCCGCCCGGGTGACCAGGTCGTTCCACTCGCCGCGCAGACGCTCCTGGGCCTTGGCGTGCTCCTTCTCCCGCGCAACCCACCGGGCGCGAAGCGACTCGATGCGGGCCGACACGTCGGCGTGCTCCTCGTCGAGGCGTCGCCGCTCTCTCTGCAGCTCGCGCATCCGCAGTAGGTTGAACAGGAACCCGAATCCGCTGCCCATGTCCCGGATCCGCTCATTATACGTGGCAATCGCGTGCAGCAGTTGCTCGTTGCGCGCCTTCAACGCCTCTTCCTGCGCGTCGAGGTCCACGTTCCTCGCGTGCGCCTCCGCCTCCATCCCGTGGCTGCGCCGCCGAAGCTCTTCTGCCCGGGCCAGCAGATCGTCGTGGCTTCTTCGCATCTCGGCCAGACGTGAGTCCAGCTCGGCCTCCGCCTGGCGCCGCGCGGTCTCCAGCGCCGCGTCGAGCCCTCCGGGCAGAGCGCCCTTGCGACGGTAAATCTCCCACGCGAGCTGGCTCAGCTCGTGCTCGCGCACGCGGCACACCTCCTGGTAGAATGTCTCGTAGCGGGATTGCAAGTCGAGCAGCCGCGCCTTGATGGCTCCGACCACGGCCAGCCGGCCCTGGACATACGCAGCGAAATCGCGGAGATCGCCCATGGGTCACGCCTGCTCCATGCATGAAGCCCCGGGCCGGGGCACACCGAAGCTCCTGCCGCAAACGCGCTCCCGCTCCCAACGCGCACGGTCTCCGGGGTCCGACGACCTCGCCCTGGGGATCTCCGCAAAGCTCCCCGCCGCATCCCAGTACAGCGGACAGGCCCCGGCGCACACATCGACATCCGCACATTTCCGGCACACCGGCGGCACGTACCGCCGTTCGCGCCAGTAGCGCGCGGCCTCGCTCTCGTAGATTTCGTCGAACGATCGGTGCAGCAGGCTGCCGATTCCTTGCTGGAACGACGAGCACGGCAGCACCTCGCCAGCGGGATTGACGGAGAGGATGCCGCTCACACAGGCGCAGGACTTGGCCCCCTGCCCCAGCAGCACGGGATTGACGACGCAATAGGGTACTGGCGAGTACCAGACGAACTTCACGCCGCGAGACCGAGCTTCCTCCAACAGCGACGGCAGCACCTCCGCTATCTGGGCGTAGGTCACGGGCGCCATGGACGGGTCCAGCCCCATGCCGGTGCGGATGAGCATATTCATCGACATGGTGGGGAGGCCGAGCTCGCCGGCGACGAACGCGACGATGTCGCGGGCATGGGCGAGGTTGGCCGCGCACAGCGTGCTGTTGGTATGCACATGAATGCCCAGGTTGCGGAGCACACGAACGGCGGCGACCGTTCGCTCGAACGCGCCGGGGCGTCCCACGATCCGGTCGTGCAACGCCGCCGTGCCGGCCTCGATGGAAACCTGCGCCGACGCGAGCCCGTGATCTACCAGCACACGAGCGTACTGCTTGCTCGACGCGCGCAATCCGTTGGTGATCAAATTGACCCGCAGACCAAGCCGGCTCGCATATCGCACCAAGTGGGGCAGGTCGGGGCGCAATGTGGCCTCTCCTCCCGTGAAGCTGAGCGTGGGTACATGCGCTTCGTGATAGATTCGTTCGATGACCCGCTCGACCTCGTGCGTCGCCATCACCGGACCATCGTCGCGCCGGGCAGGGCTCGCTGCGTAGCAGAACGCACAACGGTTCTGGCATCGATAGGTCAACGCGATCTCGGCGAGCACGGGGAAACGCACGCGGCCGCGATCAAACGGCGCGAATCTCACGTTGGGCCTCGGCCGGAAGTCGTCGCGCATCATCGATACCACCGCGTCGAGCAACTCCGCCGCGTCCGCCGCGACCCGGTCGACGGGCACACCGTACCGCCCGGCAATCCGCTGGATGACGATGCTCGCGGGCTCCGCCCCCGGCGCGTAGAGTGCCGAGAGGATCTCCACCGCCGTGTCGTTGATCCCGAGCGTCTTTTCCGGACGAATCATCAGCAGCCCGTCCTGCTTGCGAACGTAGACCGCCGCGCGGGACGCCGCCACGATCCTGTCGATGCGGTCGAAAGGAGACGAATCGGTGGCGCCCATCAGAAGCTCCCCGCACAGCTCGAGACACAGGCGGAATGGCATGCCGAATGGCACGCGCAGGCGTCGTGGCACGCCGAGTGGCAAGCCGAATGGCAGGCGGCGTGGCACGCCGAGTGGCAGGCGGAATGACAAGCATCGTAGCCCACGGCCGCCGCTGCGACTGCCCCAGCCTCTGCACCCGCGCGCTCACCCCTGTCCCCGTCGAAGTTGAACAGTCTCTCGACCCGATCCACCGTGGCCCTCGCCCCCGCCTCGATCGAGCCGACAACTCCTTCCGCGAACTCCTGCACACGCTCCACGCCGCCCAGGACCGATGGCTGCTCGCGCGATGCACCGAGGATCGTCAGCGGCTGGTCCGGCGGTGCGTCGGCCGGGACCTGGCCGAAGGTCGTGCCGAAGTTCTGGAAGAACGTATCATGAAGGTAAAGGTCTGGGTACCACGCATTGAAGACCTGAGCGCGCGCGGCCTGAGGCGTCGCCTGCAGCTCGGCCCAGCGCCGCTGCGCCCGCGCCCGGTACGCTTCGACCGTCGCCTTCGTGTCCGCACGCCATATCTTGGGCTGCATCGACGCCGTGATCGAAGCCAGCACGTCGCGCATTCCCTCCTTGGTGAGCGTGCCCCGGTTGGTCAGGGATCGAAGCAGCGTTTGCTCGGGTCCGGTCACCGCGCGCGACGGGTCGACGACCTGCACCTGCAGCGGGTTGCGGCTCAACAGGCGGATTGCACCGCGCGCTTGCAGACCCAGCACGAGCAAGTTGATGGCCTTGATCGGCCGGTCCATCATCACGGCCGCCTCCTCGGGCGTCAGCTCGGGCACGTATCCATCCTTGCGAAACGTCGAGACGACGATCTCCGGGGATTCGTACCTCGGTGCTTTCCTCTTGAGGTACAGGTCGATGACGGGGTGGAGACGAAGCAAGGCCACGATTGCCGCACCGATGCCCGACACCGCCGCCCACGCCACGCGCAGCGGCACCACCAGCGCCGTCCACCCGAGCACGGTGCCCTTGGTCGGGTGAACGAACATGAACTTGCCCGCGGGCAGGAACACGTCGCGCAGCAGGCTCGTTCCCGCGATCTTGTCCACGATCCACAAGGGCAGCCCGAGCACCACGAGCTCCCCCAGCAGCAGGAACGGATTGCCGACGAACGACAGGACGAGCAGCGCAACGCCCAGCACCACGTAGTCTGTCCACGACCAAGGCGCTCGCGGGCTGTCGTGTGCGACGGCTCCCCGAGGGCCCTCCGGCGACGAGGGTCCGCCGCCCGCCGCCGGGCGGGTGTTGTCCGTCGCGGACAGGGCGGGCATCGAAGCGCGAGGAATGTAGACGCGCACCATGTGCACCGCCTCGGCAGGCAGGTCGTCCTTCTCGCCGTAGATCGTGAGCCGGCGCGAGCTCTGGTAGTCCGAATACACGAAAGCGAAGTGGCTCTGCCCCGCCTTGTTCTCGGGATCGGTGATCACCCCCAGCTTGTCCACCATCGCCGGTGTGATGTCCTCGGGACGCCGAAGCTTGTCGTCGAGGGTCAACGGCAACACCAGCTTGACCACCGACTTCGGAACGGGCATCGCCCATCGCACCGGGTTGAACCATACGGCGAGCAGGTCCTTGCCGTCAGCGCTCGTGGTGGGCTCGGCGAACCGCTTGTCGCTGCGGTAGTGCAGCTCGAGCACGTAGGTGCCGCGGCCCACCGGTGAACCGAACGTGGCCTTGTAGTAGCCTCCACCGTTGGACGACATCGTCACTGGCACATCGCGGCCGCCGTCGTGAAGCACGCCGCGGGTGAAGGCGACGGGCTCATAGAACTGGCCGATCGACTTGATCGCTGCGCGCCCCTCGTTGTCCTTGTACCGAAGCGAGTAGATCACGTCGATCGCGCCGCTATCCTGGACGAATGCCTGGGTATCCGCCTCGAGGAGGTCAACAGGGCCAGCCACGGCGACAAAACTGACGGACAGCGCCACGGCAGCGCAGGACAGGCCGACCAGCATTCTTCGCGGGAGCATCATACCTCGATGACAGCGCCGGTTGGGCGCAAGCCCATGATAGCCCGAAGCGGGCCGGACCATCCACCAATCGTAGCAATCCGCGGTCGGCGTTGCACCCCTGTCCGGAAGGCGCACGGCGTTGTGCGGACAACGTGCTACGCAGAGCCGGCGAGGCTGCTCAGCCCCGCTGCCGCGAGGAGACGGTTGCATGCCTGCAAGATGCCCTGTTCGTCGAAGTGCTCCGTCTCGTAGCCCGGACCGCCCGGAAGCCCCCGCTCTTCGTAGTAGTCACGCAGTGTCTTGCGTATCAGACGAACCCCGTACCGCTCCGGATGCACGTGCAGCGGGCTCGCCGGGTCGAGCACCATGGGGCACACCGATATGCCCGATCGCGTTGTCCCCCGAATCTGCCCGATGAGCCTGGCCGTCTCTTCCACCTGCGCAGGAGTCTCCGACGGCAACCCGGCGGAAAAGAAGCAGTGCGTACGGAGCCCTCGGTCCTCAGCGTCGGCAAGCGATCGCAGGAGCTGCGTGTTGGTGAAGGGAAGCCCGCGGATGCGATATCGAAGCTGCTCGTTGCCGCATTCGGGCGAGAAAATCAGCATCGACCCGGGCTCGAACGTGCGAGAAAATAGGTCCACGAACGAGGGCGAGGCCAAGTGCCATACGTCGTAGATCGCGCGCAGCCGATGACCGTCTGCCACGATCGCGTCGAACCATGCACGCAGGTGCCGCCTGGCCGCAGGCGGATCGAACGACATCCGCAGCGCACGTGCCCCTTCCTGAACCGCCTCGCGCACGTCGCGCAGCAGCTTGGCGACCGGGTAGTGCAGCACACCGCGGCGGCAGCTCGTGAGCATCTGCGCCGACGACGCGCCGCCACAATGCACGCACTCCGCGGCGCAACCTCGGCCCGCGTTGAGATACGCGGCAAGCGGATATCCCTCGGAGCCGTCGGCGCCCTCGCTGAAGTCGGCATACAGCGCGCGCGACATGTACCGCTCACGCAACCTCAATGCCCTCAGGCTGCCATGACGCAACCCCCCCGCCGTGGCTTCGTCGAGCACCCACGACAGGCCGTTGTCAACCACCGTCCCGCCGTCGCGCCACACCAGGTTCGGTACGTCACGAGCGCTCCCCACCCCGTCGAGCACCACCCGGGCAAGCACCTGCAAGGGCCGCTCGCCGTCACCCCGCACCACACCGTCGATGGCGGAAATCGCCGAAACCAGATCGCGCGCGAACGCCGACGCGGTGAGCCCGCCTACCACGATCGTCGATCGGGGCATCGCCTTGCGGATTAGCCGCGCGGTGTCGATCACCCCGCGGGTCTGCCCATGCCAATGCAGCGTCAAGAGCACGAGCCGCGGTCGGGTCGACGCGAGCAGCGCCTGGAGCGAGAAGCCGGGATCTGCTTCCCGCTCGATCCCGAGGTGCGAGATCGCGCACGATCGTCCCTCGTCGATCATCAGGTTCGCAAGCGCCGTGAAGCCGGTCGGCATGACCATGATCTCGCGACGACCATCGCGCCAGCGTGGCACGTGCAAGAAAAGCATGTCGACCGGGGCCGGCGTTAGCACGGCAGCCTCCCTGCGCGGTCCGCGTCGGCGCGATCCAACGCAAGGCCGACCGCCTCCTCCGAACCGAACGACGACACCACATCATGGGCAGCTACTCGCACGGCGACGATGGTAGCACCTTGAACAGACCATTTCCGGGTCAGACGGTCGGCCGGCACCGGGTGATTGCCAACACGATCACCCCTTCCGCCAACTCGCGTTGTCGTGGGCCGCGTCCGTGGCCCCCGAAACGATGCCCGCGGACGCCACATCCACGCCAGTTCCGCCGTGGTACCAGGATTGCTCCCCGCGTGCGGGGATACCGATGCTCTCCCACGCTCTCCGTCGACTCGCCGCCTCCGGATCGGTCCTGCTGATCTGGGCATCCATGGTTGCCGGGGCTGCCTGCTCCAACCATGAGCTCGCGTTCGTGCAGCCTCGACCACCCCTGCACCACACTGGTTGGCATGGGCCCGATCGCAGCCCCCCGAAACTCGATGTGCTCCTCGTCGTGGACAACACGCCTTCCATGATCGAAAAGCAAACCTTGCTCGCCCGGGCCGTGCCCGCATGGATAGACCGGCTGACCAACCCGTTCTGCGTGGATCGAGTGACGGGCGCCTTTGCCGCTGCACCCGAGCCTGGTGAGCCGTGCCCCGACCCGTCGGCGCAGGAGCGGGAATTCGAGCCCATCCAGGACATCCATGTCGGTGTCATCTCCTCTTCTCTTGGAGGACATGGCGCCGATTCCTGCAGCCCGGAATCCCCAGGGTACAATCCTCAGCAGCAAGACATGGCCCACCTGCTGGACAGGGGCCGCACGCCAGGCGATAACAGCGACCATCGAGTCCCCACCTGGAACGACACGGGCTTCCTCAATTGGGCCCCAGGAGCGGCAGGCCCACCGCCGGGCGACGGCGACCTCGATGTGTTCGCCGGAAAGTTCGCCGACCTGGTGCGTGGTGTCGGGTCCGACGGATGCGGCTTTCCCGCACCCCTCGAGGCATGGTACCGCTTTCTCGTCGACCCCGCTCCGGTCCTGCTGTGGATCCCCTGCCCCTGCTTCGTAGGTGACGACACCGAGCACTGTCGCTGCCCGGATGGAATCGACTCGTTGGTGCTGCAACAACGGCACGACATGATTCGCCAGGACTCGGCGGTAGTGGTGGTCATGATCAGCGACCGGAACGACTGCTCGCTCGCGGATTCCGCGTGGAGCTTCCAGGCGCTGCAGGCTACCGAGCACGGAGAGCCGTTCCACCTCGCCCCAGGTACCGCCGCGTGTCGCTACGATGCCGATTCGGACGAGTGCAAGTCCTGCTCCGAGTTCGACCCGGCCGACGCGCCCGCCGAATGCGCAGCCGGCTGGCCGGACCCGGCGCTCGACGACCCGATGAGCCTGCGTTGCTACGACCAGAAGCGCCGCTTCGGCATCGACTTTTTGCACCCGATCAAGCGCTACGTCGACGGCCTGACCGAGGTCCGCTTCGAGGACGGTACGCTCAATCCGCTGTTCTGTCGGGACTACGCGACCATCGCGGACCCGGACGACCCGAGCAGCGAGATCGTCGACCCCAAGCGGTGCGCAGGCCAGATGGCGATCCGGGATCCCTCGCAAATCCTGCTGGTCGGCGTCGTGGGCGTGCCTTGGCAAGACATTGCGCGCGACCCGCGCAACCTCGCGTCGGGCTACCGCACGGCGCAAGAGCTGTCGACGCCCATCGGCGCTCTGGATGCCGCGCCGGTCGGCGTGGACCCCTCGCTTGCCGCGCGCGCGCTTTGGGACGTGATCCTGGGCGAGACGGAGCGACGCGGCGAGATCGTCGGCTCCCCACTCGATCCGCTGATGTTGGAGTCCGTGGAGCCGCGCTCGGGCACCAACCCGATCACCGGCGCGAAGATCGTGCTTGCATCCGAATCGCCGCTCGGCAACCCGATCAACGGCAGCGACCGGGCGATTGCGTCGCGCGATGATCTGCAATACGCGTGCATCTTCGACCTGCCCGTTCCTGTCCAATGCACCAACGAGTCGTGCGATTGCTTCGCCTCCCCGCAGAGCCCTCTTTGCTTCGACGGAACCGGCTTCGGTGCTGTCCAGTATCGCGCCAAGGCATACCCCGCGCGCCGCCAGCTCGCCGTTCTCAAGGGCCTTGGGGACCGGGCGGTGGTTGCGTCCATCTGCCCTGCCAAGACCTCCTCCGATCGAGACTCCGACCCGGACTGGGGATACCTCCCGGCGATCACCGCCATCGCCGAACGCATCCCGCAGCTCTTTCCGATCGAGTGTTTTCCCGTTCCCCTTTGGCCTTTCGAAGACGGATCGGTTCCATGCACGGTCATCGAGGCGAATCACGCTGACACGTACGACGCGCAGGGCAATCCCGTTTGCCCACCATGCGAAGGCGCCCGCTCGACACTCAGCGAGGCTGACCTCGCCTGGCTTCGCACCGACTCCGTATGTATCGAAAACAATCTGAACTGTGCGTGCGAGCTTCGCCAGCTCCAGGGCGATGCGCTTCAATCCTGCATCCGGGACGACGTCGTCGACCCGAACCTTGCCGGGTGGTGCTATGTGGACGGGAAAAACCCTGACGCCAACCACAAGATCCTGCAGCGTTGCCCTGCTGACGAGAAGCGCCGCATCCGATTCGTGGGACGTGGCATTCCTGCGGCTGACTCGCTGCAATTCATATCCTGCCGCGGCGGTTCGCTTGGTGCCCCATGATGGGCACGCCGCGGGCTGCCCCGGCGAGGTCTTGGTCATCCATGTCAGGAGGCGGGTCCGGAGGCGCTCTCGCTCCACCGTGGATGGACTCCACGGTTGCGCCCGCCAGCACTCAGGGGCCCTCGATCTCCAGTGCTCTGAGGCAATCGCCCGGCTGCGAGGTGGCTCGCACCGGATTCGCGTGTGGCACGGTCCACCATTCGATCACGCGATGACCTGCAATCTGGCTGAATCCGTCAACTCCAAACAGGTGGAGCCCGGACTCCGCCCGGGTGGACTCGGGACTCGGCACCGACCAGGCTCGGCTTCGGGGGTTCCCATGCCGACCATCCTTTGCATACCATCGGCCCCGAGCGCACCATTCGAGTGCCGCCGGTCCACCCATGCTTGCATTGCCTTCCCTCCTTGACGCGCTGCCGATTCGCGACACCCACCTGGTCGATCACTGCCGAAGGCAGGTGGACGCTCGAACGATTCGCTATCCTGTCGGCAGCGGCGAGGCAGAGATGATCGCGCTGCTCGGCGGGCTGCGTCGTCTCGTCCGTCAACGGCTCCGCGCGCCGGACATCGAACGGATCCGGGCCTTTGCCGCCCGACGAGGCCTGCATGTCGGCGTCGCCCCCGGCTTCTGGGCAGAGGGCAAAGGCGGAGAGGACCAGTGCCTCGACGGCAAGGCGGCGCAGGCGTTCGATGCGTACAGGACCGTCTTCATCGGGCGAGCCCCGCACGACGTGGCCGCAGGCATCGAGCTCGATCGGGGAAACGACCTGGAGCTCGGCCGTCTCCTCGGCTATCCCAGGTGTTGCGTCGAGGCGTTCGTGTCGGCGCCTCAACCGCGGCGCAACGTGGATCTGCTCACCGCCACCGCGGGCCGGACCGACGGACTCCTTCTGGCACGCCTCAATGTGGCGGACCTCCATGTGTTCCACTACGTGTCGTGGACACCGTGCTCGTTCGCTTGCTCCTGGTCTGCACGGTACGCAGACCGCATCGCGGCCTTGCTCGACAAGCGGCACGCGGATTTCCGTCGGCGCATCGACGACGCGCTGGGTGCGCATCGCCTCGTGCTCCACGACGATGTGCAGATATCGATGCGGGGGGAACACGACGGCACCGAGGTGCGGGTGGCTGACGCCTGGCCCACCGCGTGCGATCGGCACCCTGACGCGCATCTGGACCAGGACGCGACCGAGGCGGTGGCGCGGCTGCTCGCACTCGTTCGCACAGGAACCACGGTGTCGGTGCGTGGCAACACGTTGCGCGTCGACGCGGAGGTTCTTGCGCTGCCCGTGACGCCGTTGCTCCTGCCGTTCGGCCACCGGGCGCGATAGCGAGCGGGGTTCTTGATCTCCGCCGCTCCGTTGCGGCCGCGCAAGCCGTCCGTCGCGACCCGCGCCCGGATGAAGCATGCGGCAGTGTGGAAGCGATCGCGCAAGGATTTGGCTCCGCGCGGCCGCTGGCATGCTAGGCTTTGTCTGTGTTGCGATCAGACGTGACGCCGGCGGCCCCGGCTGCGGGAGACAGGCAAGCCCGGCAGGGGCGTCGCGTGCACATCAACACGGGGGCCATCTGCAACAACAACTGTCTGTTCTGCATGGAGGCCGATCGCGAGGCGCGACGCGAGCGGATCGGTGCGGTCACGCGCGAGAGCATCCGCACGCTGCTCCGGATCAATCAGGGAGCGGAGGAGATCTGCTTTACATCGGGAGAGCCCACGACCAACCCGGATCTGGTCACCTACGCCCAATGGGCGCGCGAGCTTGGCTACGGCAGGGTGAGCCTGATGACCAACGGACGGCTGCTGTCGCATGCACCGCTGACGGCCCGCCTGATTCAGGCCGGCGTGAATCGCTTCTACATCTCCGTGCATGGCCATGAGCCCCAGCTCCACGATGGTCTCACGCGCACCCCGGGCTCGTTCAGCCAGACGGTGCGTGGCATCGATGTCGTGAAGGCGCTGGCGCGCCGATCGCCGCGACCGATCGATCTGCACACGTCCACCGTGATCAACAAGCGCAACCTCCCGCACATGGCGTCGATCTATCTCTTCCTGCGGGAGCACGGCGTGGACCAGGCGGTGTTCAATGCGATGCAGGCGAACGGCAGGGCGGATACCCACTTCGACAGGCTGTTTCCGCGCTATTCGGACATTGTCAGCGAGTTCCAGCGGCTGCTCGACACCGCGCAGCGTACGGCCCCCGGTGTCCGACCCATGGCTTTCCTCGTGGATGTGCCCCCTTGCGTGACGGAGGGCATCGACGACTTCCACCGTGGCTTCGTCGAGAGCCACTCCCACTTCGGGACGGTCGACGAAGCGTCGCACCTGCTCGGGGGTGACGTGCCGCCCGACCGCTTCGCCGCCCCGGGCCTGGTGGAGATCACGCGCGCCGACATCGATCGGGCAAGGCGGAGCTGGCACCCGCGCTGCGCTTCATGTCGCCACCGGGCCGCCTGCGAAGGTGTCTGGGACAACTACGTCGCCCGGTTCGGCTGGGACGAGTTCCTCCCCGTCCCGTAGACCGCCTTGCGATCCCGTCGCGCTAATGCCATGTGCAGTTCTTGACGAGGTCCATCATGTCTTCCCAGCAGATGCAGCCCGCGATCGTCGATCCGCGCCCGCCCCCCACGACCTCCCATGTGCTCGGTGGAAAGATAGTCGCTGCAGGTCCAACTGCTTGCGAGACGATCGGCGCCTTGCTGCACGTTGCTGCCAGCCCATTCCGCCTGCACGCTGCCGCATGGATGGACCACGCCGTCGAGGTCGCGATCCTCGACCCATCCGATCACACCCATGTATTCCGCATCGAGCGACGTACTCCCGATTCCAAAGGGCTGGTCCTCACGCGCGATCTCAACATCTACTCGCGCGGCAAGGATCTGCCCGCCGCGCTCGCGCGCCTGGTCGCCGCCGGATCCCGCTCCCGTCTCGCCGGATGGACGGTCGATCACCTCGCCGTGGTCATCGCCTCGGATCCGCAGTCGGGCAAGCCTGGGCTGCCGATGCCGCCATCGCGCGACGAGGCAAGCCGCCCGCGATCGCTGCTGGACACATGGGGTGCGGAAGACAGCTACGCGGACTTCTTCGCTGGCGGCGAGATCGCGCGCAGCCAGCTCGACAGCATCGATCCATCCAAGCTGTTCCACTTCGTGCAGCATTGCGACGCCGAGTGTCTCTACGTCAATCCGCATTCCGTGGGCGCCATCGTCACGCTGGTCAACTACCCGTGGGACGACCGGGTGCGGGCGCCGGGCCAACCCGCCGCTCAGAACATGGGCACCCTCACCGACCTCGACTTCATCGAGGACGGGATGGTCACCACGGATCTGGTCGAAGACGACGTCATTCTTGGCAACCCCGGCAAGCTCACGAAGCTGCTGGAATACGCGGTGAGCCGTCCACACGCAGATGACAAGCTCCTGTTCGTGAGCAACACGTGCGTGCCCACGGTGATCGGCGAGGACGTCGAGTCGGCGGTCAAACGTGTACGATCGGCCACGGGCAAGCCGGTCCTGTATCTGACGGTGACCCCCCGTTCGATGACGAACGTGTTCCAGAGCATGCTGATGGACCGGCGGCTGGAGGCGGAGGCAAAGGCGGGTCCGCCGCGGGCCGATGCGGTGAACCTGATCGGCTTCGCGGGTCCCCGCACGGCCCAGGAGCTGGGTGCAGCCCTGGCGACGGCAGGTGTCGCGGTCAACACGATGCTCCTACCCGACCTGACCACCGAACGGATCGATGCACTGCCGGGTGCAGCGCTTTCGGTGCTGTACCCCAACCAGCTCTGGCAGCACTTGTACGACCAGCTCATGGTGCGAAGTCGCATCCGGTTCATCGACCCGCCCGCGCCTTTCGGGGTCGAAGCAACCCGGTCCTGGATCGAAACGGTGGTCCGCGCGCTCGGTGTCGGGACAGACCTGGACGCCGCCTGGGATGCCTATTCGTCACCGCTGCTCGCTCGCTGGCAGGAGCTTCGAGCAGAGGCGTCGGCCTTCCGGCTCGGCTTCGTGATACGCGATCAGGAAGCGTACTTCCTCACCACTCCGGCTTCTTCCTGGGGTGTCCCGCTGCTCGCCTTCGTCGAGGAGATGGGCTTTGGTGTCGACGTACTGGTGCGGGTGAGCACCCCGTCGGTGGCGAAGGACGCCGCCATCGCTGTTCGCAAGGTGTTTCGAGATCCGAAGCGCCACACGGTGCGCGCATTCGACAGCTTCGCGATGCTGCGCCAGCGGCTGCAGGACAGCCCGGCTCGCGCGTTCCTCTCCTACCACTTCTACGACTGGCGCTTGACCGAGGCGGGTAAGGGCGCCTTCTCCATCCAGCACTTCGAGATGGGGCTGCCCGGCGCGATTCGTACGATCGAACGTCTGCTCCAGGTGTGCCGCAATCCATTCTATGCCAAGTACAGTCGCTTCCTGCGCCGAACCGCCGAGGGGCTGCGCCCCATGCAGCAGCCGCCCGCCACCAGGAGGGCACCATGACCCACGACACCCCGGCCGCACCCCCGCGCCCGCCGCCCACCGATTCGGACTTCTCCCAGCGCGTCGCCTTCACGTACATGATCGGCGTCTACGTCGCCATCAACGCCATCTCGGACCTGTACCTGCTGGTGGAAGGCCCGGACTGCTCGTACATGAAGACCCAGTACGTGCAGGGCAATCATGATTGGCTCTCGACGATCACGTCGGTGTCCGGATTCCACCGCATCGCCAACACCGCGCTTCACCCGTCCCAGATGAGCGGCTCGCGGGAAAACGGCGTGCTGGAGTCGCTGCTCCGCATCGCCGAAAGGCCTGCCGTCCCCGCTGTCGCGCTCACCTCGATGCCGATGGCCTTCATCACTGGCGCAGACTACGAGCGGCTGTCCCGAATCGTCACGCAGCGCACCGGCAAGATGGCCATCCATATCCCTGGCAAGTCGTTGTCGGGCGACTGGCTCGACGGCTATGCGGAGGCGCTGCTGGCCCTCGCCAACCAGATGGATCTTTCCGGCGGGATCCTGGACCCGAACAAGGTCGGGATCGTCGGCTACCTGTTCGACCGCAACGAGGAGGACCATGGCGCCAACCTGCGCGAGCTGCGGCGGATGGTCGAGGCTCTCGGCCTCGATCTGGGCGCGGTGTGGCTTTCCGGCTCGCGGTTCCACGACCTCGCCGCGGTGCGCGACTGCGGCACGATCCTGTCGCTGCCCTACGGACGAAAGGCCGCCAGGCAGGTCGCCCGTCGAACCGGGGCGAAGCTCGTCGAGATGGACCTGCCCTTCGGGCTGGATGCCTGCGAGCGGTGGATGCGCACCCTGGGCCAGGTCTTCGGACGGGAGCAGCAGGCGCACGCGTTCGTGGAGCAGGAGCTTGCCGCTGTCGTGCCGAAGCTCGAGTGGGTCATACCGTTTGTGTTCCAGGGGCGAAGCGTGGGCTTCGTCGGAGAGCCTCACGTTCTGCCGGGGTTCGCCGAGATGACGACCATGCTGGGCGCGCGCTTGCGCTACGCCGTCGTGACCAACCGGCCCGTGCACGCCAAGGGCTTGCAGAGCCAGCTCCCGGGTGTGCAGCTATGCGTGCATCCCAGGATGAAGCAGCTCATGCGCTTCGTCTTGAAGCGTCCTGCTGACGAAAAGCCCGATCTGCTCGTGACCAACAACATCGGCATTGCCGGGTCGGAAGCCGCTGTCTTGGAGTTCGGCTTTCCGTCGGGCTTCCGCCATGCGCTCTACGATCGGCCGTTCTTCGGATTCGCAGGCGCTCTGGCGTTCATCGACGACATGGCGAACGCGATGCGGATGCACGAGGTCGAGTTGGCAAGGCGTGCGCTGCTGTCGGGCGTGGGCTCGCCGCGGCCGATGTCGGGGCACTGAAGCGCCACGCAGCGCGGACCCGCGTTCCCGCCTACGTCTCTCTCCCCTGGATCGGCACAAACTCGCTCTCTCCAAACCGTTGAACGTAGGCTCGCCAAATGCCCGGACAGGTGGCCCCATGGATGCACCGCTTGCATCCCTCCAGACGTATCCGGAGCGGGTCGTCCTTGAACGCGCGCTGGGTCAAGTAGTAGGCGCGTTTGCCCTGCAGGGTCGCTCGATCGCTGACCGCCAGCAGCCGTTTCGCGGCAGGGTCGTCGCTGGCCTGCATCTCGTGCCGCGCCATGTCCACCACACCGAGGCTGCCCGTGGCCTCGAACTGCTCGAACCTCTCCTGGGGGCGCAGCAGCTTGGCCGGAACCCCGCGGGCCGCACAAGGCGGGATGTCCGCCAGAACGAGACGATCGAGATCGGCGGCACCGAGCGTCGCGGCGATCCCTGAGATGCTCGCCGCCACCTCGCTGTAGCGTGCGATACCGCGCGACAGATAGTCCACGGCCCGCCCCTTGAGCATCGGCACGTTCAGGCACACACGGTCCACGCCTAGCCCGCGCAGCATCGCCCAGATCGAAGGAAGCTGAGCAAGGTTGAGCTTCACCACCACGGTGCTCGTGTGAACGTCGATCGGGAACCCCCGTCGAAGCACCTTGATGTTCTCCAACCCCGCCAGCGTCTGCGCGAACGATCCCCTGGCTCGCGTCAGCGCGTCGTGCGTCTTAGCGTCGGCCCCATGGATCGAAACCGTGAGCTTGTTGAGCCCAGCGCTCAACAGGCTCAACGCATAGGCACGATAGCTCAGCCGGCGTCCATTCGTAATGACACCGATCGTGCGGTAGCCAGCCTGCACGGCCCACCGAATGTATGTCTCGAGCCGCGGATTGAGCGTCGGCTCCCCGCTCGTGAACAGGATCTCGTCGCGTCCGCTGTACGATTCGATCTGCGCACGGACGTCGTCTTCTTCGAGCGATGCGACGGCTCGCTGGCGCCCCTGCCTGTCGCTCTCCATGCAGAACAGGCAGTTGTTGTTGCATGTGGGGCCAGTGAGAACGTGCAGCATCGCAACCGGGCCAGATGAATTGAAGATCGTCCTCGAGCGCCTGTGCCGCCGTCAGCGGCCAGCGTTCAACGTAGCACGCCCCCGAAGGAGGCCACCAGCTAAGCATGCCGGCCGCTCGCGGCGAGTGTCTTGTCGCGGCGAGCCAGGATCCTCGATAATCGCTTCCGCGGCTCACCATCGAGCCTCCTGCTCCGATCCCGACTCCGCGATCGGCCAGGACGGCCCCCGCGCCCGACCGGACGCGTCGCGATCGAATGGGTAGCACAGCGACCGTTTCTGATCGTCGCCCGTGCGCTGGAACTCGAGGACACGACCCAGACACTGCGGCCCTTGAGGCGTGATTCGATGTCCCGCTGCAGGCATGCGCGATCGCGACGCTGCTTGCCGCGAGAGAGAGTCGAACGGAGCTTGTCGAGCCATTGCCTGGCGGATGCGACGTGCTGGAGCACGCCACGAGCCTGGCCGACCTGGAGACGTTTGGAAACCAGGACGATCGCGGTGCGCTCCGTGCTCCATGTCTGCTTGCGGACTCGGTAGGCCAAGATCGGTTCACCATCGGAGCACTTGTGCGAAGCACGTTGCGTCGGAAGGGTTGCCGCCGTGGAACCTTCCGCACGGAGCCAACGCGGTCCTTCGCGCAATGAGCGATCGCGAGAACGTCCGGCACCGCAGGCGTGATCGCCTGCAGAAACAGATGCGTCGGACGAAGCCGTCTCAGCTCGGCTTGCAGATGCTCCGGCGAGGCATTCGTCGCCTCCACGTCGACACGGTCTCCGAACGCACGACGGCATACGGATGAACACGACCATGTGTCTTCTTGCTCGGAATCGCCGTCACGCTTCCGAGGCAAGGACCGTCGTCGGGCCGCGACGCCCTTGCTTCCAACCCCAACCACGCGCGGGCTGGCCTCGCGTGTGCTACGCTCGCTGCTGCCGTCTCCGAGTACGTTCATGATCGCCCCCCCGCCCTGGCTCGCCCGCTTGCACGAAGTCCTCCGCCGGGTGCGCCTTCCCGTCGGAGATGTCGTGCTCTCCGAACGCCGCCTCGAGATCGACCTGCTCCTGCTGGACGCCCCACGGCTGCGCGTGCATGTCACTCCGCATGCGGTGGGACGCCGTGGATTCGGCCGCACGAGCCGGTATGTCATCGGGTTCGACGGCGCCGGCGATCTGGATCGTGCCGGTCAGCAGGCTCTTGCGCGCCTGATCGAAGTGCTCCGCCGTGTCGAGGCAGCTCTGCCGGCCGACCTGGAAGGCGTGGGGGGAGTCTTCGCGACCGGCGCCTCTGCCGAAGAGCGCTTCGCACGTCTGTTCCCATTCTGCACAGTGGAGCGGTCGCGCGTGGGCGACCGCGAGATCACCGAGCTGCTGGTGCGCATGACGCGGCTGTGCAACCAGCATTGTCCCTTCTGCTCCGCGCCCGATCACGCCACGCCGCCCCCCTCGACCCTCGCGGCCATGATCCGGGAGGCGCCCCAGGTATTCCCAGCTCTCATGCTCAGCTTGACAGGCGGCGAGCCCACCCTGCGACCGTCGTTCGCCAGCGAGCTGCGGCTCGCGCTCGAGCTTGACGGCATCGCCCGCGTGCAAGTGCAAACCAACGCGGTCACGTTCGCCCGCAAGCTCGACCCTGCAACGTTCCCGCCATCCCCGCGGCTCGCGTTCTTCGTTTCGCTCCACGCCCTCGATCCCGACGTCTACGACCGATGTACCGGCACGACCGGGCAACTCCAGCTCGCCCTGGAGGGCGTCGGCAACCTGCTTCGGGCGAAGCACGACGTGACAATCAACTGCGTCATCTCGTCGGCCAACGTCGATCACCTCGACGACTACGTGCGCGAGCTGGCCCGACGGTGGATCGGATCACCGCTCAAGCTCCACTTCTCCACGATCATTTGCCCCGAGACGCGCCCGGAAGCGGCTTCGTTTCTGGTACCGTACCCGCTCGTGGCAGCGCGCCTGCGCACGATCGTCCCGCTCGCCACAGAGCGCGGGATCGTGGTCGAATCCTTGCGGTCGTCGACGCATGCGTCGATGCCTCCCTGCATGCTCGCCCCCGAAGAGCGCGAGCGCGACCCGCATCGTCCACGCATCCTACCGCACGAAACCGGCTTCGAAGACTTCTCGCGCGCGTGGGTCAAGTCCTCTCGGTGCCGCGAGTGCGTCGAGTCCGAGTTCTGCCTGGGCGTGCCGCGCGCGTACGCGCAGCGCTTCGGGCTGGCGGACTTGTCCCCACTGCGGCCGGACGCGGTGACATGACTTCGGTGTGTTGCCTACAATTGACACGACCAACCGCAAACCCTATTCCATCCATCGCTTCCACGGCTGAAACACCCTTTCGAAAAGGCCAAAAGCTCAACGACCCATGGAACGCATAGCCATCTACGGCAAAGGCGGCGTCGGCAAGTCGGTTGTCGCAACCAGTCTCAGCGCGTACTACGCAAGCCAGGGCAAACGCGTGCTGCACGTCGGCTGCGACCCCAAGGCCGATTCCGCGGTGCGGCTGATGGACGGCGACTCGCCCATGGTCACGGTGCTGGAGGCGCTGGCCGACGACCCGAACACCACTTCGACGGAGTCGATCCTGCGCACTGGGCGCAGCGGCATCCAGTGCTGTGAGGCCGGCGGCCCGGAGCCTGGCGTGGGCTGCGGCGGGCGTGGCGTCGCCCGCACGCTCGAGTTCCTCGAGGAGATGGAGGTCATCGAATCGGGCAACTATGACGTGGTGGTGTTCGACGTGCTTGGCGACGTGGTGTGCGGCGGCTTTGCGGCGCCGCTCCGCCAAGGCTTTGCGCAAAAGGTGATCATCGTGGTCTCCGAGGAGCCCATGGCGCTGTTCGCTGCCAACAACATCAGCAAGGCGATCCACACCTACCACGCCAACGGGGTCGTCCTCGGCGGGCTTGTCGCCAGCCTCAAGAGCAACGACGTCGACCGCTCGATGCTGGAGCGCTTTGCTCAGGCGCTATCGTCCCAAATGCTCGCCTACGTTCCCCGCGACAACCTGATCATGCAAGCCGAACGTGAGCGAAAGACGGTCATCGAGTATGCGCCGGGCTCACCCACCGCTCAGGCGTTCGCGGACCTTGCGGAAGCCATTGTCCGAATCGATCCCGCCTCCACCAGCTTGCCCACTCCGCTCAGCGAGAAACAGTTCTTCGACTTCATTCGCCAATAGCTTTTTCCGCGGCCGGCGCGGCGTTTCTCCCCGCCAGTGGCTTCGCCTCTCGCTGGTAAACAGCGTGCTGTCCGGGCAGGCATGTGCCGACACCCGGTTCCCGCACTGGGCCGGGCAAACGAGCCACCCAGCGTGCCGCGCCGCCGCGGTGCCCTGCCCCCACGCCGAACGCTGCTTGCTTCAGGACGCTTGCGGGCGCGATATGCTTCGCTCCTACATGCCGATCCATGGCATGCAGGCGTTTCGAGCGGCCGGCCTGGGCGAGCAGTTCGACACCATCTCAGCGCCGGTAGAGAGCTGATGGAGCGATGCGGGGCATTAGGCTGCTGCCGGCCGCCTCACGGGGAGGGCTTGGGCTGGTCGTTGGTGCGCAGTAGCTCGGCAAACGCCGCGACCAGCCGTTGCTCCTCGGGCCGTGGCTCACCCGATTCCTCCGACGCGATCCACACCAGGTCGAAGGTCGCGGTTCTCGCATAGGGATGGGGCTCGGCATCGCGGGCCCGGATCTGAAGCGATATCCTGCGATCGCCAGGTCCTTCGAGCACCACCACCGGCCAGCCGTGCTGGCGGACAATCGGCCCCACCCGCCAGCCCCTGCGCAACGGCCGCCCGGGCTCCAGCGGCCGAATCGCCTGCAACACGTCGCTGTCGGTAATCCGCCGGGGCGCACGCCCGCCCAGGTGGTCGCCTCCGGCCGACATCATCGGGGGCAGATCCGCCCCCAGCATCTTCACCGGCTCCGCGTCCTCCCAGATGAACAGGTCCGAACGCGGGTGCTCGCGCAGCACCTGCAAAGCGCGAATCAAGTCCTGCTCCGGGAACGTGTCGGTCCCGAGCACGTAGGGAATCCCCGAAGGCGCCAGGCGAATGCCATGCCGCGCCGCATGCTTGTGCAAGTGAGAACCCGGCGCGACCAGCATCCAGTGGACCCGGGCGGACCGGATCCGCTGCGCGCCGGGACGATCTGCCTGCTCTGCGATGAAATCCAGCGTGCGACGGAATCCATCGAGGTCGTCGCCGGGCATGCCCAGCATGACGGAGACGGTGACCGGCCCCACCTGGGAAAGCAGGTCGAGCGCGCGCGCGAACTGGACGGTGTCGAGCGGCTTTCGCGCGGCGGCCCGCAGCGCTGCCTGATTCACGCTCTCCAGCCCGACGGTGATCTCGTGCGGACGAATCGCCTTCAAGCTCTCCACCTGCTGCGCGTTGACGAACGCGTAGTTGATGAAGTAGGAGAACGCCACGTCGCCGTTCGGGTCCGCCTGCGACACCGCACGCGCCAGCACATCCAGACGATCCTGGTGGTTGTTGATGGCGCTGTCGATGATGAAGGCGTGCTCGTAGCCGTGGTCGTGCGCCCAGGCCACCTCCCGGCGCACGCGCTCCTCAGGCACATAGCGGACCCCGCCCCCCTGGATACGCCAAGCACAATATGCGCAGCGGTAGATGCAGCCCCGCGAGAACTCGAGCATCATGTTCTGCCGCGGTGGAACCAGAACTCCGGTGAGCAGCGGCGACGCCAGCTCTGCGAGGTCGGCAATCACCGGGCGGTCCGGCTGCTCCACCACCTCCCCCTGCCGCGTCCGCCATGTCAGCCCGGCGATGTGACCGAACTCGCGGTCCGGCGCAGCCAGCAGTTCCGCCAACGTGCGCTCGCCCTCGCCACGCACCACGACGTCGACCGCGGCAACGCGCGCCATCAGCTCCCGCGCCTGGAAGGTGGCCGACGGTCCCCCCAGCACCACGAGCGCTTCCGGGATCTCCTCGCGAATGCGCGTCGCGAGCTGTAGCTGCGCCTCCAGATCCCACGAATAGCAAGACAACCCGACAACGTCGGGCTTCGTCGATACGACCCTCGCCACCGACGCGTCGTCGAACCGTGGATCATCAAGGGAGAAGGGGAGGTCGACACGATCGACGACCAGCCCGGCTGCGGCCAGCGGCCCTGCCTGCAGGTACGCCTGCAGATAGGCGTTTGCGAAGTTGTATCGCAAAGCCGTCTCGTCGACGTGCGGAAGCTTGATGCCCGTTCCGACCAGCGTAAGCTTCATCTCGTCGGTTCCGTCGCAAGACAGGCCATGATGCGTCGATTCTGGGGCAACCGGGGCGCGAGGTCAACCTGCACGCGAGGCGTTCGCATCGCGCTCTTCCCACGTAAGCTGCATACCGGCTTTCGTCGCGTCAGCCACGAGCCGCTCCAGCAGCGCTTGCCGGCGCGACGTCGCCAGGCCCAAGACGGACGGTTCGCCCCGGAGTTGCGCGAATACCACGCGGACCGCGCGGACCGACGGCCATCGCGCATGAACGAACGCCACGAAGCGCGCCAGGCACAGCTCGCTGTGCTCTGTCGGCACCAGGCCCACCTCGACCTGCACACCCGCGTCCAGCAGCGCGTCGATCCCCCTGCACGCGAGAGCAAACCCGCCGTCCACGCCCGCGACGACGTCGGCTGCCCGCTCCTGCGTCCCCAACAGCAGAACGACTGCGTGCGCCAGACCCATCCGGGCCAGTGCCCTGGCATAGCTGCGATGCCCGAACCGAGCGCCGTTGGACTCCACCGTCAGATTGATTCCACCACGACGCGCGGCGGCGACCAGCTCTGGGAGCTGCTCGCTCAGCGTGGGCTCGCCACCAGCCAGGCGCAATGCGGCCCCTCTGGGCAGCTCGAGCATGGCCCGTGCGGCCGCGACCGCGGGAGCGCCCGGCGGAACCATGCTCCGAAGTCCGCCCGGCTCCGGCCAAATGCGAAAGTTGCTCCGCTCATTCAGCATGATCACGGGAAGAACACGTAGCGCGTCGCCCCGACGCTTCGCCTCCGCCGCGGCGTTTTCCACCGCCACGTCCTCGGGCAGGGGTGGCAGCATGCGACGGCCCCGCGCCCCTGCGTCGGGAACCCTGTCCTGCCCCAGATACAGGTAATCCTTGCCATGCTTGCGGAGGATCGCGGCAAGCTCACCCATGCGGCGCATGATCGTGTCGCGGGACAATGCGGCGCGATATCCGACGGGATAGGCAGGTCCCGCGGCCACCGCCTCGGCCAGCGGCGGCGGAAGCTGCGCAGGATCGGCCATCCGCAGTTCCACACCAAATCGACCTGGATTTCTCTCGATCTCCGACCCAACGGCAAGATAGAAGGGGTTGAGCGAGAAGTAGAGCTTGTCCCCGGTTCGATCGTACAGCTCTTCGACGGCGCGCAGGTTCGTCTGGTGGTCTTCCTCTGTTTCCCCGGGGTGCCCAATGAGCATGTCGTAGTGGGTGGACATGCCCGCCCGGTAGGTGGCGATCACGGCCTCCACGATGGCTTGCACGCGGGGAGCGCGCCCCATGGACTTGAGCACGGAGGGCGAGAAGCTCTGCACGCCGAACTTGACGAGCCGGCAGCCGGCCGACGCCATCCGCGACAGAAGCGGTTCGTCGAGGCCGTAGGGTTCGAAGAAGCTCTCCCACGTAAAGCCCTGCCTCGACACGGCGGCGACGAACGACTCCATCCACTGCGGGCTTCCGTTGAGCAGGTCGTCGTGAAAGTGAAAGTCCGTCATCCCGAACGAGCCCGCGCGCGCGCGCATCTCCTCCACCACCAGCGACACGTCGCGCCGCCGGTAGCCGCCCGTGCCCCAGATACCCTTCTCGGAGCAATAGTGGCAGTGCCGGCCGCAGCCGCGGCTCGCCTGCAGCGGGATGAACTGGTCGAGAACGTTTCCCTCGAGCTCGGGCCATGGCAGCGCATCGAGCGCGGAGACAAGCTCTCCTGGCGTCTCCACCACCGTGCCGCCGGGCGCTAGCCAGGTCGTTCCGGGAATCGCGGACAGATCCGTGCCCTCGACCAGGGCGCGCACCACCGGCGCCGCCACCAGGTCGCCCTCCCCGGCGACCACGACATCCGCGGCCTGGAGGCGAAGCATCAGGTGTACGAGCGGGGCGACACGCGACAGGGGTCCTCCCATGAACACTCGCACGCCACGCCTGCGCAGCACGCGCCCCAGGGCAATGGCGAAGTACGATGTCAGCGTGTTGAAGCTCACGCCCACCACGCGCGCCTCTCCGAGCCGTTCGACCGTCCAGTCCACCTGCCCGCGAATCCGTGCGGCGAGCGCGCTGTCGCCGTGCTCGGGGAACAGCACCTCTCCCAGCAGGTCGAGAAACGGCAGGTCGCTCATCTCACCCGCACGACGCGACAATCGCAGGATGAGATCGTCGTAGAAGTCGTCGCCCTTGCGGTGGAATCGTTCGGAGACGTCGTGGTAGCGTGTGGGAATACCCCGGGCGCGCAGCCCGGCTGCCACGTAGGCGAGACCCAGGTGCTTGAACGGCACCTCACCATAGGGCGGGGCGTGCACGAGGTCGACCTGTGGCAACGGGGCAGGCATCGGATCCGAAATCCTAGCCGCCGCTTCGCCGACCCGCAATGGCCGGTGGCCGCACACGCTCGGGCGCGCCCCCCGCGGCGTCGTACAGGATCTCGAAGTCGAAGCCGAGACGCCGGGCACGATGGGTCCAGGGACGGCGCGCGACCTCGTGCAGAATCTCGACCGCACGGGCCAGATCCCGGGGGGAGAAGTAGGCCGCGGTCACGGCCATGGGACTCCCCTTGCCACGACGCGGCGGCGCGCTCGCCGCTCGCTCCGGTCCGCCCCACGCTCCGGACTCGCCTCCCCTGGCTGCTCGAGCCTCCGTATGGTAAGGCTTGCGCCCAGCGGCCCATCCATCATGCCGACGCCCAACGTCAGAGTCACCCTGGTCGGAGCCTCCGTCCTCCGGGAGTCGGAGCTGCCCGGGTTCGAAGCGGTCACGGACTTTGCGTCACAGAACTATAACCTGGCGATTGCCACCCTCAAGGCGAGCGTGATCTCCGCCCCGGACCTCGCGCACAGGGTCCACGTCACCACGCTGGATTTCTGCATTAGCTGGGATCGAAAGACGCTGCGCGATCAGGAAGCCAGGCGGATCGCCGACACGGCGCCCGACATCGTGGGCCTGTCCTGCTACTGCTGGAGCGTGGATACGCTGCTCGATGTGGCGCGCGCCCTCCGCATCCTCGCGCCCCGCGCGTTCATCCTGCTCGGCGGGCCCTCCGCCGGCCCCGTCGCCCTCGACCTCCTCGCCGAACACCCGTTCGTCGATGCAGTCGCCATGGGCGAAGGCGAGACGACCTTCCTGTCGCTGCTTCGTTGCCGCCTGGACCAACGCGACCTCGACGACGTCCCCGGACTGGCGTACCGCGACGCCTCCGGGTCGCCGCGCACGTCCAGCGCGCCCGACGTCCCCTTGGACCTGGCCAGCCTTCCCTCCCCCTATCGTACCGGAGTCCTGGCCCCTCCCCGGTCGATGCTGCTCGAAACGAGCCGCGGATGCCGGTTCCGATGCAGGTTCTGCTCCTGGATGGGCGGAGGCCGCCAGCTCCGCTACGTGCCTATCGAGTCCATCGAGGCCGATGTCGCCTGGGCGCTCGAGTATGGCGTCCGCGACATCAAGATCGCTGACACCGCTATCAACTTCCACACCGACCGTCTCCAGCAGCTCACCGATGCCGTGCGACGCGTCGACCCGACCGGCAAGCTCCGCTTTACCTACTTTCTCAAGCCCGAGCTCCTCGACCAGCGCCAGGCCGATGCCCTGCGCGGCATTCCCACCGACGAGATCATCATCGGGGTCGAGAGCCTGACCCCCGCCGCACGCCGGGCTGTCGGCAAGCCTCCCTTCGATCCCGACGCCTTCGAGCGAACGCTCGCCATGCTTCGGGACATCGGTCCGGTGACCGTGTCGCTCATCCTGGGGCTCCCCGGCGATTCCGAAGCCGGGCTTTGCCACACAATCGACTGGTTGACGAGCTTCGACGACACCCATCCTGAGTGGTTGCATGTGATTTGCCTGTTCTGGCTCGCCGTGCTCCCAGGATCGAGCCTCCACGCCCGGCGCCACGACCACGGATTCCGCATCGCCGCCGGACAGACTCCCTACGCGCTCGAAAGCCGCCACTTCGACCCCGATCAGCTCCTCGCCATGGCGCGTTCCTCCATCGAGCGTCACTATCGCCACCCCAAGCTCCGCGTCGAGTACTTCCACAAGGAGTACCTGATGCAAGACGCCCCTGCCGTGGACAGACATGCTGCCGTCGAGCGCGTCCGCGCAGACCACCGTCCACGCATCGTGCTCGCAGCCATCCTGCCCCGCAACGAGCCCTTCGGAATGCGTCCCTACGACCTGGGCATCGCCTGGATGAAAGCCTACGCCGAAGCATCCCCGGAGCTGCGACGCACGTGGGACATTCAGCTCGTCCATGTCGACTCCTCCTCGCCCGATCCGTTGGCGCAGGCGATCGATCCAGCCTGCCGCGCGTTGGTTGTCTCCGGCCACGACGGCACCGTTCCTCCGCGATGGCTGGCCGAAGTGCGCGCAAAGGCCCCCGGCATGCTTCTCCTGGCCCGCCAGCATGATTCCCTGCCCGCCGCGCGCGACCTGATCTCGGCTCTTCCTGGCCTCGACGCCGTGATCGTGGGGGAGCCGGAACGCGCTTTCCGTCAGATGCTCGAAGCACAGCTCCGCTTCGAAGCAGTCCCCGGCATCGTGTACCGCGACGGCGACCGCGTGCATGATACAGGGCCGCCCCTGCTCATCGAACGTCTCGACGACATCCCCTCGCCCCTGCAATGGGGATTCGTCCAGCGGGCGGGCGACACGATCGCCATGCAGTGGAGTCGCCCGCCCAGTCCCTCGTCGCCCGGCATGGTGAGAGCTTTCAGCGGCAAGCGGTTGTACGCCGACCTTCGTTGGGCCATCGAACAGCGCCACACCCATGTGGTCTGGCTCGATCCATCGATACCCACGGAGGACCGTGTCCTCGCGGATTTCGTGGGCGCCATCCGCAAGGCCGATCCAGAAGCCAGAATCGCGCACACGTATACGCTCTCACCGGCAAGCCTCACACCGGCGGCCGTGGATCGGCTGGCCCAGGTGCGCACGCGCGAGATCCGCGTCGCCCAAAACGAGCCCGTGCACGGCACGGCCCAGCTCTTCGACGAGCTCCGCCGCCGTACCGGTGCGATCCAAACGCCCCCGCCATCCACGCCGTCGGCCACTCGCCTGCATACGATTCTGCATCCCTGGCGTGTCGGCGCCACGATCGAAGGCTGGACCCTCGAGGCGGTGGCGCCGGCAGAACAAGGTGCGATCGAGATCCGATTCGGGTGGAAGGGCCAAGGATTGGCCCGGGTGACTCTCACACGGTCCGGCGGTGCTGCCGCGCGCACATGGCACGCCTCCATCGAAAGCACCGATTCCACGCCTCCGCACGCCCGTCAGCGCCTGATGGAGATGATCTCGAAGCTCCTCACGCGATCGCGACGCTGACGCATCGTTCGCCAGCCCGTGCGTGTCCGTCGGCCTCCTTTCCTTTCTCCCCGCCCGGCCGTTCCCCGGCTGCCTTGACGAACCGCCGGCAGACCGCTACACCACGAAGCTGGCCATGTCCTCAGGCGGAGACGAAACCTCGTGGTAGATCCCGGGAAACGCCCTGCACGCGCGTATGTCGTCGGCGGCGGCTCGGACAACGTCACCGTCATCGACACATCGTCCCACGAGATCGTCGGGACCGTCCAGGTCGGCGACGAGCCCATGCTTCCCGCCCTGTCGCCCGACGGCAAGCTCCTCGTCGTGACGAATCGCGACAGCATGGACGCCTCGATTGTCGATACGGCAACCCTCCAGGTGTTGCGCACGGTGAAGGTGCAGGACGGTGCGTCGGGCTGCGGCTTCCTGCCGGACGGGTCGCGGCTGTACATCGCCAACGAGTACTCCCATACGGTTTCGCTCGTCGACACCGCGACCTGGGAGGTTCTTCGCCATGTGCACGTGGGCCACGGTCCCTGCGATCTGCGGGTCACAGCGGACGGCAAGCACGTGGTCGTCACCAACGAGGAATCGCACAACGTTGCGATACTCGACGCCTCCACCGGCGAGCCCGTCCGCCTGATCTCCACGCCCCAGGGCCCGCTGGGGCTAACGATCGGCCCGCGGGGGGACTTCGTCCTGGTGGCTTGTTTCATTTCCAATGATGTCTACGCGATCCGCACGTCGTCGTGGGAGATTGTCTGGAAGGTGCCAGTCGGATCCTGTCATGTGGGGGTCTGCACCGCACTGGGAGGCCGGGTCGCGCTGGTCACGAACTCGGACCAGGACCACCTGTCGGTGCTCGACCTGAAGGCGCGCCGCGAGGTCGCCCGCATTCGCGTCAGGGCCAATCCGGCGGCGGTCGAGGTGCTGCCCGACGGCCGGCTGGCGTACGTTACCGACCGCGGCTCGGATAGCGTGAGCGTCATCGACGTGCGGGCTTGCAAAGTCGTGCGGACCATCCCGGTGGGAACGGCCCCGCTCGGCATCTGTGTTGGCTGACCGAGGTGGGAGAATGACGCCGTTGACCGATGCAGCCCTGATACGAATCGGCGGACCGGCCACGACACGTGACGTGGGAGCCGCGGGCGGGTCGACCGATCCGCGCCCGATCGAGGCGATCGTGGCGGACATGCAGGCTGCTCGTCGGGCCGGCGCGCGCCTTGCCATCCTGGTGGGGGGCGAGCCGACCGCCCGCCGCGACCTGCCCAGGCTGCTGGCCGCCGCCTCGAAGCTGGACCTCGCCACGGGAATCGTCACCAGCGGCCGTATGCTGTCCTATCCCGCTGTCCGCACCGCCCTGCTGCGGGGAGGCGTCGACTACGTGCGAATCGCACTCCATGGCCCCGACCCCCAAGTCCACGACGCGCTCACGCGCGTTCCCGGCGCCTTCGCCCAGACCTTCGAAGGCGTCGCCGGGCTGCTCGCCGAAGCGCCCGCGACCTGCCGCGTCGACGTCGCCTGTACCATCACCACAGCCACCGTAAGTCACCTGCAGGGATGGGTAGACAAGATTGCAGGACTCCGGCGTACGGCTACCCTGGGGCTGCGCTTCGTGGCTCCATGGACAGGCCTGGACGACGACGAGTGGGTGGCGCCACCTATCGTCTCTAGCACCGTCGGGGCGGCGCTCGATCGGGCAGTCGCCGCCGGCGCGGACATCGTGGTCGCCTGGGAGGGATTCCCCCCTTGCCTGCTCGACGCCCACCCGCACCTGCGCGATGAGACGCTCCGCTACGGCGTGCCCACGTTCGGGCCTGCCTCCGCGGGTGGAGCCCTGCCCTGCGAGCCGCCAACCGGACGCCAGCACCCGTTTGCCTGCCAGGAATGCATCCATGAGAGCACCTGCCCCGGCGCGCCTGTGCCCTTCCTGTCGCGGTATGGCGAATCGGCCTTGCGCCCAGCTCGTTCGGTGCGCGCCAACTCGTTCAACTACGAGCTCGTGCGGGACATCCCCGGCCTCGTGCCGCGGGCAGGATCCTGCCCCATCCGCACGATCCCCGTGACCGGTCCGACCTGCCGGTCGGTGTTCGTGGTCGGCGACGCGGGCGTTTCTCTCTACCACACGCCCACAAGCGACTTCACCGACGAGGAAATCCGCCGCGTGAAGGAGGACAGTCACCAGCTCTACATGGATCTCAGCCAAGGCGCTGCGCTCACCGACTTCATGACGGAGGTCCGGCGGGCCCGATGGCATGACGCTTGTCCGGCCTGCCCCGACCGCAGCGCCTGCGCCGGCGCCGTCGTTGTCGACACCGAGCCCCCCTTCCAGCGCGAGGAGCGCTGGCTTCGCAAAGAGGTCTCCCGGCTGCGCGGAAGAGTGCTCGATGTCGGGTGCGGCGACCAGCTCTATCGCGAAGAGATCGCGGCGCTGCTGGGCCGCGGCGATATCGAATATCACGGGCTGGATCCGGATGCGGCGGCCCTCGCACGCTTCTCCGAGGCCGTGCGCGGCGGGCACCTCCATCACGGCACCATCGAAGACTTCACCTGGGATCCAGGCTATTTCGACTATGTGCTCTGCTTCCGGTCCGTGAACCATTTCCGCGACATGGTGCGGGCCTTCCACGTGATCTCCCGTATCATGCGCGTTCAGGGCCAGATGGTGCTCTGTGATTCTCCGCCCTTCGGCATGCTGCGGCGCCCAGCGCAGGTAGCCTTCGCCGATGCCAACGCCCCCGTCGGACACGAACACTTCCGCAACTGGACCAGCTACCAGATCATCGATTTCCTCAAACGCTTCCCCTTCCGCGTCGACGTCCACCGTCCGGTCAACAGCCACACATCGAATCAGTGGATCGTCAAGGTCATGCGCGTGCCGGACAGCCCCGCTGCAGCCGAGATCCGATGAACGTCCTATTCGTCAATCCGCCGATCCGCCTGCCCACCGTGTTCGCCCACTACCCGATGTTCTCTACTCTCGGCATGCTCCAGAATGCATCCTGGCTGCGGGCGCAGGGACATGAGGTGCAGATCGTCGACGCATTCACGCTCGATAGCCGCTTGAATTTGCGAGATGACGGCGGCGGCTTCCGCCATGTCGGAGCGGAAGTCGACGCCCTGGCCGAGGCCGCGGCGCGACGCGCTGCGGAGGTCCGAGGCCCCGTGGTCTTCGTGGTCGGAATCACCATGTTCTCGGACATGAACCGCATGAGCGAGAACGCGGTGGCGCCGGTGGTTCGCGCTCTCCGCGCGCACGCACCCGACGTGCCCGTGGGGCTGGCGGACCTGTACGTCTGCGGCATGAATTACTTCCCGTTCGACGTGGTCAAGACCATGCAGGCCATCCCTGAGGCTTCATGGCTGCTCGTGGGCGAGGCCGAGCCGACCCTCCCGGAGTTGTGCCGTCGCCTCGATCGCGGCGAACCAATCGATGGATTGCCCAGGCTCGCGTGCCGCACCAGCGGCTCCATCCACTACAACCCTTCCCCTCCCGCCGCGTTCCAGAACCTCGACGACCTCCCTCTGCCTGCATTCGACCTGCTGGACATGGACAACTACTTCTCCACCCAGGCGGACGCCATCCGCAGCGAGCTCGTCCATGAGTACCACGTAGTCGAGCGCCAGCTCCCCCTGATGACCAGCCGTAGCTGCCCCTTCCGGTGCAACTTCTGCACGAATCAGGTGCTGGGCCTGCCCTGGCGGTCGCATTCCGTACGGTACGTCAAACATGCCGTCGAAACCCTGCGCGAGCGCTACAAGGTCGATCGGTTCCTGGTGCTCGACGACAACATCAACGTGGACGAGAAGCGGTTCCGCGAGCTGGTGCTGGCGCTGGCGGACGCCCGCGTGCCCTGGGACGCGGTCAACGGATACCGCGCAGACCGCCTGGACCGCGACATGGTCCGCGCGATCAAGGCGGCCGGCAACACCAAGATCACCGTGTCCGCCGAGTCGGGAGACCCCGAGCTGCTGAAGAAGGTCATTCGCAAGGGGCTCAAGCTGTCCGCGGTGATCGACCTGGCGCGCATCTGCGAGCAGGAGCGCATTCCCCTGCAGGTCCACTATATCGTAGGCGTGCCCGGTGAATCCCGCTCCCAGATCAATCAGACACTCGAGTTCGCTACCATGTTGTACGAGCGCCACGGTGCGTGGCCCCTCCTGCAGCATGCCATCCCGTTCCCAGGTACCGAGCTTTTCCGATCCTGCGAGGAGCAGGGACTGTTCGTCGCCCCCCCGTTCGAGATCCCAGGATCGATTCTGGAGGTCGAAAGCATCATCCGTACGCCCCAGTTCACCCCTGGCGAGGTGATACGGATGAAGCGCAACGCACAGCACCTCCACGCTTCCATGCAGGCCATGGTGTTCGTCGACGTCGAGCCGCGCTGCGACAACCGGTGCCTCGCCTGCCACTGCCCCGACCGCAAGCCCGGCGGGCAAGCCCCCGACCGCGACGAGATCCGCAGACAGCTCGACCGCGCCCTGTTCCTCGGCGCAACGGACCTGTTCCTCGGCGGAGGCGAGCCCACCCTTCGTCACGATCTGACCGACATCGTGACCGAAGCGCGCACGCTCGGCTTTCGCGAGGTAGCGCTCGTGACCAATGCCCATGGGCTCGCGTCCGCTGACCGTGCTGCCCGCCTGTTCGATGCAGGCGTGTCGCGCATCGTGGTGGACATCATGGGGCCCGACGCCGCCACCCACGACGCCCTGGCCGGGAGCCCCAACGCCTTCGCGCTCACCATCGCAGGATTGCGTCGCACCATCGACCGCGGCATCCCCTGGGACGCGAACGTGCCGGTGACCCGTCCTGCGCTCCGCACCCTCGCCGCTACGGTGAAGCTTGCGCGCAAGGGGAAGGCGCGCTCCATCCACCTGCAGATCCCCCAGCCCGACTCGCGCGCTGCAAGAGAGAACCAGGTGCCGCATTGGACCGAGGCGCTGCCCTTCATCGCGGAGGCATTGGCCGCTGCGCCCAGAGGCATCGTCAGCGTCCAAGGCGCGCCTCTGTGCCTGATGCCCGGCCGTCCGGGATCCATCACGCCCCTTCCCCCTTGGCAGCTCCAGCGCTCTCGGTCGTGGAAGGTCAAGCACCCGCGCTGCCGAGAGTGCGTCGGCTACATCCTGTGCGGCGGCTTTTTCCGACCCGAGCTCGAGCCCATCTACGGCGTGATGGAGGCGGCCGGGTTGACGCCATCTCCCCAGGACGAATCGGCTTGACATTCATCCCTACTTCTGTCAGCTTCCGCTAACACCAGGTCGCCACCCGTCCGCGAACGCCCTGCTATTGCGGGCCATCGCGGACCCGGTAGGGGTTTGCCAAGGGCCGGAGACACCATCGCATCTCCGTGTCCACGAGGAGGCACGATGCGCGCCATGATGACCTTGCTCTTCGCCCCCCTGGCTTTATTCGCCGTCCTGGCTTCCACCCGGCACGCGGCGGCACAGCCGGCGGAATCGACACCGCCCGCCACGCGTTCGGCCCGCCCGCCCATGACACGCCAGGAGGAGCCTGGAAAAGTCGGCCCGTTCTACTGTCCCATCGACGAGCGCAATTGGCAGGCGAACTTCCAGGCGACCTACCTGTGGCAGCACAAGCCCGCATTGAACGCAGCCTACACGGGGCCGCACAGCCTGCGGCCGGAGCCGGAGACCGGATACACGCTCACGAGCACGCTGTACCTCGGCTATCGACCCTGGACCGGCGCGCAGATCTTCGTCAATGCAGAAACAATCCAGAGCCAGGAGATCTCGCACCTCACGGGGCTCGGCGGCCTATCGAACGGCGAGAACCAGAAGGGCGGAGGGCCGCTACCGAAGCTCTACCTACCGCGACTGTTTCTTCGTCAGACCATCGGGGCGGGAGGGGAGTCGTCACCTGTCGACGCCGGCCCCAACCAATTTGCCGACACCACCGCGAGCCGACGATTCGTGGTCACGCTCGGCAAGCTGGCGGTCGTCGACATCTTTGATGCGAATGCGTACTCGCACGACCCACGCACGTCGTTCGTCAACTGGGCGCTCTGGACGTACGGTGCCTCCGACTTTGCGGCGGATTCTCGCGGATACTCGGTTGGCGGGGCGGTCGAGTATTACCACGACGCCTGGGTATTCCGGCTAGCACGCTTCGCCCAGCCGAAGGAATCGAACGGGCTGCCTTTGGACTATAACGTCATCGCGCACTTCGGCGACAACCTGGAGATCGAGCACTCGCACGTTGTCTTCGGCCAGCCAGGAAAGGTCCGGCTCAACGGTTTCCACAACCGAGCCGTCATGGGGAGCTTTCGAAGCGCGCTCGAGGCGGCGCGCCGAACGGGGGGAACGCCCGCGGTGGCAGATGTCCGGCGGCTCCAATCCAAGCTCGCATTCGGGATCAACGTCGAGCAGGCCGTCACGCGCGACGCTGGGCTCTTCAGCCGATTCAGTTGGAATGACGGACGGACAGAGACGTACGCCTACGCCGAAATCGAGCGCTCATTTGCCATCGGCGGCGTTGTGAAGGGAAGGCTCTGGCGAAGGCCGGACGACGCACTCGGCATCGCGTACGCGGTAGACGGGCTCTCGGCGGCGCATCGCGACTACCTGGCGGCGGGAGGGCTTGGATTCTTCATCGGCGACGGAACGATCAGCTATGGCCCCGAGCAGATCGTAGAGGGGTACTACACAGCAAAGCTTTTCAACGCGCTGTGGGTTGCGGTCGACGGTCAGCTCATCGCGAACCCAGCCTACAACAGGAACCGGGGGCCCGCGAAGTTCCTGACGTTCAGGTTCCACACCGAATTTTGACAGGTTCCACGACGTTCCGCGCGAGCGTGATGCCAGCATCGCAATGTGTGTTTCGTATCTTGTAGACCTCGCGTCCTTGCGGACTGCGCACGTCGACGCGTTCCCGCCAGAGATCGCCTGCGGACGTGCCGCCGTCATCGAGGCTGCAGATCATCTCGTGGGCCAACCACGCGCGCTGCTGCGGCCCGGCTACGATGTCATCCTGTGCGACGGCTTGGAGTTGATCAACGAGGCAAGGGTGGACATTCCGCAGGGCGGCGAGCCCTGGTCGGTGGGCATGATGACCGGGTTCATCGCAACGCTGTTCTCTGCGAAGTAGCCTCGCCGGGGCGGCGCGACCGTCACGCCGTCGGCGCGCCAGCCGCCCCGAACAGCACCTCGCGGTAGACGTCGACATGCACCCGAGCGAAGGACTCCCAACCGAGCTCCGCCGCTCTCGCGAGCCCCTTGCTCACCAGGGACGACGCCAAGGCAGGGTCCGTGGCGATGCGTTTCAGGGCGTCGGCCACCTGCTCCACGCTTTCGGGGTCCACGAGCAGGGCGGCGCCCGCGGCCACCTCCGGCATCGACGACCGGTTCGAAGTCACGACCGGGCAACCGCAGGCGAGGGCCTCGATCACAGGGTTGCCATATCCCTCGTAGAGGGATGGGTGGGCAAGCGCCACGGCGCCGTTGTACAGCGCGACGAGGTCGACGAGGGGAACATCGCGGATGAAGTGCACACGGTCGTCGATCCCGAGGGCGCGGGCGATCGGGCGCAAGGTGCGAGGACCGTTGCCCAGCCGCTGCACGAGCACCAGGTGCATGTCCTTGTCGTGCGCGAAGGCGCGGCCAAAGGCGCGAACCACGGTCTCGTGGTTCTTGTACGCGGAGAACTGTCCGACCGTGAGCACGTAGCGCGGGGCACCGTGCGCCCACCGCTTTCGGGCGCCCTCGATCAACCGCTTCCCCTCGGCGCCGTCCATGCGATGAAAGTCGTCCGAAACGCCTTGCAGGGCGACGCGGGTTCGCTGCGCGGCTTCGGGATCGACCGACGCGATCTCGCTGCGCGTCGCCTCGCTGACGGCAACGATGCGCGCGGCGTGGCGCAGAGCGCGCTGCAAGCCATGGCGTTTGAACGCCACCTCGACCCAACCCCACAGCTCCGGGCCCTTGGCCCACGAAGGGTGTTTGATCTGCATGATGTCGGCGATCGTGACCACGGTCGGCACCGGCATGGCATAGGGCATCAAGCCGAACGTGTTATGGTACAGTCCGACCTCTCTCAAGTCCACGATGCGGGGGAGCCAAAACAGGGTCGCAGGACCGTTCGCCTCCTGAGGCACGACACACTCGCGCGCGTTGGGCGCATTCGAAAGCCGCTCCGGTCCTTTCGGGTGCTTCATGAAGAGGAAGGACAGCTCCGGCGCCAGGGAAGGCAGGTAGTCCACCAGGACCTGGACCCACACGCCAATCCCGCTCGGGCGCTCGCGGATGTACCGGCAATCGACGCACACGGTCGGCGGTCGGGGCTGGCGGGCGCTGACGCGAGAGAATAGACGACGCATGGCAAGGGCGATTACCAATCACATTTGAGCGTCCGGGTCAACCGGAGCGTCGCGGCCCCGATTGCGCCAGCCCCTGCAACGCGAGGTGCGTCTTCTGCCCGAACAGCGCCCTCGCTCGGGGCAAGGAGCACATGTCCGACGCGCTGTTCGAGAACATCGTCGAGCAGCTCCGTGACATGCCGATCGAGGCGGTCGAACGTTAGCGATCATCGGCGCCATCTGGGTGCGTTGCGCCCGCTTGCGGGTAAGCCCGTTCAGGCGGACACTAGCGTTTTCGCCCTTCTCTTGCCCGTGCCCCGGCCGAGGACCACGCTTCCCGATTGGTTCCGGCCAGGTCGCTTCCAACCATCCGCGCGGCAACCAGACCGCCCGAGCTGCAAGCGATGCTTCGACCGGGTGGCTCGACGGATCGCTGTGTACACCGTAGGTGGGATCGCGACACATTCTACCTTTCCCTTCCCCAATGCGCTCTTTCCCGTACCTGCGGCACGCCCAGGCATGGCAAGGCCACCCTCGCGAAGATTGATAAACGCTACGATCGCGCGGCGTTCTGACGGCGTTCCTCCCATGCCACCACGGTGGTCTCCGCCTGCTCTGCGCGGTCAGTCTCGTATTCGACTCCAGGTGCCTGAGTTGCGTTGCTGACGGGCTGGGGGTTTTCCGGCCTGCAAGCAGCAGAAAGAAGCACGCCGAGGACACATCCAGCGCGTGCTCCGTGCTTGCCCATCTCGGACTCCGCGATTCGGACACGGTTGCGATAGGGCGTTCTGGCGGTCTACTTGCCTTTTGGTGGGGGCCGATAGCGCGCAGCGGGCATCTCGGGCGTCGCGTACGGGTAGCCGCCACCCCAGACCATCAACTCGCTGCCGGTCCAAACAATCGCCGCTCCGAGGCCTGTGCTTGGCGCGCCCACCGTACTCATCGCCGTCCATTCGTCGGTATCTGGATCGTAGATCCAGCCGCCCACGCCAGACCACACCATCAGACGGTCGTCAGCCCACACCGCGTTCGTGCTATCACCAGTCGCGGAAGGCGGAGGCGCGACCGGGCGCCAGGTGTCGGACGCAACATCGTACAGCCCGCCATCATAGCGAAAGCCAGATGTCGTACCGGATGCTGAGTCCCACTTCTCGCCGCCCCACACCAGCACTTGCTTTCCGGTCCAAACCGCAGGCGCGTCAGACCGCGGTGCCGGAGCGCCGGACGAGGATATCGGGGTCCAAACCCTGGCCGTCGGATCGTATGCCGCGCCTCTGTCCGTCGCGTCGGCCAGGTATCCGCCCCAGACGATCATCCGATCACCTGCCCACACGACGGACTGGCCCCGGCGGCAGAGCGAAGGGTCCGGTGGCGACATTGGCGAAAAGGCCTTCGTCGAAGGATCGAACGACACTCCGCAACTGGGCGTGTTAGCACCGGCCCAGAGTAGCGCGATGGATCCCGTCCAAATAATCGAGTTCTCGAGAAAGACATCGTCCGGCGGCTGGTACTTATCCCAATGCCCCGATGCTGGGGTGAAGGCGTGAAGGGCTCCACCCGCCGGCACGAGCGCGGCCTGACCAGTCCAAATGCCTCTCGTCCGGTCTGTGCCGTTGCATACCCCGCCCGATACCGCAGTCCACTTGTCGATCTCAGGCACATACTGCGCGCAATCGTCAGCACAGAACCGCTGGAAGCCCTGCGCAAACCATCCTCCAGCGATCAGCACCCTGTCGTCGAGCCATATTGCTGCAGCATCCGCGCGCGGGTGGATTCCGGATGGCGAAATCGGCACCCAGCAGTCCTCGACGCATATGCTGGATGCTTCCGCCTCCCCTGTGTCCAACGCGTCAGACGTCGTCGAATCACCAACAGCCTCGTCACCGCTAATGACGTCATTGGGCGAGCCGTCGGTTGACGAGTCCTGGGCGGGCACTGAGGTTGCGCTCACCCCTCTGCAAGCTGGAAGGGCAAACGCAATCAGAAGCAGCGGCAGGTGCCTGGAACGCGAGACCATCGTAACGCTGATCATCCCACACCTCACTCAACGGCAGACGTCCGAAACGGCAGCGGTCCACAAGCAGGTGCCTGTGCAAAGAGGATGTCCTGGCACTGGGTCTGCCCGCATGTAGTGCACGTGGGTCAGGCCACCGAGGAACAAGTGGTAGTCGCCAACAAAACCGCTACCTGGCCCGTCGATGCACTTCATCGGCGCGAACGTGAGGTCGAACCCCATGGGCAGGACTCTAGGCAGGGGCGTCGACCAGTTCCCCTCCGGGTCGCGGAGAACGATATGCGCAAGCACGTTGTGGCTGCCAGCGGGGACTGCTTCGTAGTAGTTGATGACGACTGTGTCGTCGCCCAAGACCGCGAGTGTTGGACCGAACGCTGACCGATCCGACCCCCAATGCGGCGCAATGGTCTCGGGATCCGTCCAGTCGTTGCCGGCGTTCTCCGATGCGATGAAGCGCAGATTGACCACGCCCGCCGAATTCTTCAGCGCGTAGACAACGAAGAGGCGTCCACTCGTCGTCGGTGACGCTGAAAACGCCCACCAGGGGCTCCTGAGTCGAAAAGGGTCGCCAGATGCCGTCTGTAGCGTCACGAATGCAGCAGGCGATCCGGAGTCGTCTTTCGGAATGAGGATTGGGGGAGCGCACTCGGGCGCAGGAGACGCCGTGCTACATGCTGCAACAGCGAACTGAGTGCCAGTATGCCACATTATGTAGGCCGTATTCGCAGCAGAATCGGCCGCAATGTAGGGCGCCGCGGCCTTGGGATCTGAATCGCCCGTGGAGACAACGATGGACTGTGGCGTTAGCCACTTGTCACCCGTCGCGTTCAGAGCACGGTACATCACGGCCTTATGCTTCCCAGCCCGCGCGTCACGGAACCAGGCGATGTGGGCGGTGTCGTCTTGGCTCGTAGCGATCACTGGGTGATCAAGAAACCAGCCCTCATAGTCCGGTGCGGCCGAGCTGCAGGCCTCTTTGTCCGTGTAGGCGTTCGTCAGCTCCCATTGTCCGTCGAGATTCCCAGCAGTGTCGGCAACGCTCCACATCTGGCCGCTGGTTTGCGTACCCCGGTAGAGGCTGATCCTCGAACGGCAGATCCAAACGCCGGTCCCATTGCATCCAGCCGCGACAGGAATCGGGGAGAAG
>Ga0272446_1000345_pt1 | contig 73639 bp, 51 predicted proteins | sample YNPCB0061_FD_194587 | JGI IMG/M metagenome (GOLD analysis project Ga0272446, IMG submission 194587) | Hot spring microbial mat communities from Yellowstone National Park, WY, United States - YNP-CB-006-1 | ecosystem: Environmental > Aquatic > Thermal springs > Hot (42-90C) > Sediment | place... | reverse complement strand
GCGGGGGCCAGGTCCAGCGTTGGAACAGCCGCACCACACTGCGAGTACGGCGAGGAGGGGTGAGCGAGTCGAGAGCATCTTTTCACCTTGGAAGTGGGTCGGGCGCCGCCCGACGACGACGGCGCCCCGACCGGCCGACTAGGACACGATCACATCAGTGGTCAATCCCCGCGTTGTTGGCTCTCCACACCCAGTTTGCATAGCGAGGGTCGGCCTGCCCATAGTACGCCCTAGCAGAACTTTCGAGATCCGCCCAGTGCACGTCCTTGCCGTTGCACGAGCCGCCGCACGCGGCGCTGGTCTTGTAGATGTTGTAGAGGTCTGCCATCGTCGACTTCGTCGTGCCCTGCGTGGTCACGTCCCACAGGAACTGCTGCCAGTCCCATTCGACGCCGTGATTCGTCATGTTGAGAGCGCAGTTGTGCTCCATCCACGAAAGACCCGAAGCGCCGGGTGGGGTGCCACAAATTCTTGCCATCGGCGGGGCGACAATGACGCTCCCGAACTCCCCCTGATGCTCGCGGAATGGCTTGTAGTAAGCCCAGCCGCAGTTGGTCTCCGCGGGGTTGTTCCAGGTCTTCGCCGCCATGAACTGCGCGAACCCCTCCAGCTCAGCGGCCGATACGTACTCCTTCGACTGGAGACAGTGCAGGTTGTTGATACCTTGCGGGTCGTCGATATGGCTGCAGTTGCAGAACTGCGGCGCGTCCCAATCCCCGCCGTAGTTCGTCATCAGCATCCCCATCGCGACAGACTGGACCGTATGTCCGATCTCGTGCGCGATGATGATCTTGCTGTTCACGTCCGACGAGCCGTCCGGGTAGAGCTGACCGATGTACGCCGACCACCCGACCGCGCAGCTATCCCACGCGTTCATGCCTGGACATCCGGTGTTCGAGAACACCGTGTACGTGCCAGCCTGGAACCCATTGTCTATCGTGCGCAGCATCTGCGCCACCACTCCGTTGACGTTGGTCGTGCAGACCTGGACCGGCGGCACCACCTGCACGGTCGTGTAACCGCTTCCGTTCGTCACGGTGAACGCCGTGTTGAAGACCCAGATGAACTGGTTGCCGAACAGGCGCGTGTAGACGTTGACGTTCGCCCCGTTGCGGCTGAGCTGGCTCTTCTGCTCCAACGTAAAGCTGCCAACCCCCAGCGCGAGATACGGCGTGCACCCCGAACCGTCGAGGTACCCCTGCCACTTGACAGCCTGATTCGAATCCTTGACCGTCGCGTACGTGTACGCGGCAGGCAAGTCCTGCAACCCCTGCGCCGTGCCGTAGTCCTCACCGAATCCAGCGTCCTCGAAAGACACCCGCCAGGTCGTGCACACACGCTGGCCGGCGCCCGGCGGCGCTGCGGGTATCACCGTCTGCGCCGAGTCCGTCGCGACCTCGGCGTGGTCTGCGGACGCTCCCAGGGCAATGGTCGTCGGGCCCTGCAGGTACCCTTGCGTCGCCGGAGCTTCGAGCTTGGTCCCGGCCGCGCCGACATCGTACCCGGCCACCGGTGGCTGTCCCGGCACCAGTCCTCCGCCGTAGTCGCGCACCATGGTTTCCACGTCGTACACCATCGTTGCCCGGCCGTCGGGCGACGAGTGGTAGAACCTTGGCTCGGCCGATACGCGAACGGTGTGGCCGTCGTCGGTCTCGTACTCTGCCTGGACCACGAGCTGCGTCGACACGTTCGCGCTGCGGAGCGCGAGCTTGTCCAGCCCCGGGCGCAGCGTGGTGCTCTGCCCGGGCTCGAGGTGCACGCTGCCGAGGTCCGTCTGCGCCACCAGGCCTCCGGCGCCCGAGCTCACCAGCGCCAGCCGAATCGTTCTCGCGCTCGTCCCGGTGTTCTTGACGCGAAAAGGCATGGTCCCCCGCACGGTCAACGTCTCTCGCGCCCCAAGCTCCCAGCGAACGTCGACCGGAGGCGGGGTTCGAGAATCCTTGAAGACGGGCGCCGTGTCTTGGCCCAAAGCGGAGCGCTCGGAGGAGGTCTCACCCCCCCCCACATCGTCGCCATTCCCGCCGCAGCCCTGGCCGATGGTTGCGACAAGGCCCACCGACACGCCAACCCAGATCGCCTTTCTGCGCAGCTTGCCAAAACCATCTCGTCGTTCCATCATCAACCTGCTCCATTCGTCCGCGTCGAGCAGTCACTTTCCACAGGGACATCGCGCGGACGAGTGGAGCTTCTCGGCTCGGGCGCTGGCCGTCAATTCATTTTTTCGTGAAGCGCCGATCTCGTGTCATTGCGGTGTTCGAACATTTGAAGTCCTTTTCGACGTCTTGACCCTGCCGTCACGCGCTGATACACCTCCGTGCAGTCATGGCGAAGGTGCTGATTGTCGACGATGACCAGGCCTTTTGTCGTTTGGTGGTGCGCTTGTCTGCCCGGCGGCCGGACATCCTCCCGACGGTCGCCTGGTCCCTCGCCGACGCCACCAAGAAGCTCGACACCGATGCGTTCGACCTCGTCTTGCTGGACTTGAGGCTACCCGACGGAAACGGGCTCGACCTTCTGGCTGGTCTGCGCAATCGCGGAAGCCTCGTTCCGGTGGTCGTGATCAGCGGCGTCGACGATTCCGGCACGGCGGCTCGTGCGCTGCGAGAGGGAGCTGACGACTTCCTGTTCAAGTCCAACCTGGAGCCCGACGAATTCTTGGCCCGAGTCGATTCGGCGCTGCGCCGCGGGCGCGCAGCGCGAACCGTGTGCACCTGGGAGGAGCTGGCCATTGATCTGGTCGCCGGGCGCGCGACGGTGCGCGGCGAGGCGCTCGCGCTGACGCCGATTCAGCTCCGCCTGCTGATTGCGCTTGTGCTCCGGGCTCCCCTCCCCGTGAGCTTGCCTGACTTGGCTGCGATCGGTTGGGCCAACGGTGCGCCCCCGTCGCGAGGTTCGTTCGACAATCAGATACTCGCCCTTCGCCGCCAGCTCGCGCGCTTCGGAATCCACCTGTCCAGCAGGACCTCGGCCGGTTGCGCGCTGGAGCGATCGAGTCACGAGCACCGTGCCACCGACGCACCCGATGCTCCCGCGGACAGCCGAACCGCGCCTTGATGGCGTGGCTCGCTATGCAAGAGCAAACGTTCGCCGCGGCGATGATTCAGCCGAGCTCGCGCTCGCCGTCCGTTGAGGCGGCGACCAACAGCAACGGTCCGCCACCCTGTCTTCGGGCTGGGGTGTCCGGCTTGGCGGATATCGACAGATGCCCCACGGCAAGTCCAACGAAATCTCATCGAGCGTTCTCCATTCGTCTGGATCTCCCGCCCTTCCCACGCTTGGCGATGGAGAGATTGCCTCCGTCCGTCCGCTCATGTGCGAGCCGGCGATTCGGCCGATACCGAAGCGGCCCCGGGTCACTGCCATCTTCGACGGCCCAAGCAGCAACCAGGTCGCCGGACGCGCAGCGAGCCTTCGCATCGCTTCGCGGCTGAAACAGGCGTTCTTTTTTCGCCTTGTCGGACACCTCCCGGCAGATGTCCGACGCACCGATCGGCGCCCAAGAACCGTGCGCGGAGGGCGTCGCCCCGATCAGAGGCTCTTGAACCGGCGAGCACGAGAGCATGCGAGCAGAGGAGGAAGTGGCGGAATGCGTTGGGGGGTGGCGGTTCGCCATTTCGGCGGTTTCTCCCAGGCAATACCGCAAGGCGGGGGGCGTGTCGGGGGGCTTTCGGGGTGGCGGCCGCCACCCGAGCCCATTGGCAAGTACGCGCAAATCCAGGCGACGGGACTGGCACAGGAGGTGCTTGATGGCTGGGCACCGGTGCGAGTGCGCATAGCGCCGGCTCGCTGTTTGACAGGATGGACATGGGACGGTTGGGATTGTCCGGGCGGCTTGGGCTTCGGCCGGGTCGCCGCGGGTAAGTGGCGGGTTTTTTGACCTACAAGAGGTGCCACTTGGCAGGAGTGCGCGCGTCTGGCGGGCTTGGTTGCGCATAGCGGTCGGCCTGGCAGGCGGAGCGCGATAGGCTGGCGGTCGTCGCCGTTGGAGGAACGGCCCCGGCGGGCTGGAGGTGAAGCAGAACCCCGGCAGGCAGGAGGTGAAGCAGAGCCCCGGCAGGCAGGAGGTGAGGCTGAGCCCGGCAGGCAGACGTGTGCCTTCGACCCGTTCCCCGTTCCCCATTCCCCGTTCGCCGGATCTGAAGCAGGCCCCCGGCGGGCAGGAGATGAAGCTGAGCCCGGCAGGCAGACGTGTGCCTTCGACCCGGCCCCGGACTGGATTGAACAACCTCTGAGCCTCGCAGCGCTGCGCTACCCGCTGGCAAACCCCGCTGGCTTCGACCGCTCGCGGCATCGATGGACGACCGAAACAGCCGGTCAACGCAAGCCGCCGTCGCGTCCGCATGCGCAAGAACATCGACGACCGGGTATGCAACCCGGTTTGGGATGTCCCCGGACCTCGACGACCGGGTATGCAACCCGGTTTGGGATGTCCTCGGTCATCACGAATCGGGTATGCGACCCGGTTTGGGATGTCCCCGGACCTCGACGACCGGGTATGCGACCCGGTTTGGGATGTCCCCGGACCTCGACGACCGGGTATGCGACCCGCCTCGGGATGTCCCCGGACCTCGACGACCGGGTATGCAACCCGGTTTGGGATGTCCCCGGACCTCGACGACCGGGTATGCAACCCGGTTTGGGATGTCCCCGGTCATCACGAATCGGGTATGCGACCCGGTTTGGGATGTCCCCGGTCATCACGAATCGGGTATGCAACCCGCTTAGGGATGTCCCCGGACCTAGACGACCGGGTATGCGACCCGGTTTGGGATGTCCCCGGACCTCGACGACCAGGTATGCGAGGTGGTTGGTGATGTCCAAGAAGGATTCGTATGTTCAGTACCGATGTCACACGCCCGCTCCTCGGACCCGATGCCCCAGCCTGGCATGTCGTCGGCACGAGACCGGGAGGCCGACGTGGCCGTGCGGGCCGCTGACGGTTGGCCGTCGCCTGGGTTCGCTGCCTCCTGCGAACCGTCGTTGGGCGCGTGCACACCCAGATCGGCACACTTGACTTGACGGACGCCGCACCCCGGGTGGATTCATCAACCATGAAGCATCGTGCAGCCGTCGGTCGTTCGCCCGTGATCCGCCACCTCGTCCGAGCCGCTGCCTTGGCCGTGTTGTCCGGCGCGGCGTGTGGCGGCGGCAATGATTCGTCCGCCGGGGCCGGGTGTCCCCCGGGGTTTGCCTCGTGTGACGGCGCCTGCACCGCGGTGCGCTACGACCCGTCGAACTGCGGGACCTGTGGTCATGCTTGCGGCGACGGGCAAGTGTGCGCAGGCGGCGAATGCGCATTGCAATGCGGGGGAGGCACCACGCGCTGCGGAGATATCTGCGCGAACACGGCCAGCGACACCGCCCACTGTGGTGGCTGCAATCAGCCCTGCCACGCCGGCGAGCTCTGTGTCGAAGGGGTGTGCACGGCGTTCTGCCCTGCCGGCTTCGACGTGTGCTCCGGCGCGTGCGTGCGCCTGTCGAGCGATGTGGACAACTGCGGCGCCTGCGGCAAGGCGTGCAAGGCGGGCGAGGTTTGCTCCAAGGGAATGTGCGTGCTGACGTGTCCCGCGGGCATGTCGGCGTGCGACGGCGAATGCGTCAATCCTCGCGCGGACCCGCGTCACTGCGGCGGCTGCGACCAGCCCTGCATCACCGGCCAGGTCTGCCTCGGCGGCGCGTGCTACGCGAGCTGCCCGTCGGGCTTCGAAGACTGTGGCGGCGTTTGCGTCGACACGAAGACCTCGCTCGAGAACTGCGGCCAGTGCGACCACACCTGCGGCGCCGGGCAAGCGTGCGTGCAGGGGTCCTGCCGCGACTGGTGTCCGTCCGGCCAGACGGCATGCCCCGACGGCTGTGTCGACCTCGACGCGGACAACCGCAACTGCGGGGCTTGCGGAACGGTCTGCGATGTCGGCCAGAAGTGCCTGCACGGGAGCTGCTCGGGGATGCCGAACGGCTATCCGCTGGTCGACGCGTGGGGATACATGTGGGACGGCATCCAGCGGCCCGCGCGGACGTGGCAGGACGCGGTGGCGGACTGCGAGTCGGTGGGCGCGAGGTTACCTACCGCGACCGAGCTGTACCGCAACAGCGCCACGCAGACCAATGTGTCTCCGCTGGGCGAGCCTCACCAGACCTCGTGGCTTTGGACGCTGATCCCGACGAATCACGACGACGTTCGCCGCGCGTTGGTGCGCTGGAGTGACGGCGGGACGAACAGCTCACCGGAGAGCACGCCGCACAACTATCGCTGCGTCTGGCCGGACCACACGGGCGACGCTTTCGAGGGAGATTTCTGCAATGGCACGCCTGGCAGCGAGTGCGCCACGGTAGGCTTGTGGTGGAACGTCGACACGTTTGACCGTCCTGCGTTGGACTTTGCCGCCGCCGTCAACGAGTGCGCGTTCTACCACGCCTCGATCCCCACGATGCGCGAGGCCCAGGAGTTGATCCAGACAGGATGGTCCAATCCGTCGTCGTCCTGGCTCTGGGTCGCCGACTCCGCCACCTGGTACCTCGACAACTTCGGCATGGCGATGGTTCGATGGACGTCGTCGCCCCAGCCGCAATGGGGGTACGACGCAGGCACCGACGGCAGCCGTTCGCAATCGACCGCGTTGCGCGCGTTCCGATGCATCGGCAAGCGATCGTCGGCCACGGGTGTGCTGCCGGCCTCGCCCGCCTGCTCCGGTGGCGGCTGTGTGACCGTGTCGGCGAGGCGTGCGCGGCTCGTCGCCGACAGCGTCGACCGGCCTCCCGCGGCCTACGCCGTCGCGCTCGAGACGTGCCGTGCGATCGGTGGGTCGCTGCCCGACGTCGGCGAGATCGCGGAGCTGATCCACGCGGGCTGGGTCGGTGCGGCGACCTGGCTTTGGAGCGCCGAGCCGCAGTGGTGGACCGAGTGGTCGTACGACAGCAACTACGGCTACGCGGTGTTCAGTTGGAATGGAGCAGGCACGCCGCGATGGATTCCGGGGTCCACGACGATGTCGGTGGCGCATGCGGACAGTGCTCACCCATTCCGATGCGTGTGGCGCGAGACGTTCGAGGACGCGCAGACGTCCTGCTCCGCGACGCAGAACCAGACGTGGGATGGGAGCAAGTTCGTGTGCAAGGCGGCGGAGGACGGGACCTCGTCGGGTCAGGCGATCGGGTCGGAGTTCAAGGATGCGTGGGGAAACGCCTGGGACGGCGCAGAGCGTACCGCGCCGAGTTTCGCCAACGCGAGCGCGACCTGCGCGGCGTTGGGAGGTAGGCTGCCGTCGCCTACGGAGCTGTACCGGGTCCGCGCAAGTCAGACCCTGGTGACGGCAATCGGCGACGCCTCGGCAACGTCGCCGCTGTGGACGTGGGCGCAGCCGCCGGCAGCAGGCAGCCGCATCGTGATACGGGTGTCCGACGGCGCGACGGGGCAGCGCGACGAGCTCGACGGAAGCGTTGCCTTTCGGTGCATCTGGCCTGGAACCAGGGGAGCGGTGCTGGACGCGCGGAGCTGCACGGGCACCGGGGCGAACGCATGCGTGCAGTTGGGCCGCATTCGGGTCGACCCGTACGACCGTCCGCCGTTGCCTCTGGTGGCGGCGTCGAGCGAGTGCGCGTTCTTCGGAGGGCACCTGCCGGACCACGACATGATGTCTCTGCTTGTGCACGAAGGCGCGCCGAACGGATCGAACGGCTGGCTGTGGCTGGCCGAGCCGGTGCAATGGTATCCGAATCTGTACGGCTATGCGTTGGGGCGCTGGAGCGGCGTGGGGACGCAGGACTGGGCGTATGACAGTCCGGCCCATGGTGCGCTGAGCGACGAAGCAGACTATCGTGCCTTCCGCTGCGTGTACACGGACACGCTGCGTTGACGCCCATTCGCCGGCCTGGACACACATGGCAATCGAGTTTGAAGCAGTCATCGGGTTGGAGGTCCACGCGCGGCTTCTGACGCGCACGAAGGCATTTTGCGGGTGCTCGACGTCGTTCGGGGATCCGCCGAACACGAATGTGTGTCCGGTGTGCTTGGGGCTGCCCGGTGCGTTGCCCGTGCTCAACCGCGAGGCGGTGCGCATGGCGGTGAGCGCGTCGCTGGCGCTCGGGGCCACGGTGCACGAGCGCAGCGTGTTCGCGCGCAAGAACTACTTCTACCCGGATCTGCCGAAGGGCTACCAGATCAGTCAGCTTGACGAGCCGCTGGCGACCGGTGGAAGCCTGCACGTCGTGTCGTTCGATCAGAAGGGATGCCCGGTGATCGATCGGCATGTGGGGATCATCCGCGTGCACATGGAGGAGGACGCGGGCAAGAACCTGCACGGCTTTGGCGGCATGTCGGTGGTGGACCTGAATCGCGCCGGCACGCCGCTCATCGAGATTGTCGGCGCGCCGGACTTGCGTTCGAGCGAGGAAGCGGCCGAGTACCTGCGTCAGCTTCGTGCGGTGCTGATGTGCCTGCGTGTGTGCGACGGCAACATGGAGGAGGGGAGCCTGCGCTGCGACGTCAACGTGTCGATAAGGCGGCGCGGAGATGATCGGCTCGGAACGCGCACCGAGATCAAGAACGTGAACTCCTTTCGGTTCGTGCAGCGGGCGATCGACTACGAGGTGGCGCGGCAGGTTGCAATCGTGTCGAGAGGCGGAGCGGTCGTGCAGGAGACGCGGGGCTGGGACGACAAGGAGGGCAAGACCACGTCGCAGCGTTCGAAGGAAGACGCGCACGACTATCGTTACTTCCCGGAGCCTGACTTGCCGCCGCTCGTGCTCGATCCGTCGTGGATTGCGCAGGTGGCGGAGTCGTTGCCCGAGCTGCCGGCGGCCACGCGGTCGCGATGGGTGCAGCGGCACGGGTTGACCACCTACGCGGCGGGCGTGCTGACGTCGCATGCGGGCCTTTCGGCCTTCTTCGACAGGGTGGTCGCGCTCGGGGCGCATCCCGTCAAGGCCGCGAACTTCATGCTGAGCGAGGTGCTGAGGGATGCGCGCACCGACGGGCTCGACGTGCAGATGCCGGTGACACCGGAGCAGGTCGCGAGGTTGCTCGCGTTGGTGGAGGGGGGAAGCATCAGCGGCAAGCAGGCCAAGGAGGTTTACGGGGCGATGGCAGGCACCGCGCGGTCGCCGGACGAAGTGATCGCGGATCGCGGTATACGTCTGTTGAGCGATGCGGCGGCGATCGAGCAGGTGTGCGCGCGGGTGATCGCCGCCAACGCGAAGCAGGCCGAGGCGTACCGGGCTGGCAAGACGGTGCTGCTCGGGTACTTCGTGGGCCTGGTGATGAAGGAGACGCGGGGAAGCGCGAGCCCGAAGCTGGTCAACGAGACGCTGGTGCGCCTGTTGTCGGGCTGACCGGCGCTTACGCACGGGCTCGAGGCGAGCAAGCAGGAGGAGCGCCAGGATCGGCGGATGCCCATGGAAACAGGTGGAAGGATGAGAACGTTCGACAGGTTGCCAGCGAGCCAGCCCTTGTCCGGGTCGGACTATTCGGCGGTCGAGCTGGCGCCGGACAACGATCGGGTCTGGATGCTCGAGCAGCGTGCGCTTCCATCGCAGGAGCTGTACCTGGAGCTCGAGTCGGTCGATCAGGTGGCCGACGCCATCCGCGACATGGTCGTGCGTGGAGCGCCGGCGATCGGGATCTCGGCGGCGTACGGCATGGTGCTGGCCGCGCACGCGGCTTCGGGCGACGAGCGAGGCTTTCTCGACGCGATGGGGGCGGCGTCGGATCGGCTGGTGCGGGCGCGTCCGACGGCGGTGAACCTGTCGTGGGCCGTGGCGTCGATGATGGCGCACGCCAGGGAGGTGGCCGGGTTGCCGGCGTGGGAGCGAACGAGCTTGATGGCCGCGCTGGCGCGCGAGATCCACCGGGACGACGTCGCCGCGTGCCGACGGATGGGACGCATCGGGGCCGAGAGGGTGCCGGATGGGGCGGTGATCCTCACGCACTGCAACGCGGGTGCTCTGGCGACGGGCGGCTACGGCACGGCGCTCGGCGTGGTGCGTGCGGCGCGCGACGCCGGCAAGCGCGTGCGCGTCATCGCCGACGAGACCCGGCCGTACTTGCAGGGCGTGCGCCTGACCGCATGGGAGCTGCATCGCGACGGCATCGACGTCGAGGTGATCGCGGACAACATGGCGGCGCAATGCTTCCAGCGTGGGATGATCGACCTGGTCGTGGTGGGTTCGGATCGCATCGCGCGAAACGGCGACGTGGCGAACAAGATCGGAACCTACGGTGTCGCGTGTCTGGCCAGGATGCACGACCGTCCGTTCTACGTGGCGGCGCCATGGAGCACGGTGGACTTGGTCTGCCCGAGCGGTGGGGCGATTCCGATCGAGGAGCGCGAGTCGCGGGAGCTTACGGTGATCGCTGGGACGGACTTCGCACCCAAGGGGGTGCGCGCCAGGTATCCCGCGTTCGACGTGACGCCTGCGTCGATGGTGACGGCCATTTTCACGGAGCGGGGCGCCGTGTCGCCGGTGAGCGAAGCCGCGTTGGTTGCACTGCAGGGAGGCCCTGGTGCTGTCGAAACCTGATCGCAAGCCGGCCTGGCTGAAGGTTGCTGCACCGGGCGGTGAGGTCTACACGCGGGTCAAGAGCACGATCGGCTCGTTGCGGCTCCACACGGTGTGCCAGGAGGCAAGGTGCCCGAACGTGGGCGAATGCTGGGGGGCAGGCACGGCGACCGTGATGCTCCTGGGAGACACGTGCACGCGCGGATGCCGATTTTGTGCGGTTTCGTCTGGCCATCCGGCGCCTCCGGATCCGAGCGAGCCCGCGGCGGTGGCCGACGCCGTGCGGGAGCTGGGGCTGAAGTACGTGGTGCTGACGATGGTGAGCCGGGACGATCTGCCCGACGGCGGGGCGGCGCACGTCGCGGAGACGATACGCCGGCTGCACGAGCGGAGTCCGGGGTTGTTGGTCGAGGCGCTGGTGGGCGACTTCGGCGGGCGGGGCGCGGACATCGCGACGGTGCTGGACGCAGGCCCGGACGTTTTTGCGCACAACGTCGAGGTGGTTCGGCGGATCACCCGTCAGGTGCGCGACGCGCGATGCACGTACGACGGGTCCTTGCAGGTGCTGCGGATCGCCAGGCAACGTGCTGCGAACAAGCTCGTCAAGTCGAGCGTGATGGTGGGAGCCGGCGAGACGGACGACGAGGTGTTCGAGACCCTGGCCGATCTGCGCGCCGTGGGGGTGGACATCGTCACGGTGGGCCAGTACCTGCGGCCGAGCGGCAAGCACCTACCGGTGGCGAGGTACGTTACACCCGAGCAATTCGAGCGGTACGAGCGTCGGGGGCGAGCGATCGGGTTCGCGTTCGTGGCGAGCGGTCCGCTGTTGCGATCGAGCTACCGCGCTGCGGAGGCGTTCGTGCGGGCGCGTTCGGGAGGGTGATCAGGATCCGAGGCAGCCGAGGGAGATGTTGACCTTGGCGTTGGGGTCGGCCTTCATCGTGGCGCACGTGGCGGGGCACAGGGTGATCTTGGTGGGGTTGGTGTTGTTGTCGTAGTACCAGCCGTCGCCGTTGCCGCACTGGCCGGAGTCGGGCACGCGGGGGACGTCCACGGGTGTGCCGGTCCCGCCAGGCAGGTATTGCAGCGTGACCTGGTTGGGGTCGACGACTCCCTGGCTGGGGTGGGGCATGTCGAAGTCGCAGGGGATGGCGGTGCCCTGAATGGCTTTCAGGGCATCGATGAACACCTGCGAACCGCCGGTGGCGTTGTAGGCGTGATCGGTGCCGCCTTTCTGCGCGATCTGGGTCATGACCGCGTTGGCGGCGGAGGCCACGAAGATGGCGAAGGTGCGGATGGGCGGGTTCGCGTTCGCGCCGTTGTAGTAGGAGCCCGCGATGTTGCCGATGCCGGCGGCGTCCTCGATGGGGCAATCGCCGCAACAAGGCTCGCCGTCGGAGACGATGACCGCGACGACCACATGGCCGGGCTGGGCGATCTGGCGCTGCTGGGCGCCTTTCAACACGCCGTAGAGGGCCTCTTCGGTCGGGGTGAAGCACCCGTTCGGCGAGGTGGCATTGATGGCATTCGCGAGCGCGGTGGCGTGTCCGTTGAGCACGCCCCAGTCGACCAGGGGGGTGGCGTACGCGTTGCCGTTGCAGCTCGAGTTCTGCGGGCTGCAGTTGTTGTCGAGCGGGAAGAAGCGCATCGCGACGGTGATCCCGGCCGACGCCGGATCGTTGAAGAACGCCTTGAGTGCGTTGGACTCGTTGGTCCACGGGGTGCCCGACATGCTGGCGGACCGGTCGACCATCATGTACAGGTCGAGCGGCTTGAGCTGCGCTTCGACGTCCTGGGTTGCGCATGCTTCGGGTGCCTCGTACGCCGGCGCGTCGTACGAGAAGTCGACATCGGGCGCGGCGTCGGGCTCGACGGATCCTCCGGTTCCGCTGCCGCCGCCGCCGGTGGCGTTTCCTCCGGTGTTCGCGCCGCCGACGCCGCTGCCGCCGGTGTTGGCGCCACCTGTGGCCTGGCCTGCCGTGCCGCCGTCACCGCCGGATGCGCTGGCGTCGTTGCCACCGGTTCCGCCCGACGCTGCGGAGCCGCCGCCTGCGCCGGTGCCGATGGGTTCGGAGCCTCCCGTGCCGCTGCATCCGACATACGAGGCTGTTGCGACGAGGAACGGGATCGCCAAGGAAAGGACATGAGCGCGCTTCATGGGGCTAGTTTCGCAGTGACGTGCGGATCGTGCAAGAAGGAAGGCAGCCGCGGCTGGTTGCTGTGGGTGCGGGGCTCGATGCCGCTTTGCGTTACACGAGACCAGCGCGCAGGAGCGTTGGAGCGCGGGGGGACTCATGCTAGAAAAGCTCATCTTGCTTGGTGTCACCTCCCGCGAGGGCGCCCCCTTTCGGGAGGAGGCTGTTGCCCACACGGAAGAGGTGCAGAAATGAAGCTCTCGAGCAAGCTGACCATCATCGCTGGCGTGTTTGCGGTCTCCGCGAGCGTGGTCGTCGCGTGCGGGTCGTCGTCGGACTCCGGCGGCGCGAACCCAGGCGGCGGTGCGTCGGCGGGGGCAGGCGGTGGCGGGGGCTCCGGCGCCGACGGAGGCGGCGGGATGATCACGCCCGACGGCGGTGGCGGCTACATCGATGTGGGCACGGGCAACGACGTGGTCAGCGAGGGGTTTGATCCGGACGCCGCGTGCGCGGCCTCGACGGTATCGGCCACGTTGACGCCGGCGAACATCCTGTTCCTGATCGACCGGACGGGCTCGATGAACTGCAACGCGCCACCGACCCAGACCTCGGCGAACTGCAACAACAACCCGACCAAGGTGAACCCGAACGAGCCGTCGAAGTGGGAGATCACGCGCGATGCGCTGTCCCAGGCGATCCAGGGCCTCGAGGCATCGAACCCGCTGCCGTCGGTCGGGATCATGTACTTCAACAGCGACGACTTCTGCGGGATACCGTCGCAGCCGAACGTGGAGGTCGGGCCGCTCAACGGGAACGCATCGAACGATCCGAAGCTCAACGCACTTCAGCTCAGCCTCAACGGTGTCGTTCCGAAAGGCGAGACGCCCATCATCGGTTCTACGATGAGCGCTTTCCAGTACATGCACAGCCATGAAGCGGACTTCACGGGCAACCGCTTCGTGGTGTTGTTGACCGACGGCGCCGAGACCTGCGACACGCGGCCGGGCAGCAAGGAATTCCTGATCCAGAAGGCCGGGGAGGCCGCGAACCTCGTCAACATTCGCACGTTCGTGCTGGGCGCGCCCGGAAGCGAGGAAGAGCGCGGTTTCCTTTCGGCCATCGCGCACGCCGGCGGCACCGCCTCCTCGCCGACCTGCGATCACGACCTGACCAGCCCGAATGGCAACTGCCACATGGATATGACGCTGCCCGGGATGGACTTCGCCGACCAGCTCCAGAAGAACCTGGAAGCGATCAGCAGCGTCGCCTTGTCGTGCGAGTTCGACGTCCCCAAGCCGGCGCCGGGTCAGCCCCCGGTCGATCCGACCAAGGTCAACGTCAAGTACTCGAGCGGTTCGACGAGCGAATACATTCCGCAGGACAACACGGTTGCCTGCGACGACCCGAACAACCAGGGTTGGCAGTACGACTCGACGCAGACCAAGATTCTGCTTTGCGGACAGGTGTGCGACAAGGTGAAGAGCGACCCGCACGCATCGATCTCGATCGAGCTCGGTTGCCAGACGCAGGTCGTGCCGAAGTAGGCTTACAGCATCAGCAACACCCCCGAAGACCCCCTCGACAGGGAGACCGTTACTCCAATGCCCAAGAACGCGGACTTTCTATCCAAGGTGGCGCGCAAGGTCAGCGCGCCGTCGCGCGAGGCGCCCTCCGGCGTGAAGGACTCGATCCTCACGGTGACCGCGGGTTCCTACGGCTTCCGCCCCTCGGTCGAAGAAGCAACGATGCCCACGGGGTTCGACCCGCAGGCCGCCGCGTTGTTCGAAACCATCGTGGAGGCGGCGTTCCTCGTGGCGCAGGCCGACGGCGTATTCGACGAAGCCGAGCGACGAGCGTTCCGCACCGTGGTGGTGGAGGCGTGCCGCGGTGCGGTGGGCGTCGAGCAGGTGGAGGCGCTGATGAGCGACCTGGCCGAGATGCTTGAAGAAGACGGCGTCGACAAGCGCATCGCGATGGTGGCTCGCACGGTCAGCCGCCCGGACCACCAGCGTGAGGTCCTGCGCATCGCGGCGTTCCTCGCGGTGGTGTCGGACAGCGCGAGCGAGGTCGAGCGCGAGGTCTTGACCAAGCTGTCGAACGCGTTCGGTTTGCCGGAGGGCACGGTCGACTCGGTCATAGCAGAGGTCCGCGACGCCGTGGCCGAGGTCGAGGCTCAGGGCAGCTAGCGCACCGGTCCCGCGATTTTACCCGGATGCATGCAACCGATGGCGCGCTCCCGCCATCCAACGGCGCGGCGCTCTTGGTGTTGCCCGCGGTCCGGGCGCACCGCCGCTTTGCCCGAGGACTCGATGAACGACCATCCAGACTCTCCTCTGCTGGACCCAGACCAGACCATCGTGCGTGTGCTCGGTGACGACGGCATGTTGGACGCCGTCCACGACCCACACCTGTCCGACGACGAGATCATCGCCCTGCACGCCGCCATGGTTCGCACGCGGATCATCGACGAGCGCCTGGTGAGCCTGCAACGCCAGGGCCGGATCGGCTTCCACATCGGGTCTCTGGGGGAGGAAGCGACGATCATCGGGTCGGCCCACGCGCTGCGTCCCAACGACTTCATCTTCCCCGCCTACCGCGAGTTTGGCGCGGCGCTGCTTCGAGGATTCCCGCTCCAGAGCTACTTCGACAACATGTTCGGCAACCGTCGCGACCCCGCGCGAGGACGCCAGATGCCGGACCACTACACGAGCGCCAAGACTCGTTTCGCATCGATCTCGTCCCCCATCGGCACGCAGATCATCCATGCGGTAGGCTTCGCGGTGGCGGCGCGGATCCGGGGCGACGACGTGGTCACGCTGGCCTACTTCGGCGAGGGCGCGACCAGCAGCAACGATTTCCACAACGGCATGAACTTCGCCGGTGTGATGCGCGCACCCACCGTCATGCTTTGCCGCAACAACGGGTGGGCCATCAGCGTGCCCCCCCAGCGTCAAACCGCGGCCCGTTCCTTCGCCGAAAAAGGGCGAGCCTACGGCGTGCGGTACGCGCGTTGCGACGGCAACGACGTGTTCGCCGTCATTCGTGTCACGAGAGACGCTGTTCAGCGCGCGGCGTCGGGTGGCGGTCCGACCCTTGTCGAGTGTCTGACGTACCGCATGGCGGGCCATTCGACGAGCGACGATCCCACGATCTATCGGACGGCGGACGATCTCGAGGCGTGGAGGCGGCGGGATCCGATCGGAAGGCTGCGAGCGTTCATGGTGAGCCGGGGCCTGTGGGACGACGACAAGCAAGGGGAGCTGGAGCGAGGTATTGACGCGGAGATCGGCGTCGCGATCGAGCAGGCGGAATCCGCCGGGCCGCCGCCCCTAGAGAGCATGTTCGAGGACGTGTACGCGGCCGTCCCGCGTCATCTGCAGGAGCAACGCGAACAGCTCCTGTCCGGCCCCCGACCTTCCCTCGCACACCACTGAAGGAGCCGCCACCCATGCCTCGCATGAACATGGTTCAGGCCATCAACGACGCGCTCCGCACGGAGATGCGCCGTGACGCCCGCGTCGTCGTGCTCGGTGAAGACGTCGGCAAGCTGGGCGGCGTCTTCCGCGTCACCCAAGGGTTGCAGGCGGAATTCGGGGAGGATCGAGTCATCGATACGCCATTGTCCGAAAGCGGCATCATCGGAACGGCCGTGGGCATGGCGATGTACGGCCTCATCCCTGTCCCCGAGATCCAGTTTGCGGACTTTATCTTCCCGGGCTACGACCAGATCGTTTCGGAGGTCGCGAAGCTTCGCTACCGGTCCGGGGGAGAGTACTCCTCGAAGATGGTCATCCGCACGCCCGTGGGCGGAGGGATCCGGGGAGGCCACTATCACTCCCAGTCCCCGGAGTCGCTGTTCATTCACGTGGCGGGCCTGAAGGTCGTGTGCCCGTCCACGCCGCACGACGCCAAAGGGCTACTCATCGCGGCGATCCGGGATCCGGACCCGGTCCTGTTCTTCGAACCCAAACGGGTGTATCGCGCGGCCAAGGGCGAGGTGCCTGCCGAACCCTACGAGGTGCCCCTATCGAGCGCGAAGGTGGTCCGGGAAGGAACCCAGGTGACCGTCGTGTCGTGGGGGGCCATGGTGTACGAAGCGATCGAGGCCGCCTCGCAAGCCCAGGCGCAAGGCGTGTCCGCCGAGGTCATCGATCTGCGCACGTTATGGCCCGTCGATGTCGACACCATCGTGGAGAGCGTCAAGAAGACAGGACGCCTGGTGGTCGTGCACGAGGCGCCCAAGACGTGCGGGTTCGGTGCGGAGCTGGTGGCGATGATCAACGAGCGTGCGTTCTGGCACCTGGAAGCTCCGCCGGTGCGCGTCACGGGCTTCGATACGCCGTTCCCGTACACGCTCGAGATGGAGTACCTGCCCCTTGCGCATCGCATCTTGCCGGCGGTTCTGGAGACGGCTCGGACCTGAGGAGTCGGAACATGGCGCGTTACGAATTCAAGCTTCCTGATATCGGCGAAGGGGTCACCGAGGGCGAGATCGTCGCCTGGGCAGAAGGCATCGCCGTGGGGGCCCCGGTCAAGCCGGAGCAGGCGATTGCGGAAGTCATGACGGACAAGGCGACGGTGGTGATTCCCAGCCCGAGAGCCGGTGTCATCGTCGCGTTGGGCGGGAACGTTGGTGATGTGATCGCGGTGGGGCAGACGCTCGTGGTGATCGAGACGGACGCTGCCGCGGCGGCGACGCCTGGTTCGGAACCCGAGCCGCCCAGGGCCGTCGCATCGCCTGCTCCGCGCGTCGAGCCGGAGGCGACGGCGCCTGCGTCGGAACCATCGGGACCCGCAGCCACGGCCGCGGGGTCGATTCCGGAGGATCTGCCCGGCATGGAGGCGACGGCGATGCGGCGAGAGACGGAGGACGGCGTGTCGGCCAAGCCGCTTGCGGCCCCCGCCACCCGCAGGTTGGCGCGCGAGCTCGGCGTGGACCTGCGCAGCGTGCCCGCCACCGGTCCCCATGGACGGACGACGCGCGCAGACGTGGAGGCGTACGCGCGTGCCAGCCGTGGCGCGCCGTCGAACCCGGCGGCCGCCAGTCCCCCGCCTACGAGCATCGCGCCCGGGCCCAGAGAAGAGAGGATTCCGCTGCGTGGCGTGCGCAAACGTATCTTCGAGCAGATGGCGCGATCGAAGCACACCGCGGCGCACTTCACGTTCGTCGAGGAGTGCGACGTCACGGCGCTGTCCGCCATGCGGGCCAGGCTTGCCCCCGTGGCCGCTGCGTCGGACGCCCGCCTTTCCTTCCTGCCGTTCATCATCAAGGCCTGCGTCGCCGCGCTCAAAAAGCATCCCATGCTCAACGCTGCCTTCGACGAAGCGACCCAGGAGATCGTCGTGCGCAAGTACTACGACATCGGCGTGGCTGCGGCGACCGACGCGGGCTTGATGGTGCCGGTGGTTCGCGATGCGGACGCCAAGTCGTTGGTCGAGATCGCGCGGGATGTGCAGCGATTGGCCGATGACGCGCGAGCGGGCAAGATCCGGCGCGAGGATCTGCTCGGATCGACGTTCACCATCACGTCGCTGGGCAAGCTGGGCGGCCTGTTCGCCACGCCGATCCTGAACTATCCCGAAGTCGGCATCCTGGGCGTGCACCAGATCAAGCAACGCCCAGTGGTTCGCGACGGACAGATCGTGGTGGGCGAGGTGATGCTGCTGAGCTTGTCGTTCGACCACCGGATCATCGACGGGCATGTGGGCGCGGCGTTCGCCTACGAGGTCATCGGCTACCTGGAGAACCCAGACCGCCTCTTGCTCGAGATGAGGTGACGGCCGTCGTGCCCTATCCGGGTTGACGTTGGCTGGCCGGTCGTTCAGCCTAGAGCTGGGAGGCAGCCCCTCCAGTGACGGCGCGTCTGATCGACCCGGACCAACCTCGCTACCTGGACCGCTACGAGCTCATCGCCGAGCTCGCATCCGGTGGGATGGCGACCGTGTATCTCGCGCGGCTGGCTGGGATTGCGGGCTTCCAGCGGCTGGTTGCGATCAAGCATCTGCATCCGCACCTGGAGCACGACCAGCAGTTCGTACAGATGTTCCTCGACGAGGCGCGTTTGGCGGCTGGGATACACCACCCGCACGTGGTGCCCATTCTCGAAGTCGGCGCCAGCGCGTCCGGGCACTACCTGGTCATGGAGTACGTCGAAGGAGACACGCTGGCGCGCCTGCTGGCTCGCGCGATTTCCTCTCCCGACGGAGCCTTCCCGATGAGCGTGGCCGTGCGGGTGATGATCCACACGCTCGAAGGTCTTCACGCCGCGCACGAGCTGACCGACGACTTTGGGCGGCCGCTCGATCTCGTACATCGCGACGTGTCGCCGCAAAACATCTTGGTGGGTGTGGACGGAGTTGCGAGGATTACGGACTTTGGGGTCGCGAGGGCGTTGAGCCGCTTGACATCGACGCAAGCGGGGCAGCTCAAGGGCAAGCTGGCGTACATGGCCCCTGAGCAGGCGCGCGGAACGAGCCTCGATCGCAGGACGGACGTGTTTGCGGCGGGGATCGTGCTGTGGGAAGCGCTGTGCATGCGTCGGCTGTTTCGAGGAGAAACCGACGCGGAGACGTTGAACCGCGTGCTGTACGAGCCGATCCCGGAAGCCGTTGCGTACAATCCGTCGGTGCCAGAGGGCGTCAACGCCGTGATCAGGCGGGCCTTGGCGAGAGAGCCGGGCCAGCGCTTCGCGACCTGTCTCGACTTCGCGGAGGCGCTGGAGAGCGAGGCGACGAAGGCGGGAACGATCGCGAGCGTGCGCGACGTGGCGACGTTCGTGCAAAGCCTGATGGGCCAGGAGATTGCGGCGCAGCGCGACAAGGTCCGCGCATGGCTTTCGAGAAGCGAGCCGAGCCAGGCATGGCCGCCGCCGCCCAGCGGTGTGCGCGTGTCGCGCCTGCATACGCCGCCGGTTTCCCCCACGAGCCTGTCCACCGCGTCGATGTCCGTGGCGGCAGCGAGGGGCGCCGCGGGTCAGCCGGCGCCACTCGTGCCAGGATCAAAGGCGCATCGGAGCATCCTGGTCGCGGCGGCGTTGCTGTCCGTCGCGGTCGTGGTCTCGGTCGGCTTCGTACTGGCTTCCCGCTGGCGACAGCCGACGGCGTCCCCGGTGTCGGCGCCCGTGCCGGCGGCTTCACCGCTGTCCGCGGTGTCTGTCGCCGGTCAGGTTTCCGCAAGCGCGTCGGCGACCGCGGCGTCGCCTCCCTCGGACTCCGCCGCAGCCTCGGCGGCGTATACGACCGGATCGTCGGGAACACCCAGGCCAGGGACGCGAGCTTCAGCAGGAGTTCCCCGCACAGGCGCCAAGGGCGGCGGGGCGGGCAAGGAGTCGGACGACGATCTGGCGATCAACCCCTACCGCTAGCGTCGGAAGCGACGTAGCCTGCTGTGCCGTGAGCCGTTCTTCCCGCGCCTGGTTGTTCGCATCGCTGGTCACGATCTTGCCCTCCTGCGCATCGACGTCACCCCGCCCGGACCCGACAGCCCGGTTCTTCGCGGTGCATAACGCGCTGCAGACGAGCGGGATGTCGCAGCTCGGGCCGGTGAGCCGCGGTGAGCTGGGTGCGGGACAGACACTGAAGCTGCCCGTGGACCTGGCCGGTCAGTGCGTGACCATCATGGGGATGGCGGGTGCGAGCGTCGGGGATCTGGGCCTGGTGCTGGCTGATCCCGACGGCAAGGAGGTGGCGAAGGACGAGACGCACGGACCGGACGCGACGGTGCGCTACTGCGCGGACAAGCCCGGCAAGTACCAACTGACGGTATCGATGGTGCAGGGAAGCGGGGAGTATGTGGTGGCGGCCTGGAGCGGCGGGCAACCGACGCGAGGGAGGGACGTTGCCGTATCCGGGGCGGCGCCGCAGACCGGTGGCGGCACCTGCGATGCGCCGGGCGTGCTCGTGCCCGGCCAGACGTATGTCGGCGACACGCAGGACGGGCGCGCGAACGAGGAGGGCACTTGCGGTAACACGAACGCGCGGGAGCTGGTCTACCGGCTCGACATTCCGACGCGTCAGCGCGTTTCCATCGATGTTCGCGCGCAGTACGACTCGGTCCTCTACCTGCGAAAGGGCGAGTGCAGGGACGCCGACGCGGAAGTCGAGTGCAACGACGACGCGCCCGGCGGCGGGAGGCGTTCGAGGATCGACCGCGTGCTCGAACCCGGTGTGTACTTCGTGTTCGTCGACGGCTACGGCGAAGAAGAAGGCGCGTTCCGAATGACGGTGCGCGCCGAGCCTGCAGGGTCGTCGATGAGCGCCTGCGACGCCGCGCCGTTGCTGGCGTCGGCAGGAGGATCCGTACGCGGTGCGATCGGAGACATGACAGACAGCGCGCGTGCCTCCTGCGGCCGCGAGGCGCCTGGTCCGGACCGCGTGTATCGGCTCGACTTGCCCATGCGATCCAGGGTTCGGTTGACCGAGCAGGCCACGGGGTTCGCTCCGGTGCTGCATGTTCGGTCGTCGTGCGACGACCGCGCGTCCGAGATCGGCTGCTCGGCCGACCCGATGGTGCCGGGCCGCGTGGCGTGGGGCAGCGTGCTCGACGCAGGCACCTACTGGGTCTACGCGGATTCGGCCGTGGACGCTTCGGCCGGGGAATATGTCCTCACGTCGGAGGCGACGGCCGACGTCGGGCGGGCGACGCGCGGAGATACATGCGGGGACGCCGAGTCGATCGCGTCGTACTCGGGCGATCTGACGGGCGACACGTTCGACGCGCGCGATGACCTGTCGGTGTCCTGCGGGAGCGGGACCGGCGCGGACGTGGTGTATCGCCTGGACGTGCTGCGCAAGGCCCGCCTGTCGGCGCGGATGCAGGGCGACGAGGGAAAGCACCGTATGGCTCTTCAAAAGACCTGCGGCGCGCCGTCGAGCGAGCTCGCGTGCGGCACATCGATCGAGCAGACGCTGGATCCAGGAGCCTACTGGCTCGTCGTGGACTCGGCGGATGCAAGCTCGTTCGGCCGCTATGCCATCTCGTACCGGATCCAGGATCTCGCGCAGGCCGAGGCCGCATGCGCTTCGCCAACCAGATTGAATCCAGGCCAGACGGTGACGGCGACCACGTCGGGCGCAACGAATCGCTTCCATGTGTCCTGCGCAGGCTCGGCCGACGCGCACGACTCGCCCGACAAGGTCTACGCATTCACGCTGACGCGCCGGACCGCGGTCGTGTTGCGCCTTCATTCCCCGAGCTTCCCCGCAGCGCTGGCGATCCGGCGCGCATGCACGGAGGATGCGTCGGAGATCGAGTGCCGCACCGGACACATCGGCGGATCGGACGTGGTGATCGAGAAGGTGCTCCACGCGGGCACGTACTACGCCATCGTGGACGGCCAGGAGCGGGGTTCCAGCGGCGACTTCACGCTGCAGCTCCAGGTAAACGACAGTCGCTGATGGAAAAAAGACGGGGCGCGGACGTGGGGGTCGGGGGAGATTCCGCGCCCCGCCTTCAGGAGGATGTCGCTAGCGGGGGAAACGCCGCGCAGATGATCGGCCACGCAGGAACGTTTCACACTCTCTCTTGAATCACCCGAGGCTCGACGTCAATGCTCATCTCGGTCATCCAAGACGATGAGCGGTGACACCGAACGCTGCTCGGACCGAGCATCAAGCCTGCGAAAGCACCGGCAACGAGCGACGCTTCCGATCAGGCGAGCGAGCCGAGGCGGCGACAGGACGATCGCCCTGCACGCGCACCACCAGGTCGTAGTCCGACGCCTGCACCACCTCGGCGTTCCAGATCTCGCCCGGGGCAACGTCGCTTTCGGTGAACCAGACCTTTCCATCGATATCCGGGGCCTGACCGGCATGGCGGCCTTCGAGCACATACTCGTGCTCCTCGCTCTGCCCCTGCACGAGCACCTGCACGTGCTTGCCGACGAGCTTTCGATTGAGCTTGCGCGAGATGCGTCGCTGAATCGCCATCAGCTTGCGCGCCCGATCGTACGACACCTTGCGCGGCACCTTGCCGTCGAGCGTGACGCTCGCCGATCCCTCCTCGTCCGAATAGCGGAACACACCCACGCGGTCGAGCTCGAACTCGCGGACAAAGCTGCACAGCTCCTCGAAGTGGCGATCGGTCTCGCCAGGAAAGCCGACGATGAAGGCGGTGCGGATGGTCAGGCCAGGCACGTGCTTGCGGAGCCGCTCGATGGTCCTCGCGAGGCGTGCGCGCGTATGGCCCCGGCGCATCCTCCTGAGGATCTCGTCCGATGCATGCTGCATGGGCATGTCGACGTACGGAACCACCCGCGGATGGTGTGCGAGCAGATCGAGCAGCTCGTCGTCGAGCGGGTCGGGATACAGGTACATCAGGCGTACCCACTGGATGCCGTCGACGTCCGCCACGCGGCGCAAGAGGCTGGCGAGGGCCTGCTGGGGAGGCTCGCCGAAGTCACGCTGAAAGCCGATGGTATCCTGAGAGACGAGGTTGACTTCGAGAACCCCTCGCGACGCAAGCTCGCGCACCTCGGCGACGATATCGTCGATCGTGCGTGATCGGTGCTGGCCTCGGATCGTGGGGATGACGCAGAAGGCGCATCGGCGGTCGCAGCCCTCGGCGATTTTGACGTAGGCGCTGGACGTTCCGGTGGAGACCACGCGCGGGTGCGACGACTGGAGCAGATAGCCGGCCTGCTTGCCCAGGGCGACTCGTTCGGAGCTACCGTCGAGTGCGCTTGCGATCTGCAGGACATCGCCGGACCCGAGGAAGTGATCCACTTCGGGAAGATCGGCGGCGAGATCGGCCGCGTAGCGTTGGACCAGGCACCCGGTGACCACCAGGCGTTTGCACTCGCCCCGGGCCTTGTACCTAGCGAGGTCGAGGATGGTATCGATCGACTCGCGCTTGGCCGCGTCGATGAAGCCGCAGGTATTGACGACGATGACGTCGGCGCGCGCGGGATCGTCGACGACGCGGAAGCCGCTTTGGGAAGCGATGCCGAGCATGACCTCGGAGTCGACGCGATTCTTGGGGCAGCCGAGGCTGACGAGGTGGACAGTGCGGGGTTTGGTCATGGCGGAGGAGCGCGGTGGACGGCACGGGCGTGTAGCACCGGCCGGGCCTGGTTGCATGAGCTGGTGCCGGAGGGCAGAACGCGCAAGGGTGGCGGGTGACAGGGTGGTCAGCCGATCCTGTCGTACACGACCTGACCGCGCGCCACGGTCATGATCACCGCGCCGCGCATCGGCCGGCCGATGAACGGTGAGTTGGTGCTCTTCGACAGGATCATCGATTCGTCGAACACGTAGCGCGCCTCCGGGTCGACCAGGCACAGCTCGGCCAGCGCACCCTGCCGGATGGCCGGCGCGGGGATGCCTACGACGCGAGCAGGCGCCGCGGTCAACGCATCGACCATGCGCGCCAGGGACATCGTGCCGTCGTGTACGAGCCCGAGCATCAGCGGCAGGCACGTTTGAAGGCCGATCATCCCATGGGCGGCTTCGGCGAACTCACAGCTCTTCTCGAGCTTGGCGTGCGGTGCATGGTCGGTTGCGATGCAGTCGATGGTGCCGTCGGCGAGCGCCTCGCGCAGCGCCACGATGTCGTCGGCCTCCCGCAACGGTGGATTGACCTTGTACGCGGTGTCGTACGACGCCAGCAGGGAATCGTCGAGCAGCAGGTGATGAGGCGTGACTTCGGCGGTGACGGGCAGGCCGCGGGCCTTGGCGTCGCGAAGCAGGCGGACGGAGCCGCGGGTGGACACGTGCGCCATGTGATAGCGGGTTCGGGAGGTTTCGACGAGGATGATGTCACGGGCGAAGATGATCTCCTCGGCGGCGCGCGGCCAGCCCTTGAGCCCGAGCCGCGTGGAGCTCGCACCCTCGTTCATGAGGGCACCCGCGGTGAGCGCGTGGTCCTCGGCGTGCTGGATGACCACGAGATCGAAATTGGCGGCGTACTCGAGGGCGTGGCGCATCACCGCGCTCGACATCACGCATCGGCCGTCGTCGCTCACCCCCACGGCGCCCGCGTCTTTCTGGTCCGCCATCTCCACCAACTCCTTGCCTTCGAGGCCCACCGTGATGGCCGAGATGGGATGGAGCGCCGGTCCGCCGGCAGCAGCGGCGCGGTTGATCATGAACTCGGTGATCGCACGCGTGTCGTTGACCGGACGGGTGTTGGGCATCGCGCACACATGGGCGTAGCCTCCCGCGGCTGCGGCAGCCAGCCCCGAGGCGATGTCTTCCTTGTACTCGAAGCCCGGTTCGCGCAGGTGCGCATGAATCTCGACCAGGCCAGGAAGGAGCCAGCGCCCGTCGCCGTCGATGACCCGCACCTCGGGGCCGGGTTGCAACTCGGCGGCGGCGTTCGCGCCGACACGCTCGATGCGGCCGTGAGAAACCACGACATCGACGACCTCGTCGAGGTCGCAAGCAGGATCAACGGCACGCACGCTGCGGAACGCGAGCGTGGCGGGGGTAGGGGAGGGGGCCATGGGCAGGGTCGTTAGCACGGTCCCTGGTTGGCAGGGAGGGGGAGGTTCGCGGTGGATTCGGTCCACGCCGTGGGGAGCAGGGCCGTGGCGCGAGCTCACCCCGGATCCTGCCCGTCACGACGTCCCAGCCTCTCCCTCCCGACCGACGGCCGCCCGCACGGTCGCGATTTCGAGCCCCAACACCGAGGCCGCTTGCTCGACCGTCATGCCCGACGCAACGAGCCGCCGCGCCGCTTCCGCAAGTCCCTTGGCCTCGCCTCTGGCCTCGCCTCTGGCCTCACCTCTGGCGAGCACCTCGTCAAGGCTGTTGTACCCCGCGCGCTGCAGCAGGTTGCGAAGCGTCGCCTCCATCGCGGCTTCGCGATCGTAAAGCGCCTCGACCTTGACCGGATTGCGAAGCACGCCCGGCGCCCGAAGCTCCTCGCCCGGCAACGCCATGCGCACGGGTTTGCCCTGCTCGTACACCTCGACACGGTGCGGTCCGGCAAGACGCACCACCCACAGGTACTTCGTCCCTCCGCGGAGAAGGTCGTCAATCTTGGCCCGAAGCTCGGCTTCGTCCTGGCCGGTGTCGGCGTACTCCACGGCAAGCGGAGGCACGCCTTGGATCCATCCCGGCTCCGCCGGTACGTTACCAACCGCGATGTCCGGGGCGCGCAGGGTCTTCGGATCGGGCGAGTAGCCTGCGTCCGTGCCGGCCTCGGTCACGTCCGGGTCGGTGGCAAGCACCTGCCCGCCCACCAGGTTGGTACGCGCGTGTCGTCCGCCAGCCGGCAGCACGTAGATCGTGTGGCCGTCGGACAGCTCATAGGGGTCGCCGCAGCGGATCTGGTCGGCGCGGAACGGGCCGCGGGAGTGCCTGGGTGCGGTGGGCATGCGTGGAGTGTAGCGGGAGCAGCGGGCGAGGGCAAAGGCCGGATGGCACACACCCCAACACGTGTTGGCCTCGACCCCAACACGTGTTGGGGTCTCGCGATGGCGAGCATGCCCGCGGCTGCGAGTCCATCCGCGGCGGTTAGCCTTGGCGTTGTAGCATCCGCTGGCCGCGACTCTCGACGATCCGCGCCGCGGCGTGATGGCTGAAGTTAGCCGCGAACGGCACGGGCACACAACTTCTTCATGGCGGCGACGCGAGCTGGCGCTTCCGCGCGCTTGCGGCGGACAGGCTAGCCCGCCTGACCCACGGCCGCCTGAACGAACGCTATTTCGAGCCCGAGCAACGCGGCCGTTTGCTCGATCGTCATGCCCGACGCAACGAGCCGCCTCGCCGCGTCAGCCAGTCCCTCCGCCTTGCCTTTGGCCTCGCCTTCAACCAATCCTTCGACCTTGCCTTTGGCCTCGCCTTTGGCGAACACCTCGTCGAGGCTGCCATATCCCGCGCGCTGCAGCAGATTGCGAAGCGTCGCCTCCATCGCGGCTTCGCGATCGTAAAGCGCCTCGACCTTCACCGGATTGCGAAGCACGCCCGGCGCCCGAAGCTCCTCGCCCGGCAACGCCATCCGCATGGGTTTGCCCTGCTCGTACACCTCGACACGGCGAGGTCCGGCAAGACGCACCACCCACAGGTACTTCGTGCCTCCGCGAAGCAGGTCGTCAATCTTGGCCCGAAGCTCCGCTTCGTCCTGGCCGGTGTCGGCGTACTCCACGGCAAGCGGAGGCACGCCTTGGATCCATCCCGGCTCCGCCGGTACGTTACCAACCGCGATGTCCGGGGCGCGCAGTGTCTTCGGATCGGGCGAGTAGCCTGCATCCGTGCCCGCCTCGGTCACGTCCGGGTCGGTGGCAAGCACCTGCCCGCCCACGAGGTTGGTACGCGCGTGTCGTCCGCCGGCCGGCAGCACGTAGATCGTGTGGCCGTCGGACAGCTCGTATGGGTCGCCGCAGCGGATCTGGTCGGCGCGGAACGGCCCGCGGGAGCGCCTGGGTGCGGTGGGCATGCGAGGAGTGTAGCGTGCGAGACGGGCTGAGCAAGCGGGCAATCGGCACAGGTTGCTCGGGATTTGGTTGCGGTTCCGGTCTCCGTGGAGGCTGTTTCGTGCCGTTGCTGCGCAGATTCGGAGCTGAGGAGATCGAGCGACGACAGGTGCTTGACAAGCGATCCGATGCGCGCTACGACCCCGCCTCGCTCCGTCGCGAGGATGGCGGAATTGGCAGACGCACCAGATTCAGGTTCTGGCGCCCGCAAGGGTGTGGGGGTTCAACTCCCCCTCCTCGCACCAGCGGCATGACCGGCCCCGGGGTGACTCGGGGCCGATTCGTTTTGTCCGCGCATCCACCTCAGGCGTCGTGCTCCCCTCGTCGTTGATGACGTGACGTCGGGTCGATGCGGTGCCCGCACGTGCCGCGGTGGACGACGCTACTCGCCGGATTCGTCGGCGCCCGGAGGACGGACAACGCCGCTGGTCGGGTGTTCGCGGTGCTTGCTCGATGGTTTGCCGCTGGGGGCTGTAGCCGGATGGCCCGCCGGCTTGGATGGTTTCTTCGGCGCGCTCGACGGCACAGGGGCTTTGCTGTCACGCTTGGGCCTGGAGGTGGCAGGCGGAGACGGATCGCCGGGCGCGTGCGTGCTTCGGGCCGCGCGCTTCGACGTGTCCTTGTCGGAAGCGGAGCCGCCATCGCCAGGGCTCGTGCGTGCCGCCGCCATCCGGGCCCGCACCTTGGCACGAAGACCCAGCGCGATGGCATTCAACCGTCGGTGTTCTTCCTGGGAAATGTTCCCGTCCGCAGCGGCTGTCGCGTACGCCGCCCACAGCTCCTTCGCCGCGTCGTCGAGCATCCCCCGGATCTCCTTCTTGCGCTCCGCGGAGACGCTGTGCGCGTCGAGCTTCCTTTCGATCTTGGTCCACACGGCGTCGACGCGACGCTGCAGCCCGGGACGATAGGCGGTGGCCGACATGGGAAAGGAAGCGCCTGGGTCAGCGTGGGCTGCGGAAACGGAACCCAACCAGCACGCTGCGGCGATGGCTGCGACTCGAACGATGTGCTTCATGGTGATACGATCCTGCCAGAACACCGATACCACAGTGCACGCGAGGTGGCGTGTCAAACCTCGTCGGACGAACGGGGTGACGGTCGTTCGGGCCCAGCGTCGGACGGCCCGGACCGGTGGGTTCCAAGCCGTTCGCCCCGGCGCGAGGCAGGCACGACACCTGGCGCTGCGCCCGGTTCGCGCCGACGCCTGCGCTTGCGGTACACGCCAACGCCCCAGATGCCCAAGAGGCCGCTCGTGGTGACCACGGAAACCACGCCTCCCGCCACCACCAGGCGGTCCACGAATCGAATCACAAGCCGGTACCTGCCCTTCGGAACGGACACCGCCAGCAGACCGTCGATCGACCGGACCGAACCATGGTTCGCGATCCACCCACGATGGTAGTTCTGATTGACAATCACGGTGGCCGGCTTGACGAGCCACACATCCAGGTCGATCCGGGTCGGGGACCACGCGACGCGCGTGACGGTTCCGGCGCTCGGGTCGGCCAGGTATTCTTCCTGGGGCAGATCCCCGCGGAGGGCTGGCGACGTGAAGAACGGTTGCTCTTCGAAGCAGGCGATGCTTCCGAGGTTCACGGCTGGCCAAACATGAGCGAGCCATCGGTTGCCGATCGATTGCCGGAACGGCCGGTCCATGGACAACCCGACAGCGTGCAGGGGCAGACGGTCCACGCGATCCCGATTGTACTTGAGATTCTGTGAAGCGATGAAGTAGGCGGGGACAGCGATAAGAATGGTGACGGCGCTGGCCACGATCCGGGTGGTCCACGGCTCGGAGATGCGAAAGCGCATGGCGAGGCGGTCGAGAGCGGGATGCTGCATCCAGCGCAGCAGGCGCTCCTCGAGGAGCCAAAGACCCTTGCCTGCCGCGACGGACACGAAGAGCGCGGTACAGACCACGAAGCGGAAGGGGTTGCGGATGTTCTGCAAGATAGGCAGGTGCTTGACTGCCGCATAAAGGTGCAGCCACGACTGCTCCCCCATGGCGAGGTCGAAGCACAGGAAGCCCATGGCGACCAGGAACAGGGATCGCCTGTCGTGCTGTGCGACGGCGTAGGCGGCGGCCAGGAGACAGAAGATTCCGACATAGGCGCTTCCGGGGCCGGAGTAGCCAGGGGAAGCGTTCTGCGTGAAGAGCATGTCGAACACGGCGGCCGCGGTGTAGGACTCGCCGCCCTCCCACGTGCGTGGAAAAGCGAGCAGGGCCGCGCCGACCGGCAAAAGGCGGAACGCCGACGTGCCGATGGTGACAGCGGTCATGACCAGCAGCGACCGCAGAGGGCTCCACCACGCCGGATCCCGGCTGCGTGTGACGACCATCGAGAACGTGGAGACGATGAACAGGATAGCCAGGCTCACCGTCAGGATCGGGGTCGCCACGGCGCCGCCCTCGAGGAATACGACGGACATGGCGAGACCACCGAGAACGGACCAGCGCAGGTCGCGAAATCCGCGCTCGAATCCGACGAACAGCCATGGTGCCAGCTCGAAGCCGAGGAAGACCGGCTGACCGTCGTACAGGAGCTGGACGAAACGGCCGGACATGGCGAAACACGTGGCGGCGACGATCGCTCCGAGGCTCCTTGCGCCGTTGTGCCAGGCATACTGATAGGCACCCTCCATACCCAGCACCAGCATGACCAGCATCGACAGGCGCCAGCCGGGCAGCGCACCGAACAAGATAGGAAATATCATGGTCGGCGATCCGGCCATGCTCTGCACGTTGCCGATGCCCGGGATTCCTCCGCAGAAGTAGGGATTCCACACGGGGAGCTGGTGGTAGTCGACGTACGTGCGATACGACGCGATCAGGTGGTGTGTGAAGTACGTCCAGTCGTGTCCCTCGCCGATGAGATACGGATTCTGCAGGATATGAGCATAGAACCACGCGCCCAGGACCAACCAGAGCAGCAAGCGGAGCCCGGCCACGTTCACCAGCGACGCGAGCCCCCGGTTTTCGCCGGTGCTCATCGCGTCCTCGGCTTGAGCGGCACCCAGCGCGCGTCGAACTTTACGCCTTTGGCGCTGACCCACCCGGCATGCACCGCTTCGTCGTAGATCAGGCAGAGGACCGTGGGGTTCATCCCAAGCGTGCGGGACTGCGCCACGATGTGCTGGCTCATGAGTGCGTGGAAGTCGTCGTGCCGCGACCAGTCGTCTTCAAAGCGTGCATTGGCTTTCTTCCAGCCTGCGTCGTGCGAGGCGAGCTCCTCGAACAGCGCCCGCCGGCGGCTCGTGTCCAGCCCCAAATCGGCCGTGCCCGAGCGGGCGTCCCACGAGAGGCTGCCGGGGCCTGCAACCCTGACGACCCGTGCAGCCTTCCAAGCGAAGAAGACCAACGGCAGCGCGAGGCTCGCCAGCCGCAGCCACCACAGGATGCGGTGCGAAAGGGACGCCGCTGCGGGTGGTGGAGCAGCTTCCTCGTTTGCGTCCGGCCACAGAGGCGCAATGGGTTCCATCAACCACGCCCGTATACCACGGGAGCGCGAGCCATCGAAAGGCTCGCTACCGCGCCCGCGCCACGCCTCCGCAGCGATCCGGTCTCACGCAGTAGAACGTCCATCCCGCACCCTCCGCGATCTTGGGCAGCGGGCGAAAGGCAGCAGGACGTGCGCCGCTGTCGTCAAAGTAGAATGCGAAGGATACCCCATGACGGCGATAGAACTCGATCCCGCGCTGGTCGATCGCCGGAGCGTCATCGGCATATCCTTTGCGCAGGATCCGGTAGAGCATCACCGCGTTGGCCCCCGACACCACGAACCGATCGTCGCGCGAGGTGACAGCCGAAACCGCGGCGAGCGCCTCTTGGCGCACGCGCTCGATCTGCGCCCAGCGGTCCACGTCCATGCGGCGCTGGAACCAGATGATTGCGAAGCGTTGTGCCCCGAATGCGCCCAGCACCAGCGCCACGACGAGCACCCCATGCAGGGCGCGCTCCACCCGGACATGCCTGGGAACCAGCTCCGCGACCGCGAGGCTCGCGACCGCCAACCCGACCAGCCCCAGTGTGCCTCCGTACTGCGTCCACAGGTCCGCCGTGGGGTACGGATGGCTGAAGCGCGCGAGCGGCGCAAGGCGCCAGGCGAGGAGGCTGCACACGACGACGAACACCAGAGCCCACCGGCGCCACACGTGTGCGGACTCGGACCTGGCGTCTTCGATGGAACGGAAGGCTTCCGAGAGCGTGAGCCCGGCCCAGTACGCGAGCGGAGGCAGGAATGGAATACAGTAGTACCAGTTCGAGAAGTACCTGTCCGAGAAGGCGCCCGCGACGATCGCCGTGGCAAGGAACCAGAGCAGGAAAGGCACGCCGAGGCGGCGGTGTTCCGGGGCGAGGCTTCGCGCGGCTCCCGGCAGCGCGAGAGGCCAGAGCCAGAAGCTCAGCACGTAGTTGGGCAGGAGCATGCCGAAGATCTGGTCCCACCCGGCCCGGCTCGCGAGATTGGCTCGCATCCGGGCAGGGGCCATCTCGATGGAAACCCGGTGCACACCCGCTGTCTCCGTGGCCACGAGATGCTCTGCCCACCCGTGCCAGAGCTTGTAGAGCAACAGCGATGACACCAGACCCGCGCAGACAAACGCGATCCAGCGACCATCGCGTAACCGTTCGCGCGGGATCGCGAAGGCAAGCGCGGCGAGCCCCACACTCACAATGACCGGTTTGATGAGCAGCGCAATGGCGAACGTGACCAGAGCGACGCCTCCCCACCGGAAGGACCGTCGTTGCGCGGCAAGGTCGAGGCCGTCGGCAGCCAGCAGCGCAAGACCGAGGGCGGCGGGGTCGGGCTGGATGACCCGCGATTCCAGCAAGGCCAGCGGCGAGGTGGCGAGCACGATGGCGGCCCCAAGGCCGAGCGCAACGCCGCCCCGCCGCTTCAACAGCGCCACGAACCGCACCGTGCCAGCGAAAAAGCAGGAGAACGCCAGCAGCCGTCCCCACACCGGCGCATCGCCCGCGAGCCGCATCCACCACGACATGACCCAGGGGAAAATCGGCGGCTCCATGCCCACCACGCCGCTCTGGTCTTCTGCCCAATCGTGGCGGGGCCGGAAAAAGTTATAGGTCTCATGCGCGAAGTTGTACGCCACCGAATAGGTCCAGGCCTGCCTCGACGAATGCTCGCCAGCGATCGGCCCGGCGAGCGACGCACCCACGCGCACCGTGGCGACGCAAACGAGGGCAGCCGCGATCATCCCCACGAGCAGAAGCCCGAGCTTCGTGTCCCAATCGGTCGCAAACCATCGACGGACCCGATTCGCCCCGAACGAGCGCCACGGGGCGAGCACGTTCCCCGACGGCGTCGGGCTGGAGGGAGAGCCTCGCATGCCCGCACCGTACCGCCCGGCGGGGAAGCTTGTCGAGCGTCCTCGGGGCGCCGCGCACCAGGCCTTCAAGCTCGTCCAGGCGGCGGCGGCTCGTCGCGTCGAAGCCAGCATGAAGTACGATCGCCGCGCAGCCGTGGCGACGGTGCGCGAGACACGAGGGATACCGCGGGAGCTGCGATGTGGAAGGCGGGGCGGCCATTGTCATGCCGAAGACGCCGCCCCGGACAGCCTGTGATGGGGACGCGAGCTATTCGCTCTTGGGGAGGTCGTAGCGGATCTGGGCGAGCTGCTCGAGGTACCGCCACTTCTTCTGCGCGTGCTCCGCACCCTTGCGAAGCAGATCCCGGGCCGCGTCGGGGTTGCTCTTGGTGAGCATCTTGAAGCGCGTCTCGTTGTACGTGTATTGCTCGTACGGGATCTTGGGCGCCTTGCTGTCGAGCTTGAGCGGGTTCTCACCCTTCTGCGCGAGCGCCGGGTTGTAGCGATACAGCGGGAAATGGCCGGCCTCCACCGCGCGCTTCTGGCTATCCATGCCCTTGGCCATGTCGATGCCGTGCGCGATGCAGTGCGAGTACGCGATGATCAGCGAGGGACCATCCCACGCTTCCGCCTCGAGCAACGCCTTGACCGTCTGCGCATCGCTGTAGCCCATCGCGACCGTGGCCACATACACGTACCCGTAGCTCATGGCGATCAGGCCCATGTCCTTCTTGGAGATGGGCTTGCCGCCCGCCGCGAATTTCGCCACCGCGCCTATCGGCGTCGACTTCGACATCTGGCCGCCCGTGTTCGAGTAGACCTCGGTGTCGAGCACGAGCAGGTTCACGTTGCGCCCGGATGCGATGACATGGTCGAGCCCGCCGTAGCCGATGTCATAGGCCCAGCCGTCGCCGCCCACGATCCAGACACTCTTCTTCACCAGGTAGTCGGCCAGGTTGAGAAGACGCTTGCTGATCGGGTCGGTGGCGCCGGCGAGCAGCTTCTTCAACTCGTCGACCCGGCTGCGCTGCGCGAAAATCTCGGTTTCGGTCGTCTGCCTGGCCGACAGGATCTCCTCGACGAGCTTGGGATGGGCCTTGAGGGGCTCGGCGACCACCAGCAGCTCCCTGGCCTGCTCGTTGAACTTGTCGACCGCAAGCCGGAAGCCCAGACCGAACTCCGCGTTGTCCTCGAACAGGGAGTTGGACCATGTGGGGCCGCGACCTTGCGCGTTCGTGGCGTAGGGCGTGGTCGGGAGGTTGCCGCCGTAGATCGACGAGCACCCCGTGGCGTTGGCGATGTACATGCGATCGCCGAATAGCTGCGTGATGAGCTTGACGTACGGCGTTTCGCCGCATCCCGGGCATGCACCGGAGAACTCGAACAGCGGCTCGAGGAGCTGGGATCCCTTGACCGTGTCCTGCTTGACCTTGGAGCGGTCGAGCTCGGGCAGGGCGAGGAAGAACTCCACGTTGGCGCGCTCGGACTCGCGCAGCGGGATCTGCGGCGCCATGTTGATCGCCTTGCGGTTGAGATCCTTCTTGTCCTTGGCCGGGCAGATGAACACGCAGGCTTCGCAGCCCGTGCAGTCCTCGACGAAGACCTGAATGGAGTATTTCATGCCCTTCAGGTCCTTGTCCTTGAAGTCCATGACCTTGAAGGTGGGCGGCGCGCCCTGGACGGTGTCGGGCGGGAAAACCTTGGTGCGGATCGCCGCGTGCGGGCAGACCATCGCGCACTTGCCGCACTGGATGCACAGGTCGGGTTCCCACACCGGAACGGTCAGCGCGATGTTGCGCTTCTCCCACTTGGCGGTCGATAGCGGATAGGTGCCGTCGGCCGGGAACTTGGAAACCGGCAGCGTGTCGCCGAGACCGGCGATCATGACGCCGGTGACCTCGCGAACGAACTGGGGCGCGCGCGGGTCCACCGCGGGAGGCATCTCGATCTTGCTGGTGACCTTGGCCGGAACCTTGACCTCGTGCAGGTTCTCGAGCGTCATGTCGACCGCCTTCCAGTTCTTCTCGACGATGGCGTCGCCCTTGGCCCCGTAGGTCTTCTTGATGGCCTTCTTGATCTGGGCGATGGCTTCGTCGCGAGGCAGGATGCCCGAGATCGCGAAGAAGCAAGTCTGCATGATGCTGTTGATGCGGGCGCCCATGCCCGTGGCCTTCGCCACGCTGTAGGCGTCGATGCAGTAGAACTTGAGCTTCTTGGCGAGGATCCGCTCCTGCACGAGCCGAGGCATCTTGTCCCACACCTCGTCGGCCCCGTACGGGCTGTTGAGCAGGAAGGTCGCCCCGTCGACCGCGTACTGCAGCATGTCGAACTTCTCGAGGAAGACAAACTGGTGGCACGCCACGAAGTTCGCCTTGGTCACCAGGTACGTCGACCGGATGGGCTTCTTGCCGAAGCGAAGGTGGGAGACCGTCATCGACCCGGCCTTCTTCGAGTCGTACACGAAGTAGCCCTGCGCGTAGTTGTCCGTCTCTTCGCCGATGATCTTGATCGAGTTCTTGTTGGCGCCGACCGTGCCGTCCGAACCCAGACCGTAGAAGATGCCGCGCACGGTGTCGGGCGACTCGATGTCGAAGTCGGGATCCCAGTCGAGCGAGCAGTTGGTCACGTCTTCCACGATGCCCACCACGAAGTGGTTCTTGGGCTTGTCGAGCTTGAGGTTGTCGAACACGGCCTTGACGTGCGGTGGGTTGAACTCCTTGGACCCCATGCCGTAGCGTCCACCCACGACGCGCGGCATGGTCTTGAACGGCGTGATGCCCTCGGCCCAGCCTTCCGCGATGGCGGTCTGCACGTCGGTGTAGAGCGGCTCTCCGATCGAGCCCGGCTCCTTGGTGCGGTCGAGCACGGCGATGGCCCGCACGCTCGCCGGGATCGCGGCGAGCAGCGCCTTGGCGTCGAACGGCCTGTAGAGGCGCACCTTGACGACACCCACCTTGGCGCCGTGAGCATTGAGGTACTCGACGGTTTCATGGACGGTCTCGGCGCCCGAGCCCATCACGATGATGACGCGGTCGGCATCGGGCGCGCCCACGTAGTCGAACAGGTGATAGCTGCGGCCGGTGAGCTTGGCGAACTGGTCCATCGTGGCCTGCACGTGGCCGGCGCAGGCGACGTAGTACGGGTTGACGGCTTCGCGGCCCTGGAAGAACACGTCGGGGTTCTGCGCGGTTCCGCGCATGATTGGCCGGTCCGGAGAGAGGGCACGCGCACGGTGCGCCTGGACCAGATCGTCGTCGACCATGTAGCGCATGTCGTCGAAGCTCAACGCTTCGATCTTCTGCACCTCGTGAGAGGAGCGGAAGCCGTCAAAGAAGTGCAAGAAGGGCACGCGCGCGCGCAGCGTCGCGGCGTGCGCGATGCATGCCATGTCCATGACCTCCTGGATGCTGCCCGAGGCGAGCAGAGCCCAGCCCGTGCTGCGACAGGCCATGACGTCGGAATGGTCGCCGAAGATCGACAGCGCGTGGGTGGCCACCGCGCGCGCGGACACGTGAAAGACCGTGGATGTGAGCTCACCTGCGATCTTGAACATGTTCGGGATCATCAGGAGCAGGCCCTGCGACGCGGTGAACGTGGTGCTCAGGGCACCAGCCTGTAGCGATCCGTGGACCGCGCCGGCCGCGCCGCCTTCGGACTGCATCTCGACGATTGCCGGAACGGTTCCCCAGATGTTCTTCTCGCCGCGCGCCGATTTCTCGTCGGCGATCTCGCCCATGACGGACGACGGCGTGATCGGATAGATGGCGCAGACTTCGGACAGCGCGTGGGCAACGTGGGCGACGGCCGTGTTGCCATCGATGGTGACCAGCTCGGGCTTGCGGTCTGCCGGGACGGGTTTGTCGTGATGAGACATGAGTCCTCCAACAATGAACGAGTCGGACGCAGCAGCGTCGTGGGATCAATCAGTCGTGGCCCACCAGGGTCTTGATGTACTGGGCACGCTCGAAGGCGGCAGGGTCGGGGTTCGACTTCTGGCTAAGCATGCCGCGGAAGTCCGCAACGGACGCATACTCCTTCTCCTTCATCCAACCTTCCAGCTCCCGGAGCATCTCGCCCACGTGCTGCGTCTTGTGCTTGAAGATCACCGACGCCACCTGCGTCACGCTGGCGCCCGCCAGGATCATCTTCACCACCGCGCGACCGTCGTGGATGCCCGACGTGGCAGCGAAGTCCACCTTCACGCGACCGTACAGGATCGCGATCCAGCGCAGCGGCAGGAGCGCGTCCTCGGGACGGGAGAGCTGCAGCGTGTTGGCGATCTCGAGCTTGTCGACATCGAAGTTGGGCTGATAGAAGCGGTTGAAGAGGGTGACGCCGTTGGCGCCCGCTTCGGCGATCCGGGCCACCATGTGCGGAATCGACGTGAGGAATGGGTGCAGCTTGACGGAGATCGGCAGGCGCGTCCGCTTGCGTACGTCGTGGACCACGTCGAGGTACACCTTCTCGATGTCGCCACCGGACCGCTTGGGGTCGGTCGGCAAGAAGTACAGATTGAGCTCGATCGCGTCGGCGCCGGCCCCCTCGATCTTCTTCGCATACTCGCTCCACGATCCAGCCGAGATGCAGTTGATGCTGGCGACGACCGGGATCTTCAGGCCCTTCTTGGCGTCGCCAATCAGCTTGAGATAGTCGGCGGGACCGTAGTCCATCGGGATGTCGGCGAAGTACGAGGAGGTGGCCTCCTGGAAGCCCGCTCCCGCTTGCAACTTGCTCTCGATCTCCTGGGCCTCCAGCGTGAGCTGCTCCTCGAAGATCGACTTGAGCACCACGCCTCCAACACCAGCAGCCTCCGCCTCCTTGAGCTTGTCCAGGCTCCCCGTCAGCGAGGAGCTCGAGACCACGATGGGGTTTCGGAGCTTCAGCCCCAGCCAGGTCGTTGACAGATCGGTCATGCTTGGTTCCTTTCGTCGATGCCCGCCTCACCGGCGCCGCATCGTTGTCGGGTACGGTTCTGCCGCACCCTTCCGGTCCTTGCTGACGCCGCTCACCGCGGCGCAATGCCTACTTCGCGCGCACCCCCGTCACGAACCTCCATGTCGCGTTGACGGGCTCCTCGTTGAGCACCACATCGACCTCCGCGCGCAACGTTTTGTTGAAAGGCAACGACGCCGCTGGCACCAGCGCAACCGACTCCGCAACCGCGCGAGGCGCCGGGTCGTGCCCATCCAACCCGTCCGCGTACCAGACCAGCAGCGGTATCTCGCTGCCGCTGTCCTCGTCGACCAGACGTACCTGGCTTCGATCGGCATGGCCGAAGGGCGGTGTCCATCCCCCCAGGCCGAACCACGACGCGGTCACGATGAAGCCGGACGCCGCGCAATCCATGCCGGTCGATGCCATCGGGTTGTCGACCTTCGTGGGACACGGCACTTCATGCCCGGCAAACGAACGAGGTACGTCCGCCATGCCGCCGGGCGGCCACAGCACCGGGGTCGACGGCGTCACGACCACCGTCTTGTCCGTGCCGGACCGGTAGTTGATGCAGTTGTAGCCGCTTTTCGAGGCGTAGCCGATCTTCGCGAGACCGGGATGAAGAAGCGGCAAGCGGTGGTATAGCGAGTTCATCCACACATCGACGGCCTGCGCGAGCGTCTGGCGTCCGTCGCTGCCCACGCCGCATGCGATGACCGAGTCCTTGCCCGCGGCTTCGTGCTCGGGGGCGTAGTACGGGTTGTCGTGGTCGTCTTCCGTGTGGGAAAGAAAGCACACACCCTTGCCCCCAGTCGTGCTCTCCCAGATCAAGTAGTCCAGGTGAGCCGCGCAGCCGGCCGACATCGCGTCGTCTATCTGCGGCTGGCCGAGCCCCGCCAGGGCGCGAAACTCCGCGAGCAGCGCCAGACCGTCGTCGGCCGACGTGTCGGATCCCGGAGGCGGCGGATGCGTGCTGGTGGTCGGCGCACCGCCAGACCCTCCGGTGCCACCCGCCGCGGCACCTGGGCCGTCGTCCACGCCGGCCGCGCAGCCGGCGAACGCAGCGCCGGCGAGCAGTCCCGTTGCGATGGTCCCGGCCGGACCGAGATGACGGCGGTGTTTGCAGTGCGCCATGTGAACCTCCCCAGTCGACCCGGACAGCGGGGCAGGGGAACGAGCCGGCGCAGTTATACCGATCTCGTTGACGGAAACAACGGGGAACCCGAGACGATTGAGAGGAGCCTGGGCGGGGGAAACGTCGATCCGTGACGCGGCGATGCGTTGCGACCTTTGCAGGGTCGCGAGAGGCCCGTGCGAAGCCCAACGAGATCGCGGACAAGCCACAAAACAACGAACGGGCCGCCCTGCGAAGAGGACAGCCCGCCCGACGTTGCCGCTAGCCGATCACTTGGTTTCGGGGGCAGCGGGGGCCTCGGGCGCAGCAGGTGCGCCAGCCGCGGGCGCTTCGGGCGCCGCAGGCGCCTCAGGAGCCGCCGCCGAAGGGGCTTCCGGAGCGGTGGGGGCTTCCGGGGCCTTGGGGGCACCGCCGCAAGCCACAGCAAAGAGCGCGATCAGGGACAGCAGAGCGATCTTCTTCATGGTCGTTCCTCCAATGGCGGCTCACAGGGTGATGTCACCCCAACTTTCGAGCCTGTTTCCCACTAGACGCCCGGCCCGCCCGAAACGGCTCACACGATCAGCCCCACACCGCCCGCTCGTCGAGAAATCGCGCGATGCGAGGGATGACCTTCGACGGGCGCTCGATCAGCACGAAGTGGCTGCCGTTGCGGATGTGGAGGTGCTCGGCATCCTTCAACCGACGCGCGATCTCGCGCGATTGATACGGCGGCGTCAGCACGTCGAACCGACCGCTCACCACCAGCGCCGGAAGCCTCAGCCGAGGCAGGTGATGATACGCCGAGTGCGCGTCGAGCTCCTGAAACAACCGCAAGAAGTTCGGAAAGTTCTCGGGCTTGTAGACGTCGCTCGTGTACTGCTCCAGCATCGGCCGAAGCTCGATCGCGCGCCGGCCCAGCATCAGCCAGAAGAGCCCCAGCGTGACGTACGTGCCCGCGTTGCTCATCCGCGCCAGCATCTGCGCGATGAACGGTCGAGCCCGCACGAACTCCAGCACCTCGTGCATGTACCGGGGAACGATCGGAACGCGGAACCCCGGCTGCATCGCGGATGAAAACACGTGCCCGTAGGTGCCGTTGAGCAGAACCAGCCCCGCGAATCGGTGCTCGGCAATCGACGCCGCCTCCAGCGACACCTGCACCCCCATGCTCCAGCCCATCCAGACCGCCTTGCGCACTCCCTCGGCGTCGAGCACCTCGAGCCCGTCCTCCGCGTGGTCGCGAACCGAGAGCCTGCACACCGTGTCGCAGGGCGACTCGAACAACCCCCGGTAGTCCCAGGTCACGAAGCGATAGCGGTGCCCCAGCGCCTCCAGCAGCGGCTCCCAGGAGTACAACCGTCCCCCCAACCCGTTCGCCAGCAGCACGGTACGCTCCCCTTCGCCCAGAACTTCGTAATGCAGCTTCACGCCGTCACGGGTCGTCAGCTCGCGACGATCAGCCCGATCCAGCACCGATGACGAGTCGACTGCCGACATGAAGCGACATCATACACGAAAGGACACCCACAGGTTCGCGCCGCGCGTGATCCTGTAAGCGGGCTCCTTGCACTCCATCGGGATGGCCTTGCGTTCTCTTGCCATGAGCCGACAGGCCACCGGAGCCCTCGCCTATCCGGGAGTACGACAAGCCGCAACGGGGCAACCCGGGAACCCGCGCTCGGCCGTGGCCGCCTCCCACCGAAACGAATCCGTGCGGCACGGGCCTTCGGACCTGCATCGCCGATCGCCCCGGACGTCGGGCGGCAGCCGAAGAGGCTCGTTCGAAGCTTCAACCTGCCGTCGTGCCGGGCGCCCCGCATGGGCAAGTGGGGCGCCCCGCATGGGCAAGTGGGGCGCCCCGCATGGGCAAGTGGGGCGCCCCGCAGATTACCCTCGTACGAACGCCGGGGATCGGGGGCGCGGAGGAAGGGGGCGCGGCTTTTCGCGCCGGGTTCGGACCGCGAGAGATTCCGTTGGCGGCCGCCTGCCGACCTGGCCGTGTTCTCCTCGACCCAGGACACGTGAGTCATGCTGGGCCAGCGCCGCATGTGCCAGGGGCCCGCGCCACGCTTGGCTGCTTGGCGTCCATCGCCTGGAAACGCGGCGATCGGGGGCAGCGGCCTCGCCTGGCATCGATCGTGCTCCCAGACCTTGCGAAACCAACACCACGGAGCCGACATGTCTACCACGAACGATACCCGACGGACCCTGAAACTCGGACTCGCTGCGCTGCTCGGCGGCTTCACCGCTTTGCTCGCCGCGGACGCGTACGCCCAACCGTGCTCGAGCGACGCCGACTGCGCCGACGGCTTCGCTTGCGTCAAGGGCGTGAGCGTCCCGGGCTGTGCCACCCCGCCCGATTGCCCCGACCCCACCCCGGTCGAAGACGAAACGGGCTGGTGCGAACAGCTACCGCAGACCTGCGAGACCGACGCGGACTGCCCGGCGTACCTCAAGTGTGTCGCCAACCAGTCCCAGACCTGCTGGGCCGATTCCGAGGGTAATACCGGCTGCGATCCTATCGATCCGAACGCGCCCAAGACATGTGAGTACGTGGCGATCGCCTGCACGACCGACACGGATTGCCCCGCGAATTTCGAGTGCATCGAGATCCCTGTGCCCTGCGCCGCGGTCGAGTGCCCGCCCGGCACCGAGTGCCCGCCCGACAACTGCGGCGGGGCCACCGAAAAGACCTGCACTCCCAAGCAGATCTCCTGCGCCACGGACGCGGACTGCCCGACGGATTGGCTCTGCGCAAACGTCGGTGGCGATTGCCCCACAGAACCGGTCGCTGACGGCGGAGCGGCGGACCCGTCCCAGCCGGGCCCCGCACCCGAACGCGATTTGCAACCGCAGGACCTCCCACCGGACTGCAACGCCAATCCGGTGATGATGTGCGTTCCTCCGGGCTTCGCGTCGGGCTATGACGCGCAGGCATCGAGCGAGACCGGTGCGCCGTTGGCCGACCGCGCCGGAAGTGCTGCTGATCCAGCCTCCTCCGACGATGCAGCCGGCTGCTCGGTGTCGACCTCGTCGACAACGGGATCCTGGCTGGCCGCATTCTCGCTCGCCGCGGTGGCTGGGATCGTCTCGCGGCGTCAGCGGCGACGCTAGCCCATCCGCCCGCGCCTGCGTTTCCACCGCGTGCTGCGACGCGGCTACGCTGCGATGCTCCACCAAGAAGCCTGGCGGCGCCGCACGCTCGTCTTCCGACGAATGCAAGGCTGGTGAACCACGTCCGCGAAGGACCGTCGGGCTCGATGACGTGCTTTGCGTTCAGCGATGAGTAGCCCGCGAGGCGGGCCTTCCGGTGCGACGATTGCGGTCCACGTCCCACGCGCGACGTGCCGCCGTTCGCCCGCCCATCAGCACGCCGTCGATCTTGCCGAGGCTCACGCGGTGCGGGTCGCGATCATGAGCCCGTCGCGGATGGGCACGATCGTCGCGGTCCACCCGGGGTCGGACGCAATACGGCGGTTGAACTCGCGGATGGTCACGGTGGTGGCGCTGATGTCGCCTTCGTGGAAGATGCGCCCGTGCCACAGGACATTGTCCGTGATCAGCAACCCGTTCCGCCGAAGCCTGGGGGTCGCGACGTCGAGAGCGTCGAGATAGCCCTCCTTGTCGATGTCGTTGAACAGGATGTCGAAGGGGCCGTCGGCTTCGCGGAGCGCCGCGACCGCCTCGCCGACGACGAACTTGACAACATGGGCGAGGCCGAGGCGGGTGAGGTGGTGCCTGGCGCGACGCGACAGGTCCTCGTCCCAGACGACGTGGTGTACGAGGCCGCCGCCGTTTTCGACGACAGCCCTGGCGAACCAGGCGGTGGAGTAGCCGAAGCCGGAGCCGAGCTCGAAGATGCGTGTGGCGCCGATGGTGCGTGCGAGCTGGTAGCAGAGCTGTCCGCAGGCCGGGCCGATGATGGGGAAGCCCTCGGCGCGCGCAATCTGCTCCATGCGTCGCAGCTCCTCGGGGCGCTCGGGGACGAGGCTGTGAAGGTAGTCCTGGACCTGATCCCAATGGAAGCCGTCGGCCATGGGCCGACCATGAGACACGAGGGGCCGGACATCAAGGGGAGGAGAGTCGGCGGGCGATCAGTCCTGGATCTCGGCGATCCACTGCAGCACAGACTGGTCGTTGGCCATGATGGCGTCGGTCTGAGCCGCGACGCGGCCGGCCATGCGCCTGACATAGCGCTCGGCGATCTTGCGGCGCTCGGGGAAGCGGGCAGCCTGGTCGAGCAGGGCCCGTGCGCACTCCAGCTCGGCCAGGGCGCGGGCGAATCGCTCCGCATGCACGAGCCCCTGGGAGAAGTCCACCTTGGGATCCCACTTGGACATGTCCGCGAACTGCTTGATCTGGGCCCAGCCGTTCTCGTTGACCGTGCGCTTGAGCTTCTTGGAGGCGATCCTCGCGAGCACGGCGAGCAGCGCGCGGTGGATGCTGGCCTCGGCCTTGTAGAACGTCCGCTGCGTTTCGTCCGTCGTCGTGCCTGCCAGGAACTGGATGCGAGCGGCCTCCCTGGCGAAGTCGCCAGGGCGCTTCATCGCGTTCATCATGTTGTCCTTGAGCGACATGAGCGCCTGGATCTGCGATGTGCCCTCGTAGATCGGCAGCACGAGCGCGTCGCGCAGGAGCTTCTCGGCACCGACCTCGCGCATGTAGCCCGGACCGCCGATGATCTGCATGTTGTTCCGGGTGATGCGCACGGCCGCCTCGGCGGCGGCGTACTTGAGCAGCGGGGTCAGCAAACGGGCGCGCTTGGAATACTTCCGCTGCTTGCGCTCGAGGTTCTTCTTCTGCTCGGGATCCGAGGGAGGCATCATGCGCAGCAGCATGTCGAGCTTGGAGGAGATCTCCACCTGGTTGGCGGCGTCGAAGGCCAGCGCACGCAGCCCGGCGATGTCGAGCTCCATGTCCATGAGCATCTCGGCCACGATGGGGTGCCGGTCGATGGTCTGGCCCATGGTCCTGCGCTGGTGTGCATATTCGCGAGCCTGGCGGTAGGCGGCCTCCGAGATGCCAATGGCCTCGAAGCCCACGCCGACCCTGGCGTTGTTCATCAGCGTGAGCATGAGCTCGAAGCCCTGGCCCACCTTGCCGATGAGCTCGGCCTCGCTGTTTTCGTACAGTAGCGAGCACGTCGCCGAGCCGTGGTGACCGACCTTCTCCTCGACCTTGGTGATCTCGAAGTTCCGCACGCTCTGGCCATCGCGCTCGATGATGCGCGGTACCAGGAACAGGCTCAGCTCCTTGAGTGGATCGAGCTTCTTGCCGCCGGAGTCGACCTCGGTCTTGGCGAGCACGATGTGCCACTGTCCGTGCCCCGAGGTGATGAAGATCTTCTCGCCGGTGACATACCACTTGCCGTCGCGCTGCTCGGCGCGCGTGCGGATGCGGCCGAGGTCGCTGCCCGCATCGGGCTCGGTCAGGACCATCGCCCCCCAGGCTTCGCCGGCGGCGATCTGGCGGATGACGTTCTCCCAGCGTACCGACTTGATCTCTCCGTTCTCGATCCGGAGCGATCCTTCGCGGGCGGCGTACATGAGCAGAGCGAGCGCGATGCCGCTGTGGAAGCCGAAGTGCGTCATGATGGAGACGTCGGCCCTGGCGAGGATCTCGGCGGTGACGAAGAACAGGGCGAGGGGGCAGTTGGATCCGCCGAGCTCGCGCGGCACGCTCATGCCCCACAGCTCGCGCTCCTTGAGCCCCTGGTAGACCGCTTCCAACGTCTTGCCGCACTTGACCTCGCCGTCTTCAAGCCAGTTGCCTTCCTCGTCGATCTGGAGGGCGCGCGGAGCGATGAACTCGCCCGCGTACTCGCCCACCGACTCGATGACCGCGCGATAGAACTCCTTGGCCTCTTGCAGGTTGGCGTGGCCGCCCGGCAACTTGTATCCGAACTCGGTCAGGTCCGCGATCTCATCCCACTGGATGACATGCTCGAACTGGAACTTGAGATCCTCGTTGTCCGTAAAGAAGTTCGCACCCATGTCGACTGGCCTCCTTGCCTTGTCGTGCTCGCAACGCGTTGCTTGCGCGCTGCGCCGTCTCGTGTGTCTTCCGATGGGCCGTTCACGGCCCGAAGAACATGCCTCCGTCCACGCGCATCGTCTGCCCGCGAAGCGGCCAGGCCTCGCGACGCGCCAGGAATTCGACCGCCATCGCCACATCCTCGGGCTGCCCAGCCTGGGCCAAGCTCGTCATCTGCTTGGCGACCTCCCGGTTGATCAGCGGTATCTTCGCCGTCATCGCTGTGTCGATCAGCCCCGGCGCCACCGCGGTGACCGCGATCTTGCGGGGCTCGACCTCGACGGCCAGCTCCCGCGTGAAGCCGATGACCCCGCCCTTCGCCATCGCATAGTTCGTCTGCCCGAAGTTGCCCGCAAGCCCGGTCACCGACGACACGTTGACGATGCGACCGCCGTCGCACATCCTCGGCAGCGCGGACCGCGTGACGTTGACGAGCGAGGTGAGGTCGACCTCCAGCACGTCGGACCACTCCGCGTCGCTCATGCGGCCGAACGTGCGATCCCGTGTGATGCCCGCGTTGTTGACGATCACGTCGATACAGCCGACCGGCGAGAGCGTGCGTGCCTTCTCGAGCATGGAGGAAACCGCCGCTGGGTCGCGCACGTCGCACGGTTGAAACATCATGCCGGCCGCCTCGCCGCCCAGCGCGTCGACCAGGCGTCGCGCAACCTCGGATTGCGAGGCGACGTCGGCGACCATGACGCGATAGCCGGCGTCGGCGAGACACCGTGCGATGGCCGCACCGATCCCCCTGGCCGCACCGGTGACGACGGCCACCTCGGGATGAGGGCGATCGGTCGATGGGCCTTGTCCGCCGCGCAGCGTGATGGTCTGGCCGCTCAAGTACGCCGCGCGCTCCGAGGCCAGGAAGACCACCACGGACGCCGCCGTTTGCGGGGTGGGCGAGACGACTGCATGCACCGTGACGGCGCGGCGGCCGGTCTCACGGCCGAGCGAACGGACGAAACCGTGGACGGCGTCGGTCACGAGGGTCGGCCCCGACGCTCGGACGACAACGATGACGCGGCCGTGCTTCGCCACGCCTCGCAGGGTAGAGCCGAATTGACGTGCCCACGCGACCAGCGAGTCCGCGGGGGCGTCGCCGGGAACCGTCACCAAGGCGATGTCCGCGCCGGCGTCCTGCGGCGTGTCGTACACCGAAGCGGCGGCGGTCCTCAGCGCATCAGACAGGACCACCACCGCGTCGTCGTCCGACCCGACGACCACGGCCCGCTTGGCTGCGAGCGGATGCTGCATCGGCCGTCCCCACGCCCTGCGGAGATCGACCGGGGTGGCAATGGGCAACGGAAGCCTCGCGATCAGACGGCGAGCGAGCTTGGCGACGGCGGCGGACTTCGTACTCATGAAGCAACCTCCACGAAGGCGACGACGTTGGCGGTGCCGCCTGGTGAAGCGGCGATCCAGATGGGGTAACGGAGGCAGCCGGCGCCGACCGGTGTTGGGGCCCCGGCGAGGATTGCAATGCGCGCCGGCAGGCAGATGGGTTGGCGGAACCGCGCCTCGATGGCACGTACCCTCTCCGGATGACGATCGGCGAGCTCGGTGACCGCGACATGGCCGAGGCGCGCGAACAGATCGAAGCCATGCGCGACCGGTCCGTCGAGCCCTGAGAGCTTCGCAAGAGCAGGCAGCCAGTGTACTGGGTTGAAATCGCCGGTCAGCGTGGCGAACTGCCATCCCTGCGATGCAGCCATGTCGTGTGTCGCGAGCTGCCGTGCGCTTTCCGGTACAGGCTCCTGGCGACGCGACGGGTTCGACCACGGGCGCGGCCCTGCCGGGAGCACGATGGATACGGCTTGCTCCGCGACCAGCTCGCCACGCACCGATGTGGTCACGAGGTTCTGCTCGATGCGCACTCTCTTGCCGGTGCGCACCACGGTTTCCACGGTGGCTGCGAATCGCAGAGGCTCGTCGATGGGGGGCAAACGGTGGATGCGAGTGGAGGAGCCGGCGTGTACGAAATGGCTCACGTTCAGGGGAAGGTGCGCTGCGACCAGGGCGCGGAGGAGCTCCGGGGAGCCCCACGTTGCAAACCAGCCGTGAGGCGCAACGAGGTTCAGGTCGGGCAACCGGTATGCATCGACCTGTCCGCCCGTGGCCTGAATGAACCGCAAGACATCCCGCGCCGTGGCCCGGGGGACGTCACCCACGATGCGGGGTCGAAGCATCCGGTCGATGGAGGAGCGCAAGCCCGCGCGGACGGCGATGCCGGACGCCCAGAGGCGGGTCTGATACGCGAGGGATCGCAGATGATTCGCCGGAGGGATCATGGCAGGAGGGAAGGGTACCGCTTATGCCACGCTGCGTCATCCACAATGTCGTGGATGCCGCGCCGCGAGATTGGAAGGAGGCGATGGGGCGGCGATCGCGGAGCGGGAAGCGTCGGCACGCGCTGTGGTAGGCTGCGGCGGACATGAACCACGAGGAACGCGCGCAGCGCTGCCAGGACCGTATCAAGAACCTCGCCGAGTCGTTTCGGGATCGCTTCAGGCAGGGGCGCCTGCAGCTTTCCTTCAGCGAGTATCTCGAGCTGTTCGCGAGCGACCCGCGTCGGTACGGACGCGACGCTGCGACGTATCTGCTCGATCTGTTCGATCACTTCGGAACGTGCGAAGTCACCAGCCCGTCCGGCCCGCAGCGCAGGTGGCGGTTGTTCGACCTGCCGTGGGAGACGGCGCCGGAAGCACGACGCGATGCGCTGGTGGGGCAAGAGGAAGTGCAGGCGGAGATTTACCGGTCGCTGGCGAACTTCGCGCGGGAAGGGCGACCCAACCGGCTGATCCTCATGCATGGGCCGAACGGCAGTGCGAAGAGCACGATCGCGGCGTGCATCATGCGTGCGCTCGAACACTACAGCACGCTGGAGGAGGGCGCGCTGTATCGGTTCCACTGGGTGTTTCCGAACGAGAAGCGGCTGCGCGGCAGCATCGGCTTCAGCGACTCGCGCGGCGGATCAGAGGAGAGCGTCGACATCACCGGCTCGTATGCACATCTGCCGGACGAGCAGATCGACACGCGTCTGGTCATTGAGGTTCGCGATCATCCGTTGTTCCTGATCCCGGTTCCGGATCGTCGGCAGCTCATCGAGGAGCTGTGGGCCGAGGCGCAAGTCGATCGGGCGCCGCCGCGCTGGCTCGTGCACGGCGAGCTGGCGTTCAAGAACCAGCAGGTGCTCGAAGCGCTGCTCAAGAAGTACAAGGGGTCGCTGGCCGACGTGCTCAAACACGTGCAGGTGGAGAGGTACTTCATCTCGCGCCGGTACCGGGTCGGGGCCGTGACGCTCGGCCCGCAGATGTCGGTCGATGCCGGCGAGCGTCAGGTTACGGCCGACCAGTCGCTGTCGTCGCTGCCGACCGCACTTCAGGCCACGCCGTTGTACGAGGCGTTCGGGGAGCTGGTGGACGCCGCGGGGGGGCTGCTCGAGTTCAGCGACTTGCTCAAGCGTCCGCTCGATGCTTTCAAGTACCTGCAACTTTCGGTGGAGACGGGCGAGGTTTCGCTGGCGAGGCAGAACCTGCAGCTCAACTGCGTGATGCTCGGCAGCGCCAACGAGATACACCTCGCGGCGTTCCGTGAGCACCCGGAGTTCCCGAGCTTCCGCGGGCGCATGGAGCTGGTTCGCGCGCCGTATCTACTCGCCTACACCGACGAGAAACGCATCTACGACAACCAGATCGCCGCGAGCATGAAGCGCCACGTCGCGCCGCACGCCACCCTCGTGGCTGCGATGTTCGCCGTGCTCACGCGTTTGCTGCGTCCAGATCGCGAGCGGCTCACGGGGGAGCTCGCGGAGATCGCGGCCGAGCTCAAGGCGGTCGAGAAGGCCGACCTGTACGCGACTGGTCGGATTCCGGAGCAGTTGACGCTCGATCAGCGCAAGGTGCTGCACGCCGGCATTGCCGATCTCGTGGAAGAGGGGCGGTCGCGTCAGATCTACGAGGGGATCTCCGGGGCGAGCCCGCGCGAGATGCAGACGGTGCTGCTCGACGCATCGCAGAGCCCCCGCTACCGATGCTTGTCGCCGCTGGCGGTGCTCGACGAGCTGGACGAGCTCTGCACCCGCACGAGCCAGTTCGCCTGGCTGCGGGAAGAGGTGGAGCCCGGCGGCTACCACGATCACGCGCTGTTTCGCGAAGCGCTTCGCGACCGTTTGCTCGACCTGTGGGCGCAGGAGGTGCGCGAAGCCAGCGGCCTGGTCGACGAGGCGCAGTATGCAGGGCTGTTCGATCGCTACATCGAGCATGTCTCCGCGTGGAGCAAGAACGAGCGGCTTCGCAACCGCCTGACAGGGGCCTTCGAGGAGCCCGACGCCGTGATGATGAAGGAGGTCGAGTCGCTGGTCGGCTGGACCGGACAACCTGACGAGTTTCGACGAGCGTTGCTGTCCAAGATGGCTGCGTGGGCCATCGAGCATCCGGGCACGCGGCCGAAGGTCGACGTCGTCTTCGAGGCGGAGATCGGCAAGCTGCGAGAGGCCGTGTTCGCCGCGCGTCGAAAGCCGCTGGCCGAGCTGTGCCGCGACATCGTCCGGCTCGTCCGCGACAACGACAGCCAGCTTTCGGCGGATCGACGGGGCGAGCTGCGCACGATGCTCGACGCCATGGCCTCGCGCTTCGGCTACTGCGATCAATGCGCATGCGACGCCGCGGCCATGCTGGTCCGCCTGCGGTTCCACGACCTGATCGACTGACATGCCACAGGACCGCGCCCGCCCGCTCGGTCAAGCATCGCTCATCGCCCTCGGTCTGAACGGCGTGATCGGCGTGGGGATCTTCTTCATTCCGTCGTCGGTGGCGGCGCATGTGCCGGGCACCGGCGGGGCTTTCGTCTACCTGCTCACGGCCCTGGCGTGTCTGCCCATCGCGTTGTCCTTCGGCCGCCTTGCGCCAAGATTCGCCGAGGACGGTGGACCGTACGTCTACGCGCGGGCGGCGTTCGGACCGTGGGCGGCCTATGTCACGGGGTGGCTCACCTACGTGTCCGCGGTGCTGTCCACGTCCGCCGTGATTCGAGGCCTCGCGGAGGCGTCCATCCCCGGCGGACGGCTCGTGTCCCTGCCCGACCCGACCCGTGTCACGGCTTCTGCCACCGTCATCGGCCTCGCCCTGCTCACCGCGGCGGGCCTCCGGGTGACTGCGTGGGCCTGGTCCGCCATCACGGTCGCGAAGCTCGTGCCCCTCCTGATGTTGCTCGGAGCCTGGATGGTGCGCGGTGCGCCCGAAGCGCCGGCCTCCACCCCGCAGATCCCGCATCCTTGTCCCGAACTGTCCGCGTTGCTCCGCGCTGGTCTGCTCGTGCTCTTCTCGCTGCAGGGCTTCGAGATCGTGCCTGTTCCGGCCGGACACGTGCAGCAGCCGAAAGCGATGCCGAGGGCCACGGTGGCGGCCCTGGTGATTGCTGCGATGTTCTACTGCGCCCTGCAGATGGCGTGCGTGCAGGCACTGCCCGGTCTTTCCGCTAGCCAGGCGCCTCTGGTCGACGCCGCGAACGTCTACGGAGGGCCCGGCCTCGCGCGGGTGCTGACGCTGGGCACCAGTGTATCGGCGCTCGGGATCGCGTTGGGCATGGTGGCGATGACGCCGCGCTACCTCGCGACGCTCGGCCGAAGCGACGGTCTGGGGTCATGGATGGGCGCGTGCAGTGCGAAGGGGGTTCCGCTGCGCGCGCTGGGGCTGACCGCCGTGGTCACCCTGGTGTTGGTGCAGCTCGGGTCGTTGGACGAGCTGTTCGCGCTGTCCAGCATCGCGGTGCTCGCGCAATACGCCGCGACCGCGCTGTCGCTTGTCGTGCTCGGGGCCCGGGGTGAGCGCGGCCTGGGGCGCCGTGACATCCTGCTGGGCGTGGTGGCGATGGTCGCCGCGCTGAGCGTGGTGGCGGGAGCGTCGTGGCGTGAGCTGGTCCGGGCCGTTGCCGTGATTGCGCTGGGAGTCGTGGTCAAGATCGGCGTGGCATGCGGAGCTCGTCACCGCCCAGGCTGACCCATCGTTCCATCCTGGCGCCCGGCCTGCGTCGACACTATGCGAGTTCCGCCATGCTCGTCGACAGCCACTGCCATCTCGATGCCCACTATCTGCCTCAGGGTCCGGAAGAAGTGCTCGCCCGCGCGCGAGCCGCCGGGGTGACCGGATTCGTCTGCGTGGGAGTGGGCAGCGATTTGGCTCCCATGCAGCATGCAGTCGAGCTCGCCCGGCGGCGCGACGACGTGCTCGCGGTCGTCGGCATCCACCCGCACGATGCGTCTTCTTTCAGCGAATCGTTTCTCGCGCAGGTGGTCGATCTGGCGCGGGATCCCCGCGTGATCGCGGTGGGGGAGATCGGTCTCGACTATCACTACGACTTCAGTCCCCGTCCGCAGCAGCAGGAGGTGTTTCGCAGGCTCGTGCAGGCCGCGCGCGAGCTGCGCAAGCCCATCGTCATCCACACCCGCGAGGCACGCGACGATACGTTGCGCATCTTGCGGGAAGAAGGGGCCCGCGAGGTGGGCGGGGTTTTTCACTGCTTCTCGGAAGACGCCGCGTTTGCCCGCACCGCCCTCGACCTCGGCTTCGACATCTCGTTCTCGGGGATCGTTACCTTCCCCAAGGCCACCGATCTGCACGCGGTCGCCCGCATGGTGCCGGCAGACCGCTACCTCGTGGAGACCGACAGCCCGTACCTCGCGCCGGTGCCGCATCGTGGCCGCAAGTGCGAGCCTGCCTATGTCGTGCACACGGCCAGGCGGATCGCCGATCTGCGGGGCGTCACGCTGGAGCAGGTCGCGCAGGAATCGACGTCGACGTTCCGGCGCCGGTTCGGGGTTTCTGGAGACTTTGCCGCGAGCTGATCGCCGGGGGAAGGCGACGACGGGGGCGGCCGCGGCGAACGAAAGTGGGTGGTGGCAGCGGCCCGAAGGTGCGGCATAATGACTGCCGGAGCATGCCAGATTCCCCGAAGCGGGCGCCAGAGCTGACCGCGGTCGTCGCGACGGTCGTGTCGGCCGCGGCGCACTTCAGCCTCATCGCTTTGGGCGCCTCGGCGCTGCCCTCGCTGCTCGCACCGCGCACGAGTCTGGCGGTGGCGCCCGCGGCATCCGCGAATGCTGCGGCACGTACGCCGGACCCCATCGAGATCGACCTGCCGACCATGGCGCCCGAGGTGGCCCAGCAGCCCGGCCCGCCCACCTACGACCAGCACGTCGCGCCCCTGCGGACCGGAGGCAGCAGCGTGCCGCGCCCGGACTCGCGTCGTCGCGGCCGCGGGGGCACCGACACGGCGTCGGAACCGGCCGTGAACCTGGCAGACCGCAACGACGGTTTGCGCCTTGCGCGCGACCTGACCAACCACCTCGACCGGGACCAGGTATCCCGTGTCCGCAGCGCGAAGACGCGATCGTCCCTCGACGACGAACGGCTCACCACCAACCCGATGGAGCTCACGTTTGTAGCGTCGGGACCAGGCCGGGATCCGGAAAGGCGGCCCGAGGCCGAGACGAGCCCGTCGATAGGCTTGGCGTATGCGTCGCCGCCCGCGAGCGCAGGGGCCGATCGTTTGGGTGGCGCTGCCGTTCCGGAAGGCATGGGCCTGAGCGTCGCGCCTGAGGGCGGCGACCGTCTGGGCGCTGACCGCTCGTCCCCGGGCGCAGGGATCGCGGAAGGGCAGCCGGGCGACGACCACCGCAGCTCCGCGGCAAGCGAGCTTGCACGTCCCGATGTCGCTCGGGGAGACCCATCGGTGCCGTCGGACGTTGCGGGCGAGCCGAGGGACACGGTGGACAGCCACCAGCAGGTAGCGGCCAAGGTGCAGTCGGTGATCGACTCGAGCGCGGCGGGAGGAGTGCCGGGACAGGGGCCTGGCGGCGCGACGGGGCCCGGGCTTCCGGGCTCGGGCGGCGTGGACGGTCCTGGATCCCGCAGCGCGCCGATGGGCTATGGGCCGGGAACGTATGGCGCTTCGGCCGTGGACCCGCGGATGGTCGCCTACAAGCGTCGCGTCAAAGCCCGGCTCGATCCCTATTGGGCCAACGCCTTTCCCCGATGGGCGATCGCCGATCTCCGGCAAGGACGCGTCGCGGTCGCGTTCGAGATTCTCGCAAACGGGCGGGTTCAGAACGTGCGCGTGACCCGGCCGAGCGGGATCGAGGAGTTTGACCGGAACTGCGTTGCCGCGATCCTGCGGGCATCGCCGTTCGAGCCGATCCCCCTGGAGCTTGGCGTGCGGAGCATCCGCTGGGAGATCAGCTTCGACGTCTCGAATCCGGTCGTGCGGTGACGTTGCCGACCTCGAAGCCGTATTGGGTTTCGGCGCCGGGATCGAAGTCGGGCGTGGATGCGAAGTGGGGGACGGCCGGAGGCGGGCGCAGCGAAGCGTGCTGGGGACGCAAGAAGCCGAGGCGTTCGGTGCCGAGGGTGACGATGCGCTGACACTCGTACAGGCGTGAGAGGAACGCTTCGCGGTGGGCGGGGTCGCTGAGCTGCTCGCTTCGGTCGATGACGCACTTCCAAGCAGCGGCGAGCACCTTGTCGGCATCGGACTCGCGGCCCAGGGCCAGCAGGGCTTCGACGTGGACCATGCGGAGGAGCTCCTCGCCCTCTTCGACGGATCCCACGGCAGCGAGCCTCGCCATGGCGTCTTCGCAGGCTTCGATAGAGCTGTCGAAAGCGTGCCGCGCGAGCTGGACGTAAGCGAGCACGGATGCGGCCTCGATGGCGGTCACGGGGTAGGAGGAAGCTTCGCTGCGCACCTGCTGGACAGCGGCGAGCGCGGCGCCGAGGTCGCCGGGACCACCGCGCCAGACCAGCATCAATGCCTCGTAGACCTTTGCGTTGTGCGTGAGCCTGACATGCTGGATTTCCTCGCCGATGGCGAAGGCTTCGCGCTCGAGTTGAATCGCCACGTCGAGGTCGTCGACGCGGGCGTGGCACATGCCAAGGTTGTGAAGCGCAAAGCCCTCGCCAGCGCGAATCCGCAGCATGCGAGCGTCGTGGAGCGCACGCGACAGCTCGTCGCGGGCGTCTTCGAACCTCCCGACTCGATTGAGCACGAAACCGAGGTTGATGCGGGCACGGGTCGCCAAGGCAGCATCGCCGGCCTGGTCGGCATGCAACGCGACGTCCCTTGCGGCGTCGATGGATGCGGAGAAATCGCCAAGAAACGCGAGGGCCATGAAGCGCGCGTCGAGCGCACGCAGCATCGCGTTGGTGCCGCGCTCTCCCGCGGCGGCGGCGATCTCGACCGCGCGTTCCGCCACGTCGCGTGCCTCGTGCGGTCGTCCGAGATCGACCAGCGCCCGGGTCCGCTCCGCGTGAATGCGTGCCTGGGTGGCGGGGGAGAGCTGGTGTGACAGCGGGTGGGTGAGCGCCCAGGACAGCCGCATGTCGGCGTCGGCGGATCGTCCCTTCTCACGCAGCGCGGAGCCGGCGAGGCGCTGAGCTTCCCCCCAAAGGTCGGTACCCTGGTCGGCGAGCTCGGCGGCCTGATCGGCGGCGCCGAGTTGGTCTTCGTATCGGCCAAGCCACGCCAGCACCTGCGAGCGCTGAAGCAGCGCCTGCGCTCGCACCGCCTGATCCTCGCTGCAAGCGATGCTGCGATCGGCAAAGTCGAGCGCAGCCTCGAGCTGGCCGTTGGCGTACGCTTGCGACGACGCGCGGGCGTACAGCACCGCCGCGCGGCTCCGGTCCGCACCAGCCTCCGCATGGCGGGCGATGGATCCGATGTCTTCCTCGCCAGCGACCAGCAACCACTCTGACGCGGCTCGGTGTAACGCCTCCCGGTCGGTCGGCACGAGCGACGAGTACGCCGTCTCGAACACGGCGTTCTGGGGGAATGTCCATTCGCTCTGGCCCTCGATCCGGGATGTTTCCTGGGGCACCAGGATCTCGGCCTCGGCGAGGGCGATCAGGTCGGCCTCGCAGTCGCGCCCCAGCAGCGCCGACACGCCGTCGGTCCAGAACTGCCTGCCGAAGACCGAAGCCGCACGCACGACCTGGCGCTGCTCGGGAGGCAGCAGGTCCAGGCGCGCCTGGATCAGCGCTTGAACCGATATCGGCAGATCGTCGCGGCCATCCGCCGAGTGGCGAAGGAGCTCCTCGAGGAACAGCGGATTGCCTTCGGCGCGATCCACGATCGACTGACGTTTTCGATCGTCGAACTGCGGAAGCACCATCGCGGCGATGCGTTGCATCGACGCAGCAGGCAACGGGCCCAGCGTCACTCGTGTGCTCGCGCGCTTCTCCCACAGCTTGGGGAACCGCTGAAGCATCTCGTCCCGCCCGAAGGCCCACACCACCAGGCGCAGCCCGTCGCAGCCTAGCAGCCAGTCCACCATCTCGACCGTCGTGTCGTCGAGCAGGTGCAGGTCCTCGAGCACGAGCACTTGAGGCGCGTAGGCGGCGTCGTGACGGATGATGTACTCCAGAGCCTGCAGGATCCGCATGTTCATCACGTGCGGGGATTCCCGAGCGGCGCGAAGCGACTCGGAATAGGAGTCGCTGAACGGCACGCCGACGAATTCCCCTACGAACGCAGCGCTGTCGACCGGGCAGGAGGGACGCTGCGCGACGTAGCGCACGACACGATCGGTCTGCAAGGCCGCAGGCTCTCCGTCCCGGATTCCCATGCGAGATCGCAACGCTCGTCCGAGCGCGCTCAACCCGGATCGGGGCTGCATCGAGTCGCCGCGCGCCATCAGCACATCGACACTGTCGAGCTCTCGTACGAGGCGCGTCGTGGCCTCGTGACGGATCCTGCTCTTTCCGATGCCCGTGGGGCCCATGAGCACCACCGCGCGCGGAACGGCGTCTGCCATGACAGCGCGAAAAGTCGCTGCCAGCAGCTCGAGCTCCACGTCACGGCCGAGCGTTGGCGTGGTCACGCCTAGCACCTTGTGGGAATCGGATGCCGCGATGTCTTCGTGGAGCAGCACACCGCCAAAGTCGTCGGAGCGAACCACGAATCGCCCCTGAAGCAGCGGCTGCATCGCCTTGCTGACGCGGATGCCGCCCGGCGCCGCACGTTCGAGCTGGGCTGCAGCGCGCTCGAGCGCTTCGCCGGCGAGCCCCAACCTGCCCGGCACCGCATGGCCCGTGGCAAGCGCCACGCGCGCGTCCGATACTCTCGTCGCCAGCAGCAGTGCCGCACGCGCTGCACGAACCGCCTCGTCACCCAGCGTCCGGCCCAGGCCCAGCGCCGCGATGATGCGGCCGCCCTGCAGCTCGTCGAGCGTCGCATCGTCACCAAGCAGCAGCCGAATCTTCTGTTCCGTGTCGGCATCGAGCCCTGCGGAGGGCACCGCCGCGAGCAGCACCGCGACCACTCTGCGCGCCCGGGCCGCGGGCGGTGCGGGTTGCGACGACGGATGGCTTTGCGGCTCGGAGGTGGGCGCCTGGACCCGAGAGGGCGTCTCGGCAGCCACGCGCCGGATCGCCGAGGCGCTCTGATCCGAGTTCGGGGGCTGGTTGTTCAAGGCCGGCAGACGAGCCAGCAGCCTGGCCAGCTCGCCGGCGTCGGCGGGACGGTCCTCCGGAGTCCGGGAAAGACAGCGCAACAGCAGCGCCTCGAGCTCCTCCGGCACGTCGAATCGCACCATCGATACCGGAGGCGGATCCTCAAGCACCAGCCGCCCCAGAAACGCAATGACATGGTCCGCTTCGAAGACATGCCTGCCTGTCAGCAGGCGAAACAACACGGCACCCAGGGAATACACGTCGGCCGCGGTCGTGACCTTGCGACCTCTGGCCTGCTCCGGCGCCATGAAGTACGGCGTGCCGATGATCGAACCGGGCAGCGTATCGAACCCGTCCGGATCCGGAGGCTTGACCACGCCGAAGTCGATCACCTTCACGCCGCGCGCGAGGTTGCCCTGCACGATGAAGATGTTCGACATCTTCAGGTCGCGATGGATCACCCCGCGCGCATGCACCGCCGCGATTGCTTGCGCCGTCCTGCGAATCGTCTCGACCGCGTCGCTCATGCCGAGCGGCGCTCTGCGTTGACGCTGCGCCAGATCTTCGCCTTCCAGCCACTCCATCGCGAAATAGGGGCGCCCGTCCGTCCAGACCCCGTGATCGACGTACGCAACGAGCCCCGGATGCCGCAGGTCGGCAAGAACCTGCACCTCGCGCTGGAAGCGTGCTCGCTCCTCCGGCGTCGCGCCCTTGCGCAGCAGCTTGACCGCCACCGTTGCGCCGTTCGACCGGTCTTCCGCGCGGTACACCTCCCCCATTCCACCCATCCCGATGCGGGAGCGAAGCCGGAACCTCTCAGGCGACTGCGGGGCATACACACCCTTAGCCTAGGCGAAACGCGCCTGGAATGCAGCGAGATCCTGCGTCGACGCGGTGCGGCGCGCTCCCTTGCAGCCTCGCCATGCCGCATCGCGACTTCGCGTCTTCCCATCGCTGCCCCGCTCGACTAGCTCACGGTTCAGACATTCGCCCAAAGGGGCCGCCTCCATGACGGACACCAGCTATCCCATCCCGATGACCGCAAGCCCCGCGGAGGTCCTCCGCCTTGGCGCCGAATCGCTGCAAGACGGTCTCGACGTTTGCATCGCCACGGTGGTGGCGTGCGCCGGGTCGGCGCCATGCATGCCGGGGCAGAAGTTGCTGCTTCGAAGCGACGGGAGCGCGGCGGGCACCGTCGGCGGGGGCGGCGTCGAGCGAGCCGTGATCCTCCGCATGCAGGAGATGCTCGGTGCGTCCATCGCCGTGCCGGAGCTCCTGAAATACCACCTCGCCAAGGACCTGGGCATGTCGTGCGGTGGATCCGCCGAGGTCATGGTGGAGCCCATGTACAGCTCCACGCCCGTGCTCATCGTCGGCGCAGGGCATGTCGGCCTCGCCGTGGCGAAGCTCGTCTCGACCCTGCAATTCAACGTGACCTTGATCGACGAGCGCACATCGACCCTCGATCCGGAACGTCTGGAAGGCATCGCCGGGCTTCGCGCGCTCTGCGGCAAGCCTGGCGAAGTCGCTCACGGGGTTCCGCTGCGCGGCGCGGTCGTGGTCGCCACGCACGAGCATGCGCTCGACGAAGACGCGCTGGTGTGGGCCGTCAGGGAAGGGTACAGCTACGTGGGCGGCGTGGGTAGCAAGGCGAAAGCTGCCAAGATCAAGCGCGCGATGTCGTCGCTGGGGCTCCCCGAAGACCGCATCGGCCGCGTTCGGATGCCCATCGGCGTGAGCATCGGGGCCAGGACTCCGGCCGAGATCGCGGTGTCGATCGCGGGCGAGCTCATCGCCTGGAGAGCCGGCAGCCCGCTGGAATGAATGCGTCGCGACCCCTGCCGCACGGTCGCCTCCGCCATCGACTGTCCTGCCGGCAAAGAGAAAGTGTGCCCGTCGGACGCAGCTACCTTGCCACGATGTCGCATGTGTCTGCACGATCCATGGATCGACCGATGTCCCCTGCTGTGCTCCACCGAGCCCTCATCCTTGCCGCTGTGCCGACGCTCGCCGCTTGCAGCGAGTCGTACGCGCCTCACAACGTGCTGCCGGGAGAAGTCTCCTGGCCCGCATCGATCACGTCGGCTGCTCCTGCAGCACCGGCCCACCCGCCGTCTTCAGCGGGTGTCGCCGCGCCTGCAGGTTCAACCGCTTCACCACCCGTTGTCGAGGTGGATCGGAAGCTGCTGCGGTCCTCGCGGATCCTGGCGGGTTTGGCCGTGGATCCTCCCGTCGAGGTGCCTGCGGAGGCGTTTCGGGCGCAGGCGAGGCGAATCGCGCCGGTGATGGCGGAGTACCGCGAGAAGACCGGTGTGCGGATGCAAGCGTGGGCGGCCCGAGAACTGCCATCCGCTGCCGGGCAGACCGTGTTCTACCCGTTTTCGGGGCCCGACTTCCTCGCCGTGCACCGTCTCTATCCCGACGCTTCCCGCTATGTGCTTGTTGCGTTGCAGGAAGGTGGACGCCCTCCGGTGGTGGAGCGCATGGCGGACAGAATCGCCTCGGCGACGCTGCGTGTGCACGCGAACGCAATCATCTCGTACGTGCGGAAGGGCTTCTTCGTGACCGCTCGCCTCGGGAAAGGATACTCGGTGCCCGGCGTGTGGACCGGCATCACGGGCATGCTGATGGCGTTTGCCGCACTCGAAGGCTTCGATGTCGTTCAGGCAGCGCCCCTGCGCATGATGGACGGTGGCGACGACGTGCAAACGGTGGATGCGTCCGGTACGCACGAAGCAGACTGGTCTTCGGTGCGGCTTGTCTTGCGTGACGCGGCCGGAGACGTGAAGCTGCTCGACTATGTCGACGCGGACCTGAGCAACCGCGGGTTGCCTCCGGGCTCGGCGGCGTGGCGTTGCATGGACAGGTGGGCGCGAGGGCCCGTGCTGATCAAGGCTGCGTCGCACCTGCTTCAGTTCCCGCCGTTTTCCACGTTGCGCGACATCATCCTGATGCGAACCAGCGAGCTCGTGCAGGACGAAACCGGCGTGCGCTACGCGGACCTGATCGATGGTTTCGATACGACGCTGTACGGGCGATTCGTTGGGGTCAATCCCCTGTTCGACCCGAGGCCTCAGCGTGCATTGATGGCAGCGTACAGGGAGCGTTCGGACGTTCGTCCGCTCGACTTCCCGTTCGGCTATCACAAGGCCGCCGGGCCTTGCTTGATGGTGGCGAGGAGGAAGGGTGGGGCAGGCAGGTAGTGGTCGGCTGGTGATTGGATGCATGCGTCGAACGTTTCGCGCGCACCGCGCATCGCACCGGAGCGAAGGCCTGCAGGAGGCGACCAGAGGGTCTATGACAGGCGGAAGGATGGTATCCGGCACGCTGGAGATAGGGTTGATGCGGTAGATGGGGGGACCCCAGCGACGCGCGCGGCGACCTCAGACGGCCTGGGGGCGCGCCCGGAGGCTGCGAGGCGCGGTCGGCTCTCCGGCGGCACCAGATTTCTGCGTTCGGTGGTCGAACACAGCGCGCACGAACAGCGGCACGAGCCGCGGGATCGACGGGTCCGTGCGATGGCCGGCTTCGAACAGGCGAATGACCTGACGCAGCAGCGCAAGGTTGATATCCAAGCACGGTCGAAGCGACTCGATTCTCGAGCCCGCGCCAAAGACCAGCGAAGCGGAGCGCGAGCCCCATCTGCCGCATCCAGGATCCTCAATGGATGACTGTGCGAGAGATAGCAACGCGTGTCGAAGAAGGCAGCATGCGGTTTTCTCGGGACCGCGGGGTGGGCGGAGGCCGGCGAGACGGCGCAGCAGGTCGTATGGAGCGCCGATCGCGGAAGGCAGCATGGTGCTTTGCGGAGCCTGCAGCACCGCACGTTCGAAGCCTGTCTGCAGGTCGGCCCGAATCGAGCCGCTCGAAACGTCGTCGACGCTTGCGCCCGGGGTGTGCGGCCGCTAGGATGCTCGTCATGGAGGCAACCATGCGCGTTATCGCAATCTTTGCTTCTGCATCCCTGGTTCTTGCCGCGGCGCTGGCCGGATGCGGCGGGAATGAAGACAGCAGTGTTGCCAATGCGGGAGGCAGCACGGGAGGGGGCGGCCACGGCGGGTCGTCCGGTTCGGGCGGGTGGGCCGGCGGAACGGGCGGCGGTTTCGGGGGGAGCACGGGCACGCCTTGCGCTCATCCCAAAGACTGCCCGGTCGCCGAAACCTGTGCATCGTCGGGCAAGTGCGTCCCGACCGGCTCACTTTGCCCGTCAGGCTGCGGCGCCGACATGGTCTGCAGTGCCACAGGCGCTTGCATCCAGCAGGGAGCCTGCAAGCACCCATACGATTGCGCCGAGGGATTCAACTGCAACGAAGCGTCGGGCCGCTGCGAGCCGGGTCTCGGCTGCGGAGCCGAGGAGTTTGCCATCCTCGCCGTCCCTCCCAACGTGTTGCTTGTGCTCGACCGGACCGGGAGCATGGACGGCGAAGTTCCCAATAGCGGCGGCAAGGACCGCTGGACCGTTGCGAAGGAGGCAATCGCCTCGCTGACTGCGAGCTTCGACGGCGCCATCCGGTTCGGCCTGGACGTGTTTTCGGCGTGCCAGCAAGACGGGTGCGCCCCTGGTACCATCGTGGCGCCAATTGGCACGCCCGTGGCTCAGATCAACCAGATCATCGAGAACACGAGCCTGTGCAACAGCGGCCACCCCGAGACGGTGATTGGTGCAACCCTGGCCGCGCTCGTCGGCGAATCGTCTTTGCAGGATCCGGGGCGCGACAACGTGGTGTTGCTGATCACCGACGGGCAGGACAACTGCGGCGGCGGAGGCGCGCAGGCGGCAGCTCAATTGCTCGCGCAGACGATTCCCGTGAAGACCTACGTGATCGGGTTTTCGGGCGATGTGGACGCGGCCGAGCTCACGGAGATCGCGACGGCGGCGGGCACCGCGCCATATTATCAGGCAAACGAGCCCACCACGCTCCAGGCCGCGCTCCAGACCATCGCCGCGAACGTGACGACCTGCACGTTCCAGCTACAAGGCCCGTCGCCCGACGAGCAGATGTACGTATTCTTCAACAACGACCCCACGGGAATCCCGCAAGACCCCGCCCAGGGCTATACGTACGACCCAGTGACGCAGTCGATCGTCTTCCACGGCGACGCATGCGAAGCAATCAAGAACGGGACGGTCACGGACATCGACGTCGTGTTTGGATGCGACGCCCCCTCGCCGAAGTGAGCGAGGGCGGCTCGCGGAGTCGGCACGCGTCGTTGCGGGACAGGCGCGCTTGCTTCGCGGCGATCCTTCGGCGTGCATTGCCCCAGATCTCAGGAAGCGTATCGGTGTGCTTGCCCGCTGTCCATGCCGCCATGTCAGACGCAATCCACCTCCACAAGGCCAACCGCGCATGCGATGAGCTGCGGTCGTGCGGAATCTCCGCGCGGACCAGCGGCGGGGTCAGCCGTCTCCCAAAAGCGCCCACCGCGCCGCCAGGCGCCTCGACGCCAGGACATCCTCCGCAGCGGCTGCCGGATCCATCCGCGACAGCTCCTGGATTAGCGCAAACGCTTGCGTCGCGCGTTGGGCCAAATCCAACAGACGCTGTGCCGCGTCCGACGTGTCTACCATATAGGCGTCGACGGCTCGGCCAAACAGCCGCGCGTACGCAGGCGCGTCCAGGCGCATCGCGAAGTGGTCGAGAAGCAGGTGGGGGATTCCGGCGCCCGATACGCGAGACAGAAGCGCGTTCACCACGTTCATCGCCAGCGATTGGTTGGCGCACGGGAACGGGTGCAGCCGGATGAATGCCTGGTGGAAGCGCGCTGCACTTCGCACCAGCCCATCGCGATTTCCTTCCGCCGCGGCCTGCCGCGCGTCCGCGAACGCTTGGTACAGCACCCGCCAGTGCCCGTCGGTCATGGGCCGGGGAGGGCAGAACCATGGGCCGAAACTGGCGTCCTTCTCCGCCCTGGCGTGCATGATCCGGCCCCACGACAAGCCGCCGTCGGAAAAAGTTCTTTCCCGACGCATCGCCTGCCCGTCTCCCACCGATTCGCAAACCATGTGGTGGTATCCGACGCCACCGGGGAATCCCGCATGCACGCGCAGTCCGTCGAAGAATACAGTGCCGTCGGAAGTCTCACGCACATGCGGAAGCTGCTCGATAAATGATCCGGGCGATACCAACGTACCGGCCACACGGCTCGACGGGTCGTAGAAGCTGTTCAAGTCGCGCCCCATCAAAGCGATCACGTGCAGATCTTTCAAGAGCTCAGCCAGCGCGCCGGGGGCGTCGATTGCGGCAGATTGTGCGTCGAACCACTCCCGCACGTCGGCCATGTTGCTCCAGTACGAGCGCACGACCGCGTACGGTGAGCTCGGGAATCGCGTGATCTGCACCGCCGATATGCGCGCCTCCAGACGCGACACCGCCTCCGGCGCGAACACGACGATTCCGAATGTTCCGCGGAGGAAACGGCTGAACGTCTCTTCGTCCACTCCGGCCTCCCACCGGACCTCCAGCAGGCTCCGCTGCCCGTCCATCGCGGCCAAAATTCGCTCCGCGTCGCGCGGGTGCACACCGCCGACCTCGACCGCCACGCCGGCGGAGGGGCAGCGGATGACCAGCCCGCGCCGTGCCTGGCCCACCTGCAGCCCCGGCATCGGTACGGCCACGTCATCCCGCCTGGGCTCGAAAAGGGCCCGGCGCTCGGTGAACAGGTAGTCGCGTGGCTCGCCCTTCTTTCGCTGCTCGGCGAGCCATGCCCGGTAGGCGGTGAGCTCCGGCGGCACCGCCCGGATTCGCAGCAATCGCTCGCGCGCGTGATCGAACATCGTTGCGTATCCTACGTCATCCGCTCGGGGTTGAAAACCGACGCGGTTCGCTTCCACGGTGGCCCATCGAACCCTTGCGGATTCTATCGTTCGCGCGCAGCGGGTTGGCGCACGCGAGTTCGTGATCGCCTGGATGCCGACTGCAATCCTCGAGTCCACTCCGCCGCAGCGCGCGGGTTTGGCAAGCGCGGAGCGCACCGTCCAGGCCACAGCCAAGCACTGAATCGTTCACGCCTCGAAGGGGCGTTCTGCAATGGTCCTTGCAGGAAGCTCGGCGAGCTGCCTACACTGGCCGTCCAACAATGCACCTCATGACGCGCAAGATTGTCGCCCTCGCTGCGATGCTGGTCGCCTGCTCTTGCTGGGCCTCCTGCTGTGCCACGGATGGCGGGACGAGTCCCGGCGGCGCCTCGACCGGTGGAGCGAGCACGGCAGGGACCGGTGGAGCGAGCACGGGCGGGACCGGTGGAGCGAGCACGGGCGGGACCGGTGGAGCGGGCACGGGAGGGACCGGTGGAGCAAGCACGGGAGGGACCGGTGGAAGCGGCGGGTCTGAGGGCCCCGTCACGCATTGGGTCGCCTATGGCGATACCCGGAGCAACCGAGGCACGCACCAGCAAATGCTCGCCGCGATTGCCGCTCTCGACCCTGAAGCGGTCATCCACACCGGAGACCTCTGGGATGGTTACGGCGCATCGGCGTGGAAGGCCGACGTGACGAGCCACGACAACCTCGCGGCGCTTCTGAACGCGAACAAGTTTCTGGTCAGCCAGGGGAACCACGAGACGTCCGGAGAAGTCCTCGGATTCACGCCGCCTCTCGTGCGCAATGGCAGCTTGACGTATACTGCGTCCATCGGCAACACCTTCGTCGCCGTGTTGGGCTATTCCCCGGACCCGGCCTACCTCGGAACGGCGCTGGCCTCGCAGGAATCCGCCAAGGCAACGTGGCGCGTCGTCGTCAGCCACAAGCCGATCTATAGCAGCGGATCTCACGGGGCAGACGGCAACGCCGCAATCGAGACGCTGTGCGATCAGTACCAGGTCGACTTGTATGTCGCAGGCCACGACCACGATTACGAGCGAACCGAGCAGCTCCGCGGCGGGGCGGTCGTGGACACGTCGAACCATCTCAAGGCCGGCGCGGGGACCGTCTACATGGTCACGGGTGGAGGAGGCGCACCCTTGTACAGCAAGTCCAACCCTGTGTCCGTGTCCCATGTTTTCAAGAGCGTCAATCACCTCGTCGACATCGAGGCCACCAGTACGGTCATGACGGTGCGCGCCGCCACGGTGGATGGCACGCCCATCGACACGTTCACCATCACCCGGTAGCGCGTGGCCGATGCATCGCGCAACGCGCCGCAGCCTGGCGTTCGCCGCGACGTGCATCCCGACCTGCCTTGCGCTTGCTCCCGGCGCCCGCGCGCACGGCGACTTCGGTCGCGCTTCTTCGATCCTCGTCGGATGGGGCAAGTGCGGCGAAGCCCACTGCCGCTGGATGTAGATTGCATGATCCCGATGCCGTCGGCCCGTTTCGCCGCTGGCAGGTCAGTCCGAAAGCGTGTGCTTGCGCTGCGATTGCTTCGATATGTGGCGGGGCGGTTGCCATGTCGTCGCGTGACACGTCCCCGGGTATGGTCGCATGCGCCGGACCCTTGCCGTTCCACTGCCTGTCGCATCGAACACGGACAGCCGCGGCGTCACACGCCCTGACGTCGCGACACGATCCTACCAGCGTCCCGTGCGGGCCGGATCGACCTGCCGTTCAGTCAATCCCCCGCGCCACGAAGCGCCTCATGCCCGCCTCGAGGTCCTCGTCCGTCTTCATCCTCACATACGTCGCGCCATGCTTGCGCGAAAACGCGCGCAGCTCTTCGCACAGCCCCGTCAGCCGCAGCATGTATGCCTCGAGCGCCGACCCGTCCATCGTCACGTCGACCACCGCACCCGTCTCCGCATCCTCCAGCGTCCAGTCGCCTTCGAATGACGGCTCCAGCTCGTCGGGCGTGAGCACCTGCACGAGCGCGAGGTCGTGGCCGGAGGATTTCGCGCGCGACAGTGCGGCTGTCACGGGCCCTGCGTCGAGATAGTCGCTGATCACGACCAGCATGCCGGGGCGCGGGGATCGCGCCAGCACCGAGTCGATAGCTCGCGCGAGATCGGTCCCGCCTCCGGTCGTCAGGCTCGCGAGCGCGCGTAGGAGCGCGGCAAGCCCGCCGCGACTCCTCGCACTTCTGCCCATCTGCTTGATGCCCTCGCCAGCGGACACCACCTGCGCGCGTTGTGACCCCGCCAGCGCCATGTAGCCAATCGCCGCGGCTATGCGTCGCGCTACGTCGATCTTCGACGGCTGTCCGTGGTCGAGGGAGGTGGATGTGTCGACGACCAGCCGCACGACTGTGTCTTCCTCGGTTCGAAACAGCTTGATCACAGGCTCGCCCGTGCGAGCATAGGCAGCCCAATCCACGCGGCGCAGGTCGTCGCCCGGGGCATAGGGCCGGTGATCCTGGAACTCGGCCGAGCCGCCCCTGCGCTTCGCTACATGGTCGCCGGCCCCGCCGGACCGTGCACGAATCTCCATCCGGCGGCGCAGTGCCTCGAGCTCGGCGACAAATCCTGGATCGAGCAGATCGTTCATGTCGCGGGCGCCGTGGTGGATGCTTGGTCAGGTGCGTCGCCCCCGGGCGCGTCCGCCTCGGCACGCTCGGCCGCCTCGCGCTCTGCGTCCTCCTTGGCGAACAGCGCGTCGGCTTCCGCGAGCATCGAGTGGTGCTTGTGGATGATCGCCCGCGCCCGCGACGTCGCCGCAGCAAGTAGTCCGAGCCCGATGAGCGCCCAGGCGAACGAGCATACGCCACCCGCCACGATGGACACGCCTCGCGACGGACCGTCGAGCGCGTTGAGCAGCACGAAGACATAGAACGGCGAGGGGGCGGCGACCAGCAAGGCGCTGTCGCTGCTGTCGGAAATCACGCCGGCGATCGCCGCCACGATCCAGGGCCCGGCGGCGGACAGGAAGATCGCCACCAGCAGCATGACGCGCGCTATCCCGGTGGTGGACGAGCGGGTACGGACCCACGCAGCGAAGCCTGCGAGAAACAGGAAGTAGGTCGCGGCATACTCGCTGAACGCGAGGATCCGTTCACCCTCGAGGGTTCGCGATCCCACCACGAAGGGCGACCACGCCGCGACCGCCACGCCTACGATCGCGATGACGGCGATCGATCCGGCCCCCAACATCAACACCAGCGTCGTCGTTCGCATCAGGCCTGGGCCGAAGAACCGGACCAGCCGGCTGGTCTTGTTTCTCGCCCAGTGCGTCAGCACCTTGCGCGATGGCCCGATCGCGTCGCCCTGGAAGATGAACAGCGCGAAGACGAGGAACACGAACATCATGGACGCGGCGATGACGAAGCCGGCCGCGGGATTCGCGGTGGGGGTCGCGGCGGCGGGCGCGACGGCGGCTACCGTGAGGATGGGGGTCATCACGGAGAACCAGACCTTCAGGCCGGTGGACCGGTCGTCGGAGACGCTGGTGAGGTTCGCGAGCGTGATCTCGTAGAAGAACCAGGCGGGCAGCGCGATGCTCGCCACCGGGATCAGCACGAGGAACATCAGGTACTCGATCGACAGCGGCGCACGCTCGTAGGCGGTGGGCAGCCACACCGGCGCACCGCTGATGACGGCCGGCCATGCTTCGTGCGCGACCACGGACAGCCCGATGCCGAGCCCGAAGAACGCGACGAGCGTGAGGGGAAAAGCCAGCAGCAAGGTGAGCACGATGGCGGTGCGTCCGCTCGCCAGAGCAGAGCTGATGGCTAGACCGAACGCCACGCTCAGCAGCGCGAACATGAACAGGAAGGCGAAGGCGACGACCACCTCCAGGGCGGTGACGCCCCCGAACAGGAACGGGAGCGCTCCCACAGGCGCGAGCATCACAATGTACATCGAAATCGCGCTGAACGCGCTGAGGAACTTGCCGCGAGCGATCGTCTTCGGGGGAAGGCCGGTCAGCAGCACCGCCTCCCACGTTCGCCCCTCACGCTCGGACGCCACGCTGTTGGCGGCGAGCGCCGGCCCCACCAGAAGAACCACGAAGAACGCCACCGAGAAGAACGTGTGAAAGAGCGTCACCCCGGTCGCCGCCGGCGTCGTCGTCGCGCTCATGATGCCGCCGATCGCGCACATCAGAAGACCCACCAGCGCCGTGATCGTCATCAGGATGATCGGCGTGCGCTGCAGCCGCGCCGCCTGCTTGAGATCCCGGATCCAGATCGGGTTCGGATCGTTGCGCACACGACGCATGCTCGTGCGCGCCATGTCGACCATCCTCGATGAAGGTGGCGAGGGGACGAAGGACGGCGTTCCGGTCTGCGCGCTCATTGCAGCTCCCCCTTGGTGACCTCGAGGAAGATGCGCTCAAGCTCGTTGCGCTCGGGCTCGACACCTACCACCGCGACGCCGTTCATCACCAGATGCCGGACCATGTCCGCGATCGCCGTGTCGGCGCCGACGTAGCCCACCAGCAGGTTGCCTCCGGCGGCAACCTCGATGTCCACGATGCCTGGGCCACCCCACAAGAGCTGGGCCGCCTGGTTCGGGTTCGTCAGCACCCGCAGCTTCAAGCGCTTGCGCGCCGTCTGCGGCACCGGAACCCCGGCCGGCGTGACCATCGGCTGCGCTGCTTGACCCGACGCCTGCAGTGCCGTGCCCACCGGTCCGGTCACCCCCTGCGACGCCGCCGGCACCTGTGCTCCCTCGGGCCCGATTCGCAACGTCGCGGGCGCTGCGTCGCCTTGCACCGGCGGCGCGATCGGCAGCGGCCCCGGCACCGGCACCTCCGGGAGCTGCACCTGTCGAGCCGGCACGCCGAACGCGACCTGCTGCGTCCCAGGCAGCCCCTGCGGCATCCGCGCTCGCGCCAGCTCGAGGCGTTTCTCCTCCAGCCGGTCCGCAATCTCCGCGATCGGCCCCGCTACCACGAGCTCCCCACGTTCCAGTATCGCCACCGACGTGCACACGTCCGACAGCTCCGTCAGGATGTGCGACGATAGAAAGATCGTTTTGCCGAGGGCTCGCAGTTCGAGCAGCAGATCCCGCATCTCGATGCGCGCACGCGGGTCCAGATCGCTCGCAGGCTCGTCGAGCACCAGCACCTTGGGATCGTGCAGCAGCACCCGCGCGAGCTGCAACCGCTGCTTCATTCCCTTCGACATGGTCACCACGAGCTTGTCCTGTAGCTTCTGCAGATCCGTCAGCTCCAGGACCGCCTCCACCACGCCCAGGTGCGGTATCCGATACGCATCCGCGAAGAACTCCAGGTACTCGCGCACCGTCACGCGCTCATACACGCCCGCATGATCCGGCATGTACCCAATCCTGCGACGCACCTCCTCCGGATCGATCGCCACGTCGAGCCCGTCGACCTCCACCCGCCCCGCCATCGGCTCCAGCAGCGTCGCGATCACCCGGATCGTCGTCGTCTTGCCCGCCCCGTTCGGCCCGATGAACCCGAAGATCTGCCCGTGCTCCACGTCGAACGTCACGTCGCGCAATACGTCGAACGAGCCGAATCGATGCCACAAGTGACGAACGCGGATGGCATAACGCCCCGCCGTGCCCGGCGCGACGAAGGGAGCCGGACGCGCCTCGGCGTGCATCGCGCCCGGTTGAACGCCCGAGGTCATGGCACACCTCCGTAGCCTACCAACCGGACCAACACGCGATCCTGGTCGACCCGCAAGCCGCCGTCCATCTGCATGCCCTCGCCGCCGTCCATCTGTGCCATCACGATCGGCATGTCCGTGGGCCACCAGTCCGAATACGCGCCGGTGGCTTCTCCGATGGCGAGCCACGCCGCCGAAAGACCCTTGGACTCATTCTCCAGATCGCGCTTGATCGGCGCCAGATCGTACTCCGTCAAGCGTGTCGAGCTCGTCGACCACGGCGTGAACGGCAAGGTGCGCCCCTCCGACGCCTTCCTGCTCTCTCCATCCTTTAGCCTCGGGAAGAAGTACACCTTCCGGGAGGTGGCCGACGGCGCCGACGGCATCACCACGATGACCGCGCGCAAATCCCGCGACGTGCGATTGACGATCGACAGGTCGCCGTCCGGCAGAGCCACCACGCTCACGCCGGCGCCCAGCTTCGCGAAGCCGTCCTCGCGTACCACCACCGTCTCCCACGGCATCGTCGCAAGGCCCTCCAGCGTCACGCCATCGCGATCGACCACCAACGATCGTACGAAGCCGCTGCGCCCTCTCGTCGCTGCGTCGAGTACGCTTCCCAGGTCGGACGCCCGCACCGTCAGCGACCGAGACTCCGACGTGAAGAAGCCGCGGTATCGAACAGCTCCGGCGCGCGACATGCCCGGGAGCGCTTCCACGAACGTCAGGTGGCGGGCCTTGCCCGTCCATCCCTTCGCGGCGATTCCGATCACGACCAAAGCAAAAAAGACGACCGTCGAGTAGATCGGAAGGTGCCACAGCGCTGCCAGCGGACGTCCCCGCTTCGCCGCCCTCGCGAAGCTCACCGGCCCCGCGATCACCGAGTACGCGATGAGCAGAACCGCCGCCACCACGATCGCCCATCGGCCTCCTTCGTTCGGATCGAGCGCCTTGTGAATGTCGCGCAGCTCGTCCGGCGCACCCGCCCACGATCCGTGCGCGTTGACCACGAAAGCGTGACGATCCCACGCATGCTTGACCAGGTCCACCATCCGCGATCGCACCCAAGGGTCGTCCACACCAGGAGCCTGCGTCGGATCGAATGCGAGCAGGTGCACCTCGCCGAGACCGTAGCTCGCCGAGGCACCGTAGACGCTGGGACGCAGGTTTCCACCCGAAAAGCCGGCGAGCGCCTTGGACACGTCGTCGCCGGGAAGCACCACCCTGGGACGAGACGGACGCCGTCGAGGCGGGTCATCCTGGTTCTGTTCTGGGCTCTCAATCAGGTCGCCCGCGATGCTTGCGAGCTGCTTGGGTGCGGGCGCGGTCGCCACCTCACCGCCCACGAACGACGTCAGCGTGGCGTTTCTCAGATCCTCCGGCCGCGTTACCACCAGCGCGAGCGTGCCGCCTGTCATGACGAATCCCGACAGTGCGTCCGCCGCCATCGCGCTCATCCGGGCAAGCTGGTCCGTGTGCATCACGACCACCGTGGCCGACGCATAGCCCGCCGCGCGATCCGGCAGCACCGGGTCGCCTGTGGCCGGGTCGGTGCGCACCGCGCCCGTCGCGATCGCAACGTTGCCCGTGTACGAGGATCGCGGGAGCGCGCCGCCCGTGGGATCGTAGGACACCGAGATGGGGACGTCTCGCAACACGCCCGCAAGCCGCGGCGGGTCGGTCATGTCCAGCAGCATGGGCGACAGAGCCCCCGACACGTTCACCGAGCTGGCCGCGACCTCCCGTCCGTTCTCGTTCAGCACGCGAAGCTCCAGCGGCCCGCCGCCCCCGGCAAACCCCCGCGTCGGCAGCCTCACCAGCACCGCCGCACCAGGCGCCACCGAGTACGGCGCCCGCGTCGTGAGCTTCGTGTCGAACGGATAGGCCGACGAGCTGGTGAGCTCCACCACCCCCTTCGCCGGCTTCTCGTCCCCATTGTCGATCCGAACCGCACACTCGATCCAATTCGACTGAAGTGGAGTGCTCGGCCCCAACACCGGCGTGGCCGTCACCCGCAACTCCGCCAAGGCCGACCCGCTCGCCAACCACGCCGCCAGGCCCACCTTCCACGCCAGCGATCGCGCCCGAGTGCCCACGCTCAACCCTTTCGCACCGCTTGCTCGACCGCTTCGGGACGGCTCGGAACGGTCCTCACCAGATCGTCGACCACCTGATCCGTCGTCACACCGTCTGCCTCGCCCTCGAACGACCGGATGAGCCGGTGCCGCAGCGCCGGCAGTGCCACACGCTGGATGTCAGCAAACGCGACGTGTGCCCGTCCCTCCAGCATCGCGACCGCCTTCGCAGCCAGCACCAGCGCCTGCGCACCCCGTACCCCAGCGCCGTAGCGAAGGGACCGCTTCACCAGATCGGTCGCGCTCTTCGAATGCGGATCGCTCGCCGCCACCAGGCGCGACGCATACCGCAGCACCGGCTCCGCCACCGCAACGTCGCGGCACAATGACCGCAACGCCATCACATCGTCGCGCGTCAGCACGCGGTCCGGTGGGGCCATCTCTTGCCCCGTCGTGCGCACCAGAATCTCGGTCATCTCGTCTTCGGAGGGCGACGGCACCAGCACCTTGAGCAGGAACCGATCGAGCTGCGCTTCCGGAAGTGGATACGTACCCTCCATCTCTATCGGGTTCTCGGTGGCCAGCACGAAGAACGGTTCGTCGAGCACGTGACGCTTTCCCGCGATCGTTACGGCGTGCTCCTGCATGGCTTCCAAGAGCGCGCTCTGTGTCTTGGGCGTGGCGCGGTTGATCTCGTCGGCCAGGATCACCTGCCCGAAGATCGGCCCCTTGTGCAGCGCGAACTGACGCCCTCCCGCGCCGGTCGGGTCCATCACCAGCACGTTCGTGCCGATGACGTCCGACGGCATCAAGTCGGGCGTGAACTGGATGCGGGAGAACTGCAGCTCGAGACAGCTCGCCAGCGTGCGCACCAGCAGGGTCTTGCCCAGCCCGGGCGCACCCTCCAGCAGCACGTGCCCGCCCGCGATGATCCCCCAGAGAACCTGGTCCACCACCGCGTTCTGCCCCACCAGCACTTTGCCGATCGACTTGCGGAGCCGCTCGCTGGCCTCCGCTGCCTGGCGCAACCGCGCTTCGAACGACGCTGTCTCCGACATTCCCTCTCCATTCATCGCCGTCTTGCAGGCCCGCGGGAAGCCCCGACCCGCCGAGGCGCTCGCCAGCCAAGTCCCATAGCGTGACTACGGGCTGAAGTAACGCCCGACCTGCTCCCGGTACTCCTCGGGAATCTCCGAGCGCTCCACGCCGCCCACCTCCGACGGCCCGACCTCCCCGATTCCGTCCGTCCCGCGAATGTTCGCCGTGTCGCCCGCCCGCCCGGCGCCCCGCCCCGTCACCGTTCCGGGCATCGGCGCACCCGCGTTGATCTTGCCCCCCGCGCGCGCCCGCAAATCGTCGCCCTCGACCTTCTTGCTCTCCCCCTTGTGGTCGCCGCGTCCCGTGTCGTGATGGCTGCCAGGCCCGCCTGCCCCGTTCTCCGCATTGCCCCCGTTGCCCTTCTCACCACCAGTGTTGTTCCCTTTCTGGCCTGCCCCCTGCCCGTTGTCTCCCGCCGACGGCGCCCCGCCCGCCATCGGCACCGGCACCCCACCCAACTGCCTCTCCGCTTCGCCCATCCCCCGCTCCGCATCGTCCAGCGCGCGCTCGCGCTCCGCTTCGTCGCTCTTCGGCGGCTCGTTCGCCATCTTCTTGAGCATCTCCTCGAGCTCTTGTTGCCCCTCCGGCGTCTCGAGCTTCTTCGCCATCTCGCGGAGCTGCTCCTTCGTCATCGGATCGACCTCCGCGCCCTCCGCCTTCTCCTTCAACTTCTCCGCCAGACGCTTTCGTTCCTCCGGTGACAGCTTCTCGATCGCGTCGGCCAGGCCCTCGGCCAGCTTGCCGGCGTCCTTGTCCAGCCCGCCCCGGTCGAACTCCTCGAGGTCCTTTCGCGCGTCAGGCGAAAGCCCCTCGCCCAGCTCCTTCGCCAGCTCCCGCAGCGCTTCGCCTCGCTTGCTCCGCTCCTCGAACAGCTTTCGCTGCTCCTCGAGCAGCCGCGCCACGTCCGGTGCCCCCGCTTTCTTCGCCGCCTCCGCCGCCTCTTCCAGCGCCTTCTTCGCCGCCTCGCGATCGGCCTTCTCACGCGCATTCGCAAGCTTCTGCATCTCCTCGTCGAACCGCGTCAGATCCCGATCCCCAAGAGCCTTCGCCGCCCCAGCCAGCAGCTTCTCCTGCGCCAGACGACCATGTGCGGCTTCCAGCCCGGCGCGCCGCTCCCCGTCGCCGATCGCTAGACGCTCCGCCGCAATCGCGTCACGAAGCCGCGCGATCTCGCTTCGCGCCTCCCGCTCCTCCATCCCTTCCTTCAGCTTCTCCTTCAGCTTGCGCGCATCCTCCGCGATCTTCTTCAGACGCTCCTGCTGCGCCGGATCGGGACTCGATAGCGTGCCGAGCGCGATCACCTTCTCGAGCCCCTCCACCTCCGCTACCTGAACCTCGGCCACACCAGGCGGAGCCGGAGGCGCCGCCACCGTCGGCACCGGCATCCTCAGCACTGCCACGAACGCCGCCGCGCTCACCGGGATCAACGCGTGCTCCCATCGCAGGACGCGTGGACGAGCCACCCTGGGATCGCCCTTCTCGAGCGCCTCCACCGCTTGCCGTATCACGACCGCGCGTGCGGCGTCATCATCCTCCTCCGCCTCGGTGCGCATCTCCACCGCCGTCGTGATCGCTTCGCGCGAGGCAAGCCGGCCATCCAGGAACAGCGCAACCTCTGCGTCCGACCACCGGCGACGCACCGCGACCACAAACCCGGCCACGATCCCGGCCGCCGCCGCGGCCGCCATCCATGGACGCCATGAGCCGTGGCGCAGACGCCATGCTCCCGCGCAAGCCAACGCGGCTACCAGCGCACCGAACGCAAGGCCGGTCAGGACACGCCGGGCCGTCATTCTCACGCGGATCCGTCGCGCCCATCGCTCGAACTGCTCGTGGAATCTGCCGGAGTCGTGTTCCATGGTCGCTTCCTGTGTGGACGCCCGTCGGTTGGACCGCAATCCGTCTCCGCGCTTGGCGCTCTGTGGACCGTAGCATAGTACGTCCGACCGTCTGCCGCTGCTGCGCTTCGGACCAGGTGCATGGCGTCGGTGCGGCGGCTCGGCCCACACGTCCTCCAGGTGGCGGAGTGGCGCTTTCATGGCGAACCGCCACCTGACGCGCATTCATCGAGATTCTGGCTGAAAACGACACGGCGAGCAGCGTCAAACCCCGCAAACGGGGTGGCGGCCGCC
>Ga0272446_1000344_pt1 | contig 73656 bp, 64 predicted proteins | sample YNPCB0061_FD_194587 | JGI IMG/M metagenome (GOLD analysis project Ga0272446, IMG submission 194587) | Hot spring microbial mat communities from Yellowstone National Park, WY, United States - YNP-CB-006-1 | ecosystem: Environmental > Aquatic > Thermal springs > Hot (42-90C) > Sediment | place... | reverse complement strand
CCCGCAGATAACTTTCATATTTATAAATATCCTCCAGCTCAAATTCCTCTTTTCCAATTTTATCAATACATTTCATAATATCAAGCGTCCATCCTCGCAAATTATTTTCTTCTCTAAGAAACAATGTACTTTGCCATCGTTTAAGTATATTTTCTTTTTCTTCTCTCTCTTTATTTTTAAAATAATATATTCTTCCGGAAAAGGGAATTTCACCAATCAAAATATTACAACCTATCCAACCCGATCTTTTTGCATTAGCTGATAAAGGATTTCTTTTGTTTAGTAAATCTAATGTCAAAAAATGCTTTGGAATTACAAAAAAATTAATAATGCTAAAATTTTGTGAATCATAGTTTAACAAAAAGAAATTTGGAACAGTGTTGTTATAAATTTTTTCACTCATTTTAGAATAAGCACCGTCAACAATCGTATTACCAAAAGTATTTTTTTTACTTTTTAATTCATATTCTTCTTTACAACTTTTACAATAGAAATCACTTGCTGGATTATTGTTGGGAAATTTAACAATACTGCCACCACAGTTTGGACAAAAAATATTTCTTTCAGTCCACTCCTCGCTCATTAATCTAATTTTTTGAACAGGACTTTTATAATTTATACAAATATTTGGATTAAAATAGTAATCCATTTTAATGTGCTTTTTCTTCACTCGAAATTTTTATCAAATATAATCAAAAAAACCGATTGTCATTAATCAATCTTCAATTGGTCGAATGCTCTTTCAAGATTCATTTTGCGAGCGCCTTGCCATCTTTCTGTTAATTTTTCGAAACCGGGTATTGCTGGCAAATTAATTATTTCTTCTTTGGTTTTTCCTTTTTTAATTTCTGATGAAACAAATTCCATTAGTGCAGAAAAATAATTTTGCATTTCATGCACATCTTTAATTGAACCAGTTAATAAATCATCGCTTGCTGCATGTCCAAAAATAAAAATTGTGTCTTTTGAAAAATGTTTTGTGACTTTTCCTAAAACTTCAAACCAACCCTTTATACTGCCACCACCATTTGCATCAATAAATGGAAAGGTTTTATTGAAAACTAAATCGCCAAGATGTGCAATGTTTGCGTTTTCAAAATGAATGACTGAATCGCCGCCGGTATGCGCTGGACCAAAATATTTCGCAGTCACTTTTTCTTTCCCGAAATTTTCACTCCATGTATTTGTAAAAGTTGCTGTTGGATAAGCTTGCGGTTTTTCCGGATTGTTTCCATAATTTTTTTCCTGTAACATTTTACAATTTTCATGCGCTACAATTTTTTTTGCGTAGTCCTTCAAAAAAATATTTCCGCTTGTGTGATCGCCATGATGATGAGTGTTAAATAAAATGTCAATTTGACGATCAGATTTTTGTTTTAATCCATTGATTAAATTTTTTGCGGTTTCAGGATATTGTGAGTCAATTACAATTAATGCATCATTTGTGGCATAATAACCAATCGTTCCGCCACGTTCTGTAAAGATTCCAATGTTGTTTCTTAAATCGGTAAACTTAAATTTTTGTTCTTGGTAAAATGAAAACAGTTTGAATCCGGGAAATAAAATTCCGCCTGTAATTAATGCTGAAGATTTTAAAAAATCTTTTCTTGTTACTTTCATTTTATTTACCTTTAATTTTGTGAAGTGAATTTACTTTATTAGAATCAAAAACAAAATAATTGATTAAACAATTCAAAATTTGAGAGCACAATGAAAAATTTTTTATTCATCCTTTTTGTAATAGTCAATTCGATTTTTTTCGCACAAGAAAAAGTTAAAGTTACTTTGGAATTAATCGCTCCAACTCTTGACGATACTACAAAAGTATTTGTAGCTGGAAATATTGAACCGCTGGGATTGTGGCGAGCTGATAAAATTCAAATGAAAAAAATTTCCAAGGAAAAATGGATTTATGAATTTGAAATCGAAAAAGGAACACAAGTAGAATACAAATTCACTAAAGGAAGTTGGCAAACTGAAGCTCTCGGAAATGATCTCAGCATTCCCAAAAACAACATTTTAATTGCAGAAAAAGATACTACAGCTTCAAAAACAATTTTAAACTGGAGAGATAAATTTAATTTCAAAGTTCAAGGACAAATTACCGGAAAAGTTGAATACCACAAAAATTTTGTTATCGATGGTCTTCGTCCAAGAAATATTTTTGTGTGGCTGCCACCAAATTATGATAAAGATAAAGAAAAACGTTATCCGGTTTTTTATATGCACGATGGTCAAAATCTTATTGATCCTCGTACTTCAAACACTTTTATTGATTGGCAAGTTGATGAAGTTGCAGATAGTTTAATTCGTAATGGAGAAATCGAACCATTTATTTTGGTTGGAATTAATAACACTGATGATCGAGCTGTTGAATACAACAACACACCGCTTGGCAAACTTTACATGAAGCTAATTGTTGAAAAAATTAAACCGTTCATAGATAAAACTTATCGTACTAAACAAGATGTCAAAAACACTGCAGTTGGTGGTTCGTCAATGGGTGGATTAATTTCAATGATGTGTGCTTGGGAATATCCAGATGTATTTTCTAAAGCTGCATGTTTTTCACCGGCTTTTAGAATTAATGAAATCGATTATGTTCGAGTTGTTAAAAATTATTCGGGTGAAAAGAAAAATTTGTTTCTTTACATTGATAATGGTGGAAAAGGATTAGAATCACTTTTGCAACCCGGAGTTGATTCAATGATTAATGCGCTCGAGCAAAAAGGTTTTGAAGAAAATAAAGATTTGTTTGTGTTTATTGATGAGCAAGCAGAACACAATGAAGCTGCTTGGTCAAAAAGAATTTGGCGTCCTCTGAAATTATTTTTTGGTAAAAAATGAAAATACTCGTCGGCTCCAAAAATCCTGTAAAAATAAATTCTGTAAAAGAAGCATTATCCTTTTACTTTGATAATATTGATGTTGTTGGAATTGAAGTTGATTCGGAGGTTTCAGCTCAGCCAATTGGCGATGAAACTTTTATCGGTGCAAAAAACAGAGCATTAAAACTTTATGAATTAAATCAAAATGAAAAAATGAACGCAAATTATTTTGTTGGAATTGAAGGTGGAATTATTCATCAATTTGGAAAATGGTTTGCGTTTGGTTGCATGTGTATTATTGATGAAGACAAAAATTGTGGATTTGGTTTATCGCCACATTTTGAACTGCCAAATGAGGTTGTTCATAAATTATTAAGTGGAATTGAACTCGGTGATGTAATGGATGAAATTAAAAAAGAAGAAAACACAAAACAAAAACTTGGTGCGATTGGTTATTTTACAAATGGTGTAATGAATAGAAAAGAACTTTACATCGAAGGATTGAAAGTTGCATTCGTTCCATTTTTATATAAGAAAATGTTTTTTAATAAAGAAAATATTTAACGGAGAATAAATGACTTTAAAACTTTATCAGGTTGATGCATTTACTTCAAAATTATTTGGAGGAAATCCAGCAGCTGTTGTTCCGCTTCAAAACTGGATTGATGAAAAAACTATGCAGAATATTGCAATGGAAAATAATCTTTCAGAAACAGCTTTTTTTGTTAAAGAAAATTCTCATTATCATATTCGATGGTTTACACCTGTTAATGAAGTTGATTTGTGCGGACATGCAACTTTAGCTTCTTCTTTTGTAATTTTTAATTTCATAGAAAAAAATTTATCACAAATAAAATTTATTTCTAAAAGTGGAGAGTTGATTGTTGAAAAAGAAAATGACTTTATCTCATTGAACTTTCCATCAAACCCACCAAGAAAAATTCAAACGAGTGAATTAATTCAAAAAGCATTTCAACGAGCACCAATTGAAGTTTTGCAAGGTGGAAATTACACGCTTGTAATTTTTGATAGCGAAGAATTCATTCGAACTTGTGAACCAAATTTTGAGTTGGTTAAAAAAATTGATCCGCATGGAGTAATCATTTCTTCAAAAGGAAAAGAAGCTGATTTTGTTTCTCGAATGTTTGCACCAAATGAAGGAATCGATGAAGATCCTGTAACTGGTTCATCACACACAGTTTTAATTCCTTATTGGACTGAAATTCTTGGTAAGAAAATTTTTCGTGCTAAACAGGTTTCAAAACGTGGAGGAGAGTTATTTTGCGAAAATCTTGGTTCACGAGTTAAAATCGCTGGAAATGCCGTGCTTTATGCCACTGCTGACTTGTTTTTATAGATTTTCACAAATTTTTTATAACCTTGTTAATTAAAAATTAATCTCTTTTTTCTATATTTTAACCTGAAAAAAGAAGCATTTCTCTTAAGGACAAAAGTTAATATGAATTTTTTTCGTGGTGTGTTTTTAATCGTAATATCAATCTTTGCGTTTTCGTGCGATGCGCCTCATTTAAATCCGGCCGATCCTCAAAATCCAAATAATAAAATTGCACAAGTTGATGGTTACGTTTTAACTTATGAACAACCGCGAGTTGCTATTCCAAATGTAAAAGTTGTGTGGAAAAATCAGAATGTTCTTGCTTATACAGATTCAACTGGTTATTTCAAAATTCAAGATATTCAACGTGTGAATGGAAAATTACTTTTTGAAAAAGATGGCTATTCAAAAGATTCTGTTTTAGTCGATTGGAAAAATCAAAACTCAAAACGCGTTGAAACAATTTTGCTTTCTTATACTTTTGGTGATTTGGATGGATTTGTTTTCGCTTCAGATCAACCTACTGTGCCAATTTCAAAAGTTAAAGTCTTTTGGAAAAATTCAAATTTAATTGTAGAAACAAACTCGAGTGGTTATTTCAAAATTGAAAACGTTCCAATTAGAAGCGGAATGATCTATTTTGAAAAAGATGGTTACAATTCAGATTCACTCTTCGTTGAGTGGTCAACTCAAAAAACAAAACGAATTGATAATATTTCTTTGCATCCAAATATTGGAAGTTTAGATGGTTTTGTTCAAACTGAAGATTCTCCAAATCAACCAATTGCAAATGTTAAAGTGTTCTGGAAAAATCAAAACGTCTATGCTTCAACAAATTCAAGTGGTTATTTTAAAATTGATAACATTCCAATAAAAAGTGGAATGATTTATTTTGAAAAAGATGGTTTCAAAAAAGATTCCGTTTATGTTAATTGGACAACAGAAAGATCGAAAAGAATTTCTACAGTATTTTTGAGTTACAATATTGGTTCAATAACAGGAACAATTTACACAGTTGCACTTCCTCGCAAACCAATTTCAAAAACAAAAATATTTTGGAAGAACAACAACATTTTAACCGAAACCGATGCATCTGGCAATTTTGGAATTTATAATGTACCAACACAAAATGGTTTTATATATTTCGATAAAACTGGGTTTTCTTCAGATTCTGTTTATGTAAATTGGAACGGAAAAAATTCTGTTCGAGTTGAAGGATTCTTAAATGCAAATCCACAATTAGATAGTTTATCAATTTACACAATAGTTGAAAATAGATATCCTGATATTCAACGCTATCGTTTACAAATTAGTGCTAAAATTTCTGATGCCGAAATCAATGATATCGCACTTGTGTATGTTCAGAACAACAACTTGAAACTCAACAGCCAATTAACTTATAATAATGCAACAAGAAATTACGAAAGACTTTTTGAACTTACTGATTTAAATATCACATCAATGGATGAAGCAATTGGAGAAAATTTTAATATCATTGTTAGAGATCAATCGGGAAAATTGTTTAACGTTGGTTCATCAACAATAAAAAGAATTATTCGTCAAGAAGTTACAATTGAAAGTCCAACTGACCGACAAACAACAACATCAAAACCGACATTAAAATGGAAAAGATATTTGCCCGGATTCAACTTCAAATATCTAATTCAGATTTACACAGATGAAGTAGCACCAATACTTGTTTGGCAAAAAGAAAATGTTTCTAAAGATGATATAGAAATTACACCAAATATTACTTTACCCGCCGGTGATTACTTTTGGGTAATTTGGGTAATTGATGATTTTGGAGATAGAGGACGAACGAAACCAGCAACATTTATTGTTAAATAATTTTGATTTATGAAAAACTTTTTTGTTGAAAATATTAATCACATAAAAAATTTATCGAAAGATGAATTTGAATCTCTTTACGAGTTTACTCAAATCTTGAATACTGCTAGTGGAGAAGAAACTCTTATCGAAGATGCAATGGATATTGTCATCAATGTGATTAACGCTGAAAGAGGTTTGTTCGTAAAATATGATGAAAGAACAGATTCATTTTCAATTATCTCTGCAAGAAAAATTTCAAATGAAAGCATAACAGATTTAAATGAATTTTCTTCCGGCATTCTTCAAAAAGTTATAAAAGAAAAAAAACCTTTACTCTATCATGATGTAATGAGTGATCCAAATTTGTCACAATTTCAAAGTGTTCAAATTCATCGAATAAAATCTGTGATTGGAGTTCCAATAATTCGTGATGAAAAAGTTTGGGGAATTATTATTGCTGATAGCCAACTTGATCGTCGTGAATTCACTGATGAAAATTTAATTTTCTTGAATTTCTTTTCGAACTTAATTTCACTTGCTCTCGATAGAATAATCAAACTCGAAGAACTTGAAAAAGAAAACAAAATTCTTTTCAACAAACTGCAATCAACAGAACAAATTCCGGAAATGATTGGCAATAGTCCTGTAATGCGAAATCTTTCTCAACTTATTTATAAAGTTGCACAAACTGATGCTACAGTTTTAATTACAGGAGAAAGTGGAACTGGAAAAGAAATTGCTGCACGCGCAATTCATAATTTGAGCAAAAGAAAACAAAAACCATATCTTGCACAATTTTGTGGTTCAATTCCAGATAGCTTACTTGAAAGTGAACTCTTTGGTTATAAAAAAGGTGCTTTCACCGGCGCAAACTCAGATAAACAAGGTTTACTTGAAGCTGCCGATCAAGGAACATTTTTTCTTGATGAAATAGCTGATATTTCTCAAGCACTTCAAGCAAAACTTTTACGAGTATTAGAGAATAAAGAAATTATCCGACTTGGCGATGTAAAAGTTAAAAAAGTTGATGTAAGAATTTTAGCCGCGACAAATAAGGATCTTCAACAACTTGTAAAAGATGGAACATTTCGCGAAGATTTGTTTTATCGATTAAATGTTTTCCCAATCAAAATGCCGCCATTAAGAGAACGTCGCGAAGATATTCCATTATTAGCAAGTTACTTTGTAAAGAAAATTGCAAGCAAAGAAATTCCAATTGATTCTTCTGCAATAAAAAAACTTGAAAGTTACTATTGGCCCGGGAATATTCGTCAGCTAATTAATGTAATTCAAAGAGCAATTATACTTTGCGATTCAAATAAAATTTATTCAGAGCATATAATTCTTGAAGACGAACAAACGTTAGAAAATTTTAATGGAACACTTGAAGAGTTCGAAATTCTTCTTCTTAAAAAAAGATTGGAACAGTTTAACGGAAACAGAACTTTAACAGCAAAATCTCTTGATGTTTCTGTAAGATGGATTCAGCTTAAATTAAAAGAGTTGGGCATTCAATGATAAGTGGATTAAGCCAAGAAATACTTTTTGAAAAATTTCAGATAATTGAAGTTCTCAAAAAAGATGAACATGCAGCAGTGTTTCTTGCAAATCATATTTATCTCAGCAAAAAAATTATTCTCAAAGTTTTAAACACTCGAAAAATTTCTGACCAAGCACTCGTTGAAAGATTTAAAAGAGAAGCTAAAATTCTAGCTCAACTTGACAGCCAATACATCATCAAAGTTTTAGACTTTGGAATGTATCAAGAATATTTTTATATCTCGTTCGAATACATCGAAGGAAAATCACTCAGGAACTTATTAAAAGAAACTGAATTGACCTTCGATCAAAAAAAACATTTGATGATTCAACTTTTGAAAGGCTTGCATTACGCACATGCAAATCAAATAATTCATCGAGACATAAAACCAGAAAATATTTTTGTTGACAATTCACTCAATCTGAAAATTGGCGATTTTGGTTTGGCTCTTTCATCTGAAGATAATTTGGTCACAAATCCATACTCAATTGTTGGAACGCCAAGTTATATGAGTCCAGAACAAGTTCGCGGTGCAAAATTAAATGCACAAAGCGATTTATTTTCTGCTGGTGTTGTTTTAGTAGAATTGTTTACCGGAAAGAATCCTTTTTTGAAAGATAATGTAAGTCTTACATTAAACGAAATAATGTCTTACAACGAAAATGTGATTTCAAGTCAAATTGAAAATCTTCCACAAGAAATAAAAGATGTTCTTTTTAATCTGTTAAGAAAAAATTTAAAAGATAGATACGCTTCAGCTCTTGATGTATTGAAAGATTTAAATGTTTCTTTAGAACAACCAACTTTGGTCATTTCTAAAGATGAACAAAATGAGAAAAATAAAAAATGGAAATTTATTGTTGCTTCATTTACCCTTGTGATTATTATTCTCTTCTATTATGCTCTAACATCAATTGATAAAATAAAAAACAATAATAATTTATATACCCAACAACCCAACAATAAATCTGAACAGATAAATATCAACAATGAAAATCCTTCTCAAAAGATAAAAGATGAAAACATTACTAATCCAAATAATTTTAATAAACCATTAGTTGAAGAAAATCAACAAGAATCTAAGACTGAAAACAAAAATGATACTTCGACTCAACTTCCTGCTTCAAAAAAATTAGGGTATGGTTGGCTTGATATTCGTGGAACACTTGGTACAAGAATTTATATCAATGGCGAAGATTTTGATATCGACCCGATAAAACCAATAAGTCTTCAGGAAGGTGAATATTTGATCAAGTGCGAAAATCCTGATTATCCACCTTACACAGAAAAAGTTAATATTGTTGCCGGACAAGCAACAAAAATTCGCTTCAATTTAGATAAGCAAATTGGATTTATAAATTTTGACATCAGACCTTTTGGAAAAGTTTTTATTAATGAAATCCTGAAAGGAGAAACTCCACCGCCACTCAAGATGATAAAAGTTAATCCGGGATTTGTAAGAGTAACCTTAAAAAATCCAAACTATAAAGATGTTGACACATTAGTTAGAGTAGAAAAAGGGGACACACTAAATTTTATTTATAAGTTTAAAAAATGATTGGTACAATATATGCCAATTATTAAAGAGTGATTAAAATGAAAAAGAAATTTTTATTAATCGTATTAATGTTGGTTGCGGGTTTTAGCTTTGCCCAAAAACCGACATGGATTATCAAACAAAACAAAATGCCCTATCCAGTAAGTGGCGGACAAGTTGTTTATGATCCATCTCCACAAAGTACAAAAGTATATATCTTTGGCGGATATTCAGATTCATTACAGCAAGCCGTTGATTGGATTCAAGAATATGATGTTGAAAAAGATAGCTGGCGTATTGTTGGACATATGAAACAACCTCGTCAACAATTTGTAGCTGATTTATGGAAAGATACTGTTTTGTTCTTTGGCGGAACCGTAGATTCATCAAAAGAAAAAAATACGATGGAAAGTTGGGACTTTGTTCCTTTCTCTCCAACAAAAGTAGTTGATGACAATACAAATTTTGGTAGAGCTTTTTCAACTGGACATGTAATTAATGACGATCTATACATTATTGGTGGAACTCCGTCGGGAATTTCTTCATATCAACTTCCTTACATTACAGCATATAATTTAACCACAAAACAAACCACTATTAAATTTGATTTTACTTCTGAGGATAAACCAAGAAATAGAAGCACATTTATCGTTGGAGATAACATTTATATTTTTGGTGGATTCACAAACGGAGTTACAGAAAAAATTCAGAAGTTTAATATTGCTTCACAAAAACTTTATGATTTAACAGAAAGACTGATAACAGCTCGTGGCGATGCAGCCGCAATTTATAATCCAACATATAAAAAAGGTTATATCATCGGTGGAAGGAATGAAAACAGCGCAGCTCTTTCTTCTGTTGAATCAATAATTATCAAAGGTGATGGTACACTAAAAATTGAAGAAACAGCTTCGTTAAATTATCCACGTACAAATTTAATGGTTGTTAATTATCGTGGCGCAGTTGCTGTTTTTGGTGGCAAAGATCCAAAAGGGAAAGTTGTTCCTTATGTTGAAATATTAATCGGAGAAACTGTACCTGTGGATAATGAATCAATTCCAACTTCTTTTGTCTTGGAACAGAATTATCCAAATCCATTTAACCCAGAAACGTTTATTAATTTTCATTTGCCAACAACAAGTAATGTTCAACTAAAAGTTTACGATATTTTGGGTAATGAAATTGCAACTTTGGTAAATGAAATTAAACAACCCGGTGTTTATAATGTAAAGTTTAATGCTGAAAAACTACCAAGTGGAGTTTATATTTATAAATTACAAGCAGGAAAATATTTAGCAATTAAGAAGATGATGTTAATTAAATGATAAAAAATTTTCTTTTCTTTTTTTTCATCGCATCTGTTTTGTTTTCTCAAACTATCGGTTTGCAGGAAATCAAAAAACTTTATGAAGATTATGAATATGAAAAAGTTATTCAACTTTCATCTTCTTTAATTAATGATTCAACACTTACAGATGAATCGAAAATAGACTTATTTTTTATGCGTGCTGTTTCTTTCTTTGCAATCGGTAATGAAACTAATGCAAAAAAGAGTTTTGAAAACATATTGCAGATTGATAAAAACTTTTCTCCGGATTTAACCAAACTTTCACCTAAAATTATTAATCTCTTTGATGAAACAAAGAAAGATTTCTTAAAAAAGGAAGAAGAAAAAACATATTCTCCAGAAAATCTTGAAAAATTAAAACAACTTGCCCTTGAAAGAGAATCTCAGTTAAAAAATTCTTTTCTTAAAAATATTTTCATGCCGGGATGGGGACAAGTTTCAATGGGAAATAATAATAAAGGTTATGCGCTGATTGGTTTTTCATCTGCTAATCTTATGGCGATGATCTATTACATAATCGATACTAACAAAAAAGAGAATGATTACATCAACGAAATTGATAAATCACTCATCGCAACAAAATATGACCGTTTTAACAGCTCATACAAAAAAAGAAATATTCTGATTAGTTCTTTTGCGTTGTTGTGGATTTACTCCCAACTCGATTTACTTTTGAATAGTAAGTATTCAGAAATTCCAACCAGCACACAAATCTCTATCTCGAGTTTTCAAAGAAATGACCTCCAGTTCAATTTCAGAATTCCATTTTAGGATGAATTCTATTCGTTTGACACGAAAAATATTCGCACCAATTCTTATAAAATATCACCTTTGTAAAATCATTGATCTTGTTTTTAATGAATTTGAGCGGTTATTATTTTTATTTATCTGCTGGCACAATGATTGAAATTAAAATAGCACACACACACAACGGACTCCGTCCTTAAGATTGGCGAAGGGTAAAAAGTTTAAGATGTTCCTTCGCCTTCTTTTTTTTAAACAATCTCTTTTGTTTGATTCTTTCAATTAGGTTTTATAATTAATATATTCACAATCAAAATTATTAATTTCTTTTATGGATTATGGATTTTAAATCTGAAAAAATTGGTGAAATAACAGTTGTTCATGTTTATTTAACAAGAGCTACTTTAGCAAAAGCAGTCTCCTTTAAAGATTTTGTTGGTCAATTGATAACTGATGGCAACGTTAAATTTGTTATTGATTTAAGTATATGTGAGTATATCGATTCTACTTTTCTTGGAGCTATGGTTTCACTTCTTAAAAAAGTCAATTCAATGAATGGTGATTTAAGGTTAGTATATAATAAAGAAACTCCTTCTTTAGTTTTTGTTTTAACAAGAATGGATAAAGTTTTTAAGATCTTTCAAACATTGCAAGAAGCGATTGATAGTTTTGCCCCGCCAAAGCCAAAATTAACTTGGAAATAGTTTTGGTATGAATGAAAGGTTTTTCATTCTATTACTTCTATTTTATTATTCCGTTAATAATTTTACATTTTTATTTTCGTCCGACCCGCTGAAAAGCTATATTTAAATGAATGATTTTCTTATCTTCAACAACAAAATTTTTGAACTTGTTGATGACACAGCGAAAAGAAAATAAAGTTACTACCAATCAGAAAAAATTAGTAAACAAAAAATCTTCTGCATCAAAAGTGGAGCGGAAAAAAGATTATCTTGCAAAGCTCCAAGTTCCAATTTTAATAATTGATGAAAAAAATTCTATTGTTTTTGTAAATGATTATTTTGCAAAAATCTTTGGTGTAACTAAAAAAGAAATTACTTCAGAGTTTATTTCTTCTTTATCTTTATACGATTTTGCTAATCATAAAATTACAGTTGAAAATCTTCCATTTAATCTTGCCCTTAAAGAACAAAAAGATATAACTGATTTCGAATTAAAATATGTTGATGATAATAATTTTGAAAGATGGTTCCGAGTTAATTCTTTTTTTATTCCCGATGGAAAGAAGAAAATAGTTTTAAGCATTTTTATTGATATAACCAAAAAAGCAGATCTTGAAAATATTTTTCGTGAAACGATTAGCAATATATCGACTGTTCTTTATTCTACATCTTTCGATCATTCTGAATTCAATTTTATTTCTGAAGCAGTCCGAGCTGTTTATGGTTATTCTCCCGATGAAATTTATCAAAATAAGTTCAAGTTACTCCGTTCAATAAAACCCAACTATTTTGATCGTTTCAAAAATTTTATAAGTGAACTTAAGAACGGAAAAGAAAGTACCGTTGAATATTTAATGATTGACAGATTTGGAAAAGAGCATTGGGTTCGTCATTCCGGAATTCCAATTTTCAGAAAAGATAAGATCATTAGAATTGTTGGAATGATCCAAGATATCACCGAAGAGAAAATTGTACAATTAAAACTTGAGCGTTCAGAAGAAAGATTTCGTTTATTGATTGACACAGCCGATGATTTAATTTTTACATTAAATGGTTTCGGCTACTTTAGTATGGTAAATAAAAACGGTGCAAATGCTTTGGGTTATTCTCCAGAAGAAATGCTTGGAAGACATTTTCTTGAATTCATCGATAAAGATGATGAGGTAAAAGTTGCAGAAGCATTTAATAAAATTTTAAACTCATCAGGAATTACAATTTTTGAAGCGTTATTTTTAGATCGATTTGATAAAAGTGTTCTTTTTGAAATTCATGCAAAACCGATTATTGCCGATGGTGAAGTTGCCGGAATGTTGAGTATCGGCAGAAATATTACTAACCGAAAAAATGATGAACAAAAAATTAAAGAGCTTAATGCAAAACTAATTGAAGCAAATAGAATTATATCAATTGAACGGGAACGTGCCCGAAATAAAATTACCGTTCTTGAAGAACTTAATAAACTCAAAAGTGAATTTATCTCTAATGTCTCACATGAATTACGAACTCCACTTGCTTCGATTGTTGGATTTGCAGAAACAATTACTTCAGATCCCGATCTTCCAAAAGAAACATTAAATGAATTCAGTAATATTATTTTAAGCGAGGGTAGAAGATTAGCAAAGCTAATAAATGATCTGCTCGATTTTTCAAAACTTGAATCTGGTGAAGATGAACTTCATAAAGAAGATTTTGATTTGTGCAAAATTGCTGATGAAGTAATTTTTAATTTCGAAAACTTCATCACCGAAAAAAAATTAATTTTAACAAAAGAATTCCCAAATACTCAATTAATAATTCATGCTGATAAAGAGAGAATTAAAAAAGTTATTGCAAACATTTTATCAAATGCAATTAAGTTCACAAATGCTGGTGGAAGAATTTCAGTATTAATTCAAGAATTTGGTAAAGAAGTTGAAATTGCAATTAGTGATACTGGTATTGGAATTCCTGAAAATCAATTGCCAAATCTTTTCCAAAAGTTTGCAAAAGTAAATCGACCGGGTTCACAAATAACTGGTGCCGGATTTGGCTTAGTAAGCACAAAGCAAATTGTTGATTTACACAAAGGTTTTATTAAAGTCCGTTCCGAAGAAAATAAAGGAACAACATTTATAATTAGATTACCAAAATAAAAACAGCCGGTGGTAAATTGGAAAAATTAATCTTTATAATTGATGATGAAGAATCAATTCTTAAAATGTTAACTCATTGGGCAAAGAATCAATGGGGTTACAATGTTAGAGCATTTTCAAATGGAAATGAAGCATTAAATGCTCTTTCAGAAAACCCTGATTTAGTTTTACTCGATATCATGTTGCCCGATATCAATGGCAATGAAGTTCTTGGAAAAATAAAACAAAGATTTCCACACCTTCCCGTGATAATGCTTTCTGCTCAAGGCAGTGTTGAAGTTGCATTAGAATCAATTCGTCTCGGCGCATTCGATTATTTCCCAAAACCTGTTGATAAAAACCGACTTGAACCAGCAATTAGAAATGCAATAAAAAATTATGACCTCGAAAGAGAACTTGAAAGTTTAAAAGAGAATATTCACAAAGAATATAGCTTTGACAATATCATTTCTGCCGATAAAAAAATGCAAGAAGCTTTCAAAATGATTTCGAAAGTTCTTGATAATGATATTACTGTTTTAATTACCGGCGAAAGTGGAACAGGAAAAGAATTAGTTGCTCGTGCAATTCATTACAATGGAAAAAGAAAAAATGCACCGTTTGTTGTTGTTAATTGTGCTTCAATTCCACGTGAACTTTTAGAAAGTGAATTATTCGGACATGAAAAAGGATCTTTCACCGGTGCTCATCAAAGAAAAATTGGAAAGTTTGAATTAGCTAAAGGTGGCACAATTTTCCTCGATGAAATTGGTGAAATGGAAATGTCTCTTCAAGCAAAAATTTTAAGAGTAATTCAACAAAAAGAATTTGAAAGAGTTGGTGGAAATGAAGTCATTAAAACTGATGTAAGAATTATTTCTGCAACCAATAGAGATTTAAAAATTGCTGTTGAAAACAAACAATTTAGAGAAGATTTGTTTTATAGACTTAGTTCATTTCCAATCCATATTCCACCTTTGCGAGAACGTAAAGGTGATATTATTGTTTTGGTTGATCATTTCATTAAACAATTCAACGAGAAACTTGGAAAGAACATTAAAGGTGTCAGCAAAAAAACATTAAAATTATTTTATGATTATGATTGGCCCGGCAATGTTCGTGAACTTGAAAATCTCTTAGAAAGATGTGTAATTCTTTCTGATGGTGAATATATTGAACCAGATGTTCTTCCTCCAAATCTTAATTCATCATCCGGAACAATAAGTTATAGCAGTGTCGAAAATCTTTTTACAGATGATTCGCCTGTAATTCCATTTGAAAAACTAAAAGAAGAAGCCATCAAACATGCACTAAAAGTTACAAATGGAAACATTGTCGATGCTTCTCGAAAATTAAAAATTGGAAGAGCTACACTTTATAGATTAATGGAAAAATATAAAATTGAATCACCAAAGAGTTAAAATAAAATGGAAATAATTGAAGAAGTAATTGATGATATTGTAGTTGAAATTGTTAATTTCGAAAGAGCCACACTGCGTGAAGCAGAAGAGTTGAAATACAAAACCGAGTCAAAAGTGAATTCCGGTTATAATAAATTTATAATTGATTTATCAAATGTTGAGTTTATTGATTCCACTTTTCTTGGAGTTATTGTTGGCACTTTGAAAAAAGCTGTAAAATCTGGCGGTGATTTAAAGTTAATTGGTTTCCAACCAAATGTTCGTTCAATGTTTGAATTAACAAGATTGTTTAGAGTTTTTGAAACTTATACAGATCTACAAGAAGCAATTAGAAGTTTTCATAAATAAAAATTTTTTGGAGAAATTCTGTGGCAGAAGTAAAATCAGCTAACAAAATTTTACTTGTTGAAGATGAGTTTAATATAGCAAAACTTTTTAGTTATAATCTTACAAAAGCAGGTTATCAATGCGAAGTTGCATCAAACGGTCGAGAAGGGTATGAAAAAGCTTTGACTTATCATCCCGATTTAATAATTAGCGATGTTATGATGCCAGAAGTTGATGGATATGAATTCAGAAAAAAATTACTTGAAAATGAAGAACTAAGAAAAATTCCCTTCGTTTTCCTTACAGCAAAAGGTGAAGAAGAAGACATTCTTCAAGGTTATGATTTAGAAATTGAAGATTACATTCTAAAAACCTCCAGCCCAAAAGTTGTTCTCGCTAAAGTTTCTGCAATTCTTAAAACTTTGGAAAAAGAAAGATCAAAAGTTGTTGATGAAGTTTCTAAAGCTGCAGATTCAATGGGTGTTAAAGTTGTTCCGGAAGAATTTCCAAAATTTGAAGGTTTTGAAATCAAGCATTGGCATCAACCTCACAAAAATGTTCCGGGTGGAGATTTCATTGACTACATAAAAATTGATGACGACAATATGGTTGTTGTTCTTGGCGATACGATGGGAAAACGATGGGGAGCTTGGTATTTTGCTGTTGCATACGCTGGTTACGTTCGAAGCGCAACTCGCTTTGTGCTTGAAGCATCCTCAGATTACAAACCAAGCACTATTCTTCAAAAAGTAAACGAATCTGTTTTCAAAGATGAAAGAATTTCAGAAGTATTTATTACTCTTTCTATTGTCATTTTAGATAAAAAAAATAAAATCGCAAGATACTCTGGTGCTGGTGATTTACCTCTTTTCTTAAAATCCGGGAATAATGTCTCTCCTTATTTATCAAATGGACTTCTTTTAGGATTTAGTCAGTCCGGTGAGTATGAAGATCACGAACTGCAACTTAAATCTGGCGATGAACTATTTCTTGTAACCGATGGAATCACAGAAGCACGAAATTCCTCTGGCGAAATGTTTAAAGAAGAAGGATTCATTGACTTTTTAATGAATGTTAGCCCAAATACAGATACTTTAGAAGAACTTAAACTCACAATGCAATCATTTACCTCCGGTGAATTTGATGACGACGTTAGTGTCATTTCTATAAAAGTTCTTTAATACATCTTTCATATAAGATAAATTATTCTTTTTTGAGAGCTTTTTTTCTTCTACGAAATAATTTTTGACATCAAAAATCTCAGAAATGCTTTTTTAAAAAATTGCGTTTTCTCGCAAAAAATGCATTTTCTTGTTTTTCTATTCTCGCTTGATAGCTTAAAATCTTGGTTCACTCCTTTAAAATGGTTAAATTTGGGGTGTCAAAAAATAAAGAATAGTTTGAAGTCATTAACCATTACATATTGTTTTATGCTTTTGCTTGCAGGACTTTTTATCTTTTCCGGGTCAAAAGTTCATGTGAATAAAAAAGAGAGCAAAAACATTGCAATTGAGGTTTCAATTAATGAAACGACAAAACTATTTTTAAACAAAACCGAAAAAACAAATTCGGCTTCCACACAGTTGGAAAGCTATTCAAAATTGTCATTCACAGATTTCAATGCTCTACTTCCACAAATCGAGCAAAGGAATCATTTCCGGAACAATTTCCGGCTCTCGACTTATTTAAAGATATAGTATTACCTGTAAGTCGATTCTCCTAATTTTCCTTTATTCCAAACTATGTTCAACTAATTAAGAGGTTATTTTGCGTTACATAAAAATATTATCACTATTCAGTTTGTTTGTTGCAACGATTGGTTTAATCAATCTTAGCGATACATCTGCTAGCGATAATCATGGGGCAACAAAAGTAGTATTAAGCAAAGATGCAGAAATAAATTTTTCAGAAGTGGAAACCAATAATTTAGGAATTATGACTGCTTCATGGTATGGACCACGATTTCATGGAAAATCAACTGCAAATGGTGAAACATTTGATCAGTCGGCATTAACAGCCGCTCACAAATCCTTACCTTTTGGCACTTTGCTTAAAATAACTAATCTTCGAAATCACAAATCAGTTATTATTAGAATCAACGATAGAGGTCCTTATGTTGATGGCAGAGATCTCGATTTATCTAAAGCAACAGCAAAAGCATTGGGAATTTTACACAAAGGAGTTGTAAAAGTGAAAGTTGAAGAACTCAAGCTCAATCTTCCTGAAAATCCAATCGCAACTCTCAATTAAGATTTACTAATACTTTCTCCATGAATTATCGTGGAGAAAGTTTTTCCCCTTTTTGAACGACATAAAAATAAAAACTCATTTACCTCAATTATAAATTTTTCTTTTTGTTTGATAAAACTTTTTATAGATTGATATATATAATTCAACTTTACTAAAAATGAATGAAGACCAAGAAATATTTCCCTCTTTAATTGATAAACTTCAAAAAGATTTTTATCTCGAAAAAGAATCATTGCCAACTCAAGTAGATTTTTCTGCACTCAGAAAATTTCTCACCGAAAAAGTAAAAGAATTGATGTCAAAAAATTATGACCGTTTTTTGAATAGTCTTTATAGAATTGATGTTGACGAAAATAAGGTTACCGAAATACTTCACTCGAAAGATAGAACAGCAATTCCTGAAAAACTTGCCGATTTAATTATAGAAAGACAATTATTGCGAGTAAAAACCCAATTGATTTATAAACAAAGTAAATCAAGTAAACTGCAATAATCCTTTTTTGAAGAAGAGATTTCTCTGATTATTTTTGAAGCAACAATTGAGAGAACTTCATGCCTAAAAATTTTCTTAAGAAATATCCAATCTTAGATTACACCGCCATAATTTTTGGCTCAGCTTTAATGGCTATTGGCATAGGTGTTTTTTTAGTTGATGCTAAAGTAGTTCCTGGTGGAGTTAGTGGTTTAGCTATGGCATTTCATTATTTATCAGGAAATAAAATCCCAGTTGGAATTTTAATTTGGGTTCTTAATATTCCACTTTTCATTTGGGGAATGAAAGAGCTTGGAAAAGAATTTGGATTAAGAACATTCGTTGGATTTTCTATGAGTTCTCTCTTTATTGATTTCTTTCGCGGAGACGTTCCCGGTTTCAGCTATATTAGATTGCAAGATTCTGCTACTGTTCAAGATTTACTGAAAAATGATTTTTTATTTTTCATTTTGATTGGTGCAGTATTAGTTGGTTTTGGACTTGGAATAATTTTTAAGTTCAAAGGTACAACCGCTGGAAGCGATATCGTAGCATCAATAATGCATAAGCGTTACGGAATAAAACCGGGTCAGTCAATTATGATGATTGACTTTTTCGTTATCACACTTGCAGGATTTATTATAGAAATAAAAAATCTTTCACCAGAAAAACCAGCTTTATCTTTAACATTTTATGCGCTTTTTCTTTTATTCGTTTCTTCAAGATTAATTGATGCAATAATTGATGGATTTGATTATGCACGCGCTGCTTATATCATCTCCGATAAGTTTCAAGAGATTTCTGAAAAAATCTTACACGATCTTGGTCGTGGAGTAACTGCTATTGATACTCGTGGTGCATTTAGAAATGTTGAAAGAGAAATGCTTTTAACCGTTGTTCCTTTACGCGAAGTATCTCGACTTGTTGATTTAGTTCGTGAAATTGATCCACATGCTTTTGTAATAATTAATAATGTTCATGAAGTGCTTGGTGAAGGTTTTAGAAGAAGAATTTAATTTTATATTGCAAGAATTATTATGAAAAATCCAAACGATGAAGTTTTAACACCAGAAAAAATACGTGAAATTGCAAATGCTTTTCAGTTAAGTAGAGTTTTGTTGACCGCTATTGAGCTTGACATTTTTTCTAAATTAGATAAACATTTACTTTCCGCAGAAGATTTAGCCGCTAAAATTAATTGCAATCCAAAATCAACAGAAAGATTATTGAATGCTCTTGTTGCAATTGGTTTTCTTAGAAAAATTAAAAACAAGTTTTACAATACTGATGAAGCTGCAAATTATCTTGTTAAAGTAAAACCAGAATTTATGGGTGGGCTTTTCCATACAAATGAATTGTGGAAATCATGGAGCACTTTAACCGAAGCAGTTAAAGTTGGAAAATCTGTTTTGCAAAAAAATGAAAGAAGCAATGATTGGACTGAAACTTTTATTGCTGCAATGCATCATCGAGCTATTAAAGAATCTAAAATTTTAGCTTCGATGTTGAATTTGGAAAATATAAATTCAATGCTTGATATTGGCGGTGGTTCTGGAATTTTTTCTATGGCATTTATTGAAAAGAATAATAATATAAGTGCAACCATCTTAGATTTGCCAAATGTAATTCCTTTAACTAAAAAATATGTAGATGGTTTTCCATTAAAACAAAACATTAAATTCATTGAAGGAGATTATTTAAAAGTTGATTTCGGAAATAACTTCGATTTGATTTTTCTTTCAGCAATAGTTCATATTAATAGTTATGAGCAAAATCGAATGTTAATAAAAAAATGTTATGATTCATTAAACGTTGGTGGACAAGTAATCATTAAAGATTGGGTTTTGAATAATGATAAAACTGAGCCATTGGGCGGTGCTCTTTTTTCATTAAACATGCTTGTTGGAACTGAATGTGGCGATACTTATTCTGAAGCCGAAATGAAAGATTGGTTTCTTGATTGCGGTATTAGCAAAATTGAAAGAAAATCAACAAGCTTTGGTTGGAATTTATTGATCGGATATAAATCATGAAAAAGAAATTGCTTCTTGTTTTGCTGATTTCGTTATTAATAATTTCTTGCACAAAGAAAAAAGAAATACCTGAATTGTTAAATGGTAATTTTTCTCAACATGTAATTTCCTTTGAAGATAAACCAGTAAAAATAAATCTCGAGAAATCTGAAAAAGAAATATTAATTCTTCTTCATCACCGTCGTTCAAGTGATGAAATTAAAATGCATTTAAAAATTTCTGATAGTCTTTGTAATGAAAAAATTAATCGCTTGTTCAGTAATGGTTTAATAAAGAAAAAGGATGACGGTAATTTCTTGCCAACTATTTTTATTTTGGATAAAGACAACGCTAAGGAACTTAAAAAATTTACTGATTCACTTGGCACTGAACTTTCTTTAATTGCAATTGATCGATTAGAAAAAATTAAAACTACAACCCAGCAAATAAATTCATTGAAAAAATTTTCATTTGATGAAATCTCATTTTTTGTTTTGGGTGCTGTCGTTCATGATTATTGGCAGTTAAAATTTTATCAGGATGAATTTTTAAAATCATTTATTCCACATCGAGGAAATTCATTTTTTTATTTTGCTTTAATTCAAAATGATAATTCCCCTGAACAAAACATAAAATTTTACGAAACTAATTTTTATGATTATCCAAATTATCAATTTATCGATTTTGCTTTGAGTGAATTAGATTACAACATTCCTACATTTCCAACTTCGGAGTTGAAAAAAAATTTTGGTAAAGAAACTCAAATTGGAGATTCAGTGTTTCAGATTAAACTAATTAATGAATTGATAAAGCTTTCTAAAAATCCCAAGTACAAAACCGAAAAGAAAATTGAAGAAGGATTTGAAAGTTTGGGATTAACTAAAAACGGGAAAGCGTTAATTCCTGTTCTTTCAAAGATTGAAAGCAGTCAATTTTACAAAATTGCTGAAGTTATAAAAACTGATTTGATAAATTATTTTGAGAACCGTCAAACAATTTTCGTAAAAAAATATCTTGAATCGCAGTATCGCGAAGAAACAAGTTATAAAGAATGGATGATCTGGGTTTACAAAATGATTTCAGCTAAAGCCATTGATAAACTCATCGAAAAAGGGATAATTAAACAAACAATTATTTCTCCATCAATTATAATTGAGAAATTCTAACTTCTATTAATATTTTACAGCCATTGCAACTTCATTGCGTTCAAATCAAAAAACTATTTTTCACATTCATTTGATTTGAAGATATTTCATCAAAAAATGAATTTCACTTAACTAAATAATTTTTCAAATCAATGAAACTTTTTTTATTTTGGAAACGTCTTAAACGTGTTTCGTTTCCAATGGAACTTTTATTAATTTTCGGGTGTTCCTAAAATAAATTAAGTGAAATCATGAGCGACGAAAAAGATATAAAACAAAAAATCTTGCATACGGCTGAAGAAATGTTCCAAAAGTTTGGATATTCAAAAGTTACGATGGAAGAAATTGCATCTAACCTGAATATCAGCAAAAAAACTTTGTACAAACATTTTGCAAACAAAGAACACATCTTAAAAGAGATGGTTCATAATAACAAATGCGAGGTTGATAACTTCATCGATGAATTGATGAAAGATAAAACAACTCCATTTATTGATAAGCTAAAAAATTTTATGAACTTCATTGCAAAGGTTTCTAAAAAAATTGAAGGCACGATGGTTCATGATATTATGAAAAGTCATCCGGAAATTTGGAAAGATATTGAACAATTCAGAGAAAACCGTGCTTATAAAAATTTATCCGACTTGATAAAAGATGGAATTCAAAATGGAATTTTTCGTGATGATGTGAACACAGAAGTTGTTGTGCTTGCTTATGTTTCTGCAATTCACACTATGATAAATCCGGAAACACTTTCAAAACTTCCGATCTCTGCAGATCAGGCGTTCCGTGATATTCTCAAAATTATGTTTGAAGGTTTATTCACTTCCGAAGGAAGAAAAAAATATCGCAACACATTTAAGAAAAATGAAACTTTAGGAGAACTAACATTATGAAACTAAGCAAACTGAAGATTTCTTTTTTTGTCATTTTATTTTCGGTTTCTCTTTTTGCACAAGAAAAGTTATCTCTTTCTATTGACCAAGCGATTGAACTTGGATTAAGAAACAGTAAAATGCTTCACTCGTCTTTAATGAAAGTAAAAAGTGCTGAATCAAAAGTAAAAGAAGTTTCGGCATTACGATTACCTTCATTAAAATTAAGTGCACGCTACACAAGATTAAGCAAAGTTGATCCTTTCATCATTACAACACCATTTGGTTCTTTTCCAATTGCTCCAGGAATTTACGACAACTATGCAACTCAACTTTCTTTAACTCAACCATTATTCACAGGATTTAGAATTCTGGGCAACATCAATCTTAACGAAGAATTATCGAACGCTACAAATGAAGAATACAACAAAGATAAAAGTGATTTGTTGTTCAATATTAAAAATTCTTATTGGAATGTTTTCAAAGCTCAGCAATTCAAAAAAGTAATGGATGAAACTGTCGAACAGATGAAAGCTCATTTACAAGATGCAAAGAATTTGGAAAAAGCAGGATTGCTTACAAAAAATGATGTGTTAAAAATTGAAGTTCAATATTCAAATATTCTTTATCAACAAATTGATGCAGAGAATGCAGTTAAACTTTCCATTGTTGCTTTAAATAACACATTGGGAATTCCTCTTGAAACTCAAACTGAAATTACATCAACTGCAAATTTGAGTGAATATCAGACTGATGAATTATCAAAATTGATTTCTGCCGCAATTGAAAAAAGACCAGAAGTTAAAGCTGCTGATTCAAGAATTAAAGCAAGCGAAGCTGGTGTTACTTTAGCTCAATCTTCTTGGTATCCGCAAGTTAGTTTGTATGGTAATTATTATTACTCGAAACCAAACCAAAGAATTCTTCCATCAAGAAATCAATTTGATGCTACTTGGGATGCAGGAGTAATGCTCAACATGAATATTTGGGATTGGCTTACAACAAAACATCAGACAGATCAGGCAGAGGCACAACTTGAACAAGCAAAAGATGGTTTCGGTATGATTAAAGATGGAATCACTCTTGAAGTAACTCAAAATTATTTATCTGTCAATCAGGCAAAAAGAAAAATTGATATTGCAAAACTTAACGTTGAACAAGCAGAAGAAAATTTAAGAGTAACTTCTGAAAAATTTAAAAATGGATATTCGACCAGCTCAGAATTAATTGATGCAGAAACAGCTTTAATTTCTGCAAAGACAAACTACACAACTTCTGTAGTTGATTTTGAATTGGCAAAAGCAAAATTAGAAAAATCAATTGGTAAATAAATTTGGAGAATGCATTTATGAAAAACTGGAAAATCTATGTTGGATTAGCTGTAGTTGCAATTGTAATTATATCTATTCTGATTATTAACAAAAAGAAACTTGCCGCAAATACTTCCGGCGGTATTGATGTAACTTATTACGTTTCAGTAGAAAAAGTTTCAAGAAAAAATCTTGATACAAAAGTTTCTCTCACCGGAACAATTTATGCAAACAATGATGTGAATATTCTTTCAGAAACATCGGGAAAAGTTGTTGCGGTTTATGCAAAAGTAGGAGATTTCAAACAAGCAAATTCAGTTCTTGTTCAAGTTGATGATGAACTTCGCAAAGCTGCTTTGATGAGTGCTGAAGCAAATTATGAAAAAGCAAAAAAAGATTATGAAAGATTTCAAAAACTTTATGAAGAAAAATCAATTTCAGAAGGTCAGTTGGATCAAGCTAAAGTTGGTGCAGCAATGGCAGAAGCTCAATACATTGTTGCTAAAAGACAATATGAAGACACCAAAATTAAAACTCCGATTGCTGGTTATGTAACTGCAAGAAATGTTGATATTGGTTCAATGGTTCAAGGCGCACCTCAACCAACATTCATTGCAAATGTTGTTGATCTTTCTCGCGTAAAAGTAAAATTGAATTTATCTGAAACTGATGCAGGAATTGTAAAAGTTGGCGATGCTGTTAAGGTTACAACCGATGTTTATCCCGGAATTGTTTTTAATGGAAGAGTTGAATCAATCAGTAACAAAGGAGATGAAGCTCATACTTATCCGACAGAAATTTCAATTGTAAATCAGTCACAACATTTATTAAAAGCAGGAATGTTTGCACGTGTCGAATTTTCTTCATCAAAAGCAAACGATGTTATTGCAATTCCACGCGAAGCTTTAGTCGGAAGCGTTAAAAATCCGCAAGTCTTTGTTGTTGAAAATAACATCGCAAAATTGAGAAATGTAACTCTTGGCACTGAAAGCGGTGTTTATGTTCAGGTATTAAATGGTTTGAATGTCGGTGATGTTTTAGTAGTTAACGGACAAAATAATTTGGAAGACAATACAAAAGTTGAGATTCTCAAAAAGTAAAAGGAATTGAAAAATGACAATAACAGAATTATCAATAAAAAGACCATCATTAATTATTGTTGTGTTTGCAGCATTGATTGCTGTTGGATTATTCAGTTATTCAAAGTTGAAATATGAATTACTGCCAAAGTTTTCTGCTCCAATCATAACAATAACAACACTTTATCCTGGTGCTTCTCCAAGTGAAGTTGAAACTGGTGTAACAAAAGTTATTGAAGACGCTGTTGCCGGAATGGATAAAGTTTCTGAAGTTCGTTCTTCTTCTTTGGAAGGAGTTTCATTTGTAATTATTGAATTACTTCAATCTGCAAAGACAGACATTTCTTTGCAAGATGCACAACGAAAAGTAAATGAAGTTCAGAATCAACTTCCGACTGGTGCAAAGCAACCTGTAATTTCAAAATTTGCTTTGGATGAACTTCCGATTTTGAGAATGGGTGTAACTTCTGAAATGGATTCGCGTCAACTCAATCAATTCGTTAAAGATAAAATTCAACCTCTTCTTTCAAGAATTCCCGGAGTTGGTCAAGTTGTTTTGATTGGTGGAGATCAGCGTGAAATAAAAGTTAATCTTGACTTACAAAAAATTCGAGCTTACAATCTTTCAATAATGCAAATTACACAGGCAATCAAAACTGCAAATCTTGATTTCCCAACAGGAAAAGTGAAAGATCAAGATGGTCAGTTCATTGTTCGTATTTCAGGAAAATTAAGTTCAGTAGAAGATTTAAGAAACTTGCCGATTGGTATGTCGCGTCAGGGTGGAATTATAAAACTTTCTGATGTTGCAGAAGTGGAAGATGGAATTAAAGAATACAACAATGTTCTTCGTTTGAATTTTAAAAACACAGTTGGAATTGTTGTTCAAAAACAAGCCGATGCAAACGCTGTGGAAGTTGCTAATCTAATCAAAAAAGAATTGAAAAATATAGAAGAGCAATATGCTGCTGATAAACTGAAATTTGAAATTGCTTCTGATGCATCACTTTTTACAATCGATGCTGCTAATGCTGTAAAAGAAGATTTGGCAATTGCTGTGTTTCTTGTTGCAGTTGTAATGCTTATGTTTTTACACAGTATCAGAAACTCAGTTATTGTTTTGATTGCAATTCCTTCTTCATTGATTTCAACTTTCATTGCAATTTATGCATTTGACTTTTCACTCAATTTAATGACATTGCTTGCTCTATCACTTGTAGTTGGTATTCTCGTAGATGACTCGATTGTGGTTCTAGAAAATATTTATCATCATCTCGAAAGCGGTGAAGAAAGAAAAATTGCTGCATTAAAAGGAAGAAATGAAATTGGATTTGCTGCACTTGCAATTACATTCGTTGACGTTTCTGTATTTCTTCCATTAGCATTAGTTGGTGGAATTGTTGGAAATATTTTACGCCAGTTTTCAATTGTAATTGTTGTCTCAACTTTGATGAGTTTGTTTGTTTCATTCACACTTACACCGTTACTTGCTTCTCGTTTTGGAAAAGTGGAAAGATTAACTAATGCAACTTTACTCGGAAGATTTGCTCTCTGGTTTGAAAAATTCTTTCACGATTTCACTGATAAATATATTGAACTCTTAAAATGGAGTTTCAAAAACAGAGGTAAAGTTTGGATTGTAACAATTGCACTTTTCTTTACATCACTGGCATTAGTTCCAATTGGTTTGATTGGTTTCGAATTTATGTCTCCGGTTGATCGCGGTGAATTCACTGTAAACGTTGAATTAAAACCGGGAACGACAATTGAACAAACAAATAAATTATCACAACAAATTGAAGGAACGATTGCAAAAATTCCTGAAGTGCAAAAAATCTACACAAACGTTGGTTCATCAAGCGAAGGATTGATTGGTTTTTCAACTCCGAATAATTCCGAAATTACAGTAACATTGACGCCAAAAAATTCACGCAAGAGAACAACTGAAGAAGTTAAAAATGAAATTAAATCAAAAATTGCACAAATTGCCGGTGCAAAAGTTCGAATAAATGATGTGGGAATTTTTGGAACTGCAAACGATACTCCAATTCAAATTTTATTGAATGGAACTAACTACGATGAATTGATTGAAACCGCAAAAGATGTTGCAAAAATTGTAAAAATGATTCCAGGAACTGGTGATGTTCGTTTGTCTTCACAGGAAGGTAATCCTGAAACAAAAATTACAATTGACAGAAATAAACTTTTGAGTTATGGATTAACCCTTGCAGAAGTTGGTGCAACATTACGAGTTGCTTTAACTGGTGATGATGAATCAACATTGCGTGAAGGTGACACTGAATATGATATTCGTGTGGCACTCGATCAATTTGATCGTTCAAAAACTGACGAGCTGGGAAATATTGCATTCACAAACAGAATGGGTCAACAAATTTATCTTAAACAATTTGCAAATATTTCACGCTCAACTGGACCTACAAAATTAACTCGTCAAGCTCGCAGTGCATCAATAATAATTTATTCACTTGCTGTCGGAAGACCAAGTGGAAGTATTGCACAGGATTTCGAACAAAAAATGAAAGAGTACAAACTTCCAAAAGGCATGACTTATTCATTTATCGGAATGGTTAAGAATCAGAAAGAATCTTTTGCAGATATGTTTCTTGCTTTGTTTGCAGGAATTTTATTCACATACATGATTATGGTAATGTTGTATGATTCTTTCATTTATCCATTTATCATTTTGTTCTCAATTCCGCTTGCAATGATTGGAGCTTTATTTGCACTTGCATTAACATTAAAGCCACTTACAATATTTTCAATGCTTGGTGTAATTATGCTTGTTGGATTAGTTGGAAAGAATGCTATTCTTTTAGTTGACAGAACAAATGCACGGCGTGCGTTAGGCGAATCGTTAACAGAAGCTTTGGTTGATGCTGGAAGAATGAGAATAAGACCGATTTTCATGACAACATTAACAATGATATTTGGTATGCTTCCAATTGCTTTATCAGTTAGCGAGGGTGCTGAATGGAAAAGTGGTTTAGCTTGGGCATTAATCGGTGGATTGACTTCTTCATTATTCTTGACATTGATTATTGTTCCACTTGTTTATACTAAAGTTGAAGAAATAAAAGTTGCTTTCATTCCTTTTGTAAAAAAGGTTGCAGCAAAATTTTCTAAAAATGGAAATGGAAAAATTCCAGTTGCAGAAGAAGATTTAGGATTAAGTAAATAAAATTGTTTAAAGAAGTTGTCTCAAAAGAAATTATGAATTAAAAATGTAAATGTGTGATCATAACTCAATTTGTCAGGTTGCAACAAACGCAGCCTGACAAATTAAATTCTGTGAAATAACTTTTTTAATTTGACATCAAATTTGTAATAAATCTCATGTTCTTACTTCGTGAATTGGAAATAATAATTTTAATCACTGCAGTTAAAGGAACGGCTAAAAACATTCCAACAATTCCCCACAAATAACCCCAAAGCAATAATGATAAAAGAATTACTAAAGGATTTAATCCTAATCGATCTCCAAAAATCTTTGGCTCAATAATATTTCCAATTATATTTTGTGTGATGATTAAAATTGCAGCAACAAGAAATGCATAACCAAAACTTTCATACTGGACAAGTGTTATTAATGTAGGCAACACAACCGAAATAACTGAACCAATATTAGGAATAAAATTTAATATCACCGCAAACGATGCCCAGATGATGAAAAAATCAACATCGAATAACCAAAGGGCAAAACCCATTACCAACCCAACGCTAAGACTAATTAAAAATTTTGTGATAATATACTTTTGAACTTGTTCGGTAATGTGGCGAAAAGTTTTTTGTAATGTTTCTTCTCTTTGAATTGTCATTGACTGAAAATTTTCTTCAAAAGTTTTTTGATCTTCATCATCATGTTTTTCTTTTTTCATCTTTTTCAGAGAAGATTTTATTTCTTTTTCAACAAATCTTGCTCGAATTGCTTGCAATGTTTTTTCATGTCCACTTGAAATAAAAATAAAAAAGAATAAAACCAACATAACACTTCCAGCCAGTGAAAGAGTTGATTCAAAAACTCCTCCAGCCAAAACTGAGTAATCAACTTTTTTTAACAACCGCGAAATATTGAAATGTGTTAACGTATAATCTTTGATATGAAATGAACGTGCGGTTTCGCTGATAATCGTGTTAAGTTTTTGTTCATATAAAGGAAGTTGAACGCTAAATTGAAGAATTGATTCAATTATAACTCGAGATAATCCATAAAGAATTGAAACCGTTAAAACAATATCAATAAAAATTACAATGCCAAGTGGAATTTTATGCTTTTCGAAATATGTGTTAAGTGGTTCAAAAAAGAAAAATAAAAAGTATGCAATCACTAATGGAACAATTATAAACTGCAATTCTTTCAGCACAAAAAAGATTGCAAATAATCCCATCACGGAAATAAAAAATTTAACTGACTGATCTGTGTAATGTTTTTTCATATTAAATAAATATTCTTCATTAATAAAATACCAAATTTTCTATTCACAAAATTAGATTTTTCTTTAACTTAGCACCGCTTTTAATTTGGAGTTATAAATCAAAATGAAAAGATGCAATGCAAAATTCCTGATTCTTTCTTCAATTTTAATTTTATTCTCTTTTATGAATACATTTTCACAAAAACTAAAGAAACAAATTCCTCATGCTGAATGGACAAAAAATCTTTCTATCTATGAAGTCAATCTTCGGCAATATACTAAGGATGGAACATTGAAAGCTTTTATTCCACATCTTTCAAAACTGAAAGAAATGAACGTAGGAATTTTATGGTTTATGCCGATCAATCCAATTGGAGAAATAAATAGAAAAGGTTCACTTGGAAGTTATTATTCAGTCAAAGATTTTAAAGCTGTCAATCCGGAATTTGGAACGATTGAAGATTTCAAGAAAGTTGTTGAAGAAGCTCACAAACTTGGAATGTATGTTATCATCGATTGGGTTGCAAATCATACGGCTTGGGATAATGTTTGGACAAAAACTCATCCGGAATTTTATAAGAAAGATAAAAAAGGAAATTTCGTTTCTCCTTTTGATTGGACAGATGTAATTGCTTTGAATTACAAAAGCAAAAAACTTTGGTATGCAATGCTTGATGCAATGATGTTTTGGATTGAAGAATGTGATATTGATGGTTTCCGTTGTGATGTTGCTGCAATGGTTCCATTGGATTTTTGGAAATGGGCAGTTCCAATCTTAAACCAAAAGAAAAAAATATTTATGCTTGCAGAAGCACACGAACCGGAACTTCATCAAGCTTTTGATATGACTTATAATTGGCAATTGAAAGATTTATTTGTTGCTACAAATAAAAAAGAAAAATCCGCAGAAGATTTTTATAATTTTTTTCAACAAGAAAAAAAAGAATATCCTGTAGATGCTTATAGAATGAACTTTACTTCCAATCATGATGAAAACACTTGGCATGGAACAGATAAAGAAAGATTTGGTGATGCAAGAGAAATGTTTGCTGTTTTAACTTCAGTTGTCCCTGGAATGCCATTAGTTTATTCCGGACAAGAAGCTTGTTTAGATAAACGGTTAAATTTTTTTGAAAAAGATCCAATTGATTGGAAAGACTGTAATATGAGAAATATTTACACAGCTCTTTTCAAACTCAAAAAAGATAATCCTGCAATTTGGAATGGAAACTTTGGTGGAAAATTTTATCCACTATCGGTGAATAATAAAAACGTCTTTGCGTTCGTTAGACAAAAAGATAATCATCAGGTTGTTGCTTTCTTTAATATTTCCGAAAACAAAACCGAGATTGAATTTAAATCAAAAAGATTAAATGGCGAATACATTGATTTATTTTCAAACAAGAAAAACCAAATGGATGAAAAAGTTAATCTTGAACTTGATAGTTGGGGATATAAAATATTTTATAAATAATTTCTTCAAAAAAAAGAGGTAGTGATGAAACTAAAAATGTTCATTTCTTTATTCTTGATTGTCTTCTCAATTTCGCTTTTTGCTCAGGATGATTTGGAATCAACAACAAAGTTAAAAGTTGGCGATAACATGCCTGTTTTCACGTGTAAAGCTTTAAACGGAAAAGATTTGTCTTCAGAAAATTTAAAAGGGAAAGTTGTGTTAATAAATTTTTGGGCTACTTGGTGTCCGCCATGCAAAGCAGAAATGCCTTTAATGCAAAAAGAACTTTTTGAAACCATTAAAGATGAAAATTTTGTAATGGCTGCAATTTCACGTGGAGAAGAAACTGATGTTGTGAAAAAATTTATTGATCAATACAAATATACATTTCCAATTTATTTAGATAAGGAAGCGAAGGTTTATAATTTATTCGCAAGTAAATACATTCCAAGAAATTTTGTGATTGGTAAAGATGGCAAGATTAAATTTTCTTCAATTGGATTTACAAAAGAAGAGTTTGCAAAGTTGGTAAGTGTAATAAAAACAGAGTTGGCAAATTAGTTTAATTTATTTTTTACTTTTTTAATCAAACCTCACGCAAAGTCGCAAATACTATACTTTTTTAAATTCTGACTTTGCGTGAGATTTTATAATCTAACTATTCTACTTTAAATAAATCATCACCGATATTTTTATTAATCTCATAAGAATTCAAAGTTAATTCGATCGAACCCATTGGAGTTCCCTGAATAACTTTATGAGCAACCATATAACCATTAAACTCTTTGTAATCATCATAATCAATTGTAACACTTACACTTCCTTGTGGCGATTCAATAGATGAAGATTGTCTTACAAGAAAACCTGAATTTGCATCAAAGTATTGAACGCTTTTCTTTCCTGATGGATAAATCAATGTAACTTTATAAGCATCTTTATTGTTGATAGTTTCAACTCCGCCTAATTCCAATTTAATTCCAAGTTTAGAATAATCGAGATAAGGATTCATTGCGGCTTGAACTTTCATTTCTTCTAATTGAGCACCTGTGAGTTCTTGTTCTTGTCCCATTGCAGAAGTTTTTCCACGTGTTCCATCAAAAACAGTCTTTTGTTGACCAACACCAAAATCAATTAATTGATAAAGTTTATTTGGAGCTTTGCGAGAAATTGTAATGTTAATATTCATTCCTTGCATTGTACCGGAAAGCTTGGTTGTTTCATCGTTAATTTTTGAAAGCTTTTCGCGTCCGCCCATAACTTCAATATACTTATCAATAACTTTCTCTGCGGTTAATCCTTCGGGAGCTTTTTTAACATTTGGATCATAAGGATCGCCATAAATATCATAATAATTTATTTTTCCATTCATAGAAAACTTAACAAGATTTTTTGCAACTTCTGATGCGTTGCCAACTATCAACACATTTGCATTATTTGGTTTGATATATTTTTTTGCAACAGATTGAACATCTTCAGCTGTTACAGCACTTAAATTTTTCAAATAGTTTTTATAGAAATCTTTTGGCAGATTGTATCTTTCAATGTTGATAGCAAAGTTTGCAATTGTCTGTGGATTTTCGAGCGAGCGAACAAAATTTCCAATCATATAATTTTTATTGATTTGTAATTCTTCATCACTAACTTTTTCATTTCTGATTCTTTTCATCTCATTGAAAATTTCTGTGAGCGCACTATCTGTTACAACATTTCTAACTGGAGCATTTGAAGTCCATTCGCCAATATATTTATCTGGTTTGAGATATGAACCAGCACCGTACGTAAATCCTTTTGTCTCTCTCAAGTTTTTATTTATTCTTGAAGTGAATGAACCGCCGAGAATTGTATTCATTACCATTGCTTTAATATAATCTTCGTTTGCTAAATTAAATTCAACAGGATAGCTAACAGAAATTACAGATTGAACTGAAGCAGCACGATCAACTAAAGCAATTTTATTTACAAGTGGAGCTTTTGGATTTTGAAATTCACTTTTGGGAACATCACCGGCTTTCCAATTTGAAAAATATTTTTCAACAAGTTTCTTTGCTTCTTTTTTATTTATGTCACCGACAATTGCAAGATAGCCAATGTTTGGTTTGAAATATGTTTTATAATAGTTTTTGCAAAGATCAAGAGTAATTGATTTGACAGTTTCTTCTGTTGTTGGTTCACCATAAGGATGTTCTTTGCCATAGTTTAGAACTGCACGAACTCTTTGTGAAATTGCATTTGGTTCATCTTTTTGTGAAGCCAAACTTGATAAAGTTTGCTTGATGATTTTATCAAGCTCTTCTTGTTTGAACTCTGAATTTAAAACTACATCACTCATTAATTCCAAAAGTTTTTGTGAATGTTTTTTCAAGCCGGATGCAAATACATTGTTCGAGCTTGTATTCAAAGTTGCACCAATAAAATCAATTTCTTCGTCAAGTTTATCTTTACTTCTCGTTTTAGTTCCTGTTCTTAATAATTGTCCCGCTGCTTCAATATAACCAGCATGTTTTCCTTCAACAATTGGAGCTACATCTAAAACCAAATTGAAAGAAACGCGTGGAACTTTTTTATCTTCAACCACAAAAACTTTTAATCCATTTTTGAGAGTGAATGATTCGTAATCACCGAGTTTGATTTCCGGTGCTGGAGCTGGTGCTGGCTTTTTACTTCTATCTAACTGTGCAAATGTTGCACTCGCTACGAATAGAATTAATGCAAATAACAAAAATTTTTTCATTTTATTCTCCACTGATTTTCAAATTTATTTCTTGTCTGCTGGTTTCATTGATTTAGGAAGATAATAAAGCACAACTCTGTTTTCAGGAGTTAAATATTTATTTGCAACTCTTTTAATATCATCACGTGTAACTTTCAAATAACGATCAATTTCTGTGTTGATTAAATTTGCATCGCCAAAGTAAACAAAGTATTGAGCAAGGTTTTCAGCAATTCCTAATGCGGAACTGTTTTCTGTATAAAACTCTGTTTCTTTTTGGTTGCGCAATTTTTGGAATTCTTTTTCGCTGATTAAATCTTTTTTCACTTTATCGATTTCATTTTGCATTGCTTGTTCTAATTCTTCTGCCTTAACTCCAATATTTGAAATTCCATAAACTAAAAACAATCCCGGATCTTCAAGAAAATATGGAAAACAACCGGTTGCAACTGCTTTTTGTTGCTTATCAACTAACTCTTTATAAAGACGAGAACTTTGACCAGTTGCTAAAACTTTTGAAAGCATTTCAAGTGCATAAGAATCTGGTGTTCCTTGAGCAGGAACTCTATAAGCATGAAGAACAAGTGGAAGTTGTACATTATCATAAACTATATCTCTAACTTCACCGCCTAATTCTGGTTCAACTTCTTTTGGTCGTTTTATTTCTTTTGTTCCTTTTGGAATTTCACCAAAATATTTTTGAATTAATTCTTTCGTTTTTGGAATATCAATATCGCCAGCAATTGAAAGAGTTACATTTTGCGGAACATAATAAGTCGAATGGAAATCAATAAATTCTTGTAAAGTTGCTTTGTTAATATCTTCAGGATTTCCAATTGTTGTCCAACGATATGGATGAACTTTATAAGCTCGCTTAAAAGTTTCTTCAATTAAAGTTCCATAAGGACGATTATCATAACTTTGTTTCCTTTCTTCTTTGACAACTTTTCTTTGAGTTTCAACTCCAATGCTATCAATATTTAAACTCATCAATCGATCACTTTCCATCCAAAGAGCAAGTTCAAGTTGATTTGATGGAAAAATTTGAAAGTAAAAAGTTCTATCAGGATTTGTGTTTGCGTTGTTTGTACCACCAGCGCCTTGAGAAATTTTATCAAACTCGCCACGCGGAATATTTTTAGAACCTTCGAACATTAAATGTTCAAAGAAGTGTGCAAAGCCGGTTCTTTTCGGATCTTCATTTTTTGAACCTACATGATATAAAAGTGTTACCGCAACGATTGGTGTTGAATTATCTTTATGCAATATCACATTCATACCATTATCAAGTTTGTATTGAACAAACTCAATTTTTTTCATCTGTGCATTAACTGCAACAAATGAAATAATAATTAGTAAAGAAAGAATTTTACTTTTCATTAAGAACTCCTATTTGAATTGAAAATTATTAGCCTCAAAGATTTGATACTAAATATTAACATTTTTGATATAATTTACCAATCATAAGACGAAAGGAAAGTGAAAATGTTCCTATAAATTATTTATTAAAGAATTTCAATTTGGATTAAAGTAAAAGCATTTATTACATCGAATGTTACAGGAATCGTTTGCAAATCAACAAACTTTTCATTCACCAACAAAAATAAAACTCATGCACCATTTTATTTTTTTAATGCTTTGAATGCAATTGCATACATCTGAATTTGCTTCATCATTGCACCTAAACCATTTTTACGCGTTGGTGAAAGATGTTTATCAATTCCAATCTTTTGTAAAAATGTTGGTGGATTGGAAAGTATTTCATCTGGTGTATGTCCCGAATAAACACGAATTAAGATTGCTATTAATCCTTTAACAATTGCTGCATCGCTATCAGCTTCAAAATAAATTTTGCCATCTTCAAATTTTGCATTAATCCAAACTTGACTTTGGCAACCTTCAATTTTGTTTTTATCTGTTTTTACCGCTTCATCAATCTGTGGAAGTTTTCTTCCAAGTTCAATTATTCGAGAATATTTTTCTTCCCAATCGGTGAATTGTTCAAATTCTTTTTCTAATTCTATTTGTTTTTCTTTTATTGTCATAATTTTATAGAATGTTAAATACAAAACTTACTTGTAAACCTTCTTTAATTTGTGTTTTTGGTGATTGAGCTTTTTCATAAACTAATAGATAATTAAAATTAACTGAAATTAGTTTAGATATTTTTGCCGCAATTATGTTATCAAATCTTATATCCCAAACATCAATATGATTGAATTGAGAGAATAAACGAATTTTACTTTTATAGATTATGTTATCATCTATTTTGTAATCAATATCCGTAACGGATTCAATACCAGTCTCAAACTTGAATTTTTCTATTTTATCTTTAGTAATAGGATCATCTGAATAATTTGTAAATCTATTTGTAACAATTTCCTGAAAACCTATTCCCAAACGAGTAATTATATTTGGATATTTATCATAAGTAAATCCAAATGTTTGAGTAATATAACCCGGATCGAATAAATCACTAATTTGTTTTGCCGGAGAAGATTTGTAATCATATCCTTTTGTAATTTGCGTACGAATTGAATTTGAAAAAAATGGACTAACTGCCCATCCAACATTATATGAAACAAGATTTTCAATGTAAAGATCGTTATCTGTTGTTATGTAATTTCCTCCACCGATTTTTGATCTTCCGTAAGTTCCCTTGATGGAATTTTTATATGTCCATATATCACTAATATTATCATACTTAAAATTAGCCAAGATTGACCAAGCAATCGAGTTTTCTCCACCTTTGACCCAATTTGTAAAAGCAATTTGGTTGAATCCAATATTTGTGACCAATCCGGGAATCCACTTGTTTTTTAATGAATCTGGAACTTGAGAAAAACTATTTGTTACAAATACAAAAAGAATAAAGTATAAAATTTTTTTCATGGTTAGCATTTAATTTATTTATTTCAAAAATAAGAAATTCTTTTGCGAGAAAATTTGTTTAAGAAATAATTCTCATGAAATATTTTCTTACTTATTATATTAAATACTTGATTTAAAAGGATTATTGAAAATGCCCGATTTTGAACTAGTTTCAAATTATCAACCTTCTGGCGATCAGCCGCGAGCAATTAAAGAACTAACCGAAGGATTAAAGCGTGGTGATAAACATCAGGTTTTGCTCGGTGTTACTGGCAGCGGAAAAACTTTCACAATGTCTCATGTGATTAAAGAATATAATCGCCCAACTTTAATAATATCTCACAATAAAACTTTAGCTGCTCAACTTTATTCTGAGTTCAAATCTTTCTTTCCAAATAATGCTGTTGAATTTTTTATTTCTTATTATGATTACTACCAACCCGAAGCTTATGTTGTTAAGAGAGATTTATATATTGAAAAAGATTTTTCTGTAAATGAAGAAATTGATCGTCTGCGATTGAAAGCAACAACTGCTCTTATCGAAGGAAGAAATGATGTTATAATTGTTGCAAGTGTTTCATGTATTTATGGAATTGGTGCACCGGATGAATATGCTCGACAAATTTTATTTTTAAGAAAAGGACAAGTGATTGAGCGAAAAAAATTGCTTAGAAATCTTATTGATATTTATTTCACTCGTAATGATGCCGATTTTACAAGAGGAACATTTCGTGCTCGTGGTGATGTTGTTGAAGTTATTCCCGCTTATCAATATGAAGAAGCAGTTCGAATAGAATTTTGGGGCGATGAAATTGAAAGATTGTCTATCATTGATTCTATTACCGGTGATGTAATTCGTGAAGTTGAATCAGTTCCAATTTATCCTGCAAAATATTTTGTTACTACAAAAGATCAGGTTAATCGTGCAATTATTTCTATTGAAGAAGAACTACGAGAACGACTAAAATATTTATGGTCGCAGGAAAAGTATGTTGAAGCACAACGCCTTGAACAACGAACCAAATTCGATATCGAGATGATGAGAGAAATTGGTTATTGTTCTGGTATAGAAAATTATTCACGCCACATGGATGGAAGACCGCCTGGTTCTCGTCCTTATTGTTTGTTCGATTACTTTCCAAAAGATTATTTGCTAATAATTGATGAATCGCATGTTACGATACCTCAAATTAGAGGAATGTATAATGGTGATAGAGCAAGAAAAGAAGTTTTGGTCGAATATGGTTTTCGATTACCAAGTGCTCTTGATAATCGTCCATTAAAATTTGATGAGTTTGAAGCAATGATAAATAAAGCAATTTATGTGAGTGCAACTCCCGCCGATTATGAATTAGAAAAAAGTGGTGGTGTTTTTGTTGAACAAATTATTCGTCCAACTGGCTTGCTTGATCCAGAAATTGAAGTACGCCCAATCAAGGGACAGATTGATGATTTAATCGGTGAAATAAGAAAACGCGTTGTTGAAAAACAACGAGTACTCGTAACTACTTTGACAAAAAAAATGGCAGAAGATTTATCTGACTATCTGGATAAATTAAAAATTAAAGTACGTTATATTCATAGTGATATTGATGCTCTTGAGCGTGTTGAAATAATTCGTGATTTAAGAATTGGGGACTTTGATGTTTTAGTTGGAGTAAATTTATTACGTGAAGGTTTAGATTTGCCAGAAGTTTCTTTAGTTGCAATTATTGATGCTGATAAAGAAGGATTTTTAAGAAGTGAAAGATCGCTAATGCAAACTGCCGGAAGAACTGCACGAAATGTAAATGGAAAAGTAATTATGTACGCTGATAAAATTACTGAGTCAATGAGAAAAGTAATTGAAGAAACTAATCGACGTAGAAAAATTCAGATTGAATACAATGAAAAACATGGAATAAAACCGGAAACAATTTATAAAAGTGTTGAGGAAATTCTTTCTTCAACATCAATTGCTGAATTAAGAAAGAAAGATTATGATAAAGATGACGCTGCTTTTACTCGGGTTGCTGAACCAGTTATAAAATATATGAGTAATGAAGAGCGAAAAGAATTAATTGAGCAAATGACAGAAGAAATGCTTACAGCAGCAAAAGATCTTGAGTTTGAACGAGCTGCATTTTTACGAGATGAAATTGAAAAGCTGAAAAAAATGATAAAGTGATTTTCTACTTCCAGTTTTTCCAAATTTCTGGTTGATAACCAATTGTTACTTCGTTTCCATTTCTTACAATTGGTGTCTTCAACAAAAGTGGATCGGCAAGTAATTCTTCTTCAATATTATAAACCATGAATTGAAGATTTCTTTTTTTGTATTGCTTTCCATCTTTATCAATTAATTCTTCTAAAGAAATTTTTCTTTTGATGTTTTCAAGTTCACCTTTAGCTAAACCCTTTTCATTTAAATCGCGAAAGTGAAATGGAATTCTTCTTTCTTTAAAATATCTTTCAGCTTTTCTTGTATCGCTGCAGCTTTTGGTTCCAATGATTTGAATATTCATTTTACCTAACTTTTGTTTGACTATTACAAATGTTATATTTTTCACAAGCATAATCAAATAAAATTTTTAGGAAAGTTTATGAAAACAAATCACAAAATTTTTTTATTAATCTTTTTAGGATTCATTATGAGTTGTTCAACTGAAAAAAAACAGGTAATTCCAGATGATTTTAAGTTCTATACAGAATCTTTTGCAGATCTTCGAATTCAACGTTATTATGTTCCCGGTTTCGATGATCTAACTTTGCAACAAAAAGAATTGGTTTACTATTTATATGAAGCAGCTCTTGCTGGTCGTGATATTATTTACGATCAAAACTTCAAACACAATTTGTACATACGCCGCTCTCTCGAAGCAATAGTTAATACTTATAATGGAGATAGAAACACTCCCGACTTTCAAAAATTTATGACTTATGTTAAACGAGTTTGGTTCTCAAATGGAATTCATCATCATTACTCAAACAAAAAAATCTTACCTGAGTTTTCTAAAGAATATTTTCATGAATTAGTTGCAAATTCTGATGAATATAAATTTCCTTTGCAGAATGATGAACACATCGATGACTTACTTAAAAAACTTGATTCATTAATCTTTGATCCAAAAGTTGCAGAGATGAAAGTGAACCAAGCTGATGGTGTAGATTTAATAAAAACTTCTGCAGTCAATTTTTATGAAGATGTAACTCAAAAAGAAGTTGAAGATTATTATAAAAAAATTACTGATCCAAATGACCCGCATCCAATTTCTTACGGATTAAATTCTAAAATGCTGAAAAAAGATGGTCAAATAATTGAACGACAATGGACAACAAAAAAAATGTATGCCCCTGCAATTCGTAAAATTGTTTATTGGTTAGAAAAAGCCGTAGAAGTTGCCGAAAACGATCAACAGAAAAAAGCTCTTCAACTTTTAATTGAATATTATCAAACCGGTGATTTGAAAAAATGGGATGAATACAATATTGAATGGGTTAAAGATACAAACTCAGTAGTCGATGTTGTGAATGGATTTATCGAAACTTATAATGACCCGTTAAGTTATCGCGCAACATTTGAATCCGTTGTTTCGATTAAAGATAAAGAAGCCACAAAAAGAATTGAAGCAATCAGCAAAAATGCTCAATGGTTTGAAGATAATTCTCCACTAATGCAAGAACACAAAAAGAAAAATGTTAAAGGTGTTTCTGCAAAAGTCATTACCGCTGTTGTCGAATCGGGCGATTGTTCTCCTTCAACTCCAATTGGTATTAATCTTCCAAATTCAAATTGGATTAGAAAAGAACATGGTTCTAAATCTGTTAACATTGGAAATATAGTTTATTCATACAATAAATTTTCAGAAACAAGCGGTGTGCTTCAAGAATTTGCATATTCAAAAGAAGAAATAGAAAGAGATAAAAAATTCGGTGCACTTGCTGATGATCTTCATACAGATATGCATGAAGTGATTGGACATGCGTCTGGACAAATTAATCCCGGCGTTGCTGAACCACATCAAACTTTAAAAAATTATTATTCAACTTTAGAAGAAGCTCGTGCAGATTTAGTTGCTCTTTATTATTTACTTGATGAAAAATTAATTGATATTGGTGTTATGCCATCACTTGAAGTAGGAAAAGCTGCTTATGATGATTATATCAGAAATGGTTTGATGGTACAACTTGCAAGAGTAAAACTCGGCGAAAATATTGAAGAAGCACATATGCGTAATCGTCAACTTGTTGCTAAATGGGCTTTTGAAAAAGGTGCAAAAGAAAATGTAATTGAAAAGAAACAACGCGATGGCAAAACTTATTTTGTGGTTAATGATTATAACAAACTCCGAAAATTATTTGGCGAGCTCTTGAGAGAAATCCAACGAATTAAATCTGAAGGTGATTTTAATGCTGGAAGAAATTTAGTGGAAAATTACGGAGTTAAAGTCGATCCTGTGTTGCACAAAGAAGTTTTAGAACGTTATCAAAAATTAAATATTGCGCCTTATGCCGGTTTTATTCAACCAAAATTAGTTCCTATAAAACAAGGTGAAAAAATTATAGATGTCAAAATTGAATATCCGGAAGATTTCACTAAACAAATGCTTGAATATGCTGAGAAATATTCTTTGCTAAATACATACAATTAAAAAAATAATTGAACGCAGATTTTTATGATCATTATCAATAAAGATAATTCATAAAAATCTGTGTTCTATTTTCTTGATTCCTCACCAACAAAATTAAGTTTTATATTGATGATCTCGGGTCGGCTGCCAGTTCTAATCGGTGGTCCCCAACCACCAACACCACATGAAACATAATAATGAGTTTTTCCAATTACACGATAACCCCAGGCAATTTGGTAAACTTTTTCGACAATATAATTGAATGGCCAAATTTGCCCGTTGTGTGTATGTCCGCTCAATTGAAGATCAATTTCATTTTGTTGTGCTTCCTCCAACTTAAAAGGTTGATGATCCATTAAAATAATTGGAAGAGATTTTTCTACATCTTTTAAAATTTCAGAAAGCTCTTTTCTTTGTTTACCAGCAAATTGCTTTTTTGCCAAATCTTCTCTACCAACAACATAAAACGAATTATCAATTTTAATCGAACTATCTCTAAGAATATGAATATTATGTTTAATTAGATAATCTACTGCAGGTTCAACGCCACCAATATATTCGTGATTACCCGTAATTGCATAAACACCATATTTTGATTTTAATCTTAATAAATGTTCTCCAACATCATATTTGATTACTGGAGCTAAATCTTCATCAATTATATCGCCAGCAAGAAGAATAATATCTGAATTGAGCGAATTAATTTTTTCTGAAACATCAAACATGAATCCATAACTATTTATTGTTCCCAAGTGAAGGTCTGATGCCATTGCAATATTCAAAGTTTTAAGATTGCCAGCATTTTTCTTAATGTTAATCTTATACTTTTTTATGATGATCATATTTTTATTTAAAAAACCACCAGCAACAGTTATGATTGTAATGATAAGAATTACAAACGCAACAACTCTTTTCGTCTTTTCAATATCTTTATAAATAAAAGATGGGAAAATTTTGAACAGATAATTTAACAATCGAAGAGCATCAACAATTAAAAGCTGAAGAAAGAGAAAAATCATTATTGCAAGCCAGAAAGAACCGATGTAAACCAAAACAAGACTAATTGGAGAAACCCAAATGTTCTCAAATAATCTTCCAGCAAAATATGAGAGAACTAAAAATATTATTATAAACAAGTAAAGCGTTTTATATTCAGCAGGGATAACCGAAAGTCCACGACGAACGATGTAATAATTTATTAATCCATAAATTAAAAAAACGGTTCCGAAAAAGATTAGCATTTGAGATGTTTTCATTAATAGAATTTTTCTTTTTGATTTATCTGTAACAAAATATTTTAACTAACAGTTCTAACTTTCAAAATAGCTTTTTTGTAAAGCTCAATATATTTCTCTGCGGATTTTCTCCATGAATAATCTTTACTCATTCCATTCATTTGAATTTTATGCCAAACATCTTTAAGATGAAAATCATGAATTGCTCTTTGAACTGACAAAAGCAAAGCATAACCAGTATAATCATTAAATGAATAGCCCGTTCCAATTTCTTTTCCTTGTGCAAGAAATTCATTCCAATCAAGAACAGTATCGGCAAGTCCACCGGTTTTTCTTACAACCGGAACTGTGCCATATCGAAGAGAATAAATTTGATTCAATCCACAAGGTTCGAAACGTGAGGGCATTAAAAATATATCTGCTGCGGCTTCAATTAAATGAGCAAGCTCGTTGTTATATCCTTTGTAAAAATAAAATTTGTCGGGATTAGAATTAGCGGCATTACGAAACATATCTTCATATCGTTGTTCTCCGCCACCAAGAACAACCCATTGAGCTGGCAAATCTAAAAGCTGATTCAAAACATAACCTAAAATATCAAATCCTTTTTGAGAAACCATTCGCGAAACAATTCCAATTAGCGGAATATCTTCATTAAATTGAAAGCCGAGATGATCAACTAAAAATTTTTTGTTCTGAAGTTTTCCGCTCATATTTTCTTTTGAATATTGGTATGGAATTAAAACATCTTTTTCAGGATTCCAAATGTTGTAATCAATTCCATTGATTATTCCATATAAATCACGTTCTCTCATTCTCAAATAATCTTGCATTCCTTCACCATATTCAGGAGTCAAAAGTTCTCTTGCATAAGTTTCACTAACTGTATTAATAACATCACTTGTGAGAATTGCAGTCTTCATAAAATTAACACCACCCTCAAACTCACCAATTCCACCATGAAGAAAATGTTCTTCTTTGATTTCAGCTTTATAAAATGTTTCTTTTGAAAATCTTCCTTGATAAGCAATGTTGTGAATTGTAAATACCGTTGAAGTTTTTTCAAATAGTTTATCCCAGCCATAATTTTCTTTAAGAAGAATTGGAAGTAATCCAGTTTGCCAATCATTACAATGAATAATATCTGGCGCCCATTGAAGTCTTTGTAAAATTTCAATTGTGCCTTTCATAAATAAAATAAATCTTTCATCTTCATCGGGATCATTTGTATAAACAAGAAACCGATGAAAATAGTATGGACAATCGACGAAATAGATCTCAACATTTGATCGAGGAAGTTTTGCTGTATGAACATGTACTGAATGAACTTTACCAGCAACACGAACAGGAATTTCTCCAATTGACCATTGATAATGAAGCCCATGTTCGACTTCGCCAAACAAATTATATTTTGGCATAAACACTTTAACTTCGTGACCAAGATTACTTAACTCAATTGGAAGTGAACCGGCAACGTCTGCTAATCCGCCAGTTTTTGCGTATGGAAAAACTTCGCTGGCTACAAATGCTATTTTCATTTATCGTAATTATTTTGTTGTGCAAATATATTGATATTATGATTTGATTCGAATATCAACCGCATAAAGTTTATCATCTTCTCCAATGATTAATGGATTTATATCGAATTCTTTAATTTGATGATTTTCAATTAACATAAGCGCACATGATTTTATAACAGATTTTAACTCTTCAGTTTTAATTTCCTTTTCTCCACGAACGCCAGTTAAAATTTTTCCAATCTTCGTTGAGAAAATCATTTCATCAATGTCATCATCGCACAAATAACAAGAACGAATTGAAGTATCATCAAAAATTTCAACGTATTTTCCACCGCTTCCAAACATTATCACCGGACCAAAAGATGAATCACGAAATCCGCCGATCAAAAGTTCGTGCTTTGGTTTAATAAATTTTTGAACTAAAAACTCTTCTACTTCATAGCCAGCAGTTGAAAAATTCTTCTTAATTTCTTCAGCGGCACTCAATAATTCTTCTTTTGATTTCAAGTTTAATTTTACTGCATTTAATTCAGATTTATGAATGACATTTTTATTTATTCCTTTCAAAACGATTGGGAAATAATCTTCAGAAATGTTTATTAATTTTTCCGGAGAAACAATTTCGCTGTAGATTAATGGTAATCTATATTCTTTTGCCAAATTAGCAATTTCATTTTGAGATAAAAATCCTTCACCTAATTTTAGATTTTTATTTTGTTTGTTAACGAAATAAAGATATTCATCTTTATGGTTCATTAATTTTTTTCTTGTTTGTGAATAGTAAAGCAAGTTGGATAAAACTTTGGCTGGATCTTCTGGATTTCTAAACAATGGCAATTTTTTTCGTGATTCATTTCTGTATTTTTGCCAAAACTCAGGAAGTGGCATTACTACTTGCAAGATAGGTTTTTCATTTTCAATTGAATAAACATTTTCAACAACTTCGAAAGGTTCAACCATCACTGGTTCGACAAAAATTGAAATTATTGCATCAACATTTTCATCATTGCAAAGAATTTGATTAACCATTTTATATGTTTCAGAATTTCCTCCTGGAAGTAAATCAATTGGATTTTCAACACTTCCTTCTGGATGAACAATTTCTTTTAACTTACGTTTTGTCTCTTGTGAAAGTTCGGCAAGTTTGAGTTTAACACTTTCAAGCGCATCAACAGCAAGGATTGCAGGACCGCCAGCATTCGTAACAACTGCAATTTTATTTCCCTTTGGTATTTTGAAATTTTCAAATCCTTTTGCTGTATTGAATAATTCATTTAAATCATTTGCCCGAATAATTCCAAATTGTTTTAATAATGCATCAACGATTTTATCTTTGCTGCTTAAAGCACCAGTGTGTGAAGAAGCAGCTTTCATTCCGCTTGCAGTTCTTCCAGCTTTTAGAACAATTGCTGGTTTTGTAATTTCATTTTTTATAAAAGATAAAAGAAAACTTTCTCCGTCCACAAAACTTTCTAAATAGAAAGTCATTGTGTTAATGTTATCATCACTTTGCCAAAAATGAAGAATATCATTTTCATTCACATCAGCTTTGTTGCCAACGCTGATGAAGTGAGCAAACTTTATATCAGTCTCACGAAGCGAATTTAAAACTGCCGCACCCAACGCACCACTTTGAGATAAAAATCCCGTTGAACCTTTTTCTGGTTTTTCAGCAACAAAAGTTGCATTGAGTTTAATTTTATCAAGCGTGTTAATGATGCCCATACAATTTGGTCCAACTATACGAGCATTAGCATTTTTTATTTTTTCTAAAATTCTTTTTTCAGCAGCTTCACCTTCAACACCAATCTCTTTAAATCCTGCTGTAATTAAAATAATTGAATCAACATTTTTTGAAAGTAGCTGATCGATCGTTTCTTCTGCAAATTGTTTGGGAACAACAACAATTGCTAAATCAATTTGCTGCTCAATTTCGTTAATTGAATGAAAACATTTGTAACCAAGAATTTCATCAGCTTTTGGATTTACAGGAAAAACTTTTCCAGTATAGCCATAAACTTTAATTGTTTTGAGTAATTCATATCCAATGCTTTTTTCTTTAGTTGATGCGCCTGCTACACAAATTGATTTTGGATAGAAGAATTTTTCGAGAGACATATTTCATCCTGTGAAAAATGATTTTCTTTGAATGGAAAATTAAAGAATATTTTTCATTTGAATAGTTTTATTAAATTTCAAAAAGAAATTTCATGGATTATTCAAATTGTGATTAACTCAATGAATGCTTTATTTAACGAAGAATGTCCAAATTGCAAATTAACTACAACATTTTTAATTGATTATAAAAATCCTACCCAAAAAGAATTAACTTATCTTTGTAACAATTGTGGAATGGTTTTCACAAAAGAAAATAAACTGTTTAATGAAAAATCTGACGATCAAAAAAAGGCAGAGAACTCAAATTGAAAAAAATTTCATTTATTCTTCACGGAAAACATCTCAGGAAAAAAAGTATTCAATACTTAGCTGAAAAATATTTTTCAAAAAATTATTACACAGAGTTTTTTATCACCAAATCGGCTAAATCTGCAGAAGAACTTTCAGAAAAAATTGTTCGATCAAATACAGATTATTTAATTGCCGTCGGTGGAGATGGAACTATTCATGAAGCAATTAATGGAATAATGAAAGTTCCTAAAAATGAAAGAGAGAATTTAATTGTTGGATTACTGCCGCTTGGTAGTGGAAACGACTTTGCACGAACTTTAAACCTTACATCAAAAATTTCCGATCTTTATCATTTAATCAGCAACGATAAAATAATTGATCTCGATATTGGAAAAATTTTTCATAAAGATTTGGCAGGGAAAGAAGCTACTTCATACTTTGTTAATATTGCTGGAGTTGGTTTGGATGCAGAAGTTGCAAAAAGAGTAAATGAAGGAAATAAAACTTATGGACCAAACTTCGCATTCTTTTCTGCAACATTAAAATCATTTATAAAATACAAAAAGAAAAAGCTAAAGGTTACGTCAGAAAATTATTTTTATGAAGGCGATGTACTTCTTATAACATTTGCAAATGCAAAATATTTTGGAAGTGGTTTGGGGATTTCTCCTCACGCAAAAGTTAATGATGGTAAAATTTCAATTACATTAGTCGGTGAAGTTTCTCTGTTTGATTATTTGAAGAACTTTTTCAACTTAAGAAAATGTGAAAAAATTAATCATCCAAAAGTAAATTACTTTGATGTCGAGAAAATAAAAGTAGAATCTGAAGATGAATGTTTTATTGAAGCAGATGGCGAATTTATTGGAAAAACTCCACTTGAAGTTGAAATGCTCAAACATGAAATAAAATTTTTATCTGCGATTTAGCACAATATTTTAATTCTTTTTTGAATGATGACCAGATTTTTTTTATACTTCCGATGCTAATTATGAAATTCTTTAATTAATGAAAGGTGAAAATATGTTAAGCTACAAAGAAATTGGCTTGGTTAATTCCAAAGAGCTTTTTGCAAAAGCAGTAAAAGGCGGATATGCAATTCCAGCTTTCAATTTCAATAATCTTGAACAACTTCAAGCTATAATCGGTGCTTGTGTTGAAACAAAATCTCCTGTGATTTTACAAGTATCAAGTGGTGCAAGAAAATATGCAAATCAAACTTTGTTGAAACATCTTGCAAAAGGTGCCGTTGAATACGCTCATGAGCTTGGATATGATATTCCAATTGTTCTTCATTTAGATCACGGCGATACATTTGAGCTTTGTAAATCTTGTGTTGAATCCGGTTTTTCTTCTGTTATGATTGATGGCTCACATCTTCCTTACGAAAAAAATGTTGAACTCACTGCTCAAGTTGTTGAATATGCTCACAAATATGATGTTACCGTTGAAGGTGAACTTGGAGTTTTAGCAGGAATTGAAGATGAAGTTTCAAGTGAAGTTTCTCATTACACAAAACCGGAAGAAGTTGAAGACTTTGTTAAAAAGACTGGTGTTGATTCACTTGCAATTTCAATTGGAACATCACACGGTGCAAATAAATTTACACCTGAACAATGTACAAGAAATGCAGATGGAATTTTAATTCCACCACCACTTCGTTTTGATATTCTCGAAGAAATTGAAAAAAGAATTCCTGGTTTTCCAATTGTTTTGCATGGTGCTTCTTCTGTACCAGTTGAATTAGTAAGAATCATAAATGCAAATGGCGGAAAACTAAAAGATGCAGTTGGAATTCCAGAAGAACAATTAAGAAGAGCTGCAGCATCTGCGGTTTGCAAAGTTAACATTGATTCTGATGGTCGTTTAGCAATGACTGCTGCAATCAGAAAAGTGTTTAATGAAAATCCTGCTGAATTTGATCCACGCAAATATTTAGGACCAGCACGCGATGCATTGAAAGAACTTTACAAACATAAAATTGTAAATGTTCTTGGTAGTGCAGGTAAAGCATAAAATATAAAAAGGTCGTTCAGAAATATTAAAATGTCAGTCTTCAAAAAACCTGAAGTTCATCAGGTAAGCTAAGACTGACATTTTATTTTTTATAATAAGTTTGACAACGAGAATTATTTTTTAGAAACTTTTTTATCTTGTCAATAAATAATCAGCAATCTTACCAAGATTTTTTATATCAATGTTGTTGTATGATGGCATAACAATATTTTTATATTTTTCTTTGAATTCAACAAAACGTTTATCTGTGCCGAATGCAGAAGGATTTCTTAAATAATTAATTAAATTATCGCGGCTCCAGTTTTCTTTCATATTTTGTAATGCTGGCGCCATTTTAGTGCCTTGAAGTTCTGCACCGTGACATGAAACGCAGCCAATTTGTTTAATCAAAGAAAATCCATCAAGTTCTTGTGATGCTTGATTCGTTTGATCCATCATCATCTGTGACATTTCACTTTTATTTGATTGATCTTGTGTCAACCTTCCAAGAAGAAGTAATATTAAAAATAATCCGAGTACAGCTGCAATCCATTTTTGTGCGTTAGTCATTGTTACCTTTCTTTAATTTTAGTGTTGTAAAATTAGGTATAGAAGTTTTTACCTGCAAAGAAGAATTAATTTATTGTTTACCAATTTCTTTTTCGTAAAATTCTTTGTACTTCAAAATAGATTCAAAAATAGTTTCGGCAATTTCACTTTGCCCTTTATTACTTGAAAGATATGCTTCATCTTTTCTGTTTGATAAAAATCCTGTTTCGATTAATACACTTGGCATAGAAGCACCAACTAAAACATAAAAACCGGCTTGTTTAATTCCCAACGAAGGAATATCAACACTGTTTTTCCAAGTTTGATTTAATAAATCCGAAAACGTTTCCGAAAACCGCATGAATTGAGAATGAGCCATGCTCACAAGAATAAAATTTTCATCGGTTAATTTTTCGTAACGATTTGGATCGTCTTCATATTTTATTACACTGTTTTCAAATTCTGCAATTCGAATTGCTTCTTTTGTTCTGCCGGGACGCAAAAGATAAACTTCAAATCCTCTGTATCCATTATCTTTTTTTTCTGTTGAGTTACAATGAATAGAAATAAATAATTTGCCACCGGCTTCGTTTGCAATTTTACCACGTTTATAAAGCTCAATAAATTCATCTGTCTTGCGAGTGTAAACAACTTTGATCTGAGGTAAATTTTTTTCGATTAATCTTCCAAGTTTAAGAGCTATACCAAGATTGACATCTTTTTCTCTTGTGCCAGAAACTCCAATAGTTCCGGGATCTTTTCCACCATGTCCAGCATCAATTACAACGCAATCAAAATTCCATTTTGCTTTGTTTTCTTCTATGTTGGAAAATAATTTGTTATGAATTGTGATTAATATTTCTTTTGTTTCTTTATCTTGAATTGTTTCGACAGTTGAATATCCTGTTTTCAAAGATATTTCTAATTGAGAATTTTTTTCGTTGATATTTTTTACAGAAACACTTTTAACCAAACCAATCGGTTCAACTCTTTTTTCTAAATCCGGATCAATATTAGCATCTGAAAAGAAAAGATATAAAATTTCATTTGAGATTGAGCTGCGTGGCTTTCTTATCGATTTGCTGCAAGAAAGTTTAATCAAAGTGCCGTTAGCTTTTTCTTCAATTTTAATATCATTGATTACAAAACTTAAGTTTGGTTTAAATTCTTTTTTAACATTTACAGAATCTTCCCTTTGATTTCTTACAGATGATTTGCTCGTAACAACAAGATTTTTTGTTGATGAATCATATTCAAATTTTTTTTCAATAACTTTTGAAAAATATTCGATTGAGTAATTCAATGGTGTAAAAATTTCATTCTTAATAAATAAAGTTGAAATTGGAAGTTGAAACGATTCTACACTGTTATCTGATTTATTTTGAATTGTTAAGAAGGGATTTTTTGCTGTGAATTTTATGTTGAACTTTGGAAACTTCAATTCAATTTTTTCTGCTTCCTGATTATAATATTTTCCTGCAGAAAATAAATCTGCTATTTCATTAACCGAGATATAATCAATTCCATTTCGATTAATATAAGAAAGTTCTTTTTTTGAACTATCAATTTGAACGGTAATTTTCAGAAGTCTTTGAGCAAAACTTATCTGAATGAATGAAATCAAAAACACAAACAGAAAAAATTTTTTCATATCAACCTATAAAAGGAATCATGAAACCAGACTTATCTTTGTATCTAAGAAATTTTTCTCCAAAATGTTTTTTGAGTAGTTTATCTTCTTCAATTGCTCGGGCAATAAAAAGAGGAATTTCAAAAATCAAGACAACTGGAAAAACCAAATAACTCAAAAGTGCAATTCCAGCTCCAAGATCACTCAACATCTGACTTAAATATTGTGGATGCCTGATAAATTTATACAATCCATTTGTTACAAGTTGGTGTTCTTTCATGATTACAATATCCTGAGCATAATTTTTTCCGAGTGTTTTATATGCCAATACTTGTAACCAAGAAAAAATTATATTGATTGCCAGACCAATTAATCGAAGCGAATAAAAATTTGTTTCAAATTTTTCTCCTAAAGTTCCAACTTTGAAAATCGATAATATAGTTAGAACGAAAACCAATGCTGCAACATTAGGAGGAACACTCTGAAGAAAAGTATTAGGTCGTTCAATTGATTTTAAGACTGAGGTTTTTAATCCTTTTTTTGCACCTGAAAAATTGGCGCTCATGGTTAAAAGTAAATTGATTCCTAATAGTATATTTATTGGATCCATAAAATCTCTTACAATTTCTATTGCAATATAATAACTTGAAGCGATTGGATTATCAATCAAAACATCTTTCTACAGGTAAAAATTTCTTGTCCCGAGTTTTGTTTCATAAAAACATGAAGAATTTAAAATAAACTCAAGTGCTTACAAGCACGATTTTTGAATAGTTTCAAAGAATATATTTCCATATTTTTAAAGTGAAAATCAGGAATTAAAAATGAACACTGGTCAAATGCTTATTACAATTGCTGCGCTTGTCTTGCTTGGAATGGTAATAATGCGAGTGAACACAGGATTTTTAAACACCGGCACTACCATAATGGAAACCAAATTTAACATTATGGCAATCTCTTTAGGTACATCTCTAATCGAAGAAGCAAACACAAAGGCATTTGACGAAGCAACAGATGCTAATTCAATCAGCACTACAACGCCATTAACTGATTACAATGCTCTCGGTCCAGAATCCGGCGAAACTTATCCAAACTATGATGACTTTGATGATTACAACAATTATACAAGATTAATTTCTGCTCGACCAATTAGCCCAATTCCATCTGGAGTTGAAACTGTTGTTGTTGATAGTACATTTAGATCAGCTGATTATCGACTTGAATGCCAAGTTGATTATGTTACAATTTCTGGAAGCCAAATTGCTTCTACAACAAGCAAAACATGGAATAAAAGATTACGCGTTACTATCACAAGTCCTTCAATGAGAGATACAGTACGTTTGCAAACAATTTTTAGTTATTGGTACTTTAGGTGATATATGGGATTTAGTACACTGATTGACATATTAGGATCAACAATTGCTGGCGGAATGTTAATGATGATTCTTTTTCGATTAAATGATGCAGCAGTTCAAAACACTTATAATTACGGAAACGATTTGATTGTTCAACAAAATCTTGTTGAGGTTGTTACTCTTCTTGAATATGATTTTAAGAAAATTGGTTACTGCAAAGATTGGACAAAAATACCAGATCCATCTCAAGCAATAATCGCCGCAGATTCAACAAGTATTACCTTTTTAACCGATCAAAATAATGATGGAATTGTTGATACAATGAGATATTATGTTGGCTCTCCAAGTGATTTGAGTGGAACACCAAATCCAAACGATAGAATGTTATATCGAGTTGTAAATAATGCAACACCAGCAAGCGCAAACTTAGGGATTACTCATTTCAATCTTCTTTATTATGATGCACTAATGAACTTATTAAGTTTTCCAATTACGAATACATCACAAATACAAACTATACAGCTTAGCATAACAGTTGAAAGTCCATACTCTTATGCAAATGATTACCAAAGAGTTTTCTGGAGACAAATTCGTCTTTCAGCAAAAAATTTAAGGAATAGATAACATGGGTGGAAAAGCTTCTTTATTGCTTGTGCTTGGATTTAGTATGATATTTTTAGTTGTTGGTCAAAATTTTTTAGGATTATCAAACAGAGCAATAGATAATGTTTCAAGATATTATAGCGAAACACAGGCACAAAATATTGCGGTTGCTGGTGCTAATATGGCAGCCAATGCAATTTTTATGGATAAAACCTGGGAAGCTGGATATACAAATTTAAGTTTTGCTGGTGGAACAATTAATGTCTATGTATCCAACCCTCAAGGTACATCAAGTGGTAAAGTTACAATTTGTCATCACCCACCGGGAAATGCACAAGCAGCTAAAACATTGACTCTTCCTTCTTCAGCAGTTGCTGCTCACATCGCTCATGGCGATACATACGGTGCTTGTGGTAGTGAAGTAGTTGACAACACAATAGCTACCATAATTTCTGAAGGTACCTATAACGGTGTTACCAAAACAGTTATTGTACAATTAAGACCAAGTAACTTTGCAAAGTTTGGAAATTATTATGCATCAATTTCTGCAATGCCAGCAACGGGAGATACATTTCACGGACCTTTCCATGTTAATGGAACATTATCAACTTATGGTTCGCCAGTATTTTTAGGAAAAGTTTCTTCAAAAGGTAACTTATCTGCATCAGGTGGTGGTTATCCGGTTTTTAACGCTGGTTATCAAAATGGTGTTGATATTCCTTTACAATTTGATACCACTGGATTAAGAACTCGGGCTGGTTCAACTGTCTTTCGCGGTTCTTCTTCACCAAATAAAGGGGTAAACGTAAGATTGTATTTTAATAGCGATGGAACTGTAACCTATAGTTCACAACTTGAAGGAGCTTCTTCTTGGTCTACTCCACAAACTGTTGCATTATCTACTTTTGCTCCAAATGGAGTAATCTATGTTGAAAAAGGAAATATTTATACAAAAGGAACAGTTGATGGAAATGTTACAATCGTTGCAACAAAACAGGGAAGAACTGGTTTTGGTAATGTCTATTTAGAAGATAATATTAGATATCTTGATAACCCAAGAACAAATCCAAGCTCTAACGATATGTTGGGAATTATCGCAGAACAAGATATTAGAATTAAAGATAATTCTGACACACGAGGTAAAAATATTTATACAGAAGCATCAATGTTTGCAATGAATGGTAGTATTGGTCCGGAAGATGGATTAGTTTCTCAAAATTTTTTAGGTAATTGGTATATACTAGGTGGATTAATTGCAAGCACAACAAGAGTAACTGCAACATACTCTGGAAGTAACCCAATAAAAGGCTTAAGATTCAACCACAGATTTGATGAGCGGTTTTATACTGTTACTCCACCTGCATTTCCAAACACAAAAAATTTTGAAGTGGTTTCCTGGTACGAATAACTTTTCTGAAAAATAGATTTCTAATTGAATGTCATTCTGGCGAAAGCGGAAATCTAAAACATAATCAATCAATTCCTGTTTGCACAGGAATGAAATATTGAATTTTTAAGAAGTCTTTTATAATAATGATTTAAGTGCTGTTTCAATATCATTAAATTGAAATTGAAAACCTGCTTCAGAAATTTTTTTCGAACTAACTTTTGCACCATTAAGAATTGAATCCGCACCTTCACCTAAAACAATTTTCAATACAAAACTTGGTACATTGAAAAAAGAAGGACGGTGTAAAATTTTTCCGAGTGTTTTTGCAAACTTTTTCATTGTAACAGGATTTGGAGAAGTTGCATTATAAACACCTTTCAAATTTGGATTATCAATTGCAAACAAAAATATTTTCACAAGATCATCAATATGAATCCAAGAAAACCATTGATTGCCGCTTCCCAAAGAGCCACCGACAAAAAACTTAAATGGTAAAACAAGTTTCGGAAGTGCACCATCTTTATTGCTTAAAACCAAACCGATTCTAATTAGTACTCTTCTGATATTTAATTCATCAATTTTTGCAGAAGCATTTTCCCAATCTTGAACTACCTTTGCAAGAAAATCATTTCCAACTGGTGATTGTTCATCAACTTCTTCATTAATATTTCCATAAAAACCTATTGCAGAAGCCGAAATAAAAACACTTGGTTTTTTATTTAGCAAAGAAATTGCATCAACTAATTTTTTTGTTCCATCAATTCTACTCGAATACACTTTCTTTTTATGTTCATCATTCCATCTTCTTGCCATTACATTTTCACCGGCAAGATTTATTATAACATCAACATTTTCAAGTTGAGAAAACCATTCTTCAACTTTTCCTGTCCAGTTGATAAATCCACTTGCAAGTGGAAAAACATTTTTAGCTTTATCAACCGAACGAGTAAGAATTATTACTTCATCATTTCTTTTTAGAAGTTCATTGACTAATTTTTGTCCCACAAGTCCAGTTGCACCGGTAATCGCTATTTTCATTTTTCCTCCTTTTGAATTGACTTAACAAGAACAAATTAAATATAGTTTCGTCTAAAGTTTTGAACTATTTATCAAGTTGTTATATTCTATATTGAAAAGTAAAAATCCTTTTTAAAGAATGAAACTGGAGAACAGATGAAAATTTTTGCGGCAATATTTTTTTTAGCTGTAATGATTAATGCTCAACAATTTACCATTAGAGGAAAGGTTGTAGATAAAACAACCAACCAAGCTATTCCTTATTCTAACATAAGAGTTGCAAATACAAATTATGGTACTTCTTCAACAATAGATGGAAATTTTCAAATTCAACTTGCGAAAGGAAATTATAAACTCATTGTTTCGAACATTGGATATGTTTCTGATACTATTTCAATCAGGCTTAATGAAAACAAAAATTTAACAATTGAATTAGAACCAACACCAATCAATTTGAATGAAGTAACAGTTTTTCCGGGAGAAAATCCAGCACTTGAAATTATAAGAAGAGTAATTGAAGCAAAGCATGAACGAAATGATAAAATTGAGTCATATGTTTTTCGTGCATACACAAAAGGAATTATCAAAACTACTGAATATTTTAATTCATCTGGAAGTAGTGTTGGAATTGAAGTTGGTGGTAAAAGTGGCGACACATCTAAATTAAAAATTACTGGCATCATTGAAAATGAAAGTAAAGGTTATTTCAAAAAGCCAAACTTTTACAAAGATGAAATTGTTGCAAGAAAACAAAGCTCGAATACTCCATCAAGTATAAATATTTTTACCGGCGGAAGATTAATTCAAAATTTTTATAGCGATGATATAAGATTTTTTAATCGCCCACTTTTAAGTCCAATTGCAGATGAAGCAATTGAATATTATGATTATTTCATTGAAGATACTTTGGCAATGGATAAACATAATGTGTTCAAAATAAATTTTGAACCACTAAAAAAAATTAATCCGGGATTTGTTGGAACTCTTTATGTAGAAGATAAAACTTATAACCTCATAAAACTTGAAGCTGGTTTAAATGATCCTGCAAATCCGGGAAGAATTTTTACATCAATAAAAATCATACAACAATTTACACCGCATGAAAATAATATTGTGATGCCGATTGATTACAGAATTAATGTTGAAGGTAATCCAATGGGATTATTCAAATTTGGTTTTGAGTTGAATTCAATCTTTTTTGATTATCAAATAAACAAAGAGCTTGATAAAAATATTTTTGATATGACAATCATTAAAGTGAATCCAGATGCTGATCAAAAGGATTCTTCATACTGGAAATCAGTTCAAACAATTCCGAATTCAGAAGAAGAAATAGTTGCTTACAAAAAAATTGATAGTCTTGAAACAGTTCAAAAAACTTTTTGGGATAATTTTTCTATACTTGCTACAAATATTCCAATTAATAAAAATTTTTCAATAAGTGGTCCACTTTCAATTTATTCGTTCAATCATATTGAAGGACACACATTAAATTTTGGTGTGAACGCACGTCAACTTTTCGAAAAAAGAATGAACTTGAGTTTGGATTTATCTTATGGATTCAACGACAAAAAATTCAAACAAGAATTTGTCGGCAATTATTATCTTGGAGATTACAGAACAACAAATGTTTCTTTTCGTGGATTTAATAAATTGACCGATCTTTTTAGTGAATCAATCCGCTATAATAAGCTGACTTCAACTTTAACAAGTTTATTCGGCAAATATGATTTCAGAAATTATTTTTATACAAAAGGATTTTCAGCAAGCGTTCAATCACAAGTTTTTCCAATATTAAATCTTGGAATTGGATTTTTAAATCGCACTGATAATAATGCATATCACAACAGCGATTTTTCATTTTTCAACAAGAAGAAAAGTTACAACATTAATCAATCAATTTATGAAACAAGAATTAATGCTATCACAACTTCATTTCAAATTGATTTCAGAAAATTTATTGAAGATGGATATTTTAGGAGAAAGATAAACACAGAACCGGGTTACATTATTTTTTCTGGAAATTTGTTATTCAGTAATTCAAGTGTTCTAAAAAGCAAATTAGATTTTTCTCAATATAGAATTACAATCAACGGTTCTGTACCACTTTTTGCATCTGCAAATTCACGCTTTTCTTTGTTGGGAATTTCTTCATCAAATGCAGTTCCATTTCAAATGTTATATTCATTGCCGGGAAATATTGAAAGTGCAAGTCAAACTTTTACAATGAGAACTTTGGGCACAAGCGAAGTTTTTGGTGACAAATCAATTTATCTTTCCGTTGAAAACAATTTGAACGATGAATTATTTCGTTTGCTTGGATTAAAATTTTTAATTGATCTTCAGATGAACTTGAGTGTTCATTTTAATGCAGCAATGATTACAATTTCTAATAAGAGTAAAAACATTTTGCCACAAAATTTTATAAACAATTCATTAATTGAATTTAAAAAACCATTTGCTGAAATTGGATTTGGTATTGGACAGCAATTATTTCCTTTAAGAATAGAATTTACATGGAAGCTAAATTATCTTGGTAAAAACAATTTTGTTATAGGAATAAATACACCAATTTTATAATTGAATAAATTCTTTACTTAAATTCGTAATGAGATAATTAATCTTCGAGGAATTAATGAAAAAATTTTTCATCGCAATACTTTTTATTGTTACAATTTCTTTTGCTCAAAATCTTTCCGTTGAAAAAGTTGAGCCAAGTAATTGGTGGATTGGAATGAAACTCAACAAAATACAATTGATGATTTATGGTTCTAATTTGAAAAATTTTTCAGCGAGTTTCGACGATAGAAAAATTAAAGTATTAAAAACACATCAACTTGAAAATCCCAATTATGCATTCATCGATATTGAAATTCCAAATAATCTTCCGGCAAAAGTTTATAAATTAAAATTAAATTCAAGCAATAAAACCGTCTCAATTGATTTTCCGATTTATAAAAGAGAAAAAACTAAAAATAAGTTTCAAGGTTTTAATCAAACAGATGCAATTTATTTAATAATGCCAGATAGATTTGTTAATGGTGATGTTTCAAATGATTCAATTGCTGGATATTCGGATTCGATGCAAAAAATTCAATATCAAGGAAGAGCTGGTGGCGATTTGCAAGGCGTTATAAATAAACTTGATTACATAAAAGAATTAGGTTTCACTGCAATCTGGTTAACGCCGATTGTTGAGAATAATACATTCCGTTCTTATCATGGTTATGCCGCAACTGATTTTTATAAAGTTGATCCTCGACTTGGAACAAATGAATTATATAAAAAATTAGTTGAAGAAGCACACAAAAGAAATTTGAAAATTATTTTTGATCATGTTGCAAACCATTGCAGTGATGATCATCCTTGGATGAAAAATTTGCCAATGAAAAATTGGTTTAATGGAACTAAAGAAAATCATCTTGAAGCTAATCATAACAAAATGGTTTTTACAGATATTCATGCTGATAGCACAACAATAAAACAAGTTGAACAAGGTTGGTTTGTAAGTTCGATGCCCGATTTGAACCAAGAAAATATTTATGTTCAGAATTATATTATTCAAAACACAATTTGGTGGATGGAATATGCCGGCTTCGATGGAATTCGAGAAGATACTTATCCATATAACAATCAAAAATTTATGTCTCGTTGGGCTAAAACAATTTTAAATGAATATCCAACCACAAATATTGTTGGAGAAGTTTGGACGGGCGAAGTTGATTTTCTTTCAACATATCAAAAAAATAATCCATTCAAAAAAATGAATACACATTTACCAAGTGTTACTGATTTTGCTTTACGCGATGTTTTAATAAGATTTGTCGAAGGAAAAGATAACACTTATCAAATATTTAATGTTTTAGCAAAAGATTATTTGTACACTGATGCAACTCAACTTTTAACTTTTGTTGATAATCATGATTTACCACGATTGATGTACTTTGCAAAAGGAAATATTCAAAAAGCAAAAATGGCTTATGATATTTTATTTACTGTTCGTGGAATTCCACAAATTTTTTACGGTTCAGAAATTGGAATGGTTGGTACAGATGATCATGGAAGTTTAAGAATTCCTTTTCCCGGTGGATTTCCAAACGATAAAAGAAATGCTTTTACTGAGCAAGGAAGATCCGATTATGAAAATGATATTTTTAACCATCTTAAAACTCTGTTAAAAATTAGAAATAGTAACAAAGCATTTACACTTGGTAAGTTAGTTCATTTTCCACCAATTAATGATGTTTATGTTTATTTCAGGATTCATGAAAATGAAAAATTTATGATTGTTGTAAATAACAATTCAAAAACTCAATTAGTAAATTTTTCATCGATGAATAATTACGTCTCTCCAAAAAATAATTTAATTGATATAAGAAGTAATAAAAAATATCAACTTAATGACGAGCACGGGCTTGAAATTCCGGAAATGAGTTGCATGATATTTAAAGTTGAGTAATTATAAATAAAGCAGCATTATAAGTTAAAAGTATTGAATTGACTTTCCCACAAAAGTGGAAATACATTTTGCTTCAATTCAGATTTATCATTAAAAGTTTTTTCTTATTGATGATGTTGAGTTTTAAAATTATAGATTCCCGCTTTCACGGGAATCACTTATAAACTTAACTTATTGAGAAGCTTTATCAATTAATAAAATTAATGAGCTCCGCCTTCAAACATTTTTTCTCCTGCAGTAACACGTAACTTCAAATGATTTTCTTTTGGTGGAATTGGGCATGTTGCATACTTTGTAAAAACACACGGCGGATTATATGCCTTATTAAAATCAATATAAAATTTTTGACCTTGCTTTGGTTTTTCTACACTTAAAAATCTTCCTGCACCATAAGTTTCTTTTCCACTTGTTTCATCAGCAAAAATAATAAAGAAAGAATCTGGTCCACCATCAAGTGCTTCGAGAGAAAATTCTTTACCATCTTTCTTAAAAATAATTTTCCCTGCAGCTTTGGATGTATCAATCATTCCTAAAACATTTGGAATTAATATTTCACGCGGTGGATTATATGGAACAAATGAAGCTTTAATTTTCCAATCATCGTTTATTGGAAAGGTTTCTATTCCTTTAAAATTTTTAACGAGCGGTGCATTCAAATCACGTAAACGAACACCAAATTTGTCTTGTCTTTTTATTATATGCCATCTAAAATTTTTATAAGAAAGTACAGTTGGATTTCCCTTCAAATCATTTTGAAGAATTAACTTAGTAATTTTTTTCCCGTCATTCATAATTTCTACATCTGGATTTACTTCAACGGTAACAGTTGTATCTTTCAAAATAAACTTACCAATGAATGCTGGTGAACCTTCGGGAAAAACAATATCATTGCTTTTATCAGAACCAAATTTGTTTTCGCCTTCTTTCAACCAAAGTAATCCAACTAAATTTAGCCAACCATTTTCTTTTTTTAGATTTTCAATTCTTTTGCTGTGCCATGATTTTATCTCGGCAATATATTCTTTACTTCCTTTTTCCTTTAAATTTTCCGAGCAATTCCAAAAAGAAACAATTACTAATAAACTTAAAATTATTTTTTTCATTTCAACTTCCTTTTTATCATCTTGAAAATGATGTTTTATAAATTACATTTCCTTTATAATCAATAACTTGAACTAACGTTTCTTTTTCGCCAACTGAGAATGCCATAAATCCATTTACAGATTTTGCAAACTTTGTATATTGAATTGATCCGGTTTCTCTCAATTCAGATCCAGCACCAGAAATAAAATATTGAGTTTTACCTTCAGCTTTTAAATGTTGTAAATCATGTTCGTGACCACAAATGTATGCATCAACATTATATTTTTCTAAGATTGGTTTTAATACTTCACCGGTTTCTGATTTGTTGTCTTTTCTTATTCCACCAGTGTAAACATGCTGGTGACCAATTACAAATTTCCAATCTGCTTTTGAGTTTGCTAACAAACTATCAAGCCAAGCAATTTGTTTTTGAGGATTTTGTTTTTGAATATCCGGATAAGCTTCTGGTCTTTTATAATAACCTTTTTCAAATTGATTTGTATCTAAAAAGATGAAAAGAATTTTTGTGTTTGTACTTGGAATAGTTCTTTCAAACGAGTAGTAATAGTTCGGCATTTTCCATCTTCTGCTTTTTTTTGAATACTCAATTTGTGCAAATGTATTTCCTTTATAATCATGATTTCCTAAAACTGCAAACCATTCCTTAAATAAAGCTCCACCTGTATAAACATTTTCAAATGATTGCCACCATTGAGGATCATCAACACTCGCAACACCATTTTCATAAAAATTATCACCAGTTGAAACGAAGAATGAAGGATCGATTTTTTTGGCTACATTGTTAAGTGTAGCAGCAGTTTCTTTTTGGAGAAAATCTCCGCCTCGTCCCCAATCACCAATTACAAGAAAGTTAAGAGCATTTTTTGGTGCTGAAATTGGTTCTGATGCTTTACTGTTTTGTGCATAGTTAAATGTTGTCGCAAAAAGGACAAGAATTAAAACAAATTTTTTAAGTGATTTCATTTTACCCTTCTTTTTTTTATTAATGTTGATAGCAAAATTAAATCTATTTTTAAAATAATGTTTCTTTTTTTTTATATTACTTTTAGAACTTAAGAAAATTATGCACAAGGAACAAGAATGGCTGACAAAAAGAATAAGTTAAATAAAGAAAAAAAATCAGCCGTGGTCAAAAAATCAAACGCTAAAAAAAATCCCGCCAAAACTTTAAATGATTTTTCAAAATATTTTGAAGCGATTTATGAAAACTCGGGATTAGGAATTGTTTTGTTCAAACCGGATGGAACAATTCTAAAAGCAAACAAAGCCGCACTCCAAATGAGTGGATACACTGAAGATGAGTTGAAAAGTATTTCTTCATTTCTTTTTGTTCATCCCAAAGACAGAAAAAAAACAAAGAAAGATATTAATGCAATTCTTTCTGGAAAAATTAATAGCTACAAAACAGAAAAACTTTATTTAACAAAAGATGGAAAAGAGCTTCATACATCTTTGTCTGTTGCGGTTGTTAAAAAATCAAGAGGAAAAGTTTCTGAGTTAATTGCAATTATTGAAAATGTTAGCGAAAACAAAGAAATAAAATCAGAGCTTGCACATGAACAAGCATTATTAAATTCTTTGATAGAAGGAATACCTGACTCGATTTATTTTAAAGATAAAGAAAGTCGTTTTATAAAAGTAAACAAAGCAATGTTGAGAAAACATGGTTTCAAATCCGATAAAGAAATAATTGGTAAAACGGATTTTGAATTGTTTGGCAAAGAACATGCTCAACAAGCTTTTGAAGATGAACAAAAAATAATTCAAACCGGCATTCCAATAATTAACAAAGAAGAAAAAGAAGATTGGGCTGATGGAAGAACAACTTGGGTTTCATCTACCAAAATGCCTTTGTACAACAATCAAGGTGAAATCATTGGAACGTTTGGAGTTTCAAGAGATATTACAGACAAAGTAATTACCGAAGAACAAATCAAGAATAGCGAAAAATTATATCGTTCTCTTTTTGAAAATTCTATTGATGGAATGTTTTTGATGACAGATGTTGTGCTCGATTGTAATCAAGCAGTTTGTGAAATGTTGCAATATGATAAAGAATTTTTAGTTGGTATTTCTCCTGCGGAATTCTCGCCAGAGTATCAACCCGATGGAAAAAAATCAATCGATTCTGCTAAAGAAAAAATAGAAGCTGCATTGAATGGTGTTCCACAAAGATTTATGTGGATTCACAAAAGAAAAGATGGTGAACTAATTGAAACTGATGTCAGCTTGAAAGATGTTTCCATCGGTGGAGAAAAATTAGTTCAAGCAATTTTACGCGACGTAACAGAAAGAAACCGAAATGAAAGAATAAGAGAAGCATTATTTGAAATTTCAGAAGCAGTTTACACAGCTCAAGATATTAATCAGCTTTATGAAAAAATTCATAAAGTTGTTGGAAAATTAATGTCTTCAAAAAATTTCTACATTGCAATCTATAATGAAGCTGAGCAAACTATTTCTTTTCCTTATTGGGTTGATGAATATGATCCACCGCAGCCAACAAAAAAATTAAGCAGAGGTTTAACTGAATATGTTTTAAGAACAGGCAAACCTGCATTAATTGATGCCGAACGAGATTTAGAATTGAGAAGATTGGGAGAAGTAGAATTAATCGGTTCGCCTCAAGCAATTTGGCTTGGCGTTCCTTTAAAAGTTGGTGAAAAAACCATTGGAGTAATTGTTGTTCAAGATTATGAAAATGAAAAAGCATTTGGAGAAGAAGAGGTTCAAATTCTTACTTTCGTATCGGAACAAATTGCAATTGCGATTGAAAGAAAAAGACACACTGATGAAATCAACAGAATTGCTGAAGAATTAAGACAACTTAACAACACAAAAGATAAATTCTTTTCAATCATCGCTCATGATTTGCGTAATCCATTTATTACAATCTTAGGCTTTACAGATTTATTACTCACCGATTATAAAGAATTAGATGAAAGTGAAATTATCTTCTATCTTGAAGAAATGAAAAAGTCTGCAGAAATTTCTCATAATCTTCTTCAGAATTTATTACAATGGTCACGTTCTCAAACAGGCAGAATTGAATTCAATCCAACAAAAATTCTTCTTAAAAATTTAGTGAATGTAAATTTAGAATTACTTCAACCTACTGCCGCAAATAAAGAAATACAAATTAAATCTGAAGTGGTTGATGATATCTATGTTCAAGCTGATGAAGATATGTTGAACACAATTATTCGCAATCTTATTACAAATGCAATTAAGTTTACTCCAAAAGGAGGAACAATTACAATTGCTGCGAAAGAAGTTGGCAAGTATGCTGAAATTTCTGTTGAAGATACCGGTGTGGGAATGAGTGAAGCAACAATGGCAAATCTTTTTAGATTAGATACAACTCACTCAACTTTAGGAACAAATCAAGAAGCAGGAACTGGATTAGGATTGATTCTTTGCAAAGAGTTTGTTGAAAAACATGATGGAAAAATTTGGGTTGAAAGCAAACTTGGAGTAGGAAGCAAATTTATTTTCTATTTACCACTTGCTGATTGATTACAGCTCAAACCAAAATCGAAACATTGCAAAACTATTTTCACTCGATAAATTTCTCGTAACATTTTTTTGTGCGACAAATTTATAAGTCAGATCAAAGTAAATCTTTCGCCAAGGTTCATATTTAATGTTTGCAGTAAAAATATTCTGATTGATTCTTTCACCATCGAGAAAATTAATGTACTTTGGATCAATATCGAATCGATAAGCAACAAAAGGATCACCGCCAGCATTAAAAACCAACCGACCAGAATTATCATAAATATTTTCACCAGAGCGAACGTACTGATATTTCAAACTGATTCTTGTATTTGAGTTCAAGTTATAGTTTGCAGCCAAAAGAATTTCATCAGCATTTGGTCCAATTCTATGACCAAGAATTTCACCAAAAGCTGTATAAGAATTTTTTTCATCCGAATGAGAATAAACATAAGGACGAATTCTTGTGTATTCTAAAATCAAAGAAAGATCATTGATTGAAAATGGAGAATACCAATAACCTGTAAGTTGATATCCTGTTTTATTCGAAAACAAATTTAGTTCTTGAAGATGTGATAAAATATCTTCATCCAAAAAGAAGGTTCCGCTAATTTCAAAATTTTTTATGAAGTGTGTTTGAAAATCTAACCAAAGACATCCGTTGTCTCTATCTTGCAAAGACATCTCAACAAATTTGTAGAATGCCATTGGATTCAAATAAGCAAGATCAATTCCTCGTCCTGAATAAATTATATTTTCACCAATTCCAAATTCAATTACATGTGGAAAATTCAACTTGAAGCGATTCAACGCAATAAGCTTTGTATAATTTTCATCTCTGTTGTCGTGATAATTTCCAACAGTTGAAGCCGTGATTGAAGTGAAATTCAAAATGCCATAATCAAAATTAATTTTCAAAAAATCTAAGTAAGTGTGATCTCCAGAAATCACAAGTTTGCTATCATAACCATAACCAAATTTTATTTTTTCTCTTCCAAGTTGAAAAGATAAATTCATATTTCGTTCGGGCTGAATAAAATAACGAAGATAGCCTTCTGTAAAATCATAATTGCCAATATTTTCAATGGCTTCAATGAACTTAAAATTATAACGCAATCGAGGATCAAATGTTGTTGCTAATGATTGTAAACCACTCACTCCACCTTTTTGAACCGATAGATTATATCCTAAATGATTGAACACCGTTCCGCGAAAACGAAAACCAATATCATATAATTCCGAATTATTTTTAATCGGTTTATAACTTTGTCCGTATAAAAATCTTCCAAGAATATTCAAATAAAAATTAGAAGCTGAATCACGGTAAGCAAAAGTGTATTTCATTTTATCAGAAAAAACATTCAACGGATTAGAAAAATCACTTCCAAAAATTCTTACGCTTGTTTTTTCATCTTGTTTTGAATCATCAAACTCAATTAAAAATTTATTCAGTAATTCGTTTTCTGTTTTGCTCAATTTCTGTTTTTCGTTTTCTATTTCTTTAAGAAAATTCAAAACTTCAAAGCGAGACATATTTGGATTATCATCATGAATTCCATGAATTATTCCTTTGACATTCATTTCTTTCAGAAAAATATAAATATCATTTTCGAGTGGAACATTTTCCTGTTGAGCAAACAAATTAGTAATTGCCAAAAAAAGTAGGATTGGAAAAGTTCTAAAAAATAATTTCATGATTTTATGCATCCACATGTTTTGGTGCTAAAAATTTATTGAATAAAACTAATCCGATAATTGTTAAAACTCCGATTGATGCAAAAACTAACCACAACATAGTTGGGTTGTGTAATTTATCTACAAAATGAACATAAAGATTTGCACCGAGCACACCACCAATTCCACTTCCTAAAACTCCATACAAAAATGAATAACCCAAGTAAACTGCTTTTTTATCTTCCGGAGCTATTAATCCAACATAAGAAATAAATTTTGGATGAGCCGTCATTTCTCCAATTGAAAAGATGAAAATTCCAGCAATGAAAATAAATGGATGAGTTGAAATTGCGAGAATTGCAATTCCAATTGTGCCAAGAGCAATTCCAGCAATCATTGTTGGTAATGCCTTTGTATTCTTAACAATATTAGAAACAAAAATTTGTAATAAAATAATTGTTCCTGCATTGATCACCGTTACATGTTCAACATCGAATTGCCAATTTGGATTATTAATAAACAAGGAAAGAAAAGAATTAACAGCATTATTAATTGGAGTTTTATCAACATAATCTTTGAAATACCAGAGAACAGAATCAAATTGTTGGAAATATAAAATCCAAAAGCCGGAATAAATTACAATCATCAAGATGAAACGAAAATCTTTTAGAACTAAAAGTGCTTCTTTTAAAACAACTGGAAGAGATTTTGTGCTTTCTGGTCGAGAAGGTTCTTTGTAACCAAAAATATTTAACAACAAAAGCCAACCTGTTCCAACAGCAGCCATAATAAAAACGTAGGAATATGAGTATTGCTTTAAGAGTGGAACAAGAATTAAAGGAAATAAAAATGCACCTAAATTTATTGACCAATAATAAATTCCAAAAGCCAAAGATGAATTTGTTTTATCTGTAACGCGAGCAATCGTTCCAGAAATAATTGGTTTAAAAGTTCCCGCACCCAAAACCATTAAAATCAAACTTGCAAAAACGAAAGCATATGAAGTCATTAGACTTGTTAAAAAGTAACCAGCACTCATTACAATAAATGCAAACATTAAAGTTTTACGATAACCAAAACGATCAGCAATTGCGCCAGCAATAATTGGTAACAAATAAAGCAATGGTTGAAACGTGCTTGTTATTATTCCAACACTTTCTTTTGAAAATCCTAATCCACCTTCTGAGACACTTAAAACAAGATAAACTGAAAGAATTGATCGAACTCCGTAATATGAACCACGTTCAAAAAATTCCATAATAATAACTGTCCAAAAATTTTTTGGATAAGAAACAATTGTTTCCCAAGTTGATTTTTTAGATTCCATTAATTTTCCTTTTGAAGTGAAAGTGTTATTTCTTTTTGCTTGTAAGAATTTTATAAAAACTAATGGCGGTTAAGATTGTAATTGCCCCAATAGCAAGTGTCAAAAAAATTATTCCTCCAGTAGTCATAAAGTTTCTCCAATTATTTTTATTGTTCAAAGATAAAGTAAAAACAGTTTTATAAAAAAATTAATCGTCTTCACAACTGCAATGTTTATTGCTTCTTGCTTTTTCAAAAGATTCTTTTCCTTCATTAAATGAAAAATAAGCAATTCCAAGTGAGCCAACGGAATCAATGTAGCCAATTCCTGTTAAAGAAAATCCCAAGCTGGAGATTAAAAGAACTATCGATAAATAAAGACATGTCTTTGTGCAATTTGCATCCGCAATTATTGCTTGTGAATTAAGAGCAATTCCAACTTTCTTTTTGTAATGAATTAAAAAGCTCATTGTGATAATTGAAACTGCCGAGATAATAATTCCCCAAAAAGTTGTTTCGGGTTTATGATTAATCCAAATATTATAAAATGAAGATATTAATAAACCAGCCGATAAAACATAAAACGCTGTTCCAGTAATTTTGAGAGCCCGTTTTTCAAATTCATCTCTTGTTTCATTTCCGTTTTTTCTGATTTTTATCAACATGTGATAAATTCCGATTCCGGAAATAACTTCAACAATTGAATCTACACCAAATCCAAAAAGAGAAAGAGTTTCATCTTCTAATCCAAAGAAAATGGAAATCATTCCTTCAAATACATTATAAACAATTGTAATAATTGCGAGTATTACTGCAAATTTTAAAAGATGTTCTTTGTTTTTTTTCATAAAAATTTCTTTCATGAAGCTTCAAAACTTGGTGTTGCAAAAAATGCCGAAAAGGTTGTGAACAAATAAATGATTAATACAATATAAAGCAATGCAAAAACTAATCCGATAATTATCAGAATTTTAATTAAACTAAAATACTTTCCCTGAATTTCGAAACCTAATTTTAGTGCGGCAGCATTACTTGTTAATCGATAAAGATAAAATTGTTCTGCTGCTTCTCTAATTCTCATTCCAATAATTATTGTTGGTATTCCAATTAAAGCACCGATAATTGTTAAACAAGAAATTACACCATAAATAATTGTGAACATTCCCACAAACTTCATGTCGTGAGTCATTTTATCAAAAGTAAGTTGAAATTGTGTCGGTGGAATAAATTGGCTCGATTGATTTTCCTGTTCAATGTTTTCAAATTGTTCCATTACTTTCTCCTATTTATTTCTTGCAAGAATAAATTCCAAAAAATTTTTAATTTGCTTTTAAATGAAATTTTCAATTACCAAATACTAAACTTTTTTGATTCTGTCAAGGTTTAATTCAATACTTTATTTTATTTTAACATTAAAAATAATGAGGTGAAAAATGGAATATACATTTCTTGGAAGAACCGGCTTAAAAGTCAGTCGATTGTGTTTAGGTACAATGAATTTTGGTCCATACACAACAGAGCCAGATAGCTACAAAATAATGAATAGAGCTCTTGAACTTGGAATTAATTTCTTTGATACGGCAAATGTTTACGGTGCAATGTTAGATCCAACAAAAGCAGGAGAAACAGAAAGAATCATAGGAAGATGGTTAAATGAAGATAAATCAAGAAGAGATAAAATTGTACTTGCAACAAAAGTTTACGGTAAAATGGGTGATGGCATAAATGATTCTAAGCTATCTGCATATCATATTAAAAAGGCTTGTGAAGATAGTTTGAAAAGACTGCAAACAGATCATATTGATTTATATCAAATGCATCATATTGATAGAAATACTCCTTGGGATGAAATTTATCAAGCGATGGATCAATTAATAACCGAAGGAAAAATTATTTACGTTGGCAGTAGCAACTTTGCAGCGTGGAATTTAACAGAAGCTTTTTACAAAGCCAAAGAAAGGCATTCACTTGGAATTGTTTCAGAACAAAGTATTTATAATTTACGCAATCGAGCAATTGAATTAGAAGTTATTCCTGCTTGTAAATCATTAGGAATTGGATTAATTCCTTGGAGTCCACTCGGCGGTGGAATTCTTTGTGGTGTTTTAGATGATAAAAATTCCGGAAGAAGATTAAGAGAACCATTGCGTAAATCAATTGAAAATTTAAAGCCACAAATAATTGCTTATGAAAATTTATGCAAAGAAATAAATTTAAAACCTGCTGATGTAGCTTTGGCTTGGGTTTTAAGTAATCCGGTTGTCACTTCTCCAATCATCGGACCGAGAACTATTGAACAACTTGAAGAAAATGTAAACTCACTTGAAATAAAATTAGATTCAGAAGTTCTCGCAAAGCTTGATGAAATCTGGCCTGGTCCCGGCGGACATGCACCCGAAGCTTATGCGTGGTAATTTTAATAATTAGGAATTTTCAATTAGGAATTAGGAATTTTTTTTAAAGGAGCCAACAATGAAGTATTTAAAACTATCATTAATATTTTTATTGAGTATCACATTTATTTTTCAAAATGACTTCTTTGCTCAGAAGAAAAAACTAACTTATAAACAAGTTTATGAAAGCGGAATGAGCATGCGAGCAATGATGGCAATGTTTAATAGAACTCAAGGCTGGCTTGATGAAAATAATTATCTTGAATCTAAATCTGATCCTGCAAGACCGAACGTACGAGGATTGATATTCAAAACAAATGCTGAAACTGGTCAATCTGAAATTTATTTTGATCCATCTACAATTCAACTTCCGGAAGGATTTTCTGTTGATAGAGCAAATCAGAAATCGAAAGACAATAACTATTTCTTGTTCAATCAAAAAAATAATTTGTACTACTTCGATAGATTAGAAAACAAATTTCTTCAATTGACAAATGATGATGCCGAAGAAAAAGTGCCACAACTTTCTCCCGACGGCAAAAAAGTAGCTTATGTAAAAAACAACAATCTTTATGTTTATGATGTTGAAAAAGAAAAAGAAACTCAATTAACAAATGATGGAACTAATTTAATTTATAATGGCTGGGCAAGCTGGGTTTATATGGAAGAAATTCTTGGTCGTTCTACAGCATATTCAGCTTTTTGGTGGTCACCAAATAGTCAAATGATTTGTTTCTTAAGATTTGATGATTCTCCTGTTCCGGATTTTCCAATTTATCATGCTGATGGTCAACATGGTGAACTTGAACATCAACGATATCCAAAAGCTGGCGATCCAAATCCTTATGTCAAATTTGGTATTGCTGATGTTAACTCTGGTAAAATTGTTTGGGCAGATTTTGATGAAAAAGCTGATCATTACGTTGCTTGGCCAACTTGGACAAAAGATAACAAGCTAACTGTTCAATGGATGAATCGTGCTCAAGATAATATCATCATTTATAATGTTGATTTAACCACTGGAAAAAAATCTCAGCTTTATTCCGAAACTCAAAAAACTTGGGTTGAATGGTTTGAAGATTTATACTTCTTTGAAAATAAAAGTGGATTTCTCTTGCGCTCAAATGTTGATGGCTTTGCTCATCTTTATTATTATGACATGAATGGAAAACTAATTAAAAGATTAACTCAAGGCGAGTGGGAAGTTACAAGTATTAATTTGGTTGATGAACAAAATAAAAAAGTTTACTTCACTGCATGGAAAGATAAAAGCACCGAAAGACATTTGTTTGTTGTTGGTCTTGATGGAAAAGGATTAAAGCAACTAACTTCAATTGAAGGAACGCATAATTGTTCTGTTTCTCCAAAAGGTAAATATTTTATTGATACATACAGCAACATTTCAACACCAACTAAAAGTGATTTATACAAAATTGATGGAAAATTTGTAAGAAATATTTCCGACACAAAAAATTCTCAGTTAGATGAATATCAATTAGCAAAGTATGAGCTTTTTTATATTCCAACAGAAGATGGTTTAAATTTACCGGCAACTTGGTATTTGCCTGCAGATTTTGATCCTTCAAAAAAATATCCAGTAATTATTTCAATTTATGGTGGACCAAATTCTGGAACTGTAAGAAATTCATATCCGTTTGGATTGAGCGGACATTATTTAGCACAAAATGGAATTATCACTCTCGCCGTTGATCATCGCGGCTCAGGTCATTTTGGAAAAAAAGGTGTTGATTTAATGCATCGAAATCTTGGTAAATGGGAAATGCACGATTATACCGAAGCTGTGAAATGGTTAAAGAAAAAATCTTTTATTGATACAACCAAAATAGGAATTACCGGTGGAAGTTATGGTGGTTATGTAACTGCTCTTGCTTTAACTCAATGTGCAGATTATTTCACTCATGGAATTGCAGAATTTGGAGTAATGGATTGGCATCTTTATGATAACGTTTATACTGAAAGATATATGGATACTCCAAATGAAAATCCTGAAGGATATAAAGTTAGTTCTGTTCTTAACTATGTTGATAAATACAAAGGAAAAATGTTAATCACTCATGGAACAATAGATGACAATGTTCACATGCAAAATTCAATTCAATTAATTTATGAATTACAAAAATTGAATAAAGATTTTGAAATGATGTTATATCCAAACCAAAGACATGGAATTGGAATGCCACAAGCACAACATGCAAACCGTGAAAGAGTAAAATTCTGGTTCAAATATTTTCTTGGAAAAGAATTAGATGTTAACAAAGATTAATAAAATAAATAAGATTTTAAAGAAGAAGTTTTTCTATTATAAACTTTAGGAGAAAAATGGATTATAACGAAAATCCTAAATCATATTATCCACCAATGCATACAGCAGAACATATATTAAATGGTACAATGGATAAAATGTTTAATTGTGGAAGAGCATTCAGTGCTCACATCGAAAAGAAAAAATCAAAATGTGATTACCACTTTAACCGAAATTTAACTGATGAAGAAATAAAACTAATTGAAAAAAAAGTAAATTCAATCATAAATGCAGATTTGCCTGTCACTGAAAAATTTCTTTCAAGAGAAGAAGCCGCAACACAGTTTAATTTATCTCGATTGCCAGAAGAAGCTGGCGAAACACTTCGTGTTATTCAAATAGGTGATTATGATCAATGTTTATGCAGCGGTCCTCATATTTCTTCAACAAAATCAATTGGTCAATTCAAAATTGTTTCAACTAGTTTTGAGAATAATGTTTTAAGAGTAAGGTTCAAAATTATTGAGCCAACCTAAATATTTTTGAACAATCAGAGTAGCAATCATAAAAGTTTAGTTTTTACATAAAAATACACTAATTTTGCTCGTCAAAATTTGAGGGTTTTTCATGCCTGAGGAATTATTCATCAATATCAAATTCAAAAACCGAAAAACCGGCGAAGTAAAAGATGGTTACATTAAAATTCCTGATTTAACTAAATATGCAAATGGATTAAAAAAATATTTTGATGTTCATGAATTCCGAATTTGTGAAAAAAGAATTGTTTGTAAAGAAGAATTTGAAAACAAAGGAAAGTTTTAATTTTGAATCTATCTAAGTCAGTAAAAGTTGGATTTATTATTATTCCACTAATTTACTTTGCGGCAACGATTATCTCATTTTATTCTTTTTCAAAAAAAGATGATACTTCAACTGCGGAAAAATTTAGAATTCACAAACATATTACAATCAATCAACTTAAGTCTTTGTACGATGCCGAGGAATTTGATTGCAATCAATCAAAAATATTTTCCAAAACAGTTTTATTGGATTCAACATTAATAGGTTTTTATAAAGAGAAAAACTCATTTATTATTAAGGCAAAAATAAATTCGAAATGCGACGGTAAATATTTTGCAAGATTAAGTTGTTCAAAAAATATTTATGAACGAGTAACCAAAACAAAGAACAATCATCTAATAATTGCGGCGAAAATAAATCGGATTGAAAATAAAAAATATGAGCTCAATTTTGATTCATTAGATCAAAGTGAAAATTTTTCTATGTCCGAAAATAATTTTTTACTAAATGGCGAATGTTTAACCTTTGTGGAAATGAAATACTGAAATGAAAACCATTGATATTTTTACAGTTGATGAGTTCAATAAATTTGTTTCATCGGAAGAAGCTGTTGTAATTTATTTTAGCACTCCTGGTTGCAACGTTTGTAAAGTGTTAAAACCAAAGCTAATAGAACTGCTTCAAAACAAGTTTCCAATTTTTTCTTTTGCTTATGTTGATTGTGAAAAAGCAAAGGAACTTGCAGCACAAAATTCAATTTTTTCTGTTCCTACCATTTTGTTTTTCATTCAAGGGAAAGAACTTTTTCGGAAATCAAGAAATATAAACCTGACCGAACTTGAATTTGAATTAGAGAGACCATATTCTTTTATTCAATAGATATTGGGTTAACTCTCAAGAAATTTTTACGATAATAGTATTGAAATAAAAGCATCCAAAATTATTAAGGAAGAATGAACGCAAACGAATCAAATAATATTCAAAGATTACCAAAACTGCTTCTTGTAGAAGATGATGAAATTTCTGTTGATGTTATGCGACTTTTCATGAAAGGTTTTGTGGAAATTGATTCCGCCCGAACTGCAAAAGAAACAATGGACAAAGTTCAAGCAAATCAATATGATTTAATTTTGATGGATATTAATTTAGGAAAAGGACCAACCGGAATTGATTTAATTAAACAGATTAGGGAATTACCAAATTATAAAGAAACTAAAGTTATTGCTGTAACTGCATTTGCAATGAAAGGGGATAAAGAAGAATTTCTTTCATCAGGATTTGATTTTTATCTTGCCAAACCATTTACAAAAGAAGAGCTGCGCGCAACCATCAAAAGATTTTTGAGATAAAAAAGCAACGCAGTTCAAAAATTAAATTATTCAAACTGCGTTGCAATATTATTAATTTATTTCACTTCCGGAATTCTTCCCGGTGTCCATGGTGCATTTATTTTTTCTAATTCGTTTTCCATTGCTTTTAAATCAACTTCATTTATTCTCTTCAAGGTTTTTATTATTGGTTGTATTTCTTC
>Ga0272446_1000343_pt1 | contig 73709 bp, 64 predicted proteins | sample YNPCB0061_FD_194587 | JGI IMG/M metagenome (GOLD analysis project Ga0272446, IMG submission 194587) | Hot spring microbial mat communities from Yellowstone National Park, WY, United States - YNP-CB-006-1 | ecosystem: Environmental > Aquatic > Thermal springs > Hot (42-90C) > Sediment | place... | reverse complement strand
GGACCCGCGCTTCGGCATGATGTCGCCCCTGCAGTCGACCACGACACGTCTGCCGAGTGGCTTGACGAACACCGAGCAGGTCCGTCGCACGGTCACGCTGAGCAATCCCGCCGACCTGCTGAGCGTGGCGACCATGACCGAGACCACCCAGGTCAACGGCCGCCAGAGCACGCGGGCATACAACGCCGCGACGCGCACCTGGACCACGACAACGCCGGCCGGTCGCATCAGCCGCACCGTGCTCGATCAGCAAGGCCGGCCCGTGCGTATCGAGCTTCCGGGCGTGGTGGCGTCGGAGCTTGCCTACGACGCGCACGGGCGTCTGTCGACCCTCAGACAAGGCGCGCGCGTGACAGGATGGACACGGGACGGTTGGGATTGTCCGGGCGGTCTGGCTTCGGCCGGGTCGCCGTGGGTAAGTGGCGGGTTTTTGACCTACAACAGGTGCCACTTGGCAGGAGTGCGCGCGTCTGGCGGGCTCGGTTGCGCGCAGCGGCCGGTCTGGCAGGCGCGGCGCGATAGGCCGGCGGTCGGCGCCGTCAAGGCGACGGCCCCGGCAGGCAGGAGGTGAAGCGGAGCCCCGGCAGGCAGACGTGTGCCTTCAACCCAGCCCGCATTGAACAGCCTCTCAGCGAGCGGCTTGCGCGGCGAACGCAACGCTCGCGCTTATCCTGGGCGGGGGGGCTGGTGACGACAGCGGGTCGGCTACCACGACACGGTTGCGTCCGGCGCGCTTGGCCGAGTAAAGTGCGCCGTCGGCCCGGGCAATCCAGTCGGCGGGAGATTCTCCCGCAATGATTTCCGCCACGCCCACGGAGCAAGTGACGCGCACGGCCAGGTCTCCGCGCTGGACCACGCCGGCAGCTACCGTCGCGCATAGCCGAGCCGCGAGCGTCTGCGCGACCTTCAGCTCCGTATCGGTGAGAACCACCGCGAACTCCTCACCTCCGTACCGGGCGACCATATCGCCCTTGCGCAGAAACGTCCGCGTGAGACAGTCGGCGACCAGCTTCAGGACCTCGTCGCCGGTCTGGTGTCCGTGGGTGTCGTTGATCGCCTTGAAATGGTCGAGGTCCACCATGAGCAGGCACGCCGGCGTACGAAACAGGCTGGCCATCTGCGATGCACGCTCTGCGTAGTCGTCGAACGCCTTGCGGTTCAGCAGCCTGGTCAACGGGTCGGTGGCGCCCTCCCGCTTGGCCCGCTCGAGCTCCTTGCCGAGCGCGCGAAGCTGGCGCCCGAGCTCGTCCATGCTGCTCTGACGACGACGTCTTCGCTCCTCGATGATGGTCGAAATGGCGCTCACGGCGGCATGCACCTCGGCACGGATCTGCTCCGGGTCGGGACTGTCGACCACGCTTCGCAGGCGGTCGAGCTTCTCCTGCATGCTGGAGTCGGCGCCGCGGTCCTCGGCAACCGCCTCGCTGAGCGTGCGAACGAACGCCCAGACAGCCTCCCGAAGGCTTGCCAACGCACGCTGCGCATAGTCGTTCTGTTCCTTCAGCACCTCGGCAGCGAACCGGCGCACGCGGAGCCATTGGCGTCGCTGGGCCCGCCCCCGCTCGTCCCCCTTCGGTGCTCCAGGCACGGGCGCCAGATGAAGGACGTGCAGGGCCCAATGCTCACACTGCGCGCGCACCATCGACGCTTCCCGGGCGTCGGTGTCCACCGCCAGGTCGCCCATCGCACGCAGCACGGCGGCGATGGTGTCGATGGCTTCGTCGAACTCGGCGTCCGGTTCGGGAGTTGAATCGCAGCGCGCGGGTGCCGGGTCGGCCGGCTCGTCCTTGGTGCTCGCCTTCTTCCACCACATGTACGCCATTCCTCCGAATCAAGGATGTCTGAGGCCACGTCCGCTTCCGATCGAACCGCCCCCGACCAGGGCGAACGGCTCTGGATCATCGGAACGGTTCCCTCGGCCGGTGCTTGAGGCGGGCCCGACCGACTTCGCGCGGCGACGGGATGATTGTGCTGGAACAGAAAGACCGCCAGGCGGATCATGCGGGCATGTCCGGCAAACCCGAGCAAGCTCCCGGCCTGCACGCGGCGCGGCCCAAGGCGATGATCGCGACCATCGCGCTCTCGGCAGCCACGATCGTTCTCGCCCCGCTTGCCGGCGTGGGAGCCACGGCGTGGAAGCTCAAGGAGGCATTCGATCGCGTCGCGACGGCGCCTCCCTCCGAGAAGGCCCGCATGCTGGCGCAGGATATCTCTGCGGCGATGAACTGCGCTTTCGTCGGGATGATTGCCTGGCTGCTGGGCGCGGTGGCGCTCCTGGTCGGCCTGGTGCTCTGGTTCCGCAGCCGGCGCGATCAAGGCCCCGGGTCGCGGCAGCAACGCACGCCGAGCGAGTAGTCGAAGTAGTTGAACGGGTGGTTCTTCACGATGGACGAGCAGCCGTCCTTCTTCGACCGGGAGAAGAATCCGCCCACGAAGGTTCCCTCGGGGTCGTCGATCCATTCATCCAGGTTGCCGACCATGTCGAAGACCGCGTCGTCGCCCCACTCGCTCTTGCAGGAGGGTGTCCCGCCGGTCGTTCGAAGCAGCGGCCCCTGCTTGTCGCGAACGAGGTTCATGCGCGGGTCGAGGTGCCCGGTCGTGATGTCGTCGTGCAGCACCGCGCCGGGATGCGTCGCTCGGAACATGTTGCACTTGCCCTGCTCGTGCTTGTCTCCGTAGGGGAACTGCCGGTCGGCGCGTCCCCGGCACGCTCTCACCCATTCGTCGTGCTTGCAAAGACGCTTACCCGCGTTCTCGCAGGCGCGCTGCGCCACCTTGCCCGACACATAGCCGTTGGGTGTCTCCCCTGGCTTCGACAGCGCCATCGGATCGGCGTCGATGCTCCGCTGCCACGCCGGCAGCGGCGGTACCGGGATCGCCTTACCTTCGTCGGTGCCCACCGAGCCGCGCTTGGCTTCCCACTGGGAGGCAAGCTTTTGCGCGAGGGCGCGATCGACGGGGTAGTACGGCGACAGGCGATTGCCCGTGGCCTTGTCGACCAGGATGTCTTCCCACCGGTCGATGCAGAAGGGCTTGGGCCCAGGGATGAAGACCATCTCGCTCGGGCACGGGCGCAGGTCGTTGTCGGCGGACGACGTAGGCGGGGCGGGGGCAGACCCGGCTGGCGGCGGGGCGGATGCGGAAAGGGCCTGGGCGGCGGACGCATCAGGAGCGGCCGGCGCCGCGGCGTCGGGGGATGAATCCGAACGGCCGCACGCGGGGGCGAGGCACAGGAGATACGCGCCGACCAAGGCGCGGAGGCTACGGGCAAAGGGGGGCAATGCAGGCAAGGGGGTGACTCCGCAAGGATGGGGTGACGAGCCCGGCGCGTGGCACTCGACCATGCAGGGGTGGTCCGCTAGACTGCCGAGCGAGATGTCTCTCAAGATAGACCAGGACCATTCGCGGTTTCGAGCGATCGTTCGCGGCAAGATCCGCGAGAACCTCAAGAAGTACATCTCCCACGGCGAGCTCATCGGGCGCAAGGGCAAGGATGTCGTGTCGATCCCGATCCCGCAGATCGACATCCCGCGGTTCCGCTTTGGGGACAAGCAGACGGGAGGCACGGGTCAGGGCGACGGCGATCCTGGCGATCCGGTGGGCGGGCAGGAGCAGGAAGGCGAGGGCGGGCAGGGCAAGGCGGGGAAGGATCCGGGTGAGCACGCGCTGGAGGTGGAGGTCACGCTCGAGGAGCTGGCGAGCATCCTGGGCGAGGAGCTGGCGCTGCCCGACATCCAGAACAAGGGCAAGAGCAAGCTCATCAACGCCAAGGACCGCTTCACGGGCGTGCGTCGTGTCGGCCCAGAGTCCCTGCGCCACTTCAAGCGCACCTACCGCGAGGCGCTCAAGCGCATGGTCGCCAGCGGCACCTTCCACCCCGATCGTCCGGTGGTCGTGCCCATCCCGGACGACAAGCGCTATCGGTCGTGGAAGACCCAGGCGGAGCCGGTGGCGAACGCGGTCATCATCTACATGATGGACGTGTCCGGGTCGATGGGCGACGAGCAGAAGGAGATCGTGCGCATCGAGAGCTTCTGGATCGACGCGTGGCTGCAGCATCAGTACAAGGGGCTGGAGACGCGCTACATCATCCACGACGCTACGGCGCGCGAGGTGGACCGGGACACGTTCTTCCGCACGCGGGAGTCGGGCGGCACGATGATCTCGAGCGCCTACAAGCTGTGCAACCAGATCATTGACGACCACTATCCGCCCGAGGAGTGGAACATCTATCCGTTCCACTTCTCCGACGGCGACAACTGGTCGATGGACGACACGTCGGTGTGTCTGGATCTGTTGAAGAAGACGTTGCTGCCGCGGGTGAACATGTTCGCCTACGGGCAGGTGGACAGTCCGTACGGCTCGGGGCAGTTCATCAAGGATCTGCGCAACGGCCTCGGCTCGGACGACCGCCTGGTGCTCAGCGAGATCCACGATCGCGACGGAATCATGGGTAGCATCAAGGACTTCCTCGGGAAGGGAAAGTAGGCAGTCGGGCATGAGCCAGTTCGCGCTCAGGACACAGCTCCCCAGCTACCTTCGCAAGGAGCAGGACCGGATCGAGAAGATCGCCCGAGACTACGGGCTCGACCCGTTCGCGACCATCTTCGAGATCCTCAACTACCAGCAGATCAACGAGATTGCCGCGTATGGCGGGTTTCCCACCCGGTACCCCCACTGGCGCTTCGGCATGGAATACGAGCAGCTCTCGAAGAGCAGCGAGTACGGCCTGTCGAAGATCTACGAGATGGTCATCAACAATACACCCTCGTACGCCTATCTGCTGGAGGGCAACTCCCTCACCGATCAGAAGCTGGTGATGGCCCACGTCTACGCGCACGTGGACTTCTTCAAGCACAACTTCGCCTTCCGCGCGACGGACATGGACGTTTCCGGCCGGCTCACCGACCCGATGCAGGTACGCCATCCCTATGAGCCCAACCGTCGCTGGATCGACAAGATGGCAAACAACGGCGCGCGTATCCGCCGCCATATCGAGCGCCTCGGCATAGGCCGCGTCGAGGAGTTCATCGATACGTGCCTGTGCCTCGACAACCTGGTCGACCCCTGGCGCCCCTTCTCCGGCGCTCCCTCCCAGGCGCCCGCGAACGACGACGCCCCCGCAACCGTGGAGGTGCCCCGCTTGCGTGCCAAGGAGTACATGGAGTCCTTCATCAACCCCGAGGAGTACCTCGAAGAGCAGAAGAAGAAGCTCGAGGAGCAACGCGCCAAAAAGCGCGCCTTCCCCGAGCGCCCCGAACGTGATGTGCTCCAGTTCCTGCTCGACCACGCGCCCCTCTCCGCCTGGGAGCATGACGTGCTCGAGGTCATCCGCGAGGAAGCCTGCTACTTCATCCCTCAGATGCAGACCAAGATCATGAACGAAGGGTGGGCGACCTATTGGCACTCTAAGATCATGACGGAGCGGGTGCTCGACGCCTCCGAGATCATCGATTACGCCGACAACGCGGCCGGCGTCCTCGCCACCTCCGGCGGACGGCTCAACCCCTACAAGCTCGGTGTGGAGCTGTATCGAAGTATCGAGGACCGGTGGAACAAGGGCCAATTCGGTAAAGACTGGGAAGAATGCGACGACCTCGAGGTCAAGCGCCACTGGAACATGCGCCTCGGGCTCGGCCGCCAGAAGCTCTTCCAGGTCCGACAGCTCTATACCGACGTCACCTTCATCGACGAGTTCCTCACCCCAGAGTTCTGCATTGACCAAAAGATGTTCACCTACGCCTGGGTCGAACGCAATGGCCGGTTCGAGATCGAAAGCCGTCAGTTCGACGCCATCAAAAGCAAGCTCCTGGCCCAGCTCACCAACTTCGGCAACCCCTTCATCTATGTGGTCGACGCCAACCACGGCAATCGGTCCGAGTTGCTGCTCGAGCACGACCACCAGGGCCTGGACCTGCGTATGGACTATGCCCGCGAGGCCCTCAAGGCCCTGTTCCGGATCTGGAAGCGCCCTGTCGTCATCAAGACCGTAACCGAGAACCGCCCGGTGCTGCTCCGGTACGACGGCAAGGAGCACTCCTCCGAGGACGTCCGTGACGCGCAATAAGTCCACGCCACGCGCTCTGCTGCGTGTGTCGCTCCTCGCGGCTCCCCTGGCCCTGGCCTCCATCGCGCCCCGTTGCTCGCCAGCCGCATCCACCACCCCTCGCGAGCCCGTGCGCTCCGTCGCCGGACCAGGCCTGCTGGCCGATTCCGCCTCTGCCCCGCCCGTGGCACCGCCCCCCGCCTCCAGCTCGCTCACGCCCCCACCCGCCTCCGACTCGCCTCCTGCGCCCCCTGCGCCCGTCCCTCCGCCGCGCCTGGCCCGCGGCACCGCAACAGCGGCAGATGAGGCGCTCCGCAAGGGTGACGACGCCCTCGACGCCGGCGACCTCGATGCCGCCCGCCTCGCCTACCAGCAGGCCGCGCGCCTCGCGCCCAAAGACCCCGCTCCGCTCGTCGGCCTCGCACGCGTCGACATCGCCCGTAGCAACGCCCCTCTGCAATATGCCTCCTCGCCGTCCAATCCCGCCCTGACCCGCGCCTGGCGCACCCTCCAGAAGGCGCTCGGCCTCGACCCATCCTTCGCGCCGGCCAACCTCGAAGCCGGACGCGTCCAACTCATGCTCGGCAATGCCGATCCTGCCATCCAGGCGTTGCGCAAGGCCGCCGCGCTCATGCCGCAAGACCCGGAGGCCCACTCGGCCCTCGGCATCGCTTGCATCGCCCTCGGTCGCGGTGAGGAAGGCTTGCAGTCGCTCACCCGCGCCGCCGAGCTCGACCCCGCCAGCGCCGCCCGGCAGCGCAATCTGGGTACCGCACTGCTCCTTCGCCACCGTCTCCAGGACGCCGTCCAGGCATTCGATCGTGCCTTGAAGCTCGCGCCCGAGGACCCGCCCACCCTCAACAACCTCGGCACCGCCCTGGCCTCCATGCATGACAACGCGCGCGCACTGCCCTATTTGCAGCGCGCCGTCGAGCTCGCCCCCTCGCAGCCCTCCTATCGCTCGAACCTCGGCTATTGCTTGCAGCAGCTCGGCCAGGTCGACCGGGCCATTGCCGAGTACCGCAAGGCCATCGAGCTCGACCCGAAGCTGGCCGACGCGTGGCTCAACCTGGCGACCGCGCTCGCCCAGCGCGGCAACGTGGCGGACGCGCGCAAGGCCGTTGCCAAGGCGATCGAAATCGACGCCCAGGATCCCCGCGCTCGCGACATTCTCGACGAGCTGGACGCGATGGACAAGCCCGACGCCGGCGCGCCTGCTCCGGGCTCATCCCGCTAGCCATGGCCCGGCAGGCTGCGCGGCCCCGGCTGCGCGGCGATCTGCCTCGCGGTGACTGCCACCGCGTCCCACGGCTGTCGCTCGAAGCCCTTTGGCCGGCTCACCGCGCGCCTTGTCCGCGTCCGGATCGCTATGCTGCGCGCACCAGCTCGACCACCGCGGCGATGGCTTGCACGATCGATTCGTATGCGTTGCCCTGCGCCCCGAGCTGCGTAATCCGTACTTCGCTGATCCGTTGGCCAACCGCGGCCGCGAAGTCCGGTAGCCGTTCGGCCAGCACCTGCCGCGCCCGCGCCTCCGCCTTCACCCTCTCCACCTGCGCAAGCTCCGACTCCACCTTCGCCCGGGCCTGCCCGCGAGCCAGCTCCCCTTGCACCAGCGAAAGCTCAATCTCCGCCTGGATCGCCGCATCCGCCCGCGCCAACGCGCCCCGAACCTGCTGCACCGCAAGCCGCAGCTCACCAGCCTCGCGCTCCGCGGCAAGCGCCTCCATCTCGAGCTCGAGCCGTCGTGACGCCGCCCGGGCCCGCAGCTCCTCCCGCTCCAGCTCCGCCTGCACGCTCTTGCCCGCAAGCAACGTCTCCGCCTCGATCGAAGCTTCCTTCATCGCCCGCTCCGACTCGATCCGCTCGCGTTGTCGCGCCCACTCCAACTCGCTCGCCCGACGATCGTCGCGCGCCCGTTGCTCCACCAGCGCCCGCGCGAGCTGCGCACGCCGCTCCTCGATCGCTTCCTGCGCCGCCATCTGCGCCTCCTCCATCTCGCGGCGACACATGGCTTCCCGCATCGTTACCTGCTGCTCCGCAGCCGCGCGCGCCTCGCGCTCCTGCCGGTCGAGCTCCGCCCGATACGGCGCCTGCATCGATCGAAACACGCTCTCCGACAGGATCCGCACCTCCTGAATCTCGATCGTATCGATCACCACGCCCCATCCCTGCGTCGTCCTGTCGTCCGCCCGGCCCGCCCCTCCCACCACCGGTGCGATCTCCTCCAGCAGCTCTTGCGCGATCGCGTGCTTGCGCTTCTGCAGACAATCCTCCACCGTCAGGTTCGCGATGAGACGTCGTGCCGCGCCCACGAACATGCTCCCCAACGTCTCCTCCAGCTTCTGCTGCGCGCGCTCGGGATAGCTGAAGTTCAACACTCGATACGCGAGCAATGGCTCGACGATCCGGTACACGGCCAGGCCCACGACCTCCACCCCCACTTTCTCCACCGTGATCTGATCGGCCTTGAACGACAACCGCTGAAGGGATGTCGGCACCACCGCCACGGCATCCCACGGCCACTTGAAGCACGTCGCGCCTTGCCCCGAGCTTCTCGCCAGCACGCGCCCCTTGCGCACGTGTACGAGGTACTCCGACGGCTTGGCGGTGATGAACCCCCACCGTTTGATCTTGTCGGGGTCTTCCGGCGGCTTGCCTGCGCGCCAGGACGGTCCGGTCGTGGATAGCTGGTTCATGGTCGAGCCTCCGGTCGAGGCGATTGCCAGGCTCGTGCCGGCGCTCTTCGCCGGAGAGTTCCCCTGGTCGAGGCGCTTCCCGCTCCAGCCTGGCGCAACCGCCGATCCGGAATGGATCGCCCGAAGGTCGCTCTATCGCAGCCCCCGGCGACGACCGAACGGCCCCCCGCGCACGATCGGGGCTCCCCGACTCGCGACCGCTGTCCTACACTCCGCCCGCCGAATCCTCCGCGAGGATCGCGGCTCCAAACACGCATCGACCAACCCGTGAGCGAACCATGATCGACATGCCCGAGCCAGGCCTGTACCGCACCACCCTCGCCTACCCCGGCAAGGAAGAAGAAATCCCAGCCAACGCCCTCGTCTATGTCGGCAACCCGCCCGACGGCGGCTTGACCTTCGTTGTCCGCCCGGGCGCCAACCGGCGCAATCAGTGGTACTGGGGCGAGCCTACCGTGCCCATCCGCGCTACCTCGTGGGCCAAGTCCCTCAAGGCCCTCCCGCCCGAAGGCTTCTACACCCTCCCCGCCGACCTCGACCTGGGCGACGGCGGCAGGTGGCTGAAGAACGCGATCGTCCAGCTCGGGTACAACCGCGAGGGACGCGGCATCATCTTCGTGGCCGAACGCCACGAGGCCGAGGAAAGAAACATCCTGGTCTTCAGTGACCGTGGCGTGATCATCGACGACGCGCTGCTGTTCAAGCTCGCCTGGGCACCCATCCTCCCGGTGCCCAAGCCCGCGATTCAACCCTGACGACCTCGTCGCCCCGCGCCGGTCGTATCCGCCGCGCCTCACACCGCCGGCGGCATCAGCCGCATCTTCGGCAGCCGCGACGAATCTCGCTGCAGGAATCGCAGCATGCGCTCGCGCACCAGGCACCGAAGATCCCAGAGCTTGTCCGCGTCGTCCGCGCTCACCGTCAACCGCAACACCACCGATCGATCGGTCAGGTCGCTGACCACCACCCCGGCCGTCTTGCCGTTCCACAGTCGCACGCCTTCCAGCACCTTCGCCAACTCCGCGCGTACCGCGTCCACGTCGATCGCGAAGTCCGCATGCAGAAACACCGTCCCGATCAGCTCGCTCGACGTTCGCGTCCAGTTCTGGAAGGGCTGGTCCAGGAACCATGTCACAGGCATCACCAGCCGGCGCAGATCCCAAATCCGAACCACGACATGCGTAAGGCCGATCTCCTCGATCACGCCCCACTCGCCCTCCACGATGACCGTGTCGCCGATGCGCATGGGCTGCGTCAGCGCGATCAGGATCCCGGCAAATAGGTTGGAGACGGTCTTCTGAGCTGCGAAGCCCAGGATGGCGCCCGCCAGCCCCGCCGACCCGAGCAGACTCCACCCCGCCGATCGCGCCACCGGGAATTGCATCAGCGCAAGGGCAACGCCCACAACAAAGATGATCACGTTCGCGATGCGCCGGATCGCCGTCACGCGCGTCGCCACCGTTTTCATCCGCGCCCCATCGTCGTCGCCGCCGCCGGCGCTCTCCTCGAGGACCGCCTGCGCCGCAAACGTCACCAGACGGATGGCCGCCTGCATGCCCACTAGGATCAGGCCGATGTCGACGATGCGCGTGAAGGCTGTCTCCGCCGCCGCCGAAAGGACCAACGCGCCCAGCCCGAAGCGCAAGATCACGAGGCTGATCACACGACGCAGAGGTCCCGCAGCGATCGCGGGGAGCATGCGCATCCGGTCGATGGCGATGCTCCGGATCGCACGCCGGATGAGCCATGCGATGGGCTTGTCGAGCAACCGCCCCGCGAACCACGCAGCCAGCGCGAGCAGCAGCACCCCGCCTAGCTGCCACAACTGCATTCCCACGAATCGGCGGCGGCTCCATGCCGGCAGATTCTGCACGGCGTCGGGCAAGCCGTGCTCGGCGTGCATCTTCTCGATCGATTGCACGGTCGCCCGGGAAAACAGCCACATCTTCTCGCCGGTCGCGTTGTCCTTCACATGCTCCAGTCGCACGCCCTGGCTGCCGCCCGGCATGGGCACGTTGACCACGCGGATTTCGCGCGGCGGTGTGGCGCCGCTTTCGGTGATGCCTTCGGGATCGTCGGGCACCGTCTCCACATCGAGCCAGACCGTACGCTCGAGAACCTCCGCGAAGAGCCGCGCGAGCTCCGGCCCCCGCGCCTTGCGCACCGCTGGCGGCACGCTGCGCAGGTCCAGGTACAGCGCCGCCCGGTCCCACTCCTCCGCAGCCGCTGCTTCGAGGAACCCGGATACTGTCTGCCTCGGTGTCTCGCGAAGCACGCCGCCCGGAGCAACACCTTGCCACGCACTGGGGACCGTGGACCTGTCCGGCTTCGGCGCAGAGGCGTCCGGGCCAGTCGCCCGGCCGGCATCAACCGGTTCGCGGCGCGGCATCCCGCTCGATGCGGCTTCGGACGCCGCAAGCTCCGCATCAGCCTCGCTGTGCGGTCCGGCGGGCAAGGCAGCCGGCGCGGCCTCGTACGTGCCCGCTTCCTGTGCGGTTCCGTCGAAGGACCACGCGACCGCGGCGATCACCAGCGGCACGAGGCTCGATGCGCGAATCGAAGGGGCCATGCCCGTCTGCTTACGCGAACACGCGCGGATTGCCTAGCCCCCGGCCAGCCGTCGATCCGCGTCTGTGCGGAGGACGCGGCGCGTGCTACGCACGGACAAGTGGGCCCCCGGCTTCTCTCGAGCAGCACCGGGTGCACGCACGAGCACATCATGAGCAGCAAGAAGCGCGACAAGCGCAGCACCGTTCAACGAAAGCCCGCACCGCCGTCACACGATGGCGAGGGCTTTTTTCGGCCTTTCGCGAACCTGCCCAGGCCAGCTCCACCTGCCGCGGCCGAAACGCCGTCCGAACCCGCGCGCCCTCGCCCGGCTCCGCCCCCCGCTCCTCCGAGGTCGAAACAAGACATACCCGCCGAAGATGATCTGCTCACTTTCGATCGCCTCATGGGCGGCGTGGTGCCCCTCGACCAGGGAGCCGCCCGCCGCGTCCCGACATCGGGCGTGCCGTCGCGCGCAGGTCGCGAAGCCGAGATCCGCAGAACGCTCGCCCGCGAGCAAGAGCTCGAAGAGCAAGCGCGAACCCGGTTCCGCGCCCTTGTCGACGAAGGCAGCCGCTTCGAGATCGTCGACGACGGTCGGCAGATTGACGGTCGCCGGCGAGGTGTGGATGGCGGTTTGGTTCGGCGGATCAAGCATGGTGAAGTGCCCGTCGATGCCACCCTCGACCTGCACGGGATGCGCGTCGACCAGGCGCGCGAAGCCGTGGAGAACTTCGTGCGCGACCGTCGAGCACGCGGCGATCGCGTGGTGCTGGTCGTGCATGGCAGGGGCCGCAACTCCCCTGCCGGCCAGCCCGTGCTGCGTGGCGAAGTCGCCGCCTGGCTGAGCGAAGGCAATGCCGCCCGGCACGTCGCGGCCTTCGTCACCGCACCCCCGGAGCACGGCGGTGAAGGCGCGCTGTGCGTTCTGCTCACACGCGCCGACGATCGACCTGCTCGCACCTGAGCGAGGAACACCATGCACACGAGATCCGCGCTCTTGCTGATTCCAATCGCGGCCATGACCGCCTCGAGCTGCGCCTCCGTCCAGCATCCAGCTCCACCGCTTCAGGCACGCACCCCGCAGACCGTCGATCTGCCCGACGCCGACTGGGCTCCGTTCAACTCCCGTCGCTTCCAGATGACCGTCGCCTTCCCCGATGGCAAGGCGTGGCGCATCAACGATCATTCGAGCGAGTGGCTCGAAGCGACCCATCCATCCGGCACGCTGTTCCGCGCGCGGGTCTGGACGGAGCACGGGCTGGTCACCCGCGATTCCTGCGAAAAGACAGCGCGCTACTGGGTGCCCGACCTGCCCGCCCCCTCGCGCGACGACATCGTCGAGACACGCGAGATGCCTGACTTTCCCGCCAAGGGCTTCACCACGCACCTGGTCGTGGGCCTGACCACGCCGCCAGGCGCAGCGCCAACCACGGTGGGCGGGGTCGCACTCGCGATCGGTGCATCAGGCCGCAAGTGCGTCGCCATCGTGTTCACAAGCACCCAGCGATCTGGAGCCTCCGCACAACAGGTCGCGAGCAGGCTCGAGATCGGCTCGAGGATGATCGAAAGCGTGATCCTGCGCGCCACCGCCACCCCCGCACGCGAGCCCTTCGAGCAGCCGGACCGCTGAGAGAGCGGACCGGCCCTCGCGCAGCCACCTCAGCGATACGGACCGCCCGGCCGCAGCGACGATATCAGCCGGTCCGCAAGATCCTCGTCACCCACCGCGCGAGCATCCCGCGCCAGACTTTCGATTGCATCGCGGGGCATCCCCTCCCACGGCTGTCTCCCCGACGTCGCGGAGAGACGCGCAATCGCGAGTCGGCCCAGCGCGGCCAGCTCGCTCGTCGTTTCGGCCCGCGCCCAGCCCCTCGCCACGGCCGCGAGACGATCGCCGTCCTCCCACGCGTCTGCCAGCACGCACAGCCCCAACTCGCGATCGACCGCGTCATTGCCCGACGGCAAGGCCAGGATGGCGATCCGCGCGGCGCGACCGCGGTCCCCTGCATGCAAGGCGTCCAACGAGCACGCTGCGGCGAGCAGACGCGCCCCCTGCTCGTCGAGGCACCCGCGGCACACATCCCGAGCCTCGTTCTCCGCCTCGATCCATTGCCCGCGAAACGCCAACGAAACGACACGGGCGGTGCGGTGCAATGCCGCGAGCACGGGCGACCGTGTCGCGGCCTCCTCGGTGATGGCTGGTGGCATCGGGTACGGTGGCTGCGCGGCTTCGAGCATCCTGCTGCGCATCCACGCCAGGTCGCTCGCGTGGATCACCACGATCGCCCCCGGTATGATCCACAACGCCAGCGCCTTCCACCCCACCGTCGTCGCGCCAACCAGCCCGAGCACCAGCAACCCGACAACCGTCAGTCCAGCCAGCAGGCTCCCGGGCTCGCCGGCGCCGCTGCCGGCCAGAAGGCCCAACACCCGCGTGACGGCCCATCCCGACAGCTCGAAGGTGGCTACCCCAAGGTCGCGGATCGAGGGAACGGCGACCCGCATCGCCTCAGCCCCTCGCAGTCTGGCTCTCCCGGATGAATCGCACCAGACGTGCGACCCAAGGATCGCCCCCGAGCTCGCTTTCCACCAACGCCAACGCTTGCTCCCGGGTCTCCGCCGATCGGTACAGCATCCGAAAAGCCTTCTTGAGCGCCGCGCGCGACGCCTCCGGCGCACCCCGGCGAATCAATCCGACCCGGTTGACCGCTCGCACCGTCGCGCGATCCCCCGCCGCGATCAGGAACGGAGGCACGTCGCGCTCGACCATGGCTCCACCGGCCAGGAACGCCGATTCGCCAATTCGCACAAACGGCGCCACGGCCACCCCGCCTCCCGTTGCGGCCCACGCGCCGACGTGCACATGCCCCCCAAGCATCGTCGCGTTCGTGAGCGTGACGTGATCCTCGACGATCACGTCATGGGCTACATGAACCCCCACCATGAGCATGGTGTCGCTGCCCACGCGCGTGACCCCGTGCTGCTTGGTGGTGCCTCGATGGATGGTCACATGCTCGCGGATCACGTTGTCGTCGCCGATCGAAAGCCGCGTCGGCTCTCCGCGATATCCCCGGTCCTGCGGAGCGCCGCCCAGCACCGCGAAGGGAAAGACCTGATTGCGCGCCCCCAGCTCGGTCGGACCCAACACCGTCACCTGCGCGATGAGATGCGTTCCCTTGCCGATCCGAACGCCCTCGCCAACCACGCAATACGGCCCGACCCGTACGTCGTCGTCGAGCTCCGCTCCGCGATCGACGACCGCCGTCGGATGGATCTCACGAGCCATGGGGCCTCATGGGGCACGATCGACGATGGTGGCGAGCAGCTCTCCTTGCGCGCACACCGTGCCGTTGACCGACGCTTCCCCGTCGAGCTTCCATACGTTGGACCTGTGGTGGATGACGCGACACTCGAGGTCGAGACGATCGCCTGGCACGACGGTGTGGCGGAACTTGGCCTTGTCGATGCCTAGGAAAAACATGAGGTTCGTGGTGGGATCGAACGGCTCCGAGGCGTAGGCCAGAATGCCACCAATCTGGGCGAGCGACTCCAGGATGAGCACCCCCGGCATGATGGGGCGGTGCGGGAAGTGCCCCTGGAACCACGGCTCGTTGTACGAGACGCACTTGTGCCCGCGGATGGACTTGTGCGGAACGATCTCGGTCACGCAGTCGACCATCACGAAGGGAAAACGATGAGGCAGGATCTGGAGGATCCTGTGGATGTCGAGCCGTACGGTCTTGTCAGTGGCGCTCACGATCGTCCTCGCAAGGATGTCGCGATCGAACGCAGCCAGCGCATGCGATCGACAGCAGGGTATCCTGCCACGATCTTGCCCGGGGCAACATTCCCGATGACCCCTGCCTTGCCCGCCAGCCGGGCCCCATCCCCGATCACGACATGGTCGGCCACACCCGCCTGCCCTCCGACCAGCACGCCCGCCCCCACCTTCGCCGACCCTGCAAACCCCGCCTGCGCCGCGACCATCGTGCCCGGCCCAATCTCCACGTTGTGCCCAACATGCACGTGCGCGTCGAGCTTGCTCCCCCTGCACAACCGGGTCGGCCCCAACGTTCCCGCGTCGACCGTCGCCAACGCGCCAATCTCGACGTCGTCTTCCACCACCACCCCACCAAGCTGCGGCACACGGCACACCTGACCGGCAGGCCCCGTCGCCCACCCGAACCCAGGCCGCCCGATCACCGCGCCAGCTCCCACGACCACACGATCGCCCAGGCGAACGCGGTCGTAGATCACCGCATGCGGCTCGATGACGCAGTCGTCACCGACCATCGCGCCACCCATCACGACCGCGCCGGCCCCAACCCGCACCCGGTCGCCAAGCTTTGCCCCGGCGTCCACCACGGCCAGCGGGTGAACCGACGGCTCGGCCGCACGCTCTTGCGATTGCAGAACCGACGCGAGCACCCACCGCGGATGCGCATGCGCCCAGCGCCGACCAGCCGGCAGCGCACCCGCCAGCGCCGCATCGACCAGCAGGACGCCCCGACAACGGAGCGCCGCCGCGACGGCTCGCGACGACAACACCGGTACCAGCGAGCTGTGGCCCGCGTCTTCGATGGCCGCCACCGAGTCGACAACCTCCCCTTCGAGGTCAGCGTCCAGCTCACCACCGAGCTCGTCGCAAAGCGAACGCAGCGACAACGGTTGCACCAAGCCGACACCGCGGCTCGTCAAGTCCTTCGAGCAGGCAGGATGCGTCGCTGGCACGTGTCTGGTGCCGTGCGATCAGGGAGCGCCCGCGGGTCGCGGCGCGGCAGGAGGCGGAGCGGCAGGTGCGCGCGGCGGCGCAGGCGGAGGCGCGGTCGGCGGCGTGGCGGAGCCTTCGCCCGCCGGCGTCGTGGAGGTCGCGTTGTACTTCTGGATGACACGGTCCGTGATGTCCAGGTCCGACCGGATGTACGGCACCGAGTTGCGGTCGAACACACCGTCGTAGCCGTCTTGCGAAGCGATCTGACGCACCACGCTCAGAACCCGGTTGAGGATGGGCTGGGTCAGCTCGCTCTGCTTCTTCTGCAGCTCCTTGTTGAACTCCACGAACACGCCCTGCAGCTCCATCATCTGACGCTGCCACTCCTCTGTCCTGCGCTGCAAGGCGTCGCGGGACAGCACACGCTGCTGCTTCTCGATATCGTCGCGTTCGCGCTGCAGCCGCTCCTGCCGCGTGTCCAGCTCCTTCTGACGCTTGTCGAACAGCTTTTTCAGCGTGGCCTGCGCGCGGAGCCCGTCTTCGGTCTCCATCACGGCCCGCTGGACGTCGACCACGGCGAACTTCATTTGGGCGAAGGCCGCAGGCGCGACGAGCAGCACCAAGGCCGTGGACAACAGGACGAAAAACAGTCGCAAGGAGCGGGTACGATGCATGGTGTGCAACCCCTAGCCTTCAAGCCTCGGGTGGTCAAGCCACAGGTCGCGCGAAGGTGCATTCGGTCCGCCTGGCCTCCGTTTCCTTTGCACGACCTGCCACGCCCACTCGTCACTCGCACGAGCAGCCGGGCTCACGACGGGTGTATAGGGGTGCGGGAGGCCATCCCTCCACCCCGTCGGCGTCGTTGCACGTCGGTGACACGGCAAGCGTCGAGCTTGTCGATTGAAACATGCCTGCTGCCCGTCCATCGCGCGGCGCGCGCGGGCGGGGGCAAGCCGCGACGCGTGGGCGTGGAGCGTCAAGCGGCACGGGCCGCTTCGGTTCACTTGGGACCGGGCCCGGCTGAATGCAGCCCTTGCGCGCAGCTCCGCGTCCGTCTCATGGCCCGTCGCCCCGCCCCAATCGCGGGTGGCAGCGTGAACGACGGCGGCCAAGCATCCGACGGACAGCGCCCCGCTGTGTGAAGCTTGGTTCACGAGCCCCGCGACAGCCTGTTCACGCTCTGGCAAGCTCCCTCCGCATCTGTCAGCCTTGGAGCTGACGATTCCGTGCTGGCACGGGGGTTGGATGACCACCGGCCAGCCCTTGCCCAGGAGGTCCCATGCCTCATCCTCACCTGACCTTCGTCGCCACCTGCGCCATCACCTCTTCGCTCGTCGCGCTCGCGCTCGCCGGATGCGGAGCAGGCCACGAGGAAATGACCTGCGGACCGAACGGTTGTTCGGTATGCGACGGCTACGGCTGCCGCCCCGCAGACCCGGGCGTCGGATCGACCGGAGGCGCAACGGGAGCCTCCGACGCGTCGGTATGCGACCCGTCGACGACGACATGCCCCTGCGGCGAGGGGCAGAGCTGCTCGGGCGGCACGCAGTGCGTGGAGGGGCTGTGCCTGGTGCCGTGCGAGTATTCGTCTCAGTGTGGCGCGGGCCGGATCTGCATGAACGGCAAGTGCGTGGTGGGCTGCGACGCGCAGACGCCGTGCGAGGCGGGCTTTGTTTGCAGCACGAAGGGGATATGCGAGCCGGACGTGACGGACCCGAAGTGCAGCGACAGCAAGCCATGCGTGGGCGGGCTCGTGTGCAACGAGGGCTCATGCGTGGGCAAGTGCACGACGAACACGGACTGCGCACCGGGCGAGCTGTGCGACGGCGCTTCGGGCACATGCATCACCGACCCACAGCCCAAGGCTCCGTGCGAGAAGGATCCGTCGGTGTGCACCGCCGCGCAAACGTGCGTCGGCGGGTATTGTCGCTACGCATGCGGCAGCGGGGCGGAATGCCTGCTGATCGATGCGCGGATACCGGTATGTGACGACGGCATCTGCAAGAGCGAAGCGGAAGCGAATCCTGAATGCATCACGCAGAGTGATTGCGAGGCGGGGAAAGACTGCGTGTCGAACAAGTGCATGTGACGCAGTCGGACGGCAGCGGAGAAACCGCGGAGAGCATGCGTGATCGCATGGGTTGCTACGTGGCGAGGGGCGGCAGGCGCGCGGGGTGGTTGTGTCGTGGCACGACACGCTTCGCCGCATGAAGAGTGAACCGCGGACGTAACCATGGGTGCGCTGCGTCGCGCAGCGAGAACAACTCCTACGCGGCGCGCAAGCTCTATTTCGCGCATTCGTGAACGACAGGCATCAGTAATTTTGCTACCCGTATTCTTGTTTCATTTCAGCGAGTTAAAATGCGCCCAGCACAATTCGTGACTTCTTTCGCTTCACCAGTCGCTATACCTTGATCAGCGATCCCGTCCTACTACCCTCACGACTAGACAGTGGCCGCGCGGATGAGGGGACCCACGGCGCCGAACCGGAGGTCAAGGAAAATGGCAGACAACACACAACCAAGAGCGCAAAGGAAACTGTCACGGGCACTTGCTGGTCGCCTTGCACGATATCGCGAGATCGTGGACGCGGCGCGTAACGCCGGGAAGTCCTTTGTGTCGTCCGATGCTTGCGGGCGCGAATTGCACGTCGACGGCACCCTCGTCCGCAAGGACATGGCGTGCCTCGGCGTCATCGGCAAGCCTCATGTCGGCTACCCCGTCAGCGAAGTCATCGCTGCTCTGGACCGCCACGTCGACGAGCAAACCCAGCGCGCAGCAGTCCTCGTCGGCGCCGGCAACATGGGCGTCGCCCTGGTCCGCTCCGGAACCCTGGAACGCCACGGTGTTCATCTCGAAGCCGTCTTCGATCGCGACGCCGCCAAGATCGGTCAGGAAGTCGGCCGCCATCGGATCGAAACCATCGACCAGCTCGAAGACGTCATCAACAAGACCGGCGCAAAGCTCGGTGTCGTCACCGTCCCGGCCGACAACGCGCAAGCCGTCATCGATCGCATGGCTGCCGCCGGTATCCGCGTCATCTGGAACTTCGCGCCGATTCGCCCCCAGACGCCGCCCGGCGTCCGTGTCCTCAACGAGCACCTCGCCGAGAGCGTCGGCCGCCTCTCGCGCTACCTCGACGAAGCCGACGTCAAGGCGATGATGCCGTCCTGACCCCGCCTGTGCCGCCGTGCCGACGCCCTGGTCACGGCGCTCCGTAGAACATCCCGCGAATCCCGACGAGCACGTCGTTGCGCTCGTACCACTGGCTCCAGTTGCGCTGGTAGCTGACGGATGGTCCGGCAGCCAGATGCCAGACGCGCCACGGTTCCCAGAACACGCCGAGGCCCGCGGCGGAAGCCACGCCCGAGTGAGCGAGCTCCTCACCGGTAGAAGTGTTGTGGATGGTCGAGGCACCGGCGCCGAAGTCTGCCGCGACACCGACGTCGCGCCAGGGTCCGCCCTTGGCGTATAGCGGAAACGCCTCGAAGTGGAACAGGAACGTGGTGATCTGCGAGTCGTGGTCTGCGCGGGTCTGGATGGTGCCGAACGACAACCCGACGCCGACGGTGAACCAGTCGGTCAGGGCGCCGCCGAGAAACGGCGTGCACCGATACCCGTAGGCAAAGCCGAGCTTGGACTCGTACGCCGGATTGAAGCGGTAGCTCTGCCCTTTGGGATTGCCGCTGGCCGTGCCGAAAGCAGGCCCCACGATCGTTCCGAGCATGAACCCACCGCGACGCTCGTACGGCGCGTACAGCTCGTGGTCTCCGTCAGGCGGGTTCGATTGTGCAGCGGCGTTCGACGCGATCCCGACGAGCGTCGTCGTGGTGACAGCGGCGAGCGCGATGCGAGCTGTTGCGACGGGCGACCTCCGCATGGCAGACGCAAGGTGGGCTGGTGCAGCGCGCGGGTCAAGGCCGACGGTGGTCGGCGAGGACCGCAGACGCACCTCACCGCGTGCGCCGCTCGTTGCGGATCCCTCGTGGTGGAGCTGAAGGGAGTCGAACCCTCGGCCTCTAGAGTGCGATTCTAGCGCTCTCCCAACTGAGCTACAGCCCCAGTTCGGCATCATGCTGACGGCGCTGGGCGCCGGAGGAGGCGGACATTACTCGCCGCCGGACGGAAGTCAAGCCGAAGTTGGGCGGTGTCGTCGGGAAAGCGCGTGGGGGTGCGGCAGGCCGCGGGTGGCGTGGCGTAGCTCCGCTCAACCACGCCGAAAGCCCGTGTGACACGCAGTTGACGGGGTTGCCAGCATGGTTACTTTGGGCGCGGCGCGCAGGTCCGGCGCACCAGCAACGCAGCATCAACCAACACGCGGGATTCGAGAGCCGGGCTCTCGGGCGGCCTTGGCGGCCGCGTTCCGCGCTCAGCAAGCCGCCATCGGAGGAGCGTCTCGTCATGGGCAAGATCATCGGAATCGACCTCGGCACCACCAACAGCGTGGTCGCGATCATGGAGGGCAAGGAGCCCAAGGTCATCGTCAACGAGGAAGGCTCGCGCCTCACCCCGTCGGTCGTGGCGTGGGACGACAAGGGCGAAATCCTCGTAGGGCAGATCGCCAAACGCCAGGCCGTCACCAACGCGGAGAACACCGTGTACTCCGCCAAGCGTTTCGTCGGTCGCCGGTTCGACGAAGTCCACGAGGAGAGCCGTCGTGTTCCCTACAAGGTGATCAAGGGACCGAACGGCGATGCCTGGTTCGAGATCCGAGGCAAGCATGTCGCGCCCCCGGAGGTGTCCGCGAAGGTTCTCCAAAAGCTCAAGAAAGCCGCGGAAGACTACCTCGGCGAGAAGGTCACCGAAGCCGTCATCACCGTGCCGGCCTATTTCAACGATTCTCAGCGGCAGGCCACGAAGGACGCCGGCAAGATCGCGGGCCTGGAGGTGAAGCGCATCATCAACGAGCCGACCGCCGCGGCCCTCGCATACGGGCTCGACCGCAAGAAGGACGAAGTCATCGCGGTCTACGACTTCGGAGGCGGCACCTTCGACATCTCCATCCTCGAAGTCGGCGACAACGTCGTGCAGGTCATCTCCACCAACGGAGACACGCACCTGGGTGGCGACGACATCGACATGCTCGTGATGGACTGGCTCATCGAGGAGTTCAAGAGAGACACGGGCATCGACGTCACGCGCGACAAGATGGTCATCCAGCGCCTGAAGGACGCCGCCGAGCAGGCGAAGATCGAGCTGTCCTCGAAGATGGAAACCACCATCAACCTGCCGTTCCTCACGGCCGACGCAAGCGGACCCAAGCACCTGCAGAAGAACCTGTCGCGCTCCAAGCTCGAGCACATGATGCGCCCGCTCATCGAGCGCTCCCTGGAGCCCGTCCGAAAAGCCCTGGCCGATGCCAAGAAGCGTCCTCAGGACATCGACGAGGTCGTGCTCGTCGGCGGATCCACGCGCATCCCCGCCGTGGTCGAGGCCGTCAAGAGCTTCTTCGGCAAGGATCCTCACAAGGGTGTCAACCCCGACGAGGTCGTCGCCGTCGGCGCTGCCGTCCAGGCCGGCGTCCTCTCGGGCGACGTCAAGGACATGGTCCTTCTCGACGTCACCCCGCTCTCGCTCGGCGTCGAGACGCTGGGCGGGGTAATGACCGTGATGATCCCGCGCAACACCACGATCCCAACCCAGAAGAAGGAGATCTTCTCGACGGCCGCGGACAGCCAGCCGTCGGTGGAGATCCATGTGCTGCAGGGCGAGCGGACCGAAGCCAGGTACAACCGCACGCTCGGGCGCTTCCACCTCGAGGGCATCATGCCCGCTCCGCGCGGCGTCCCCAAGATCGAAGTCACCTTCGACATCGACGCCAATGGCATCCTTGCGGTCACCGCGAAAGACATGGCCACCGGCCGCGACCAGCGCATCACCATCACCGCCAACTCGGGCCTGAGCGACAGCCAGATCCAGAACATGGTCCAGGAAGCCGCGGCCCACGAAGCGGAGGACAAGCGTCGCCGTGAGGAGATCGACCGACGCAACCGCCTCGACAACATGTGCTACCAGCTCGAGAAGACACTGCGCGAGAACAAGGACAAGCTGCCCTCCAACGATGTCGCCAGCCTCGAAAGCATCATCCAAGAGGGCAAGCAGGCCGTCGAGAAGCAAGACGACGCGAAGGTTTCCGACGTGCTCGAGCGACTCGAAAAGGAAGCGCACCGGATCGCGTCCGTGCTCTACCAGCAGGCCGGTGGAACCCCCGGTGGATCATCCGACCCTGGCGCACCGCCTCCCGGAGCTGCAGGCCCCTCCGATGCTTCCAGCTCGGGCAACGGCAAGAAGCGCGGCGACGTCATCGACGCGGAGTTCGAGGAGACGAACTGACCTGCCCTTGTCCATCCCTCCGCATCGCCCCCCCGGTCCTAGCCCAAGGTTCGCCGCTTCACTCCCGTAGCGCGCTCCCTGTCGCGCAGCAGCGATGCCCTCCCCCCGCGGGCATCGGGCGGAGGCCGAAAGGATGCCCGTCAGGCACGAGCGCCGCGGTCGGCGTCCCCGTCTCCCCGCAATCCCCTGGCCGCCTGCAGACGGTACAACCGCGCGTACAGTCCATCGCGCGCGACCAGCTCGTCGTGCGTGCCGGACTCGACGACATGCCCTCGGTGCAGCACCACGATACGGTCCGCCGCACGGATGGTCGACAGGCGGTGCGCGATGATCAACGCGGTCCGGCCTTGCAGCAGCTCGGCAAGAGCGGCCTGCAGACGGGCCTCGGTGTCGGAGTCGATGCTCGCGGTGGCCTCGTCGAGCAGCAAGATCGGAGCATCGCGGTACAGCGCCCTGGCGAACGCGATGAGCTGACGCTGCCCCACCGACAGATTAGCGCCCCGCTCGTCCACCACCGCATCCACCCCACCTTGCCGTGCGTCCAAAAGGTCTCCCGCGCCCACGCGGCGCAGCACCTGTTCGACGCGTGCGCGGTCCGGCTTGACCTCGCCGACCGCCACGTTCGACGCCAGCGTTCCACGAAACAGGTAAAGCTCCTGCGGGACCACGGCGAAATGCCGGCGCAGCGCGTGACGGTCGATCGTACGCACGTCCCGTCCGCCAACGCGCACGACACCGCGATCGACGTCGTGGAGGCGAAGCAGCAGGGCGGCAACGGTGGACTTGCCCGAGCCGGTGGGGCCGACGATGGCGATCTTCTCGCCGGCGCAAGCCCGGATGCTCACGTCATGCAGCACATCGAGGTCGGGGCGATACCCGAAGGAGACGTGGTCCAGGTCGAAGCCCGCATGCGGCGGCGGTGCGGCATCCTGTACGCCAGCGGCGCGAGCCGCCACGGGAGCGTCCGGCTCCTCGCTGTCGAGTAGCTGAAACACGCGCTCCGAGCTGGCCATGGCCGACTGCAACACGGTGTAGCTCGAGCTGAGATCGCGGATCGGGCCGAAGAACTGCTCGACATAGGCCACGAAGGCCACGAGCATGCCGAAGCTCACCTCGTGGCTGAGCGCCCTTGCGCCGGCGTACCAGAGGATCGACGCGATGCACAGGCTCGACACCATCTCGATGGCGGCGTCGACCGTGGCCTCGAGCGTGATTGCGCTGAAGTTGGCGTTGCGGTAGGCGCGGTTGATGTCGTCGAACTCGGCAGCGGTCGACTCCTCGCGGCAGAAGCTCTGGACCACGGAGATGCCCTGGACCTGCTCGTTGAGGAACGCGTTGAGGCGCGCGAGCTTGACTCGAATGGCGCGAAATGCAGTGCGTGCCCTGCGCCGGATGAACTCCACCAGCAGGAGGATCGGCGGCACGAGGGCGAACGCGAACAGCGACATCCGCCAGTCGAGAAGCAGCATCATCACCACGATGCCCCCAAGCCGAACGAAGTCGCCGATGGCGTTGAGCGCACCGGAAGCGAAGACCTCGCCGATGGCATCAGTGTCGTTCGTCACCCGGGTGACCAGGCGTCCGATCGGGCTTCGATCGAAGAATGCGATTCGCTGGCCGTGCAGGAAGTCGAACAGGCGCACGCGCAGGTCGTGCATGGCGCGAGCTCCCACGATCTGCATCGTGTAGACCTGCACGAACACGAGGAGCTGCTCGGCCAGGATCACCGCGGCCAGGACGAAGCCGGCGCGCATGAGCGCGGTCCTGCCACCTTCGAATGCGTAACGCATCACCAGCGGGCGCGCGAGCCCAAGCGCTGCGACCGCGACGAGCACCGCCAGCGACAGGCCGAGTAAGGGCGCGTGCGGGCGAACAAAGGGCCACAGCCGTGCGACCAAGCGCCGGTCCACCACGCCGTCGACCTCTCGCTCTTCGTGGAACGCACGGAGCACCTCTTCGGTGCGCGAGCGTGGGGAGCTGTTCGCGGGGCTGGTCACGACGGCGCCTCCGCCGACAGCGCAGCGTCGCCCACGCGCTCGATCTCGCCCTGCAGGCGCTGCTCTTCCACGAAGCGCGAGTACAGCCCGCCAGCGCTCGCAAGCTGGGCGTGTGTTCCCGACTCCACGATGCGGCCGCGGTCCAGCACGATCACGCTGTCGCATCGTGCCGCAGCCGCGACGCGGCTGGTGATCAGCACGACCGTTCGCTGGCGGATCTGCCGATCGATCGCCTGAAGGATGGCGGCCTCGGTGCGCGCATCGACCGCAGACAGAGGATCGTCAAGCAGCACGATGGCCGGCTCGTAAAGCAACGCGCGGGCGAGCGCTACGCGCTGCTTCTGGCCTCCCGATAGCTGCAAGCCGCGCTCGCCGACGATCGTGTCCATGCGGTCGGGGAACCGATCGACCTCGTCGAGGATCTGGGCGTCTGCGGCGGCAGCGCGAACGCGCGAAATCACCTCGTTTGAGTCCGGGTCGTCGAGCGCATACGCGATGTTCCGGGCGATGGTAGTGCTGAAGAGAAAAGCGTCCTGCTGAGCGTAGCCGATGGCACGGCGCACCGACCGCAAAGGCAGGTCGCACACATCGATGCCGTCGAGCAGCACGGCGCCACGGGGCGTGGGCAGGAGCCGGGCAATGAGCGCAGCCAGGGTCGACTTGCCGCTGCCTACCGGGCCCACAATTGCCAGGGCCTTGCCGGCGTCCACATGGAACGACACACCGTCGAGCACCTTCTCGTTGCCATGGGAGAAGCTGAGCCCGCGAACATCAAGCGTGCCGCGGATCGACGCAGGCGCCGGCCCGGGACCGTCCACCACGTCCGGCTCGGCGTCGAGAATCTGCTTGATGCGCGCGTACCCAGCACGTCCGCGCTGAACCATCGACACGACGAAGCCAAGGGCCATGATGGGCCAGGTGAGGCGTGCGAGCGCAGCCCAGAACGCGACGAAGTCGCCGTGCGTCATGTGGCCGTGGAGCACGAGGTAGCCGCCGTACCAGAACACGATGAGCATGCCGGAGGCGCCGATCGCGCTCATGGTCGGGCCCATGAAACCGCGCAGACGCGCCAGTGCGAGCGACTTGTCGAGGTAGCGGAGGCTGGCTTCGCGGAAGGCACGCTTCTCGGCCTGCTCGAGGGAGAACGCCCGCACGACGCGGACACCGGCGAGGCTGCCCTGGACGCGTTCGCTCAGCTCGCCGATGGCGGCCTGGTTCTCGCGGGTTCGCTGGAAGATCGCGCGTCCGTAGCGGCGCGTCACGAAGATAAGCAGCGGAAAGGGGGCGAGCGCGGCGAGGGTCAAGCGCCCCGACACGCCGACCATGACCGAGACCGCGCTGACGAGCGCGAACGCGGTGTTGATCACGTTGAGCACGCCGAAGCCGAGCAGCAGGCGAACCTGCGTCAGGTCGTTGGTCGCGCGGCTCATGATCTCACCGGTGGGCATGCGCCGGAAGAACGAGACGCCGAGCACGAGCAGTCTTCGCAGGAGCAGGTTTCGGATCTCGTACTCGGCCATGCGGCCCGCGTGGAAGATGGTCATCCGGGACAGGACACGGATGCCGGCGGCGGCGACAACCACCACGACAATGGTCGAGACTGTGCGGATGGTGGCCGGCGCGTCGCCGGCCAAAGCCGTGTCGACCCCGGTACGAAACAGGCGATCGCGCGCGCTCATCAACGTCTGGAGGACGGCGAGCAGCAGGGCGCCGGCCAGGTAAGCAGGAGCTTGCGCCCGGAAGTGCGACCACAATCCGCCTCGCCGCACCACGGGAGGCGCGTCAGCAGGAGGTTCGTTCCGGCTCATGAGCGATGCGGGTCGTGGGGCGTTGTCGGAGAAGGCGATCCAACGAAGGCTGCACTACTTGCCCGAGCGGATGGGCGTACGCCGATGCGACGTGTGGATGGGCGCGCGCTCGCGTGCATCGGTCACCACGCAGAGATCGGCGATCGCGAGGCGTGTGGAGAGCAGGCCTAGCAGCACGCGGGCTCCGCCGCGTCCGTCGAGCTCGCTGATGACGCCGACCTTGCCGGCGAACGGGCCGGAGTTGACGCGCACCTTGGCGCCCTTGTCCAACACGCCATGCGGATCGTCGACAACATCCGTGTCGCGGTAGCCGTGCGCCGGACGAGGCTGGGTGGGCGGGGATGGGCTGTCAGGAGCCGGGCGTTGCGGGACTGCTTCGCGGGCGGCAGCCTGCTCCTGGTGCTTGCGAGCAGGCTTGGCAGCAGGACGTTGCGGGGCGGCGCGATGCGGACGATGCGCGGCGGTGACAGTCGGCGGAGCCGGTGTGGCGCCGGTGTCCTTGAACAGGGTGGCGAGGCTGATGGACGGCCGGGCGGCGTAGTCCACCTTCTCCCTGGTGCGCTCGCGGCTCTTTTCCGTCCGCTCGGCTCGAAGCGCCTCGGTCTCGGCATCGCGACGCTGGTCTTGCTCCGCACGCTGCGCGGCCGCACGGCGAGCTTCGTGACGCATCTGTTCGAGCCTTTCGCCGAGCCCCGCCGGGTCGTCGTCCGGATTCCACGAAAGCTCGCGGTACACGGGCGCAAGCGCGATGATCGCGTCCTCGAGCTGATCGTCGAGCAGGGCGGAGTGCTCGACGGCGACCTCGCGCGGGATCCTCCAGCCGACCCAAAATGTCTCCGACCGCTCGCGGGCCTGCCTCAACGCGGTGACGATGCCCTGCACCTGGGCCGCGCTGCATGGCGTCGCGGCGTCACGCCCCACGCCGAAGACGAACTGCTCGGGCAGCCTGGTGATGGCGGACACGAGGGCGACCGCCCGATCGGAGTCAGCCAGCCGCGCTTCGATGGTTTCGAAGTCCAGCCACGCGTCAGGATGCACCTGCACACAGATCTCGACGGCTTCGGCATCGAGCCGCAGGGCGAGGAATGCGTGGCGGTGCACGGGCGACGGATCACGCACTGACTGCACGATGCCGCGGCGCATGTCGAGCACCGCGTCGATGTCGGCGCGAGCGTGGGCGTCCCACCAGAAGAACACCCACTGGCAGTCGACCCGGTGATGGTTCCACAAGCTCGGATGCTCGTCGGAGCCATGAACGTCGACGGTGATGCCGAGGTCGGCGAGGCGGCTGGTGACGCGCCGCGCCCAACCGAGCGCACGCTGCTTGAACTCGAGCCGCGGGCGTGAGTACGCGTTCGAGCTCGCGCGCTGCGGGTGGTAGGCGTCGAAGTCGTTCGCGGACAGGCCAAGGGCTGCGGAGGTCATGGTGTGTGGCTGCTCGTGAAGTAGACGGTCCCACGGTGCGGTGTCAACGATGGCGACGGCCACGCAGGGTCGATGGGGATCGAGTCTGGCAGAGAGCGTCGATCCGCCTTGACCTGCCCGTAGTCCGTGGCACAAAGACGCGACCTGTCCGCCGGTTCCGCCCACCTTTCCCGGAGCCCGGCACCACGCACTTCCGCCTGGCCCTCGCAACAGACCGCGAGCAACAGGATACCTCATGAACGACACACAGCAGGAAATCGTCTGCAAGGACTGCGGCAAGACGTTCGCGTTCACCCAGGCTGACGCCGCATACTTCACGCGAAGAGGCTGGCCGGTCCCGCCCACCTCGTGCCGGGCATGCCGCACGCGGTCCAGGCGCAAGGAAGCTCGACCGGTGCCGGGCGGGGCGCAACCCACCTACGCAACCGGCGACCCGAACGAGTATCGCAGCCCGATGGATTGCTCGTTCCCCACGCCCCCGCGCGTGACGGACACGCGCCGCAAGCGTCCCACCCCCACCGACGGTCCGGTCGACGACGACGTGTGGGCGAGAGACCCGAACGCGGTGGGCGACCCGAACGAGTATCGCAGCCCGATGCAGACGGCGGAGCCAGGGCAACCGAGACGAGGCGGACGTCACCATGGCCCGCGATTCGATCGCGCCAACGACCCGCGGGCCTCCGCGTATCGACGTCAGGTGGTGGGCGACGCGAGCGAGTATCGCAGCCCGATGGACGGACCGTCCCGGCCGGGGCAGCATCGCGCCGGACACGCCAACGTCGAAGCAGGCGAATCGCGGGCAAGGCGAGACAGGGGACGCCTGCGGCGGCCACGGACCATGTACGACGCGGTGTGCGCGCAGTGCGGCGCGGCGACCCAGGTTCCGTTCGAGCCGACGCAAGGGCGCGACGTGTACTGCCAGAGCTGCTTCGAGGCCCGGCGCGCGGCGTCCAGGGAGCAGACGGCCGACAGCCAGGGATGACAACGCGGCACGCAAGCGACATCGACTCGCCCGCGGCAGTTGTCCGCGGCGACGCCGTCTGGTGATATGAGTCGTCGAGCGGATGGAATCCCGGCTGTCGGGTCGGGAGGAAACTAGAGCTGGGGATGACGGACGGAAAGAGGACTCAGGCCAAGCGAGCGAGCACGAAGGCGGGCAGCCGCAAGGCCCAACCTGTGCGGGAACGGGAGCGTCCGCAAGCGCCCGCGCAGAACGAGGAGCCTGCGGAGCAAGAGGGTGAAGAGGCCGCAAGCGACGACGACGACGACGTGGTGGTGGAGGTCCCGGCCGAGCTGGTGGAAGAGGCGCCGGTGGACTCGTACGCGTTGCCGGACAGCTCGGCGTCCCCCGAGGCCAAGAGCTCGGCGATCACGCACTTCGACCCGCTGCAGGCGTACCTGCACGAGATCCAGCGTCATCCGCTACTCACGCCGGAGGAGGAGCACGCGCTGGCAGTGCGCTACGCGGAGACGGGCGACGTCGACGCGGCGGCCAAGCTCGTGTCGTCCAACCTTCGGCTCGTGGTCAAGATCGCGTACGAGTACCGTCGCGCCTACCGCAACATCATGGACCTGATCCAGGAGGGAAACATCGGGCTGATGCAGGCGGTCAAGCGCTACGATCCCTACCGAGGCGTGAAGCTGTCGTCGTATGCGGCGTGGTGGATCCGCGCCTACATCCTGCGGTTCGTGCTCAACAACTGGCGCCTGGTCAAGCTCGGCACGACGCAGGCCCAGCGCAAGCTGTTCTTCAACCTCAACAAGGAGAAGGCCCGACTGACACAAATGGGCATCGAGCCCACGCCGCTCGAGATCGCCCAGCGCCTCAACGTCGAGGAGAGCGAGGTCATCGAGATGGACCGCCGCCTGGCGTCACGCGAAGCCTCGCTCGATGCGCCGGTCGGAGACTCGGACGGTAGGGCGATTTCGCGCGTGGAGATGATGCGGGCGTCGTCCGTGGCGCCAGACATCGCGCTCGCCGAAGGTGAGCTGAATGCGATGCTCAAGGAGAAGATCGCGATGTTCCGCGACACGCTCACCAACCCCAAGGACATCGCGATCTTCGACGAACGGTTGGTGGCGGAGGAGCCGCTGACGTTGCAGGATCTCGGCGAGCGCTTCGGCATCTCGCGCGAGCGCGTGCGCCAGCTCGAGGCGCGCCTCATGTCCAAGCTCCGGGAGTTCCTGCGCGCCGAGCTGGGCGAGGCGATCGAGGTGAGCTGACGCCGTGGCAGATCAGACCGGCAAGCTGTTTGTCGTACCGACGCCGCTGGGCAACCTGGGCGACATCACGATGCGCGCCGCCGACGTGCTCCGAAGCTGCGCGCACGTCGTGGCGGAAGACACGCGACGCACCATCAAGCTCCTGTCCCATCTGGGCACCGATGCGTCGCGCCTGACCAGGCTCGACGCCAACGCCGTGCAGGCGGACCTGGATCGCGTCGCGCGGTGGCTCGAAGCCGGACACGACGTGGCGCTGGTGACCGACGCCGGGACACCATGCATCAGCGACCCGGGCGTGGCCGTTGTGCGGCTTGCCATCGCCCGGGGCGTGCAGGTGGAGTCGTTGCCGGGTCCCTCGGCGGTCACGACGGCCGTGGCGGTCTCCGGGCTGGTGGAAGGTCCGTTCTACTTTGCAGGCTTTCTCCCGCGGGGGAAGGGTGAGCTTGCGGCTGCCGTCGCGCAGCTTGCGAGCCGGACCGAGCCGGTGGTGCTGTTCGAAGCCCCCCATCGAATCGCCGATGCGCTCCAGGCGATGGCAGAGGCCATGCCCGATCGACAGGTGGTGATCGCCAGGGAGATGACCAAGCTGCACGAAGAGATCCTTCGCGGCACGTTGGCGGAGATCGCCTCGGTGCAGCGCGAGTGGCTCGGGGAGATCACCGTCGTGCTCGGGCCGTGGTCACGCATGGAGAACGAAGCGCCGGACGACGACGCGGTCGACGCGCGGATCGACGAGGAGCTGGCGAAAGGGACGCACACGCGAACGGTGGCGGAGCGTGTCGCCGCCTGGAGCGGCCGGCCCAAGCGCGACGTGTACGCGCGGGTGATCGAACGCAAGGGCGGGCGAGCGTAGCTTGACACCAGCCCGGCGCGGAGCATGTAGCGCGCAGATTCCCTCATGCTCGTTCAGATAGGAAAGCGACGGTCCCCAAGCAACAGCCTCGTCGACAACCTCCTCGCGTGTCACGAGCGCATCCGACACTTCATCGACCTCGGTGCGAGGCTCGCTGCGTCCGATGGTCCGGCTCCGGATGAGATCCGATCCATCGCGTCGTCGGTGACACGCTACTTCCTCGAGTCGCTACCGCTTCATGCGACCGACGAGGAGACGAGTCTGCTGCCCCGCCTCCAGGGACACGATCGGCTGCTCGATGCGGCCCTCGACCGGATGTGCCGCGAGCACAGGGAGCATGATGCGGTCATCGCCGAGCTGTTGCGCGTGACGGAAGCGATGGCGGCGCAACCGTCGTGTTGGAGCGGTCAGCGCCAGCGGCTGTCGAGCCTGTGCAGGGCGCTCGAGGAGACCTTCGAGGTCCATCTGGCGCAGGAAGAGCAGATCGTGTTCCCAGCGGTCGACACGTTCCTGAGCGCGGGCCAGCGCGACGAGATCGCCGCGGAGATGGCCGCGCGACGAGCGTAGCCGAAGTCCTCTGGCCTGGCGGACACCACGGGGAGCGACGACGCTTTCGTTCCCGGTGCTTGTCGTCTCCCCCGCACGCGGACAGCCTCGCCCACGACCACCGTGCGCCTCGGCCAAGCCGGTCCATCCACCGCGTCGCCATCGTTGCCTTCTCACGCCGCGACGACACGGCAACCGTCGCGCTTGTCGATTGAAGCGCGACCGCTGGCCTGCCATCGGGGGGCGTGCGTGTCCGGCGGCGGGCCACGGACGATGGGCATGGATGGTCAACCGGCGCAGCCGGCTTCGACTCGTTGGCAACTCGTCCCGGCCGAATGCACCCCAGGGGGAGAAACGTTTTGTCTTAGACGCGCATCGTAAACACCGACAACAACCGGGGCGCTGCACCAGGCTGCGAGTCCTCGATCATTCATTCTCAGGAGGTTTTCTCATGCGTACCCATTTCATTTCTTTTACCAGGCTCCTTGCACTTGGCAGCATTTCCGTACTGATCGCTGCGTCTTCCGCGTGCGGAAGCGATGACTCGGAAAGCAGCGGTTCGGGAATGGGCGGTGGGGGGGGCAGCACAGGCGGCTCGGGCGGCACCGCGGGCTCCGGGGGGAGCACGGGCGGTACGGGGGGCGGCACCGGAGGAACCGGCGGCAGCACCGGAGGGATGGGAGGCGGCACGGGTGGTTCCGGTGGAACCCAGCAAGGCGGCAACGCGATGTTGCGGATTGTGCATGCCTCACCCGACGCTCCTGCCGTGGACATCTATGTGAAAGGGTCGACCACGCCGGCCGTCGAATCGCTCGGTTACGGCAAGTCCACGGACTATGTTGAGCTCCCTGGAGGCACCTATTCCTTCGAGATCCGAGCGGCCGGAGCCGCTCCTTCGTCGCCGGCGGCCTTCGAGGTCACCGACCTTTCCCTGGCCCCGGACAAGCGCTACACGGCAATCGCGGCAGGGAGCCTTGGTTCGACCAGTGCGGACGACAAGTTCCGGGTGTTGCCCCTGGAGGAGGGATTCGATGCAGCGTCTCCGGGCAAGGCGCGCGTGCGCATCGTTCATGCTTCGTTCGACGCGCCGACGGTCGACCTGGACGTGGGCAACGACGATCCGGGCGCACCGGAGCTGGCCGGGCTTGCCCGTTTTGCGGACAGCGGGTCGGCGGGAGTCGAGCTTCCCGCGGGCACTCCGCTCCAGGTTGGCATCGACGCCGGGGGAGCCGTGGTCACGGCGTTCACGACGCCGCCGCTTCCTGACGCTGCGGAGCTGTTCGTGATCGCGACGGGAGAGCTATCGAAATCCCCCCGCGACGACGCAGGGTTCTCGCTGTTGGCCGTTCTGCCGAACGGATCCACAGCGCTGTGGGTTCGGCAGAATCCGTTCGTCTATGCGTTGCATGCGTCACCCGACGCCCCGGCGGTGGACATCTATGCGGGTGATTCGGAGTTGTTCGACAACGTGCCTTTCGGTGCGATGGGGCGAATCCAGGTACCACCAGGCTCGTACACGCTGGACTTCTACCCGGGCCAGGCCGGACCTACGCCCAAGCCATCGGGAGCCCCCGCAGCGTCCGTTGCCACGCCGGCTCTCAAAGCCGGTCAGACGTACCTCACACTCGCCACGGGCCTGCTGGGCAGCACGGGGGCGAATGCCTTCCAGCTCTTTCCCCTCATCGAAGGATTCGAGGCTCCTGCCATGGGGCAATCCCGTGTGCGCGTTGTTCATGCTTCGCCCGACGCTCCCGCGGTCGACGTCGGCACGGTCACCACGTCGGGCACCCTGGATGCGAACCCGCCGGTCGTCAATGCCGGCTTCCTTGACGAGACAGGCGAGGAGGGTCTGGCTCTTCCCGCCACGAGCTTGACGCTCGGTGTCGCCGCGACGGGTACGACCGGCACGGTCGCGGAGTTCGATGTGTCCTTGCCTGACAAGAGCAGGCTCTTCGCCATTGCGGCGGGAGCGCTATCGCCTGCGGCGGGTCAGCCAGGCTTCCAGCTACTCGTCGTCGATGCCACCTCGACGAACGTTAGCCAGCCCTGGACTGTGTCGAGCCTGCTGCCGAACAAGTGACCGTCTCATCGCGCGCACCGCGGCGAGCGGATGCCGCAAGGCCGCTCCAGCCTGTATCGCTGTCGCTGCGCCGCAGCAGCCGGTGAAGCCCAGACGGCACCCAACGTATCCTGCACCAGGTTTCCCAGCACAGGTCCCCAGAAGTCCACCATCCTCACGTCGCCATTGGGGTCGATGCAAGCGAGCTCCCACGGAGCGCGACAGGGGTCGATCCTGCTTCGGTTCGCGAACTCGTCGGCTTCCAGAAACGCCCGAGCGCCGGCGGTTTCGTCGAGCTTGCAACGCCATACGGGCGGAGGCGCGTCGTGCTCGACGGCAACCAGCCCGCGACTCCTGGCTCTGTCGGCGGCCGCGCGGACCGCCGCGCGTGACGCGGCATGGTCCGGCATTTCGGCAGCAGCAAACGCTCCCCGGTCGACGAGCTCCTCGAACTTGATCCAGTCGACGCCGAGGTCCGCAGCAAGGTCTGCAAGCCGTTCGAGCTCGCCGAGGTTGCTCTTCATGATCACGCTCGAAATGCCGATCCTCAGGTCGGCCTGCGTTTCGTTTCGCAGCCGGACCACGTCGCGCAGGTTCGAAACGATGACATCGAAGCGCCCTCCGGCGCGCACCGCATCGTTCGTGGATGCAGATGCTCCATCGAGCGACACGGAGATCGAGTTGCCGCCCAACGCAACGAACCGGCTGACGGCTTCCCGCGTGAGCATCATCCCGTTGGAAAGCAGGTGAACGACATAGGGCGACCCGCGCTTCTCCTGCCGGATGGCGTCGAGCAGCGGGAAGAACTGGGGCGACGTGAGAGACTCGCCACCGTGGACGAAACCGAAGTAGTCGGCGAAGGCCAGGTCGCCCCGCAACCTGTCGATCACCCCTTCCGTCATCATGCGTGCGGTCCTGCGTTCGGTGCGCGACGGTGACTCGTTGATGCAGTGACGGCAGCGGAGATTGCAGCGCTCGGTCAGGGAGAAGTCGAGCCGGCGGGGACGGCTCCGTACCTCGCAGACACCGGCGCGGAACTCGGATTCCGCCAGCGCGGCGTTGCCGTCGAACTCGCGTCGGGCACGTGCCGCGGCATGCGACATCGAGCGTCTTGCCACCAGGCCACCGCAGGCGCCGAGCGTGACGGTCTGGCCTGCGACGCGGACCTGCCCGACCTCCACCAGCGGCTCGATCACATCGAGACGGTCGTCTTCCAGGTCGAGCTCGACCGCCTCGTCGGAGGCGTTGACCGCGATGTCGACCACCTCTGCGCCGGACTCTCGTCGCATGACGAGCCAGGGACCTTCTGCGAAGACGATCGACAGGGAACCGCGCTGCAGCGCGCGGCTGCGTGCCCTCACCGACAGGAGCCGCTTGACCAGCGATCGCAGGCGCTCGTCACGGGACGCACGGTGCCAGGGCATGGGCGCGCGGTCCTGCCAGGCATGCTCCGGCAGCAGCTCCACGACATCCGAAGCCAGACCGACCTCTTCACCGTACAAGAGCCCCGGCACGCCGGGACAGCAGAAGAGCAGCAGCAGCCCGAGCGGAGTGCGTCCAGCATCGCCGTGCAGCCGGGCCAGGGTGGCGAAGCGCGCGTGGTCGTGCGTAGACAGGAAGGTCCACGATGCCGTCCAAGGACCGCCGCGGACCATGGACGATTCCACCAACCGTCGCGCCATCTCGGAAGCATCCACCGAACGCTGCGCGACATACTGTGTCACGGCGGCTTGGAATCCAAAGTCGCTCGCGACATCGACCGCACGTTCTTGACGCCATCTCCAGGCATGCGCGGGCACGACCTCGCCCAGCACCATCGCGTCAGGCCGCTCGGCCCGGAGCGTCTCGCAAACGCGCCTCGCCAGCTCGTGGGGAACCTCCGCCGCAGCGTCGAGCCGGAAGCCGTCGACGCCAAACCGGGCCCAGTGGCGCGCAGCTTCCACGACCATGTCACGCACTTCCGGGTGATCGAGGTCGAGCAGCGGAGCGTCCGTCCTGCGACCGTACTGGCGCAAGGCGGAGGCATCGTCGCCTGTCCATTGGAACCATCCGGCAAAGCGCGACGCGCGACCGTGGGAGAGGACATCTTCGAGCGGCGGGAACCCCTTGCCCACGTGGGCGAAGGAGAAGTCGAGGAGGACGCGCATGTCCATCGCGTGGGCCTCGGCGATCAGGGCGCGAAACGATTCCTCTCCTCCCAGCGCGGGGTCCACGCGAAACGGATCGACGACGTCGTATCGATGGCATGTGGCCGCGACGTGGATGGGCGTCAGGTACAGCACATTGACGCCCAGATCGCGCAGCTCGGGCAACGAGCGGCGGATGCCGTCGAGGTGCCCGCCCGCCGGCGCATCGATCCCGGGGTTCTGCTCCCAGCGCGGGTGATCGACTGCGGGGCGGAAGCGGTCCACGAAGATGGTGTAGACCACGGCGCCACCCCACCAGGACGGCAGACGCGCCTTCTCCCGCACCACAACCAACGGATCGGAGCCGGCGTCTGCGCCGATCAGCTCTCCGCCAGGTAGCTCGAAGCGCAGGCGAACCTTCGGCGTGGAAACGGGAAGAGCCGTTCGAAACAGCAGGTGCTCGTCCTCCTCGATCATGAGCTGCATCGCAGTCATGTGCTCGAACGTGTCGGCATCCTCGGCCCAACGCACGCGCAGAGCGTCGCCCGCACCCTTGCGAAGCGCGGCCGTCACATACAGCAGACCGTCGTCACCGACGAACACGAACGGCAGGGCAGGCGCGAACAGGATGGGCTCCGGCGCCCCGCCCACGACGAGCACGCTGTTGCGTGCGCCGCGCAGCGAACGGGTGCGCGGGTTGCCGGGATCGAGCATCCAGCATCCATCGACCCGCAGCTTGTAGCAGTACACGCCGGGGGGCAGGTTCAGGTCGACCGCGAATCGCCCCCCACTACCCTGGAGCCTCCTTGGCGTCAGCCAGTCACCCATCTCTCCGAGCAGTTCGACGCAGCTTGCGGGCTGGTCGAGCCGGACCTCGAAGCGAAAGGGCGCGGAGCATCGGGAACCAGCAAGCTGGATGAGCGGGTCAGCGGACGTCACGGCAGGCGAGGCATACCACAGGATGGTCGGGATTCTGGGGAGGGGTGAGGGCGGAGGCATGGGTGGCGAACGGCGGCGAGCCGCAGACGGGCCGAAAACCAGGCGGTCTAGCGGGCCGTACGATTTTTGTTGCCGACCACCTTACCTTGTCATACACAATGTAACTCAAGACTGAGTCACTATGAGGCACCGTTTTCACCGGGAGAGCTAGCCATGATGAAGGTAAAGGTTCGCAAGTTGGGTGCTGCGGTCATCACCGCTTCGAACGTCGTTCTTGCAGCGCAGGGAGCCGTGGGCTGCGGGTCGAGCGCGGCGGACGCGGTAGCCCCGGATCAGCACGAGGTGGAGCTCGGGTCGGCGTCGAGCGCGTATTCGGTGACGGACCCTGGCAGCGGCGTGCTGACGCTGAATGGGACGTGGGGCGACTATCAGATGGAGTGCTCGCTGGCGGAATCGACGACGGACGAGTTCGTTCGCAGCGGTGAAACGCTGGCGTTGCAGATTCCGGCCTATCAGATCTGGCAGGCGTTGCATCCGGACCATTGGGAGCCGCCGGAGGTCGACCGTGTGAAGCAGACGAGCGTGGCGGTCACGGCGCTGTTCTATCGCGATGGCGAGCAGGTGGGGTCGACGACGGTGAAGACGTCGACCTGGACGGGGGACGACTACTGGATGTTGCAGGCGAAGACGGACACGTTCGTGGTGCCGCAGGGGGTGGACGAGGTTCGCTTCGCCTTGGCGTACACGGACGCGGGCGACGGTACGGCGGCGGCGTCGGTGGATGCGTCGGTGGTGCGGCCGTTGACGGTATTCGGAGGGGATCTGCCGGACAAGGCAGTGCTGTTCGACAGCGACGGGACGAACCTGCGGAACCGTGTGATCGAGGGCGGGGGCCCGGTGGCAGGCGCCAACGTGCTTTTCGGCTATACCGAGTACCGCGCCGACACGGTCGTGGATGCGTCGAAGATCGACCGAAGGATCGGCAAGGCGCAGGGGTTCACGCGGTTCGGCACCGCGATTCAAGACATCTACGGTGAGCTGGTGCATGAAGTGACGATGGGCGTCTACTTCGACGACCAGCAGGGTTGGCGCGCGGAGACGCCGATGACCGCGACGACCGGGTCGGTGTTTGCGCCGCAGCCGTGGCGCAAGGTGTACCAGGCGAACGTGGCGGTGCCGGCCAACGCGCGCAAGATGCAGGTGTACTATCATGTGAAGACGTGGCTGGTGGTCGACTATTCGCGCTACGGGTCCGTCACGGAGCAGTGGTACCAGCAGGGGCAGCGGATCCTGGTGGCGGAGCGGTGGGACAACCCGCAGGGGCCGGGCACGAACTTCGACCTGGGGGTGGAGGGTGCCGAGGTCAATCCGAACATGGAGCGGACGGTCGTGTTCCTGCGGGCGGAGACGTCGCCTGGGCAGGACATGTTCGTACGAGGCGGGATCGACCACGGTGCGGCGGCGCAGCGTGGCGTGCAGTGCGTGAATGCGGACAACACGCCGAACTTCAAGTGCGCCATTCCGATCGTGCATCGCAACCTGAAGAATCCCACCACGGTTCCCTGGAAGCCCGGCGACCGATTCCTCGACTGGTACGGGCATGAGAGCACGCAGGTCGGGGTGAACGCGGGACTGCTGGCGCAGGGATCCCCGGCGGACTGGACGACGAACGTCTGGCCGGAGAACTTCGGACCGCAGAAGACGGTGGCGGCAGACGGCTACGGGCTCGATCCCCTGAACACGTACGGCATGCACTACTGGATGCTCGACGTGGACATGGACTGCTCCCGGGCCTATGCGGACTCGAACGGGAACCGCTGGTTCGAGGTCAAGGCGTACATCTCGAACGGTCCGGGGTGGGAGCCTGACATCAAGCAAGTCGAAGCTCCGTATCCTTCGAACAACCACTTCGGGCGTTGCGGCATGGTCAACGTGTTCGAGTGGGGCAAGCCCGTTGTCACGTTCGTGGACCTGCCCTGACGGTCCATCGGTCCCTCGTTGCGCCACATCCTTCGGCGGCTGACGCGCAGCCGCTCCCATCCACTAGCATCCAGCCGGAACGCCAAGCCGAGTGACGTCTTGCGCGCGGCGACCTCGACCTGTAGGGTCCGTGCGCCCGTCCATGTCGCGGACGGGGAAGCGTTGAAGGAGTTCATGGCATGGCGGAGCCGGACGTCGTCACAGCGCTCGTGGCGCTTGGATTCAGCTTGAACTCGTCGCGGGCGTATCACGCGCTGCTGCGGGAGAGCCCTGCGACAGGATACGAAGTGGGCGCCCGCGCGAAGATCCCACGGTCGGCAGTGTATGGCGTGCTGCGCAATCTCGTGGCCGAGGGGATGGCCAGGTCGGTGCCCGGGACGCCGGAGCGCTTCGTGGCGGTACCGCCGGATCACGTCTCGGCGCTGCTGAAAAAGCGATTCGAGCAGAGCACGGCCAAGTTCGAGGAGGCGGTCAGCCGGATCGACACGGCACCGGCAGCCCCAGACGCCTTCAGCGTGCGGGGCTACGCGCGCATCCTGGAAGAAGCCGACCGTCTCGTGGCCGGGGCGGAGTCTCGCTTGATCCTGTCGGGCTGGCCGAGGGAGCTGACCAAGCTCGCACCCGAGGTGCGCAGGGCGTTCAAGCGAGGCGTGTTCCTGGTGACGTTCTCGCACTCCGCGTTGCACAAGCTCCCGGGGCACGTCTTCAGCTACGGCCTTCGCGAGGAGGATCTCGAGTCCTTCTGGAAGCATCGCCTGATCGTGGTGGCCGACGATCGCCGCACGCTGATCGCGTCGACGGAGAACAACGAGCACGATCATGGCGTGCTGAGCGAGACCACGCCGGTGGCGGAGGTGGCGACGAGCCAGATCGCGCTGGACATCACGCTGCTGTCGCAGCGCACACACCAGGACGTTCGCAAGGTCATGGAGAAGATGCTGGGAGACCGGGTAGGCAGGCTGGACACGCTGATGCCGCCGACGGAGTAGGGCCCGCCCTGGCTCCGCGGTGTTCCGCGCGAGCACCGGCAGGGGCGGGCGATCGAAAGCGGACCCGTGACGATTCGACACCGCGTTTCTGGCATCCGAACATTCAAGCATGGGGAGGCAGCGGGGCGGCGTCGTGGCGCGCGAGCTTCACATCTGTTGCGTTGGAGCAACGGTCTGCACGCCCGCACACCCGAACGCATGCATCGACACCGGCGAAACGCAGCATCCGCGCGACTGCATGGGCATGGCATGGGCGCTGCACAACCGTCGTACGCAACGCCGCAACGCATGGCGGACTGCGGAGTCCAGATCGATCGGGATCGACGTGCTCGGCGGGGTTGGCAGAACCCGCCGCGCGGCGAGCCTGGCGCTGGGTCCGGAACATGCTAGCCAAACAGAGGAGGCTTCATCATGCGCATCGGTCTTGTCTTCTGTTGCACGGCCCTGTTGAGCGGATACGCGGCGGCTGCTGTTGCGCAGACGCCCCCTGATGGGGAGACACCGGCAGCCCGTCCACCGGCGGTCGCGGGGCCATCCTCCACGCCGACTGGTTCCCCGGCGACGGCGCCATCCGCGTCACCGACCGTGCCCCCAGCAGCACCACCCGCTGTGCCGGGCGCCTATCGCTGCACCCTCGGTGACCACAGCGGCGTGGATCCGGACAGCGCGGCGACTGCCGCGAGCATCGTGTGTGCGGAGGTCGCGGCGCGCGGCCCGCAAGCCGGCGCGACCTATGTCGTCTATCTGCGTCGCCTCGGGCGGAGCGGGGTGCTCGCGCTCGAGCAGCGCGACAGTGCGGGCAATCTGGTCGGACAGCGGCAGGTGACCCTGCAGAGCATCGAGGAGACGACCGTAGCAGCGCCGAGGCTGGCGGATGCGCTGCTCAAGGGCGTGCCGATCGAAGGTACGCAGCGTGTCGACAATTTGCTCGAGCAGGAGACGAGGGAGCAGAAGCGCAAGTGGGGCGCCACATACTGGGGACCTGGTATCGGCGGCACTGCTCTCCCAGGGGGCGTGCGCCTGGTCGCCCCGACCTTCGTGCTGGCCGTGTACCACGAGACGGACGATGTGGCCGTCGGAGGCGATCTGGTCGCAAGCAAACAGGAGAGCCACAACGACGACGGCAAGGATGCGTCGTTCACTGCGCTGTCGGTGGGCGGCAGGTACTTCCTGTCGGATGGCGACCTGACCCCATTTGTCGGCGGCGGATCCTCGTGGTCATGGGTGTCGTTGTCCGACGGAGACTGGCACGGCGAGGCCGATGGCTTCAGCCTCCATGCGGAGGCCGGCATCGAGGCGCTCCGGATGTACAAGACGCGCCTCGTGGTGGGCGTTCGCGCGACGCTGCCGGTCTATCGGGTGGAGCCGGAGCGGTTGTACTCGTGGACGCCGGGCAGCTCGGAGCCGACGGTGGTGCAGCAGGACAAGAAGTACGTGGTTCCTGTGACGCTCTCGGCGACGCTGATGTTCTGATGCGGCTCACCCGGCATCCTTCTGCAGCTCGCCGCCGCACTTGGGGCACTTGCGCTGGTACTTGCTGGCGATTCCCTTCCAACCGCACGCGCTGCACCACGCGCGGACGTTCAACCGGTCGTCGACGTCTTTTTTCCTGAACAGGCTCTGCAGGATCATCAGGGTGACCAGTAGCCCGATGGCGCCGAACACCAGGTGCCACACCTGGATGCCTGCCAGTAGTTCGGTGGTCATCAAGTCCATGGGGAACGCCTCGCAGCCAGCGCGCGTACTGTAGCGCAGCACGGACGAGCGTGGAACGCACCTGGCAGGGCGTCACCACGCGTTGAGTCGCAGCGGCGCCCTTGCTAATGTGGCCGGGGTGAACGATCCGGTTCGCGCGCCTGCCAACCCCTGGCTCAGCACCGTGGTTGCGGCGATGGTGTGGGCGTCTGGCTCCGATTGCGGTGGAGTTGCCTGCGATGGCTGCCCGTGCTGCGCGGATGCCTCCAGCAACCATGCACCGTCCGTGTCGGCCTCTGCTCCCGCCCCGGCTCCGCACGCGCCGGTGCCCGACGTTTGCCATCCCAACCCCGAGCCCGTCCCGCCTGGGAAAGGCGTCAACCTGGGTGTCGCTGCCTACCCGCCGGAAACCTGCATGCGCGACGCCGCGATGTTCACCTGGCAGGTACCGACGCTCGACCCGCGCGGCTACCGCATGGGCTACGCGCTGTCGTCTGCTGAAGCTGCCGCCTCCCGCGAAGCGCATCGCAGCTATGCGACAGAGCGCGGCGCCCGATGGGTGTCCAAGAACCAATGGAGCTGGTCACCGGATCCGGCCTGTCACGACCCTTGGCAGTGTGTCTACGAGGCACTGGCCTTGCGGAACCGCGATCTCGTACAGCCCATGACGGACAGGATCAGGGAACGCGCGCTCTCGGCGCACCTGACGACGACACAAGCCGCGGCGCTCGTCTTGCGATTCGTGCAGACGATACCCTACGAGCGATTTGTCGATGCCGCGGAGCCGTTCGGGATTCGGCCGCCGGCGCTGGTGGCCAGACAGAAGGGCGGCGATTGCGACTCAAAGGCGCTGCTCGGACTGCTGCTTCTGCAGGGGCTCGGCATCGACTCGGTGCTGATCGTCTCCGCTGCGCACGCGCACGCGATGCTGGGCATCGCGGTTCCCTCGGCCGGCAGGTCGTTCACCTACCGAGGAAGGAAGTATGCCTACGGAGAATGCGCGTCGGACACCGCGCCGCTCGGCTACCTGGAGCCCGAATTCCTGCGACCGAACGATTGGCAGGTCGTCGAAATAGCCTCCCCCGCCTCGGCCCGGTGAAGCCTTTCGGCAAGCATCCCGATGAGCTGGTCGCAATCCGCGCGCAGGCCCTGTCGATGAACCGGTCCCCTGGAGACGGCACAGCCCGTCGCCGTGCGGAGCGGCTTGCGATGCGTAGTGGCCGTTGACGCTGCGCGCGGTTCGCGCCGCACATCGGACCTGCGCCGACGGTTGTCCACCGCGCGCTTGCGCACGCGGCAACCGACGGTGCCGGGCCGGCGCCTGGTCCTGGTGGGGCCGGTCCCGCTTGTCCGGCTCATCTGTGCGCCGGGGGCAAGTGCGAATGCCCGGTGCGACGAAATAGCGCGCGGAGCGACCGTTGGTGTGCCAGGATGCGCGCCATGTGGATCCGTGGCACTTCGCTGCACGCAGCGTTTCTGACGATCATCGCGGTGGTCTGGGGGTGCGAATCCGGAGGGCAGTCGTCGCGGAAGCGGCCGGAAAACGAGCCGGTGGTCGCGTCCGCGAACGCGACGACGGCGGGCCGCTCGACGGCGCCAACGGCAGGCAAGGCGGAAGACTGGAATGACAGCCAGATCCAATGGATGGGGTACGACGAAGGCTTGGCGGCGGCCAAGGCACAGCACAAGCCGGTTTGCCTGATTTTCTACACGGAGTGGTGCCCGCACTGCCGCAACTACCGCACCGTGTTCCAGGCGCCGGCTGTCGTGGAGAAGGCCAGGCAATTCGTCATGATCCGCCTCGACAAGGACAAGAACAGGGCCCTCAGCGCGAAGTATGCACCCGACGGGGAGTACATCCCGCGCACGCTGTTTCTTGCCTCGGACGGGACCATCGATGACAGCATCCACGCACCGAGGGAGCAATACAGGTATTTCTATGACGAGGGCAACCCGGGCAGCCTGCTCGCGGGGATGGACGAAGCGTTGCGCAAGCTGCGGTAAGAAGTCGCGACCTGATGGACCGGCGGCGGGTCATGGCCGCTGACGGCTCGGCGGCAGGGCAAGAGTCGGCGTGACCGTCGCCAGACAGGCGGTCGGCCATCGCAGGTGCGATGGGAGAGCGTCTGACCGCTACTTCGTCGACGGGGGACGGACGGCGGAAGGCGACGGAGCGGGTGCAGAGCCGGACGCGCCCGCAGGGGCGCCGGTTCGGATACGGGCCCAGGTGCCATCGGGCTGGCGCATGAAGAGGAAGCTGTCTTCGTCGCTGGGTTTTTCACCGGGCGCGGGGAGGTCGGCACCGTAGGAGATGACGATGACCTGCACGCCGGCCTCCTCGGCGTCATCCTTCATGCGTCGGAAGATGTCGCGAGCGGCAAGCTCCTTTCCCTCGGAGTCGAGGCGATCGCCGCTAAAGCGCACGGCCAGGCCGGTCTGCCCTCCGAGCATGATGGGCACGGCCTCTTCGACACGGTACCCGGCGCCGCCGGAGGCGGCCGGGGGCGGCATGCCGCGAGAGCCGCCGACGGTGAGCAAGGGGCGGTTCGAGGACGCCGGTGCCGAGTCGCGGGTCGGTGGCGAGATGGCGCGGACGGCAGCGGCGACGGCGATGATGGTGACGAGGCTACCGCCGGCCACGTAGAGGGAGGCGTTGGTTCCAGGTGTCATGGGAGGCTCGAAGGTGGACATCGCAGCACGGACGCGGGTCGCGTGCAAGCGGCGACGGGATGTGGTTTGGTCAGGCCACGCGACGACTATGGCGCGGAGGGCTTGGGGGGAGCCGGAACGCGTGGTGGGACGGGCGGGCGCGCAGCGGAACCGGAGGCCGCGGGCGCGGAGCCTGCGGGAGAGGCTGAGGCAGAGGCCGAGGCCGCGGGGAGGGGCTGGCCCGGGATACCGAAAACGAGACGGCCGAAGCGGGAAGCCCGGTGGAAGTTGCCCTGGCCGAGGATGGGGGACCAGGCGACACCGGAGTTGTTCTTCATTGCGTAGAAGTTGAAGCGCCACTGGTCGCCGGGCTTGGGCGGCTTCTGCGCGGCTTTCTGGAAGGAGTCCCAGGGGATGGCCGCCTCGACCGTGTACCCCTCGGCGCCGTTGGGCTTGTCTAGCTCGCCATCCACCACGACGGCCGACTTGACCTTCGAAGCCCACTCCATGTGCCCGAACACGTTCTTGGAGTCGTCCTTCGGCTTGTTGTAGTCGTCGTACTGCGTGTCGAACACGAGATTCTGCGGGTTGATCTGGATCTCGTAGTAGTCCTTGTTGTCGCCGTCACCGTCGGGATCAACCATAATCTCTACGGTATCCTTTTCCCAAAGGTGAGGATCCTTGGCGTCCTTCGGCCAGCCGCCTACGACGTGCTTGCTCTTGACCTCGAATGCCACGTAAAGGCTCTTGTCATCCCAGAGGATCCTGGCCGATCCCTGGACGGGGAACGACGCGTTCGGCTCGCCGCTCCCCACGTCCACAAAAGGGCCGGTGACGGCCGCTTTCTTCCAAGCCTGTTCGTCGAGCTTGCCGTCGATGGTGATGGTTTCCTTGTCAGCGAGCTTGTCGACGCGGAGCGTCTTGATCTGGGTGAGGTTGGGCTTGGGCTTGGGGGCGATTCCGGTCTTGACATGGGCGACAATCGCGCGACTTTCGTTGTCGTGCGGGCCCGTGGTGATCTTGAGGCGCGATTCGCCCTTCCAGATGCCCGTGACGATGGTCACCTCGGGGGTGGTCATGTTGTCGGGCAGGCGGAACGTCTGCTCGTCTACATACACTTTGCCCTTTTCCCAGAACGACGGTGCCATGGCCTGGTGGGTGTCGACCCAGGCGCGCAGCGGTCCGACGTTGTCGATATTGAGGAGGCGGTTGCCGGCTGCGTCGAGCACATGGGTGAAAAGCCCCCAGCCTTCCTCGAACTTCTCCGTACACTGCCAGTACATGGTCAGCTTGATCTCGGCGCCATTGCCCGCGTTGCCTTCCGGGCTGATCGCGTAGCCGAGCAGTTTGGCTTTCCCCTCGAAGTCTGCGTCGAGCCGGTGCGGGATATTCGCCGGAGGCGCGTCGAGGATGTATTGCTTGAGGGCTTCCTTGTCGACCGTGGCGGACTTCGATCCGCCGACACATCCCAGCCCTAGAACCGCCGCGGTCAGCACCGCGAGCGCCAACTTGCCGGATCGTGCTGCCATCATTCGTCTCCCCTTCAAGAGCAGGGCGGCGCCACGGGCGCCACAAAGGTGTTCCTTCACTTGCGCGACTTCTTTCGCGCGTCACGCTCACGCTTGCGCTGCGCTTTCTTCGCGTTCTTCTCCGACTTGCTCAGGGGCCTCATCTTCGTGAGGCTGTCGCGCTCACCGCTATCGGCCGTCATCGAGGGCCCCATGCCGGGCAGGCCCATGCCGGGCAGGCCCATGCCGGGCAGGCCGCCCATGCCACCCAGCAATTCGCCGAGGTTGGGCATGCCGGCCCCGGCCATCGCCTTCTTGAGCTTGCGGGCGGCAGCCACCTGCTTGAGCCCGGGGATCTTCCCGAGCAGCCCCAGGTTCCCCGACAACGACGTCATCATCTGCCGCATGAACAGGAACTTCTGCACGAGCTCCTGAACACCGACCTCGGGTTGTCCCGACCCCTTCGAGATGCGCTTGACCCGCGAAGGCTCCCGCACGAGCACGTACGGGTCTGCCTTCTCGCCGGGGGTCATCGATTGGATCATGGCCTCGATACGCACCAGCTCCCGGTCATCGAGATTGACCCCTTCGGGAAGCCCGCCCGGGAAGATGGGCATCTTGTCGACCAGATCGCGCAGCGACCCCATCTTCTGGATGGTGCGGACCTGCTCGAGGAAGTCGTCGAACGTGAACTGGCCCTGCATTATCTTGAGGGCCTTTTCGGTGGCTTCCTTCTTGTCGACCACCTCCTCGAAGTCCTGCATCAGCCCGACGACGTCGCCGAAGCCGAGGATGCGGCTCGCCATGCCGTCAGCGCGGAAGGGCTCGAAGCGGTCGGTGCCTTCGCCGACGCCGGTGAACATGACGGGCGCCCCCGTGACTTCTTTGATCGACAGCGCCGCGCCGCCCCGCGCGTCGCCATCGAGCTTGGTCAGCACCACACCGGTGATCTGCAGCTTTTCGTGGAACGCCTTCGCCGTCTTGACCGCGTCCTGGCCGATCATCGCGTCGACCACGAGGTAGATGTTCTCCGGCCACACGTTGGCCTTGATCTCATCGAGCTCGGCCATGAGCGCTTCGTCGATGGCGAGACGACCGGCCGTGTCGAAGATGACCACGTCGTGCCCCTTGCGCTTGGCCTCGTCGACCGCTGCCGCGCAGATCTCGACCGGAGACTTCGGCAGGTTGAAGACCGGCACGTTGATCTGACGCCCCAGGATCTGAAGCTGCTCCACGGCGGCAGGACGCTGCATGTCCGCGGCGACGAGCAAGGGTTTCTTGCCTTCTCGCTGCAACCAGCGCGCGAGCTTCGCGGCCGAGGTCGTCTTGCCGGAGCCCTGCAGGCCCACCATCATGATGCCGGTGGGCCCGCTTGGGGCGAACGTGATGGGCTCCCCGTCGAAGCGCATCATCCGCACGAGCTCGTCGTGGCAGAGCTTGATGAACTGGTCGCTGGCCGAAACCTCGTGCGCTTCGCCTTCCACCTTGACGCGGGTTCGCACGGTCTGACCGAGCGCGCTCTCCTTGACTCTGGCAAGGAACGACTTGACCACGCCCAGGTCGACGTCGGCCTCGAGCAGGCTCAGGCGCACTTCCCGCAGGGCGGGATCGATGTTGGCTTCGGTCAGCTCGGTGAGCCCGGCCAGGCGGTTGCGCGCCTGCCGGAAACCTTTGGTGAGTGCTTCGAACATAGGGTTTCCTGAGGTAGGGAGCTTCTAGCACGTCCCGACGGGGCCGGGGAGCCCTTGCAAGCTGCAAGCGAAACGCGAGCCTCCCTGCCAGCCGGACCAACCGGCGCCGATCCGGCGGTGTCGGCGGACGCCGTGCACGTGCACGGACGCCATGGTCCTTCCGGGGAGCGTGCGGTCGCCGTGCCGAGCGCTCCACACGCGAGCCGCCAGGAGAGCAGATCCGACGGGCCGCACCGAGGCGGTGGCGTCGCCGCGATCGCGATGGTCGGCGCACGGAAGTCGCCCAGTGGCCCCAGGCTTGTTGCGCGTGACCAAGGAGGGAAACGTGGCGCGGTGCCCCGTTCACGCGGAACGCGAGAGCATGCTACAGGGGCTGCATGGTCGACTACGAACCAAAGCAGTGGTTTCGCATCGCCCTGTCGCTGCGCGGATCGGTGCTCCCGCGGCTGCTGTGGCGAACCATCCTCGTAGCCATCATCGGCGCGGCGGCGGCGTTTCTGCACGACCGGTTCGGATTCAAGATCCCGCCCATCGCGCACACCATGATCGGCGTGGCCCTCGGCCTGCTGCTCGTGTTCCGGACCAACACCTCGTACGACCGGTACTGGGAAGGCCGCAAGCTGATCGGCGCCATGCTCAACAGATGCCGCGACCTGGTCCGGCAAGCCGGTTGCTTCGTGCGCGATCACGACGATCCGACCGTCGCGCTGCTCGAGGATCTCCGACGCTACGTGGTGGCGTTCTACGCGACGGCGATGCAGGGGTTGCGCGGCGAGCGAGACCTAGCCGCGCTGGGGTCGCTGCTGACCGAAGCGGAGAGACATCAGCTCGAGCCGTATCAGGGTCGGGCGCCGGTCATCGCGGCGAGGATGACGCGGCGGGTGGCCGATCTGCATCGAAACGGCAAGATAGGCGACACGATGCTGCTGGCTCTCGACGGCAACATCACGGCGCTGGTGGACTGCCTGGGCGGATGCGAGCGGATCGCGAGAACCCCGGTGCCGTTCGCCTACGCACACCACATCAAGACGTTCGTGCTGCTGTTCTGCTTCACGGTGCCGTTCGCGATGGTGGATGCTTTGAAGTGGCACACGCCGCTGGCGAGCGCCGTGCTGGGCTTCGCATTGATGGGCATCGACGAGATCGGGGTGGAGATCGAGGATCCGTTCGGCTACGACGCCAACGACCTGCCGATCGATCGGATCCGGGCGACGATCGACCAGAGCACACGCGAGATCCTGGATGACGCGCGCAAAGGCGCGTGAGGCCGGGTCGGGACGCCGGCGTATCCCGGGCACCGAGGGCGAAGCATCGGCTCAGACCTTGTGGGCGACCCGCAGCGAAGCGATCTTTTCGTCGCACAGGGGCATCCGTGCGTTCGCCTCCTCGATCTCGACGTTCATCTCGAGCAAGCGTATGCCCAGGGCGGTCGAGTCGTGCGTACCAGCGTCCGGAGCGGATCCATCGAGGGAAGCGTGGAGGCTGGCACCGAGCTCCATGCCCCGGACGTGATGGCGGAAGGCGTCGATGCAAGCGTCGCGGGCGGCGCAGACGTCGGGGAACGAGCAGGGCATCGAGGCGAGTCGGTCGAGAGGAGCGCGCTTGGCGTGATTGGGAGCGTCACGCAGGTCGGAGGCGAGACGGACGAGGTTGGCGGCCTCGTCGCGGGCGGGATCGCCCTTGCAGGACACGACGACGAGGATCGCGAGGAGAGAGGGGATGCCGCGCGAGGGGGCAGGGTGGGCGATCATTCGTGAGGGGCGAAGGCTGCGGTTGCTGGAAGGATGCCGCGCGGGCTGCCGATGACTCGACGTGAGCATTGTATCCTGTCGCGGAAGTTGGTACTCGCGCGCCATGAGCCTGAAAGAAGATGCACTTCGATACCATGCGGAAGGGCGCCCCGGAAAGATCGAGATCGCCCTGACCAAACCCTGTTCCTCCCAGCGAGACCTGTCGCTCGCGTACACACCAGGTGTCGCGGAACCATGCCTCGAGATCGCCCGCGATCCGAGCAAGGTCTTCGACTACACGGCCAAGGGCAACCTCGTGGCCGTGATCTCGAACGGCACGGCGGTGCTGGGCCTGGGCGACATCGGCGCGCTCGCGGGCAAGCCCGTGATGGAGGGCAAGGGTGTCCTGTTCAAGCGATTCGCGGACATCGACGTGTTCGACATCGAGGTCAACGAGAAGGATCCGAAGCGGTTCATCGAGGTGGTGGCGGCGTTGGAGCCGACCTTTGGTGGCGTGAACCTGGAGGACATCAAGGCGCCCGAGTGCTTCGAGATCGAGCAGACGCTCAAAGAGCGGATGCAGATCCCGGTATTCCACGACGATCAGCACGGCACGGCAATCATCAGCGCCGCGGGCCTCGTCAACGCGTTGGAGATCCAGAACAAGAAGATCGACGAGGTCAAGATTGTGGTTTCGGGCGCCGGCGCGTCGGCGATCGCGTGCTGCAACCTCTGGGTACGACTCGGCGTCCGTCGCGAGAACATCATCATGTGCGACTCCAAGGGCGTGCTGAACGAGGAGCGGCGCGGCAAGGTCGACGCAACGAAGGAAGCGTACATCGTCGACACCAAGGCACGTACGCTCACCGACGCGCTCAAGGGGGCAGACGTATTCCTTGGGTTGTCGAAGGGCAACCTGCTTTCGCCTGAGGATCTGCGCAAGATGGCGCCGAGGGCGATCATCTTCGCGCTGGCGAACCCGGATCCGGAAGTGCCGTACCCGATGGCGAAGGCCACCTTGCCCGACGCCATCGTGGCGACGGGTCGCAGCGACTACCCGAACCAGGTGAACAACGTGCTCGGCTTCCCGTTCATCTTCCGCGGCGCACTCGACGTGGGGGCGCGAAGCATCACGGAGGACATGAAGATTGCAGCGTCCAAGGCGCTGGCGGCGCTGGCCCGTGAGCCGGTGCCCGAGGCGGTGCAGGCCGCGTACGGCAATGCCGACCTGAGGTTCGGGCCGGACTACATCATTCCCAAGCCGCTCGATGAGCGAGTTCTCTTGTGGGAAGCGCCGGCGGTAGCCATGGCCGCCATCGAGGGCGGTGTCGCGCGGCGCAAGATCGATTTGGAGGAATACAAGGCCGCCCTCGAGCAGCGACTCGGCGCCTCGCGCGGGTTCATCCGCCAGTTCACCCAGATGGTCAAGCGCTCGAAGAAGACGATCGTCTTCCCCGAGGCGGACGACCTCCGCATCCTTCGCGCATGCCGTATCCTCGCGGATGAAGGCATCGTGAATCCGGCGCTGGTGGGCTTCCCCGACGTCATCCGAAAGAGCGCGGAGGAAGCGGGCGTGAGTCTCGAGGGCGTGGAGGTCGTGGACATCAACACCCGCGGCGCACAGCTTGAAGAGGATGCTCGGCTGCTATTGCAGGCACGAGGGCGGCGCGGCATGACCGCCACCCGGGCCCGCCAGCTTCTGACCACGGACCCGACGACCGTGGCGATGATGATGGTGCGGCGAGGCGTGGTCGATGGCGCGGTGGCTGGCATCCACCACGGCTATCCGGAGACGATCCGGATGGCGCTCAAGCTCATCGGCCTCGCGGACGGCGTTCATACGGCAGCCGGCGTGCACATCCTGGTGCCGCCCAAAGGCGGGCCGCTGTTCTTCGCCGATACCAGCGTCAACATCGCGCCCGACGGCCCGCAGATCGCACAGATCGCGATCATGACGGCGCGTTTCGTGCGCGAGCTCGGCATCGAGCCGAAGGTGGCGCTCATCTCGTTCTCCAACCTGGGCGGCTCGCCGCACCCCTATGCTCGCAAGGTGGCCGAGGCAGCGCGCATCGTACGCGAGCGCGAGCCCGAGCTCGAGTGCGACGGCGAGATCCAGGCGCAGGTCGCCCTCGATGTGGCCCTGCGCGAGAAGTACTGGCCGCACTGCACGCTCAAGGGCGTTCCCAACGTGTTCGTGCTGCAGAGCCTCGGCGCCGCCAACAGCGTGTACCAGTTCCTCTCCCGCCTCGCGAACTTCGACGAGATCGGCCCCGTGCTGCTCGGGCTCCGCAAGCCCGTCACGGTGTTGTCGCCCCGCGCGCCGATCAATCGTATCGTTCAGATGGCAGCCACGACCGCGCTGCATGCCATCAAAGGGTCGAACTGGGCTAGCGCGTCCATTGTCCCCCCCGCAATGTAGACGCCCTGCACCGCCCGATCGCCCCTCACGCCGCCGCGGTTTCCAGTCGCGTGCGCACCGCCTGGTCCCCCTTCACCACCGAACGTCGCTGATCTGCCTGCAACCTGCGGCCGAGCGTCGGCGCTTCACGTCTGCGTCACCCGGAAAGATCCCCGCCCGGAGACGCACGGTACGGCGCCGCCATGTCGCGCGTCAGCCAGGTCACGAGCAGGTGCAAGATCAGGTCGGATTCGCGCGGCACGCTGAGGGTCGGCTCCGGCTGCCCGGCACCGCGCACGGCCACATTGCGTGAGACAGGCATCTCGCCCAGCGCAAAGCGGTCATCGAACCGGGCCCTGGTCGCGCGGGCACGCACCAGGGCGAGCACCTTGTCGAAGTTCTCGCGGCTGGTCGCCGCCATCCGGTCGCCCAGGCCGACATATCGGGCGTCGCGTTCCCGCATGCACCAGGGCGGTCTCCCTTCTCGCAGGAACAGGTACATCGCATGCTCCAGGTCGTGTTCATGGTTGGTGCGGTCCCGGTCGACGGTCACAGCTCCGCCCCTTGTCGTGGGCAGCACCACGCGTTCCCGCGTCCTTCGCTCCACATCCGTGCGCTGTACGACGTGGATGATGGCGCGGATGTCTTGCCACCCGACGCTGTTGCTCTCGGGACCATCGGCGCTGATGCCGAGGTCGTCGAGAAGGAATCGGCGCACCCGAACCATGGAAGCGGAAGGGACGACCTCGGACGAATGGCAAGCCAGCGCGCCATGACCGAGCCTGACCATCTCGCCGAGAACGGAGCTGGCGTGGTGCATGGAATCGCTGCGGAACACGACGCGCGGCAGAAGCCCCTTGAGCCACAGGCGCACGTCGTACGCCGAGGCACCGAGCAACGAGGCGAGCGGGGCCGCGTCGGTCGCCGGGTCTCCTTCGAAGTGAGCGAGGGCGACGACGTACATGGCCGCCAGCCTAGCTGCATCGGCTCAATCGAGCACCCAGATCTCACCGAGCTTGGGATCGTCGATGCGGACGAACGATGCTGCGCCGCCGACCCTTCGGTACATGGCGCGCGTGATCCGAAGGGTCGCCTCGATGGTGTTGAGCTTGGTGAGATAGGCCATCTCGCGAAGCGTCATCCCTGCCGCCGTCGTCGAAGCTACGTCGCCGACGACCCGCCCCACGAGGGCCGGCCCGCACGCCATGCCCACGCGCATGCGGAAGTGAAGGTCGTGCGCGCGGTTGAAGTCGTCCAGCGCCTTGCGCATGGACAGGGCGGCCGCGAGGGCTCGGCTCGCGTGGTCCGGATGAGCCTCGGGATAGCCGAACAGCGCGGTCACCTTGTCGGCCACGTTGCGATCGAACGTGCCCCCGTGAGGCCGGATCGTGGTGGTCACGAGCCTGAGCCAGCTCTCGAGCACGAACGCCGCTCGATCCGGGAGCATGTCCTGCGCCACGGACTGGCTGAACCCGCGCAGCTCGAAGCACACGGCTGTGATGTCCTGCTCGCGAAACACCGACAGCGCCGGCGCCGCCCGGTCGATGGGCTGGGTCGTCAGCATCGTGGCCGCCAAGGGCGACACCTCCGACCCGGGTGTGACGGCGTCGACGATGGCACGAAGAGCCTGCTCCACCTCCGCACCGTCTCTCGGTCGCAACGCCGGGTCCTTCGCGAGCATGCGATCGACGAGCTCGACAAGGGGAAGAGGGAACCGCACCGGATCGAGCCGCGGAGGCGGGTCATTGACGTGCTTCATCAGCAGCGAGATCGCGGTGTCGGCCGTGAACGGGACGCGGGCCGTGAGCAGCTCGAAGGCCACGATGCCCAGCGCGTACACATCGCTCGCGGGGGACACCTGCCCGCCGGTGATCTGCTCCGGGCTCATGTAGGCGGGCGTGCCAACCATCTGCCCCGCCCGCGTCAGGGCCACCTGGTTGTCCAGACGCTTGGCGATGCCGAAGTCACCCACGACGATGCGGCCCGACTTCTCGACGAGGATGTTGCCGGGCTTGACGTCGCGATGCACGACCCCCGCAGCGTGGGCGTGGCCAAGCGCGGAAGCGACTGCGGTCAGGATCGCAAGCGCGCGATCCATCGAGATGCGCTCGGTGGCGAGGAGCTGGTCGAGCGCGACACCGTCGACGTATTCGAGGGCGAGGTAGAGCTGGTCGTCGAAGCGCCCCAGGCGGTAGACCCTCATGATGCAGGGGTGCGCGAGCTGGGCGACAGCGCGGGCCTCCTCGGTGAAACGCGCGCTGGCCTCGAGCTGACGGGCATGATGTGCGTTGAGGATCTTCAGGGCAACCCGCCGGTCCAGGGGACGCTCGATCGCCTCGTAGACCACACCCATCGCTCCGCGGCCAATCTCCCGGACAATCTCGAAGTCGTCAATCCGTTGCATAGAGGTGCTCCCGGACGTGAACACCGATCGCGGCCCGACAGTACAGGTCATCGCGTGGCGAGAATCAATGGTCACGTCGGCGACGCTGCAGGGCCTCATGCCCAGCAATCGGCCTCGCAACACGATCCGTTGCGAGCAAAGGCAGGATGCGCGCAGGCAGGGTCAGACGCTGCCGATCACCGGACGGCCCCGGGGGTGGCCGGCGGCCCTTCAGGTCCCCAGAACACCGGATCGTCCAAACCGACCTCGGCAAGCTGAGGCACGACCTTGTCCTTCGGCCCCACCACCACCACCGTCGCCTTGGATGCGTCCACGTGCGCCTTGGCCTGCTCCGCCAGCAGCTCCAGACTCGCTGCTTGCCGCACTACGCTCGCCTTGACGTCGAACGACGGGTCCAGCCCCAACGAGAAAAGCTGCGCGAGGCGCTGGCTGGTGTCACCGACGGTCTCGTAGGTCTGAATCAGGTCGGCCCGGTCCTGGGCCTTGACCTTCGACAGCTCTTCTTCGGTCATGCCTCGCGCCGCCATGTTTTCGAGCTCGCCGAGCATCTCCTTCAGGGCCTTGCCGGTAACCTCCACGAACACCGAGGACCTGGCGACGAACGCACCCTGGCCGCGGGGATGGGTGAACGCCGTGAATGCCCCGTAGGTCCAATGCTTGTCTTCGCGCAGATTCTGGTTGAGCCGTGAGGTGAACGACCCACCCAGCGCCGTATTGACCAGGTCCAGCAGCGGAGCCTCGGGGCTGCCCGCCGAGACTCCGTCGCGAACGACCGCGATCACCGACTGCGGCGCGTCAGCCCGGTCGACCACGATCAGCCGGGGACGTCGCGCCGCAGGCACGAGCGAAGAGAGGTCGGGTGCCGAGGGCGCAGGCTTCGCGCTGGCCTTCCAGCTTTCAAGGGTGGCCGCCAAGGCAGATTCCACCTCGGCGCGGGTCACATCCCCCACGACGACCGCCACCGCGCGGTCCGGGCGCCACTGGCTCGCGTGGAACGTTTTGACGTCCGCGAGCTTCACCTTCCTCGCATCCGCCGCGTATCCATCCCTCGGGTGTCCGTAGGGTGTCCGCGCACCGTACAGAGCAGCACCGATCACCACCCGGGCAACCTCGTCGGGGTCGTCTTGACGCTGCTCCAGCCCGTTGATCCACAGATCCGATACACGCTTGAAATCCCGGGCCTCCATGCGCGGTCGCGCCACGACGTCGGACAGGATCCGAATGGCTCTGGGGAAGTTGCCCTTCAAGACGGTCATCGACACCGTGCTCGCGTCCATGCCGGTTTCGATCGACAGGGATGTCCCCAGATCGTTGATGGCCGCGGACAGCGCAATGGCGTCCAGGTCTCCCGCTCCCTCGTCGAGCATGTCGGCCGTCAGATGCGCAAGCCCCGGCCGGTCGGGAGGGTCCGACGCAGCCCCCGCGGGCAACGCAATCGTCACCGAAACGAGCGGCAGCGCGTGTCGCTCCACGAGCCACACGGTGACCGCGTTCGCGGTCTTGAACACGACGGGCGGCGGCACGCGAACGTCTCTGGAGGCGCCGAGCACGGGACGCGGTCCGAGGTGATCGATCTCCTGCGATGCGGGTTTGGGGGCGGACGCAACCGGAGCAGGCGGCGGACTTGTCCCAACGATGGCCGCACCACCGCACGCGGACAACGCGGACAGGCAGAGCGCCCCCAACGCAAGCCGGAACGCGACGGTCCTCATCGGGCACCTCCCTCGCCTGCCGCCTTTTCCTTTGGCACAATGTGCAAGACCACGCGGGCGTCGAGCCGCACGGTGGACTGCACCGCATGCTGGAGCGTGGCCGGCGTGACTGCCCGATAGCGCTGCAGGTCGCGCTCGGCATAGCCTGGATCCCCCTTCGTGGCCTGGTACAGATTCAACACCATCGCCCGCTCGACCAACGATTCGAGCCGCTGCACGAACTGCGTTTCGAACTGGTTCTTGGCCCGTGCAAGCTCCTGCTCCGGTACCGGGTCCGACGCAAGCTTCCGCAGCTCGGCGTCGATCGCGGTTTCCATCTGCTCGAGCGTGACGCCAGGCCGCGCGATCGCCTCGACCTCGAAGTCAGAGCCGCCATCGCGAGAGTTCTGGGCGACTTTCACCTCCTGGGCCAGGTCATGGTCGTAGACCAGCGCCTTGAACAGCCGGCTGGACTTGCCCTCATCGAGGATGACCCGCGCGAGGTCGAGCTCGGCGTCACCCGGAGCGTAGCGGTCAGGGCTCGGCCAGGCCATCACCACCTTGGGGAGCTGCACGTTGTCCTGGATGGTCTCACGCACCACGCGATCGAGCCGCGCGGGTGTGATGGGTGGCGGCTGGGGCGGTGCCTGCGCGGGAATCCAGCCGAACGATCGTTCGACGAGCACACGTGTCTGCGCCGGGTCGAAGTCCCCGGCCACCACCACCGAAGCATTCGTGGGAACGTACCAGCGACCGAAGAAGGTCTTGACGTCATCGACCGTGGCGGCCTGCAGATCCTCATGCGACCCGATGACCGGGTGGTGATAGGGGCTGTCCGGCGGAAAGAGCAGCTCGGGCAGACGAAGCTCCACCTTGCCGTAGGGCTGATTCTCAGAGGTCTGGCGACGCTCGTTGCGCACGACGTCCCGCTGGGCGTCGAGCTTGTCGAGCGTCATCTCGTGGCCGAGGGCGCTCATCCTGTCGGCTTCGAGCCAGAGCAGCAGGGGCAGGGCGTGGGCGGGCGCGACATCGAAGTAGTCGGTGTGGTCTTCGCTGGTCCACGCATTGTTCCAGCCGCCTTCCTTTTCCATCCAAGCATCGAACATCTTCGTGGGGGCGCGGCGCGTGCCCATGAACATCAAGTGCTCGAACAGGTGCGCGAAGCCGGTGCGCCCTTTCTCCTCGTAGCGGGAGCCCACGCGGTAGACCACGTTGACGGTGACCATCGGGAGCGCGTGGTCCTCGTGCAGGATCACGGTGAGGCCGTTGGGAAGCGCGTATTTCTGGAAGGGCACGTCGAGGGCCGATGCATCGCCGGCAGAGGCGAGGAGCATCCACGACAGGGCGGAGACCAACCCGTGGCGCAGCGCAGGTCTGTTCATGGGCGCAACCTACGGCGTGTGTCCGCGGGAGACAAGCGAGGATCAGCGCGGCGGCAGCGGCTCCTCGCCGAACTTCAACGTGCCTACGAGGAGACGACGGGCCAGATGATCGAGCAGAGCAGCTTCGACGACAGGTTCACGCCGGCCTTTGCGAAGATGCGCAAGCTGTTCATGTTCGACCTCGGATCCTTCCGCTGCGAGTCGTTCGACTGCATCGCGCGCAACAACGGCACCTTCCCGTCGCCTCGTAAGGCCAACGCGAACCCGACCATCGTCGCGCCGAACGCAGCCCACCGCGGTCGCGCTCGCAACGTGGCGGGCAAGCGCGTGGGGGGAGTGGAAGCGGCAGGACCACCCGGAGCAGAGGCCGAGCTCGAAGGCAGCGGTCGTGGAAGCGCTGTTGCACGCGGCCATCGTCACGCTCGTGGTCAGCCGGGCGCTTCTGGGCGGTGCGCAAGCGGTTCGGGGCGCTGGCGGACCGGACGCCCAGGCTGCGGGGGGCTGCGGTGTTCGACGCACCATGTGCCGCGACCCACCCCACACCCGCACGCCCACGGCGGGCGCACACGCCGACTTCGGCGGCGGGCTGTGGTTCGTGGGCGCGGGTGGTCAACCGGCACGCACTGCCTCGGCTCGGTGGGAACCTGGCCAGATTGAATGCACCCCTGCCGTGGAGACCCTCTTGACTGCGGAACGACTACGCGCTCCCTCCTACTTGCCAGCCGCTTCCTTGGCCTTGCGGGCCGCAGCCAGCCGCTCCGTGATGATCTTGCGCACCTTCGGCAGATCGTAGAACACAACACCCTTGCCGGTGGCCGATTCCGCTACCTCGCGCGCGATCGCTTCCGCATGCTGGCGCGGCTTCTCCGGGATCTTCAGCAAGTCGCCCAGCTTGTCGATCGCCGCCTTCTCCGGACCGCTCACCATCCCGTCGATCCCGCTCATCCACGTGGCCACCGCGTAGATGAACAGCCGATCCTCTTTCGTCAGCTTGGACAGATCGATGTCCGAGAGCTGGATCGGGCTCTTCGTCGCGGCTTCTATCTCCTCGATCTCCTCGATGCTGAACCCCTCCTCCAGCGCCGTTCGCACGATCGCGTCGGCCTCGTCCTGATCGAGCTTGCCGTCGGCCCAGCCGATGGCAGCCAGCGCCATGAACACGTCTCTTCCCAGCCGGGCACCTGTCTCGCTCATGATCCACCCTTCCTTGGTTGAAGACGTTTCGAACCATAAGGCAAGCCCAACCCCTTGAACAGAGAGCACGCACCACCAGCCGACCGGCACGGTTGACACCCACCGGCACCCGCGCCACAGCCCGGCCGGCTCTCTTTCATGGCGCTCGTGGACGTCTTGCTGCCCGTGGGCTCGCTGCCCCTGTCGCTTCTCCAGCGCGCGGTAGCCTCCGTGCTGCACCAGTCGCTGCGCGATCTGAAGCTCATCGCCATCGATGATGGTGCAACGGCGCAATGCCTCGGATGGTTGCATGACGCGGCGGCTCGCGACCCCCGCGTGACCATCTGCGCGACCCGCTCGCCGGGCATCACGGCTGCGCTGACGACAGGGATCAGCCGGAGCGATGCCCCCTTGGTCGCCCGAATGGATGCGGACGACATCGCAACGCCCTGGCGGCTCGAGCATCAGGCCGGCCTGCTCGGGGCGCGGTCGGCCGTTGACCTGGTGGCAGCCCCGGTGTGTCTCGAAGGGGCCGCGCACGCGGGGTGGATTCGCCACGTGTGCTGGAGCAACCGCCTGCTGGACCCGGAGGATCACGCGCGGGAGCGTTTCGTGGACGCCCCCGTGGTTCACCCGACGGTGATGCTGCGCAGGCGCAAGCTCGACGAGTGGGGAGGATACCGGCAAGGTCCGTTTGCCGAGGACTACGAGCTGTGGTTGCGCGCGATGTCGCTTGGAGGACGATTCGCCAAGATCGCCGGCACCGGGCTGGTGTGGAACCGGGGTGGCGGCACGTTGACGGTCGCTGACCCGCGCTACTCGTCGTCGTCGATGATGCGCCTTCGCGGGACGTGGCTGGCTCGGGAGCTGCGCGAGCGCGCACGGGGGCGGTGCGTGATCTGGGGAGCCGGCGAAACGGGCCGAGCATGGCTTCGTGCGCTCGATCGTGAAGGGATCCGCCCCGACTCGGTCCACGACGTCGACCCGAAGAAGATGGGCCGGCTGGCGCTCGGTCATCGAGTCGCGGACGTCAGCGATCTGGGCCGGCTTCGCCCGTGGCAGTCCGGCGTGCCGGTCCTCGTGGCGGTGGCTGCTCCCGGCGCACGGTACCGAATCGGGGCGCAGCTTCGGGGATGGGGTGCGCACCCCGGGCGGGACTGGCTTCCGGTCGCGTGAGTGCCGGACGCGGCATTCGTTGCCGGGTCACCCGGAACAAGAGCGAAAAGCCGTGCAGGGCCAGCAGCCATATCCACGTCGTCCGCGCGGCGCGCGGCCAGATGTCATGCGACGCCCTGTCGGCCCGCGAGCCCGGGTGCATGGCGTCGGCCCGGGTTCTGATCCCCTACCCCTACCCTTTCCCCTGCCCGAGGTGCCGAGAACCTGGCCCACCGAAAGGACCCATGGCGATGCCCTTCGCTGGCAAGCACAAGGAGGCACCGCCATCAAGCGACCGAATGCCGCAGCTATACCTTGAACGGTCACCCGTTGAGGCTTCCGGATGCGTCAGGTCAACTTCGGGCTGGGCCTCTCAGGGCCACGGCCCCCGGTGGCCAACCTACTGCCTTCGACCGTTCGAGGTATACCTGCGCCTTGCGGGGGCGAGCTTGCCCACCGCGACCGCGGTGGCCTTGGACGAGCGTCGGGGTCGAGCACTGGACCTCGCGTTCCCTCGCGACAATGGTCGATGGTTGGCGGCAGATACGACAGCGCGAAGGCTCACCGGTACGCAAGGCGTCTGTGCATGTAGCCCCATGCTCGCTCGCCATCGCGAGACCCCAACACGTGTTGGGGTCGCTGCGCAACCCGGTGCTGGTCGAGGCGCTGTACGATCCCCATGCCTCGATGGAGGCAACGCTTCGCAACCTTTTGCAGCGTGCCGGATACGGCAGCCTCGACGAGGTACGCGCCGAGGGCGAGGCGAAAGGGCTGGCTGCCGCGGCGTGACGGCTCGTTGCCTCGGGCATGACGGTGGAGCAGGCGGCCGCAGCGCTCGACCTTGACGTAGCGCGCGTGCAGGGCGCGGTTGGCGAGCAAGGACGAGCGTAAGGCTTCGTCAATCGCCTGGCCTCAACAACGCGAGCGCGCGCTTGCGCAACGACTCGGTGTGCCCGTGCCGAGCGTGAGCAATCCAGGCCAGCACGCTGCAGCGTGCGTCATCGCGACTCACAGCTCCACGTTCCACGGACCTGAGAAGCCGATGCGCGCAGCGCTTGAATCGCCGCAGCGATTCGCCGCGCAGCCTGATCGCCACGGCAGCCTCCCGACGACGGATCGAGAAGCCCAGGCAACGAAACGGCGTGGACGTTGGCTGCACGTTGGACTTGCCCGGGTGCAGTCGGAGGCGCTGCCTTGTCGCGACGAGCCCGAGCTCGGTCCACGCTCGCCGCAGCTCGCCGCGGTCGTTGCTGAAGACCCACACGTCGTCTGTATACCGCACCCAGCGGCGCAGCCCCAGGTGCGACGCAAGCGCGTGATCGATGGGCGCCGCGTGCACGTTCGCCCAGACCTGCGAGGTCAGGTTCCCGATCGGCAGCCCGTGCGGACGCATCAACGGCGCGAGCAGGTCATCACCCGGGAAATGGAACGACACGGGCTCGACGTCGCGGCGGCGCCGCTTGCCTTTCGCGGCGCGACGCATGGCACGCAGCAGCGATTCGGTGGATGCGAGGTCGTCATCGGGAAGGCCCCGCCCGGCCGGCCGCTTGCTCCCGCACCGTGATGCGAGGCAGAGGCGGCTCGGCTCGGGTGGGAGGGAGCTGGCCAGGCCCCCTTCTCTTCGCCCGCCGCACGACTTCTGCGACGGCACAGGACGGACAGGGTGGACAGGCGGCGTCGCTCCCTCGCGTTCCGTGGAATACGAGGCTCCGGGCGTCGCCCCTTGGGCGTGTCCCGCGATGGAATCCAGGCATTCCGGGCATCGAAGAGCGCTGACCAGGCGCTCCTGCGGGAGCCTGTCTTCGGGCACAGCGGAACCGGTTGTTGTTGTTGCGGTTGCCCGGGTTGTTGTGGTTGGGAGCGGCGGCGCGCAGGTTGTTGTCGTTGTTGTTCCACGAGCCGCAACGCAGCACCCGTGCGGGTGTTTCCCCGTCCGTCCCCTCCGGCCGCTCATGCGGACACGGCCGGAGACTTGGGCGCGGTTCCACGCGCAGGGATCTGGATGCTCGCCGGCGCTCCCCCCACTGTCGGCGCTGCGCACGCGTGCCCACCCACCCCGAGCCGGCTCGCCCACCCGTCGCAGGCGAGTTCGCCTTTCGTGATCGCGTGCGGCGGAGCAGCCGTGGTCGTTGACTTTGACGTGGTCGTGGTCGTGGTCGTAGTCGTGGACCTTGACGGCGACGGCGACGTGGACTGGGACGACGTACTTTGACGACGGCGCATCTTGTACGCAACAGCCGGCCAGCAGCGGCCGATAGGATGGCATGCTGAGCTTCCAACGCCTTGACGTCTATCAGCGTGCTATCGAGTTCCTCGCCCTTGTCTACGACATCGTCGACCAGTTGCCCAAGGGCCATGGCGACCGCGCCGACCAGGTCGTTCGCGCCGCGGAGTCGGTCGTGCGGAACATTGCCGAGGGAGCGGGGCGGTGGTCGGAGGCTGACAGCAGCAAGCACTACAAGATCGCTCGTGGCGAAGCGATGGAGTGCGCTGCTTGTCTCGACGTTTTCAAGCTCCGCAAGCTCGTGGCGGCACCGCGATACGAAGAGGGCATCCGCCTGCTGGAAGGCGTGGTCGCCATGCTGACGAAGATGATGTGACCGTCAACGACGTGCCGTCCCTGTCCACGTCGCCGTCGCCGTCAAGGTTCACGTCAACGCCCACGCCCACGTCAAGGTCAACCAGGACGACCACGCTGCTACGGGTGCTGCATCACAGCGACGCGCTCGTCAGGCCGCCAGGACCTGACGTGTTCGTCGTTCCCAGCGCCCGTTGAACAGGTCTGCGCGCAACGCTGCCATCTGTGCGGCGCCATCCGCGCTCCAGCGCATTCCGTGCAGCTTCAACCTCGCGCCGGTGACACGGAAGTTCGCACTCTCCACCGTGCCACTACTCACGCGTAAGCCCCGTGCGCGATAGGTCGGGTAGTGCACTGCGCGCGGGCTTCGCCCGTGCTCGTGGACCTCACTGGACTTCGAAGACTCCGTCCAGTTTGGTTCATCCGGTCGAGGTTGTTCTCGAGATAGCCGATCAGCTTTTGCAGCTTCTCGTGTGCCTGGGCGCCGCTCGGATGCAGGAACCGCAAGGCTTGCACTACCTGCCGCGCCGCGCCCCGCTCGACTCGCTCACATTGCACGTGCGCCCATTCGCTCGCACGCGCTGTGTGCTCTCCGTACAGCGCGTGTGCCACCTCCCAGATCCGATGCTTCGCATGGTACAGGTCCAGAATCAGCAGCGTCGGAATCGGGAGCCACTCGGCCAGCGACCGAATCCACTCCGCTCCGTCGCTCAGAATAACGAGCAGCCGGCTCTGGTCGAAGCGCAGCCGCAGCATCGCCGTCCACAGCAGCACAGCAAACGGCAGCCACGCTCCCAGATACGACACGTACGTCTTGCTCAGGATACTGCCGCGCTCGGCGCTCTCCCGCACGCAGTCCTTGCCGTCGTACAGCACCGCGGTCTTCACTTCCCGTCCCACGATCCGGTAGCGACGACCCTTGCCTCCCCGCGCCTTGTCCTGCTTGGCTTGCTCGCGCCTGTGCTTGTCTTGCTCTGTCAGCTCGTCGTCGCCAAGCTCCTCGCGCGTGACGGGCACTACCCCATCCAGCTCCATGTACGCGACGTCCGGAGTTGCGCTGGGGTCGATTGCGTCCTGGGGACGAACCTGCTCAACGACGGGCAGCCCCTTTTCGTCGAACGGGTTGCATCTTCGTGCTCGTTCGTCGTCGAGCTCCAGCACGCGTTCAGCGCGTCGCTCCACCATCTGCTCGATGCCTTGGACGCTCAACTCGATTGCGCACAGGCTCGCCACGACCTTGGCCGCAAGCCCGTGCGGCACCGTTGTCGCCATCATCGTGACCGCTTCCTCGAGTCTTGGCGTGAAGTCCCCATCGCCCAGCCCTATGCCTCGCTGGGCTGGAAACTCGTATCGGTCGCACTCTTCGCAGTGGGTGCGCCGGCGTTGGCACGACAGCTCCCCGAGCGAGCTGCCCCAGTTGCGCCTGGGTCGGCCTCCGGACTGCATGACCTGAGCGCACTTGTCGCAGATGTACTTGCCCCGCATCTGCGCGTCGATGGCGTCGAGCCGCGCCTGCAGCCTGGCTTCGAGCAGGGGCCGCACGATGCGCCGTGACGCAGCCACGGCCTCGAGTTCCGCATTGAGCGCGTGCTGCGCTGGGTCCGGTGCCGCGCCAGCGTACGCAACCAGCTCCCGCAGACCAAGGGGGTAGCGTTTTGCAGGCTCTGCAACCCGTGGCCTACAAACGGGTCGAGATGCAGCAGCGCACGCTGGCTGGGCAAGCGACGGCGGTGGTGCAGATGGGCTGCGAGTTGGCCGATGCTTTGCGGACGCGGAGCGTCGAGCCATCGAGCTGATGCCGGATCAAGCGGCACGCGCTGAGCCGAACAGGCGGGGCGTGTGCGTGCGGCGGCCCAACGCACTCGGAAGGCTTCGAGCCCAAGTCGTTCGTCATGCGTTTCGGGCGCGTGCGCGTGATGCGGCGTCGGCGCGGTTGCGACGCATGGGGATCGAGCGAGCTGGCGTTCGACAAGGCGTGGTCGCTGCCCGATGGCGAATGGGCCGACGATGTGCGGGAGGCCACCGAGTGTTTGGTCTGCCGGCTCGGCTATGCCGAGGGAATCGAACAGCTCGACAAGCTCTGGGGGTGGCGCCCAAGGCCAGCAGTGCAGCCCAGCGTTGGGTGGTGCAGAACCTCAAGACCCGCGCGCCCCGTACGACACGACGCAGCCAGCCCGGCTAGCCGCACCCTTGCCGGTGCGTCGGGAAAGGGAAGGGGCAGGGGAAAGGGCAAGGCCAAGAACCTGGGCCGGCGCGGTGCACTCCGCGAGCCATGTGACATTTGACTTGTTCCGGCTTTCACCGTAGGCATCCCGGGGCATGAGCTCCGAATCGACCAGAAAAACGGTTGCCGAAATCCTTGGGGCAGGCGGTCTGCTCGGCGATGACGTCGTTGCGGCCCGACTCGACGGGCAGGTCGTCGACCTGCATACGCTCGTAGCGCCCGACGCCAGGTTGGAGCCGATCCGCATTGGCGATCCCGCGGCGCTGGACGTCATCCGTCACTCGACCGCGCATGTCATGGCGGACGCGGTCCAGAAGCTGTTTCCTGGCACGAAGGTGACGATCGGGCCTTGGATCGAAGATGGTTTCTACTACGACTTCGATCGGCCGGAGGGGACGTTCACGGAGCAGGATCTGCGCAAGATCGAGAAGGCGATGCGCGAGATCGTGAAGGCGGACTCTCCGTTCCGGCGGGAGCTGGTGTCACGCGAGGAGGCTCGTCGACGGTTCCTGGAGATGGGGGAAACCTACAAGGTCGAGATCATCGACGGCATCCCGGAGGGAGAGGAAATCTCGCTGTACACGCACGGCGCCAAGGGCAAGGAGTGGACGGATCTGTGCGCCGGCCCGCATGTACCGTCGACCAGGTTCCTGGCGGCGGTGCGCTTGACGAGCGTGGCGGGTGCGTACTGGCGCGGCGACGAGCGCAACAAGATGCTGCAGCGGATCTACGGGACGGCGTTTCCGACACAGGAGGCGCTGGACGAGCATCTGCGGCTGCTGGAGGAAGCCCGCGCGCGGGATCATCGCAAGCTCGGCAAGGAGCTGGATCTGTACATGTTCCACGAGTGGGCGCCGGCCATGCCGTTCTTCCTGCCTCGTGGCGCGGCGGTCTACAACCGGATGGTCTCGTTCCTGCGCGATCTGTACGTGGACTACGGATACGAGGAGGTCATCACCCCGCAGATCTACGACACGCGTACCTTCAAGACGAGCGGGCACCTGGAGAACTACCGCGAGGACATGTACTTCGCGATCCCGTGGGACGACCTCGACGCGATCCTGCAGACGTACACGGAATTCGCCTCGGATCGCGCCACGAACGCGGTCAGCCCGGCGGCGCTACGCCAGGAGTTCCTCACGCGCGAGGTGATGAACACGCGCTTCGCCGGCACCAAACCGATGAACTGCCCGGGGCACTGCCTCATGTTCGCCAACCGGCGCCGGAGCTATCGCGAGCTGCCGTGGCGCGTGGCGGACTTCGGACGGCTCCATCGCTACGAACGGGGCGGCGTGGTCCACGGGCTTGCACGCGTGCGGTCGTTCGCGCAGGACGACGCCCACATCTTCTGCACGCCGGAGCAGGTGCAGGCTGAAATCCGCAGCTTCAACCGCCTCCTGGTGACCGTCTACGAGGCGTTCGAGTTCCACGACGTCCGCATCAAGCTGGCGACCCGTCCCGAGAAGCGCATGGGCACCGACGAGATGTGGGACCGTGCGGAGCAAGCGCTGGAACAGGCGCTGCGGGAAGAGGGCATGTCGTTCGACTTCGCGCCGGGCGAGGGTGCGTTCTACGGGCCGAAGCTCGAGTTCCATGTGCGCGACGCTTTGAAGCGGAGCTGGCAGCTAGGGACGATCCAGGTGGACTACTCGATGCCGGAGCGTTTCGGGCTGGAGTACGTGGGAGCGGACGGTGCGATGCACCGCCCGGTGATGTTGCACCGCGCCATCCTCGGATCGGTCGAACGGTTCATGGGGGTGCTGATCGAGCACTGCGCCGGGGCCTTCCCGCTCTGGCTGGCGCCGGAGCAGGTGATCCTGCTGACCGTGAGCGAGAAGCAGGAGGCCTACGCGAAGCAAGCGCTGGCTTTCCTGCAGGGGCGCGGGGTGCGGGCCGTCGCCGACCTGAGCGCCGACAAGCTGGGCGCCAAGATCCGCAACGCTCGCATGCGCCGGTACCCGTACATGGCCGTCCTTGGGGACAAGGAAGTGGAAAGCCGGACGGTTGCACCGCGGTCGCGGGAGGCTGGCGAGCTGGAGCCCATGAGCCTGGAAGCGTTTGCCGATCGGGTCGTCCGGGAGGCTGCGCCCAAGGGCGCCGGCGACAGGAGCAAAAAGCAGGGTTGATTCCTGCCTGCAAGCCGGGTCAGAGTGGGGCCCGGCGAGCGGGGAGGTCGGAGACCTCATCGCACGCTGCACTGCAACCAGTACCCGTCATGGGAGGAGGCCGTTAGAGCCGAACGAGATGCCGAGACCCCAATTCGATCCGAGAAGAAGCCGAGAGCCCGAGATCCGAATCAACATGCGCATCCGCGCCGATCCCGTCCGCGTCATCGGCGGCGACGGATCGATGCTGGGCGTGATGTCGATTCGCGAAGCCATCCGCCTCTCGCAGGAGAGCGGGCTCGACCTGGTCGAAGTCAACCCGAAGGCCGACCCGCCGGTCTGCAAGATCATGGACTTCGGCAAGTACAAGTACGAGGAAAAGCGAAAGCAGCGCGAGGCGAAGCGCAAGCAGACGGTCGTCGACATCAAGGAGATCAAGCTTCGGCCCAAGACCGACGACCACGACATGTCGTTCAAGCTGCGCAACGCGCGACGCTTTGTGGAGGCGGGCAACAAGGTCAAGTTCGTCGTGCGCTTCCGCGGACGCGAGCTCGCGCATCCGGATCGCGCGCAGAAGCAGCTCGAGATCCTCATCCAGCAGCTCGAGGACATCGCCAACGCCGACGGGCGCCCGGCGATGGAAGGGCGCACGATGACCGTGCTCGTCACGCCGAAGCCGGCCGTCATGCAGAAGGTGGCGCAGCGCAAGGCACAGCTCGAAGCCGAGCGCAAGAAAGCCCTCGCCGAAGGGCGCATGCCGCCGCCCGCGCCCGAACCCGAGCCCGAGGAGGATCTCGACGACGAGGACGACGAGGACGACGACGGCGACGACGACGAGGACGGCGACGAAGCCTGATCGCCGGACGATCTGGTGGACGCTCCCCTTCCCCCGGGACCGAGACCGCAGCGCAGAGCACCGTTGCCCGCCGTAGCCCTGATGGTGGGGGTGACGGTCTGCGGGCTTGCTGTTGGTTTCGCGCTGCTTCGAACGATCGCCGAGCAGCTCGCACACGACAGCCTGGTCATGCGCGCGCTCGGCGTGACGATGACCATGTCGGCCCTGATGATCGCGCGTGTGGCGCTTGCAGCATCCGCTGGCGTGCGTCGCGTTGCGGCGCTGGCGATCTCGGCGCTATTCCTCGTCCCTGGCACCATCTTGCTGATCTGGCCCGCTGGCGCCGCGCTGCTGTACGACCGAGGCATGGGCACGCTCGCGCCGTGGCTGGTCGGTGCCCCGGGCATCCTCGCGCTGCTGCTGAGCCGATGGCGCGTGCGCTGACGCACACCCTTTGTCCACCTGTCCGTCGTCTGCTACGCCTAATCGCGTGTCGTGGCGTCGCGTGCTTCTGCTCGGCTCGGCGGTCGTGCCTGCCCTGAGTGCCTGGCTGCTGGCGCGTACGGCTGCCGACGAGGCCGCATCAGCCGTGGCAAACGGCGCGGCACAGGCCGCCTCGTTCGTCGCGTGGTGCCGTGAGCCTTCGCCATCCAGCAGCGTCCCGGAACATGAAGCCTTGCCCGATGACCCGGCGGGGACTGAGCCGGCTCGCGAGGCAACCGGCGATCTTGCTGGCCCCACGGTACCTCGGAGCAAGCCTGCTCGATCCCCCGCACGGCGCGGTATCCTCGTGCGTCGCGCAGCAGTCTCCGCTGCGGTACGAGGAGGAATTCGTCCGCACGCCGCACCAGTGGCTGCCACCAGCGAGCACCCCGCGGGGTTGATCGTGAACGGTTGGGGCGCGGCGGGTACCGGCCTGCGTGACGGCGACATCATTGTGAGCCTCGGTGGCGGACCGCCGTCATCGGTCGACGAGGTCATCGCAGCCGTGGCCGGAGCGTACCGGCGCAAGGTGTATGCGGTGAGCGGCAGAATCTGGCGTGCGGGCGAGACGATCGACGTATCCGTCGAGCTGCCCTTCCCGGAGGAAGACGATTCCCGAGACGCCGCCGGCTCGAGCAGCAGTCAGCGGATGCCGAGGTCCATGGGAGCGCCGTAGGCACGCAGCGACACGCGCTGCGTCACGCGGTCGCCCTCCGACTCCTCCTCGACGATCATTTGGGCGATCCCGACGAGCGGGCAGTAGGTGGTGGTGATGCGCCCCTTGGCGCCGGCGGCGATTTCCTCAACGGTGCGGACACAGCCATGGAACTTGCCGGCCGGGACATCGACCGAAGCGTTGGTGTCGACCACGCGGGTCTGACCGCCGTTGTCGCCCGGCCACTCGGAGCCGACCTGCAGGGGCAGCTTGAGCAAGAAGCCGCCTTCGCGCCGCCGAATCGCGGACGGCTCGATCAGGAGGCTGCGGACGCTGGCTCCGGAGACCAGGTCGGCGGTGCCGGGGTCGCGGCGCTGGACGCGCACCATGAACATGTCGCGAGCGCCGGTGTCTTCGCGCAAGGTTTCGTAGGTGTAGATGTCCTTATCGTGGAGCGGAAGGAAGCGTTCGAGGCCGGCTGGGGCGGCGGGCTCACGCGGCGCAGGAGGCGATCCGCCGCAGGCAGCGAGCGCACCGCAAGCCACAACGAGAGCGATCATCGTGGCGACGTCTCGTCGGGTCGTCATGGCAAGTGGTGATGATGGCGGAAGGCCCATGTCGCCAGGATGATGAGCAACGCGACCGCAGCCAGCAACAGGTTGCGCGCGAGAGGGTCCGGATCGAGGCGCCGTCGAAGCTCCCGGGCAGCTTCCGCCACGGCAGGATCCGTCGCCCTGGCCGCAAGCTCGGGCGCTTGCTTGCGAACGAGGGCGTAGTTGCCGTGCTCGAACGCACGGACAAGCGCCTGCAGTTCCGGGTCGTCCGGGAAATCGCGGGCAAACGCCGGCCAGGTCTCTCGGTCGCTCGTCATCCGTCCTCGCGCCTTACCATCGATCCACGGTGCCTGCACGATGGAAGTCAGGGTCCGTCAGGACGCTCCGACGTCTTGCCGAGATAGATGACGTTCGGGTCGGCGGGTGAGAATACCAGCGCATCGTAGCTGTCGATGCCATCCTGCTTGTGCGCGGCCAGCGCCGAGGTGGACGCGTCGAAGCGGTACAGCCACGACTCGCTCGGCATGCCGGCGATCGGCGGCGTTCCGAACGTGAAGTACAGGACGTCGGGGTCGACGGGATGGGCGGCGAGCAGGTTGCCGTTGAACAGGTGCGCGGAGGTGTCTTCCTCGACGATGACTGGCGTGAAGTTCAGCCCGCCGTCGGTCGAGCGCCAGATCCGCCTTCCCTCCGGACCGATCTGCTGCCCGTTGTGCCAGCCGAGCTGGAAGCCTTCGATCCACACGATGTGGGGATCCGCGGGCGAGATCGCCACGCTGAAGGTATTGGCGTAGGTGGCGTCGCCCTCCGACGCTACCCAGGATTGCGCGCCGTCCGTCGTCACGTAGGTGCCCTCGTTCATGGTGCCGCAGACGATGTGCTTCAGGTTGGTCGGATCGAATGCGACGACATAGAAACACCCCTGGGGAGCGGGGACACCGATCGGGTCGAAGGACGCGCCTGCGTCGATGGATTCCCAGATCTGCCCATCCTCGCTGCCGACCATCAGGTGATCGCCGTCGTCGGGGTCCACGCCGAGTCCGTGAATCGGCGCGGAGAACTTGAGGGAGGTGACGGTGGTTCCGTCGAGCCGGAACAGGATGTTGCTGTTCATCTGGTAGCCGTAGACGCGACCTGCGCGCGCCGCGGTGAGGGTCACGGTCGTGGCTGGAGCCGCACCGATGTCGGTCCAGGTGCAGCCGGCATCTTCCGATCGGAGCAGGCGCCCTGCATGCTCTGCCACCAGCACGTTCGGCGTGTCGAGCGCCGCGAGGCCGTAGGTGTAGGCCACGCCCGAAAGCGTGCCCTCGCCAGGCGCCACCGTGGCACCGTCGTCCCTGGTGAACGTCACGGCCCACGTTCCCTTCACAGCGCTGCAAGCCGGCTCCTGCCAAACGGCAGGGTTGCCCCCTGCGCCGTCCGCATCAGGCGCGTCGTTGGCCTGCTGGTCAGCCCCTTGCGCGTCGGGGCCAACGCTGCCGCCGGAACCGCCGGCAGCGGCGTCATCCATCGACCCGCCGGATCCCGCGCTGCCGCCGGTCACGGCAGGGGAGTCCGCAGCGGGGTCGCCGCCGCAGGAAGCGGTAGGGCAGACGAAAGCGATCAGAAGACAGCCGAGAAGAAATCTTGTTTTCATGTCTTCACCGAAGCAGGTGCATTGGGGGTTGTTGGGCGAAGACACTGACGCGAGGAACCCTCCCGTGCAAGTGCAGCCCGCCCTACGGACCGTCCACGCGGGTAACCGAGCACCGCGTGCCCTCGCACAGCGACCGGTAGGTGGCGCGCTTGCCGCATCCGATCGCCGCGTAGTTGCCGTCGATCTGGCGCTCGACGCGAATCGTGGGCTCGGCGCACACCAGGTCGTTGGCTGCACGAGCGCGCACCATGGCGGTGGCGTCAGCCCCGGCGCAGGCGGCCGCGACGACAGGCAGCGTGAGGAGAACGAGGCGAGGCGAGGTTGTCATCGGGGTGATGCTGGCACGCGCAGAGGGCGAGCGGGAGGGGTGGAATCGATCGCGAGTCCGGGTTGCACCTGCGAGGCGCGGCGTGCGTCGGGTGCGTCCATCGTTCACAACGATGCCCCCGCACGGTCGTTCTTCGGGTTCGTGCGAAGGCGGAGCCGTCTGGACCGCTATCCGCCGCTGCGCAGCTTGCGAAACTCGTGCGGCAACCTCTCATGCGCCTCCTCGAGGGTGGGCAGCAGGTCGAGACCAGCCTCGTCGCAGGCCAAGCGGAGCATCGCTCCGAGCTTCGCGTCGTCCTTCACCACCCAGTGCACCCCCAGCGTCGCACACGGCGTCCGGTCTCCCTCCGTCGATCGCTCGACGAGATCGCCTTGCACGCGGTCCCACACACGAAGGCGCCTGCCCTCGGGCGAGGCAGGGTCGAACCTGACGATCTCCTGGATCCCGGCTTCCTGGTACCGGTCGATCTTGCGGTCCCACTCGCCCCACCCGGTGTCGGCGGCGCTCACGATCTCCACGGCGAGGTCGGGCGCCCCATGCTCTCAGGTCTTCCACGAATCGAACACGAAATCCGCCAGCCGCAAGCAGACGAACAGGTCGGGCGCCAACCTTCGATTCGGCCCCGGGCGTTCCAGTAGACGAGCTGGTCGGAGCCGATCGCGGCCTTGCCCTTCAGCTCGATCGCAATCATCGAAAAGAGCGCGGTGCGCAGCATCATGTGCCGCTTGGTCTCGGGCACGATCTCCGCCGAGGGAAAGGGCAAGGGGCGCGGCTCGCGCAAGTAGCGAGCCCCCGCCAGCGCTTCGTCGCGTTTGCGAGCAGGGCCTTGCATCGGTCGAAGGATGCCGATGGCGCGAAGCCGTTTCACGGGGCGTGCGGCCGTCGGGTGCGTTCGGTCCGCCAGGGGTTCGTTTCGCGCGCACGACGTGCACGAGCCACGCCTCACGCACACGCGCACGGCAGGTGAATGCGGCGAGTCCGGTGGTCTGCGACGCGCACGACCGCAGGTTGAGGCTCAAGGCACACGTCTGCCTGCCGGGGTCAGCCTCACCTCCTGCCTGCCGGGCTCAGCCTCACCTCCTGCCTGCCGGGCTCAGCCTCACCTCCAGCCTGCCGGGCTCAGCCTCACCTCCAGCCAGCCGGGGCCGTCGCCTTGACGGCGCCGACCGCCAGCCTATCGCGTCGCGCCTGCCAGACCAGCCGCTACACGCAACCGAGCCCGCCAAACGCGCGCACTCCTGCCAACGTGGCACCTCTTGTAGGTCAGAAAAAAACCCGCCACTTACCCACGGCGACCCGGCCGAAGCCGGACCGCCTGGACAATCCCAACCGTCCCGTGTCCATCCTGTCAAACAGCAAGCCGGCGCTATGCGCACTCGCACCGGTGCTCGACCATCAAGCAGCTCCTGTGCCACGCCGGTCGCGTGGACTTACGAGCAGTTGCGGAACGCCCCCGGTGGCGGCCGCCACCCCCAAACCCGCCCGACCGGTCCCCCGCCTTGCGGTATTGCCCGGGAGAAACCGCCGAAATGGCGAACCGCCACCCCCCCACGCATTCCGCCACTTCCACCTCCCGCCCGCCTGCTCTCCTGCCCACCGGTTCACAGCCTCTGAGGTCACCGCGCGTCGCTGAGGTCACCGCGCGCGTCGCTGAGGTCGCCGCGAGCGTCGCTGAGATGCCCCCATGCACCGCATAGACCCGATCTGCAGCGTACCAGACACCATCCATCCGCCTCCCATGGCCCCCTGATCGCCTCCCGCAGTCCCTCGTCCGCTGCTGAGGTGGCCGCCCGCATCGCTGAGGTCACCGCGCGCGTGGCTGAGATCCCCCTGGTCGCCTCCCGCAGTCCCTCGATCCGCTGCTGAGGCGGCCCGTGGGCGATCCCGGGTCGTCGCTGCTATGCCTTGAACGGTCACCCGTTGAGGGTTCCGGATGCAGCAGGTGAAGTTCGGCCTGAGCGTCGGAGAGCTACGGCCCCCGCCGGCCAACCTACTGCCTTCGACCGTTCGAGGTATAGGTTGCTGTCAGCAATGAAGACCTCCTGCGTGGCCGGATCAGCGCTCGATCGCTTGAACGTGCGAAGCGCGATGCGGTGCCGGACGCGGCCGTCGTCGCGCAGGACATCGCCGACGTCGAGCGCGGCGATCTTGTGCTCACGCAGCCCGGTGCCAAGCGCCACCGCGAAGATGGCGTGGTCCCTGAAGCCCTCGCGGTGCTGGCCGATCGCCGACTTGAGATCGCCGAGCGACAGGTCAGAACGACGAAATCTATCGATGCGCTCCAGGGGCGCAGCCAGCGCTTCCGGGTAGTGCGTCGCCATCAAGGCACCCCGCTGAACGGGTTGACCGTAACAACGATCCGGCCGCCTTGCTCGCCAATGACCTGCACGGTACCGGACGTGTAGACGGTACGCGTGACGCCGTCCAGCACATCCGTGCTCGTCGGCCCGGTTGCGCTCGCTTCCTCGACCAACGCGGGAGAGATGATGCTACCGCCCATCCTGCTCGGCAGCATCCTGCCGACCGCATGTTCGGTGTAGAGCCGCACGCGGATCTGGGCGTACTCCTGTCCCGTCTCAACTACCTTGCGGTAGTCCGTCCGGAAGCCCGAGAACAGCCCAACCTATGAGGGCATGGCTCAGGTTGGCGGGGAGCTTACCACACTGGCCTGTTGAAAGGTCGTTGGACCGCTGCAAGAATCCCGTATTGCCCGGTCGAAGGTCGATCGGTCCGGCAGCGCTGTTCAGGGCGAACAAGCCAAATCATCGGCGAGCCTCCAAGCGCAGAATTGCCCTGTGACCGCTGGGCATTTGCCAATAGCAGATGCGAACTGGAAGGCCCGGCCTTATTGGGCCGCCGACTTCTGTGGTCTGCTTGAAGCCTGGTTCGCTCAAGTATTGCGAGTACTCGAAGTCAATACCCGCTACGGAGAACTCCTCTCGTTTGCGGCCTAGACTCGACATCGGCACGAATCGCTCGACAGGCCCTTCAACCGTATGGCAGGTCCCACTACGCAATTGAGCAATCGCGGTCGCGTGTTTGGAGTACGTCGCCGCTGCCGCGCAGGCAGACCAAACCGGACCGCCTGCGATGGCGATCACAAAGACAACTCGGCGATAGCGCCAGCTTGGAAAGAACATGATACGCGAAAGTGGCCCGGTCTTCAACCCGGGGACCAGGCGCCTCAACACCACAATCTGCGCGAACAGAACGAGACATATCAGCGACACCGCCACGCCCGACAGCGGGAACGTCCAGTCGTAGTCACCCGGGCGAATCTCGTACAGCGTCTCGTATGCCATCGGCATCAGCCTCCAAGAGACGGGCCCCGTTCGCGCAGTCATCAGGGCCAAGTAAAGAACACCTTCGTCTGCGTTGGATATGCGCTGACCACGTAGGGGGACATAGCTACCAGAGCCGCCGAAAAATTTGTCAACTTTTCGACAGGTGGTGCACAGCAGCGGCATGAACAAGATCCCGCTCGCTGTCCTTCCCTCGCTCCGCCGCCCGCTGCGACCGGAGTGCGCCCCCGACCCACTGCGCGATCTGCT